>JAAOEI010000983.1_pt1 | contig 10705 bp, 17 predicted proteins | sample 7059261 | NCBI WGS metagenome assembly JAAOEI01 (sample SAMN14008812, study PRJNA610033) | viral metagenome | isolation source: viral particles filtered from seawater | place: China: Hangzhou Bay, Yangshan Deep Water Harbour | collected 2017-10-31
TGAATCGGTTAGTCGCTTCTGTAGATGAACCATATCAAAAGGCAATGATATATCGCAAGTATGGTTTTTACGACCTTGCAGATAATTTTCAAACTATGGGTGAGAAACAAGACACTCAAAAAGATGCTATCCGTAAATTTGATTCATTTACTGACCCTCAAGATATTATAGATAATTCTGCTGAAGCATTAAAAACCCTAGACCCAACTTCGGAAGCTGCAACTTACGTAAGGAATCAAAGAGAAAAAGCGTTTGAAGATTTAGATGTTAAGTATAGTGAGCTTTTAGAAATGCCCGGATTTAGAATCGCGCATGAAGCGTACAAAAACGCACAAAAAGACTTGACAATGTCGCAAGAAGACAAGCTCTTGGTAACGCAAAATTATCTTAAAGCCTTACAAACATATGGAGCGATGGAAAAAACTCCGGTTGATGAAGGCCCAGTAGAAGATTTTGATGATGATGATATTGACAAATTAGTAGATGATATTGTTGGTGGCCGCGGTTTAAACCTAAGCACCGGTGAAATGATTGATACCGACAAGCCTGTTTTAGAGCAAGCACAACAATCTATGCGAACAGCTGAAATGTCCTTAGGTGAAATCAATAAAGAAATACCGAAGCAAAGAAGAAAGGTACAAGAAGCAAGACAGCAACTAAACTTAGCTGTATCCCCAGAACAAAAACAAGAACGAGAAAAGGCACTAGCACTAGAATCTGCTGTATTAGAAGAGCTAGAATCACGCATGAAAGAAGCTCGTACCATAGGCAAGCAAGCCGAAAGGGTTTTAAAAGAAACCAGAAGAGAACAAGCAAGATTTGGATATCAGCCGTTTAGATAGATTCTTTAGATGCCTAGCTATAAAATACAGCCAGATGAACTAGACTTTTTACAGAATCTTGGAGGCGGGAAACCTCAAGATGAAAAGTTGTATGGTTTTATTCCCGGAAGATGGCTCCCTAATTGGGTCAAACAAGGATACAATCAAAGTATAGAAGGAATGGCACAGCAGGTTTTAAAAGGTCAGCCTGTTTTTAAAACTGATGTCAACTACAACCCAAGTATGTTAGAAGATATTGGAGCCACTGTTGTTAGTTTCCTTACACCTACTGACTTTGCTGCAATGGCATTAGGTGGTGGCGTAGGTGGACTAGCACTAAAAGCATCTTCAAAACAAGCAGTCTCTAAACTTGTTCAATCTGGCCTAAAGAAAGAGGTAGCTGAAGCACAGGTTGCCAAAGCCTCTGCTAAGGTATTTAATCAGGCACGACAAAAAGCGGTTACTGGAGCAACTGGTCTAGGATTTTACTCTGGCTTGCAATCTGCATTAGGACAGCAAGTAACAGAAGGTGATATTAAATACACAAAAGCATTGCAGGACGCTGCAAAAGGAGCGGTGTTAGGCGCTGGTACAGGTGGGGTTAGTGTAACTGCACGAGCTATAGCAAAGACAAAAGGGCTCGGGCAAAAAGCAACATTCGGTCTTGAAAAAGGTTCAGAGACAGTTTTATTTGGAACTGCCGGCCCCTTACTTGAAGGAGAGATGCCTACCGCTGAATCTTATATACACGCAGCTGGCGTTATTGGAGGATTGACACTATCAAGAGCTGCTAAAAATCGTATATTTAAATCAAAGACAAGACAATTAGAAGGTGAAGAATTAGAAGCAGTCTATTTAGAAACAGCAAAGGCTAGAAATGATAGATATCAAGAGGCTCTTAGAACTTCTGAAGTGTGGACAGATGGTAAAAGACAGGTTAAGGTAACAACCGACTGGACAAAAAAGGATAAGAATGTTACTAGCCTAAACGTAATAGAAGTAAACAAGGATGGTACCGCAGGTAAGCAGTTCTCTATACCAAAAGCAGAGTTCTTTAAGAACCCAAGTAAAGGTGGCTTTAGATTAATGACCAATCAAAAAGGTCAAAACGTAGACCAGCTAATACAAAGCAATACCTTTAAGATTAAAAAACAATTAAACATGGATGATGGTACATTTAGGCAAATCATCAATAGTATTACAGGCCAAGAGTTTAAAGAAAGACCTAGTAAAACACGCTCTACAAAAAAGAAACAAGTCATTAGTACCAATTATGATTTATTAAAGCCTGATTACAAATCACGAGTAAGACTACTTAGAGAGCTTGAAAGCAGGCTTGAGTTAAGCAAAATAAAAAAACAAACAAAAGCAGAGACGGGAGGATTGGCAGAGGTAACGGGTAAATCTTTACTAGAGGTTGCTTTGCCTAAGTCTGTTTATTCTGTACTAACAGCTCTAAAACCTACTCAATTAAGGGTTAGTGATGTTAGGTATGAGCCTTTATTCCGCAGCGTAAAAAATGATTTTTTTACAATGGATAGAGAAAGAGCTGTTCTTACGGCAGACTTTATATACAATTTTAACAACGCCACTTATATCACGAGAGACGGTAAGAAGATTAAGGGTTTAGATAAGCTAAACAAAAAACAACGCCAAGAACTAGGTGAGGATTTAAAATCTGAAGACAGTTCAACTATGCGAAGAGTAGCGCAATACAGAACACGTCTTAATAATATATATCAACAAGCAGAAAAAGCAGGTGTGGAGCTTGCAAAGTTTGAAAGCAATTATTTTCCACGCAAACTAAAAAAGAACTTGTTAAAAATATTACGGGACGACATTGATAAATTCGGTGAGTTTGATTCTAGGACTTTCGCATTTAACCTAAAAAACAAGACCGGTTTTGAGCAAACACTACAAAGAGCTTTAGAAACAAATCAACTAGCTCCAGAGACAGTGCAGGCTATACAGTCTTTAAGAGAGCAAATGTCTATGGGTAAAAATAAAATGGTGCAAAGCTCTGAGGCTTTTGAAAGACTACGCAATGAAGTTTTTAGTGAGATGGTAATTAGTAATAAGAATTTATCTGTTAGTAGAAAGAAAGAAAGCCTACCGGAATTCTTCTTTGAAAGAGATGCCGGTACTGTTCTTTATGATTACTCAGCTTCAGCGGCTAAGTCTATTGCGTTCACAAGGACAGCCGGACAGAAGGGTGCTAAAGTATACGATAAGATAAAAGCACTAAAAGATATTGGTGGACATCAAGAAGCTGAACTATTATATAAAGCTGTTGGTACGTTTACTGGTGCTATAGAATTAGATAGGCGTTATAACTGGAGCCCAAAAAGTAAAAGTATATTAAACGACCTTGTTAATATACAGGTCGCTACTAAGATTGGATTAGGTTTTGCTACGATACCAAACTTAACACAATCATTTATATCCAGTGTTTTAAAAGCAGGATACGGGCCTTTTATTTCCGGTTCTTTGAAAATGATAACCGACAAAGGTTATCGTGCTGCTATTAATAGATACTCTGGTGCTAGCTCGCTAGAACTTCAAACAATGCTTGCAGGCTTTAACCCATCTGAAATGAGCTTTACTGCTAAAGTTGCTGATAAAATTACAAGAGCATCACAGTTCCAAAGAATAAATAGATGGAATAAACTTATCGCATCGTACACAGGGTATGAAGCTGCCTTAAAATGGCAACGCATAGCTAAAACATCCACATCCCAAAGACGTAGAGATTGGGCTAAGTCTAATCTTGAAGGTATGGGTATTACGAATGTCAATAAAAAGCTTACGCAAAAGAATCTTGCTGGTGCTATGTATGAGTTTTCAAGGGATACACAGTTACAAAGAAACGTATTCAGAGAGCCAGCTTTCTTTAATGACCCCAGATTTCAACCTTTTGTTCTATTCAAAAGATTCGGTTACAGACAATTTGAATGGCTTCAAGGAGAGCTTCGCAAAGAAGTAAAAGCTGGAAATGCAGCTATATTATTAAGATTAGGTGTTGCTGGTCTTGCTGGTGGTACTATGGTAAACTGGGCTAGAAATGGTTTAAGCGATGTATTAGCAGGTAAAGATGTTTATGATGAATCATATAGCTTTTCAGTAGATGGTAGAAATTTTACGTTTGAAGATTTTATTGATGCGTTCGCTTCAGTGGGTGCAGCTGGTCTTGTGTCGGACATTATTGCGAGTGAAAGTAAGTGGAGAGCATTAGAGTTTGCAGCTAAGCCAGCAATTATACAAGATGCAGGCAAAGCTTATACTGCATTACAAAGAATTATAACTGACGTAGAAACATTTGGCCCTACCGGTATCGTCGCCAAAAGAGCCCTAAGAAATATAGCTCCTGCATTTGGTAGTGCAGGTAGAAGAATTATCGAAAGATTCGAAACAGACCAACAAAGAAAAGACTATGTTAAGTTTAGATTTGGTAGAACCAGAGCTAGGATTTTAGATTTAATGATTGATGGTGATGTAACTCGAGCAACGCGACTAATCAAACAATGGAACAACTCATTCCCAGAAAGAGTATTGACTTATGATGATATTGGGCCGGAGGCTATAAACGAAAGACTTACTACTAAGTATAAGAAAAGCCTTAATCCTTAAGGCTTAACAAGCTGTAAGGCTTCGTAATGTTTTTGCGTCTGATTTCGCAGTGTGGTCTTTTGTGAGTTCGTCATATTCTTCCAACAGTCAGGCAACTTATCAACTCTGTTTTCATACCCAGTTGCCAATCCGCAAAGTAAATGTTCTTCTTTTTCATGCCTGTCCATAAAGGTATTGTAGGTAGATTTAGCGCAGAATCCACAAACCTTGTCTAATTTAGGACAATAAACGAACATCGAGTGATTTTCCCCTTGATTTTTAAATTTACTCAAAAAAAGTACCCCTAATTTAGCGTATATGCTCTTAAAAAAAGTTTTTTAATACAACGTATAGCTTTGAAGGGAGACGAGGAATATAACCCCTTCTCCCTCCAAATGGCAAGAAATTTAGAATCCGGGCTTAGAATCGCCTGAACTCTTGAATTTGTCCGATGGTTTCTTCCAACTCATGTACATATAGTCATTTCCATTGGAAGATTTTTTTCTCCAAACAGCAAACTCCATTAAATCATCACCGACTTTTCCCTTACCGGTAAAGTCTGGCTGATTGTCTTTTGTTTTCTTGTCGTTAAGAAATACAGTAGCTGTATTCTCTTTGTGTTCGTATGCCATTAGTGGCTCCTTCTTTTTGTTAAATCTTAGTGAGCGTTACTTTTTCAAACTCAGCCTAGGACACAAACCCCTTCATATCCTAGTTATTAGTTTAATTGCCAACCAACACTCACTAAATCTTTTCTTGTACCATAGCCATTAAAAATAAATAATGGTCTAGTGGCACTACCATATAAGGCTGACCCCTGTCCTCTCGTATCACTACGCCAACCTCTTCCTTTTCCGGCTTGACCCAAGTCGCTATCGTCTTTCTGCGCTTGCATCCATAGAATCTATTTTCAATCTCAATGTCGCCCATTTCATGTTGAGCTCCACCCCTATCCCTGTTGTGGGCCTCCAGATTGAACTCCTTTGCCATCCTCACTGCTTGCCTTTGCAGTTCCGCTCCCCTTTGCCTGTTCCGCCTGCCTCTTCTTTGATTCTCTTTCTTCTTCTTTTTGTAAGTATTCTGTAAATTTTTTGACATCTTTCTTCCATATTAAATAGTTCTCTAATAGTGTACGTACCATACGTATCTCTTGAGATAGTTCATAGATAGATTGAAACAATATCGTTAGTTGATTGTCGCGTTCTTTATTCGTTACTTTATTTTTATTCTTCATCAGTATTTATTGATAGTTGATTATTAAATAGTATATTTCTGTTTACTAGCTCTTCTATTGGTAGCAGTATTAGCTTTGAAGCATAGTTGTCTCCACCGGTTATGTCTCTACCTTGTACTCCTAGATACTGCCTGCACATCTGCAACAATACTCCAGTCTTAATAAAGAACATAATCTTTTCAGTCTGGTCTTGGTCTACAAGAATATATGCAACATACTTAGCTTTAGTTTTAGCTATACCACTAGGCTTACCGTTACACTCATACTCTACAGCAATGTTACCTGTTCTCCAAGCTTGATAGTCTTTCTTTACTTCTATTGTTTCAAGTATCTCTGCTATATTGCTTTCAGATAGCTTGCCCTCAAGTAAGTTTATATCAAAGCGATAGTCAGCGCCCCCCGCATCCCGAGCTTGTTTTGTAATAGAGTTGAGTTGGTCTGTTGTAAGGTCTATACTAATCTTATTCATTGGTCTTATCCATTGGGTTCGTGCTTACTGCATCCGATGAACCAGAGCCAGATTCTTGGTGTGGCTTTAGTTCTACTTGAAACCCAAGGCGTTCTGCTTTTTGATAGACCCATTCTACAAAGTCGATTATATCCTGTTTAGATGTTTTATCTGATGGGTGAATGTATAGTTTATCCCAGTGCATTAGAAAGGTGCCTCCGATTTTTTCTTTACAAGAGCGGCTACAGGATAGCTTACTTGTGTGTGCATCTCATTTACAAATGTCTTGTAACTTAAATCAATAGTTACTGTCCATCCTTCAATGAGGTCGAAGCTCAGTGTATTGCTCTTATCCTTTGGTATGTCAAGGATTTGGGTAAACTTATTATAACCCCAGTTACGTTTTGGGTTATACTCATATCCTTCTTTTTTCTTATAGCGAAATACTCCACTATCTTTGACTACTACGTCCTTAAACTCTTTATCTATTAGCTTATATTTTGGCTTGAATATATCCGCTATATGCACTCCGCAGTGTACATCTTCAATAATATCAAGACCTACAATAACAGCATCGTAAGTACCCTTCGGGGGTTTTATCTTATCGTCTTGCGTATTAGCTTCGTAGTAGCGTTTCTCAGTCATCGTTCTTATACGATTCTTTTATTTGCTGTATCTTATCAAGAGAAGCCTGCACGTTGTCTCTGTTTATCTTACCGCTTGCTAGTGCTTTGAGTACTCTGTCCCTGTCTGGGTCTTTGAGACCTTCTGCTTCTAGCTCTACAATCTGCTTGATATAAGCTTCTTCGTTGGCTTTCTCTACCTCTTCTACCTTGTCCTTAATAGGAACCATAGGGGTAGGCTTTGCATTAGAACCTTCATTTGGTTCTTGATACTCCACCCCGTCCATGACGTAATCAACAAACGCTTCTATCTTGCCAAGCTCTGATGGTGTGAGGTCTTTGCCTTTTTTATACAGCTCCAGTGCGAATCCATAACGCACCTTGCCTCTGTTGACCTTATCCCAGTCTACATTATTATCCATATGTTTATCCTTATTTTGTTTCTTTAATACCGCCACCACAAGGCTCGTAAAACGAGCAGTACTTAGGGTTACATTCCCACTCCTCTACTGGGGAAAGACCCTTAACTACTGGTGGCAAACCTTCTTTAAATAGCTCCTGTACCTTTGTCCAGTACCGTTCAGCTACATCAATATATGTTCTAGGTACGCGCAACTCTTTTACTCGAGAGTTATTCTTATTGTAGAATAATAAAGACATCTTCTTGATTGGTGTCTTCTTCTCTTTGAAATACAATCCATACGTACCAAGTTGAATTGCATAGTTCTGTGGTGCTTCTTTACTGCCGTATCTACCAAAGATAGACTGCCACTTATAATCATTGCACGTCTTTATATCGTACAAAGCACCCTCTTTGACTACCATTGCATCAATAAAGCTACGCACGTTCAAACGTGGTATGGTAATCTCTTTCTCAATATAGACATCCACCCCTGTCTTATCTGAGTAACGCTGTAACGCATCTTGCATATCAGTATGCACAAGGTCGCCTAGTCTAAACAAACGCATGGTATTGGCGTCTTTCGGTTTAGATGGTAGCTGTTCTACCTGTGCAAAGTAATGCTTACGCATACATAGACCGGCTCCAGAGGCATGGTACCACGTGTCTTGTCCTTCGTATCGGGCCTCTTGATTCTCTACACGTAGCTCGTCTATGTAGTCATCATAGATTTTAAATAAATCTAGTATACCTTGTTCTCCTTGATATCTTGATATAATAAATGTAAATTACTTGGCTTGATTCGTTTGATACCTCTGTTGTGTGCACTCTGCACCATAGCATCAAGTATATCACCAAATATATCATCCATTATATTCAGTGTCAAAATATTGACCTGTATTCCGTCCTTGTGGAATCGTTTCATTATCGCACTTTTATTAATTAACATAATAAATCCCTGTATAATTGGGATATTAAGGACTTTCTTTAAGAATTTCAAGAGAAATAATATCATGTCAATCTTTAAATAAGTTGCATTGGTCTTCAGACCACTTGTCTAGCTCGTCCAATTCGCTGCGTATGCGACCAGATACTATGCTCATAGCCTTGTATAGACCGGCCATATACATTGTATTCTCTGCGTAACGCTCTTCTTTGTATTTCTTGTTCTCATCTCGCGTCCTGTTGACTTCTGTTCTAAGGTCGTCCATCACTTCGTTCAGTTCTCGTATCACTATTTACTCCTATAATATCTTACCTATCAATACACCTATCAGCATACCAATAAGTTTATCTTTGTGTTTTTGTGTTTCATACATAATGAATATCAACATATCCATTGCTATCTTCTTATACTCACTCATCGCGATTTTGTTCCTTTCTTTCTTTAATTAATGCACCCACTAGCAAACAATAGTTTCGTATGTCCCTTAGTCTGCCCTCAATAGATTCATTACTAGCTTCAATACCATCCAGTACGTAGTTGCGTACGCTGTCCATATGCTTCAACAGATACACCATCGCTACGAACTCCGGCTTACACTTCATACGTTCGCCGATTGATTTGAAGTTCTTGAGCTTATCAGCGTCCGATACCGTGTACTCCTTGCCCTTATCTCGCATCAAGGTCATCTCAATATCGAACTCTTCTTTGGCCCATTTAAAAAAGTCTTCTACTAACATTGTTACTCCTATTAATTAATTCTTAGGGGTGAGATAAAAACATGAAAAACTCACCCCATTTTGCGCGGGTGAAAGGAACGGGCATGAATACCCAAAAAACCCACGCTACTTCTTAACATCCTTTGGATAATTGTTTATGTATTGCACTGCATATCTTTTCAAGTGTTCTCTCAAGTTGCTTGCAATAGCGTTATTAATATCAATCATTTCTCCATATACGTAATGCTCCGGTGCGTTGTTCATCAGCCAATGATGCTTGTCTGCTATCAGTTGTAATGTGATTGCATCCTTTGGCACTACCTTATCAAGTATGAAATCAATACCACGTTCTTTGTATCTGTACATCTTTAAGGACGCGTGTCGTTTATCTACATACTCACGTATCTCTGCTTTGAGTTTACGTATCATAACATTCCTTTCAAAAATCTTATGAGCCTCTGTGTTTGTTTTTGTATTAGGGTGCACATCCCGTTACGAGCTCGGTTCACTCCGAGATTCCAAATACGTTCACCAAGTATCCGAAATAATAGAGGCTCAATACTAGAGGGCTTGGCGTAGGCGTTACTTCGCTGTCCGATACCAAGGAGAGAGAGAGGTTTTACGGAACAACCAAGCCCCAACCCAAAGATACGTACGGGGGTCAGACTCCCCCTGTCAGGCATACTTAGACTGCCCTTCCTGATTTTTAATAGAGGTATCTTTGAGTGTTTCATATTATCTATAACGATTTAGTCGTTAGAAAGTTCCAACTTCATTTCTTTCTTAAACTCTCTAAGAAAGTTTTTCATATTTTTCTTTTCTCTCACGAGTTCTTTGTATTCTTTAGGGCCCATGTCTTCACATTCCTTCATGTACTCTGGGTTTCTCATGTGATTCCATTCACTATAACCATCTACGTAATATTCTAAGTCTTCTAAAAACTCTTGAACAGAAGTGCCCCTAACAGTATCATAACAATCGAGCCAAAAAGCATCGCTCTCGCAATTCTTTTTTCCATCCATTCTGTCAAGAATATTTTCTAGTGTTTTTTCTATATACATATTTTTTATACCTTTCTTGTTTGTGTGTGATACCCTTTATACGCACAGGGTTTCAAAAAGTTCCCAATTATTTTTTCTCCTCTAATTTTTTATCGCTGTAAAATTCTACGAACGCTTCACATTCTTTACATGAAAGGGTAGCCACGATTCCATCGCCTTCTAGTCCGTAGTCCTCGTAATCAAAGTCGCATCCCCAAATCAGTTCTCCGTTACAGAACCAACAGATATGTTTATTCTCTACACTCAAAATTCAAATCCTTCCAATAGTTAAATTGTTTATACGTTCTAATCTTGTGGCAGTTCCGACATAATACTTCACACTTATCAATCTCTTTCTGTATTCTTTTCCATGCGTATCCATCTCTCACTAGCCTCATAACCCCCTCGGTCTTATCGGTCTTTGCTTTGGTACCCTTGATGTGGTCAAATTCTAGCACTCTAACGTCCATATTGCCACATACACGGCATCCTTTTATAAAATACCTATTCAGTATCCTCTTGAAGTGTTTTAACGCCCTATTGCGTTTATTCTTCATTATCTGTTTTGTTTTGTCCGATTTCATCTGATGGTATAACCCCTTGAAGATACCACCAACCATTTCCATTTTCCATAAATAATTTTTTCCTGTCTTCTATGTACCTTGGGTCTTTGATTCCCTTGTACGGATACTCTGCTCTCATCCTTTTACGATTCTTTTCTCTGTCTGTTGTAAATTTATCTACCATATTCTTTCCTCTTTGTTCTTATGTAATTCATTAGAGCTGTGATTCCTCCTAAGCCTAGCAATATGTGAAGTAAGCCGTGTGGTTCTCCACATAGACCTAGTAAATGTTTTATCGTATCCATCAT
>JAAOEI010000984.1_pt1 | contig 10687 bp, 21 predicted proteins | sample 7059261 | NCBI WGS metagenome assembly JAAOEI01 (sample SAMN14008812, study PRJNA610033) | viral metagenome | isolation source: viral particles filtered from seawater | place: China: Hangzhou Bay, Yangshan Deep Water Harbour | collected 2017-10-31
AAGTTTATTGAAGCCTGCAAGCCAAAAAAATAAGCAAGGAAAGACAATGACTACAATATCAATCGTAATCATCGGAAACGTGGCAGCGTTAACAATACTGGCTGCAAATATTATTTGGATTATTTCAGAAAAATAATAGGGTGAATGACCTAACGTGTCACACCGCTAGACGATAATACTTGTATTAAGAGATTGAGAGTTTTCACAAAGGAAAGAAAAATGTTGAACAAAAATTGGAAGCAAAACAGAAAACGTGGTGAACAACTTGGCCGTATGTATTGGGCCGATACCGATGACAAGGTGCGATTCACCTACAACGGTAAAATCCGAGAAGGTTTTATTGATTTCATTTGGAAATGGGATTCATTTTTCAGCCGTTGTTTTATGACGGTTAACTTCCGTGATGGTATGGAAGATGTAGAGAATTCGAGCCATAAGAATTTTAGCTTGAATCAGGTTGAGAATTTCGAGATTATCAAAAGGGCTGTATAACGTCGCAGCTAACATATTCAGACAAAGAATAGGATATAAGAGTCAGCACTTAACACTAGGAGAATTAAATGTACGCTTTTAATTTGTATTTTGCATGTGGTATCTTTATTGGCACGTTGGGACTTATGGGACTTGATTACCTGCCTAGAAAAAAATAGGCTTGACACAAGCGAACATCTGACGTACAATTAGGAAAACGTAACACAACACGAAAGGGAAACCATGAACCACAACACACAAAAAATGCTAGATCAACTTGACGCCGCCATCTTTCAGGCAATCACAGTGCCTAATAGCTGGCTGCCCGAACAATACCAAAACAAAAAAACGGGATGCGTGTCTCTGGCACGACTCAATAAGAAGTGCAACAAGCGTGACGGAATTACCGACCACAAAAAATTAAAGGCGGAGAAAGCACGACGCATCGAGAACTACCGGCAGCAAGTTGCCGAGAATGGCACGTTTGAATATGTTGACATTGACGAAAACAAGTTGTATAATAATCAAATGGCCTTTGCAAAGTATTGTCCCGCTATTGACTTGGAGAATGAAGAATGAAAGACAAAGAATACACGCATATTTATTTAGGCCGGAAAATTGACACTAGCCCAAGCTGGGAGCCTGATCCCGACCAGCGAATAGAATCCCACGTCGTGGTAGAGATGCCCATACGTATACCAGCAGGATCAAGCGGAAGCAACGAGGATCAGAACTTTCTGGTTGACTGGCTGCTGGACGAATTCCCCGGCTGGAGTCCACTAGCATACTGCACCATAGAGGAAATACCGTAAAGTGTTGGCCCGTAAAGACTTAGGCAAATCGGGGGCCGCCCGCAAAACGTAAGTCCTTTCATAGCAACGACTTACAACGATTGCCAAGTGCAAATGGTGTGCCAAAAAAAAACTGAAAAAAATTAAAGATAGTGCTTGACAACGCCGATAATAATTGTATAATAGGAACATAACACGAAAGGAAAAATCATGCAAAAGAAAATCAGCGACAAAGAATTGAGAGAATTAACAAAACACCGAACATTTGCCAGTATGGCGTCACGTCGGCGGTGGTGGGATTTGCATCTACAGATTCAACAGAATCGGGAGCGTGAAGACTGGCTGAACGGTAAGATAGATAAGAGAAAACTGGGAAAATTTTCAGAATAACTTAAGATTCTACTTGACAACGCCGATAAATACTATATAATCAGAGAGTAACACGGGCGACCGCTACCCGACAAATGGGGATGGCCTAACTTCAACGAAAAGGAAAAAACCATGATGAATCAATTCACGAATCCCGCCGAACTTGATGAACAATTGGAAGAGTTGGCCCGACAACTGGGCGTCGATGCGATGCTGTCCGACGTGGACGATTACGATGACGGCCAGCCGGACGAGTATACTGAATGGCAGGACTTTATGGGTGGTGATGACTGGGATCATGGCCAGTATGACGAATTTTAATATAACGCCGCTCCCCTTTGGGAAAGTGAGAGAGATAGACATCTGCGATAGGAATCTCTCAAGCCTAACGTCTTCCACTGGGGTATAAATGCGGCACAATACAATGGCTTGGTGGAAACCGCCGGTTGATAGGACTTGGAAGCGTAATCGGTAGAGACCGATGAGGTTGAATCCGTGTGGAGCCTACCACAATCGCTACCATGCAGCCGGTCAGGGGTGTGACTCCCCTGCGAGCCGCCCTATATAACCCGTGCGCAGGTAGCAGCGACGGCTTCGAAGTTCAAATCTTCGACACGGGGCGCGTACATAAACCCTTACGCCGCAACGACTTAGGTCGTTCGGGGGCCCCCGGCGCGACGTAAGTCCTTGCTGCTCAACAGGTTACGACAAAAAGTTTTTTCTATTTTTTCTAAAAAATCTATTGACAGCTTGAAGTTGCTACTGTATAATTGACGATATAAATAATAAGGGAGAAGGATATGAAAACTAAAGCAACTCAAGGATTTTGTAAGCAGTGCCATCATAGGGCGTTATTGTCTGAGAAATATGGCGGGCTATGTTTACCGTGTGCGTGCTGGTCTAAAGAGTCTATTTTGTATCATCACAAATTTACTCTATCTGGCACAGTTACGCTTAAGGGCACAAAAATGGCCGTACCTGTAAGCGAAATTAAATCTGGAAAAACTTGTCCATTTTGTAAAGTTACGGGTTGACAATGCCGATAATAATAGTATAATAAAGAACATGAAAGGATGAAGATGGGCCAGAAACTAAAAAATTTTATCTACCTTCTTTTTTTCTGCATTTGGCCGAAGGGCGGCTGGTGCTGGGTAGAAGAGGAGAATCAAGATGAGTGAAGAATTTAAAGCTACTACAATTTGTATCATAGCGTTTGTTCTGGGGTGCTTGGTTGCTCTTACTGGATGTGCTAATCGCTCCCGTGTAATTGGGGTTCAATCTCCAGTAGATCGCATAGATACGGTATTACAACCGCCAGTAGTTACACTGGGGGAAATTGAAAATAAATAAGTTTAAAGTGGTGTGGGTAGCTCCCACCCACTGGAAGGTGGCCGAAATGTCGCAAGCAAGGCTGAGGGCGGCAAGGCACACTGACTAGGGAGTATGTCCGAATGGATGAGGCTCTAGAAGGTGGTACGAAAGTAGGGAAGCGTGTCAAAGCGTAGACATATCAGTCCCTGAAACGTTGGTGGTAACCTAAATGTAAATCCACCCCTTCCATTTATACATTTGTCCTGCCCCTCCTATTAGGAGTGAGGCATTTCCGGTAGTCAGCGAGTCAGCAAAAAAAAGATTAAAGAAATTAGTTGACAACGCCGATTTATATTGTATACTAAGAGAGTAAGTTTCACTAGGAGAGAAAGAACAAAATGACTGAGCAGTTGATTAAGATTGGAACTGAGTTAAGTATTGGCAAAGTAGAAAACATTACCTCGAAAGGTATTGTAGTTAGTTTGAACGGCAAACGCAAAACCGTGACGTTCACGGATGCAGAGGCCGCAATTTGTTCTGAGAAAGGAACGCAAAATGATTAGAACCAACAAACGTATCGGAAGCCAAGTAAACTTCCTGTACCCCGTTCATGGTCGCATGAACGTAACCCGATCCGTCAAGGGTCAAGTGATTGAAAAAGGTATCGGTCCCAACGGGCCATTCCTGACCGTCCAAGAATCGGATGGTAAAATTCGCAGCCTCTCAACTAAAAAGATTGTGCAGTTGAGTTAGGTTCCTTTCGGGAAACGGTTGGGGGCTTCAAACCCCCGCCGTTTTTTGATTTGGTACGGCGGATCGGTTATCCAAGTGAGTCTTATATACTCGCCTCCGTAGGTTCGATTCCTACCCGTACTACTATGTTTGAATTAAAAGTATTAATCTGGAATGTGGTAGCGGTTCCGTTTCTTTGGGTTACTGGAGCGATAATCCTGTATCTGACCTAAGTGCTTTTGCTGTAAAGACTTAGCAATACGGGGCGGGCCCAAATTTCATAAGTCCTTTCCCGCCAACGACTTACATGAAATTAAGTTTTCTTGCTTTTTTATTGATGAGAAGCCCTTGACTTTGACGATATATAAAGTAGAATGGAGCAATAACACGAAAGGAAGATCATGAAAACATTCTGCGAAACAAGCACAGAGATACTAGAGCTAAACTGTATAGACCCAACCAAAAAAGTTCGTGTCTATCGCAACCTACACAAAAAGTGTATAAGCGTAAAGCAAAAAGGAATTGTTAGATGTCACGCTTCTAACGTCGTACTGCGAGATTGTAAGTTTATCGTCAATGAGGCAGGACAAGCAAGAGTACGTAGGGAAGGAAAAAAGTATGTTCATGCATTTATTGAAGGCTATGTGGTAGAAGCCCGCAAAGCAAATGAACTTCTGGATTTTGGCTGGGAGACAGTCTACTATAACCCTTACGATACAGACCACTGGCAGCTTGCAATGGTTCCATATGATGAATACGTAGATACCGCACAATGGTGTGATGTGTGGTGTGATGAAACACTAGGTGAAGTTTTGGCTCTTAACTTAACATATTTGGAGGAAACATGCAATGCGAATAGTAGCAACTGAGTGTAGCGAAGAACAACAAAAAGAAGATATACCCAAGCTAATGGAGATGCACGCACAAGCACTAGAAGAGGATATGATGTGGGAGTTTTTTGGTGGAACTATCACACTACCAAATGGACATAAGTATCAGGTTATAGATTATTGACAAAAGGGGAAAAAGCAATGACAAAAAAAAGTAAAGCGATTATCGTTTGCGTGTTGGTTTTAATGTGCGGCATTGTTCAGGCTAACACCAACCATATAGAGCAATACAACCTTGATTATGCATATTGTCCAAAGAAGTCTTTTCGTAAGATTATTCGAGAAGTTATCAACAAAAAACAACAGGAAAAAGAAATGCCATTTCCCAAGATCAAAACCGTACCAGTCCCGCTATACGATGCCATAGACAACAACTTGTACAACAATTTGGCGTAACTCTTTGCCGCGTAAGGACTTGGGTGAAACAGGGGGGCCCGCTGGCCGTAAGTCCTTGCTACACAACGACTTATAAAAATCTATAAAAAAATAAAGTTTTGGTCTTGTGCTTGCCGATATATATTATATAATAAAACCGATAGCGGCCCAGTTAAAGCCTCTTAGATAAAGGGGTGCGGTGTACACTTCATCGTCGGCGGTATGGCTTCCCGTCCCGTTATCTTTTTTCTATTGACATTATCACAAAATGTGGTATACTAATAGAATTGCACAATCACACGAAAGGGAAAAACTATGATCGCTATGGAAAAACTACAGTTCTCAAACGCAAACGCAAAACTGGAAGAACTGTATAATGTGCCAGAATTATCTAAGTGGTTAAATAATGGCCGCAAGGTCTACTCCTTAGATTTGCTGTCTGGGTATTCTTGCCCGTTTGCAAAGGACTGTCTATCTAAGGCAACACCTACTGGTGAAATAAGCAAAGCCGGAAATCCAAAACTGAAAATCGTAGACGGTCCCGAAACTGAGTTTCGTTGTTTCTCAGCAAGTCAAGAGGTTCTACTGCCTAACGTATATAAAAAACGTAAACATAATTTTGACACGTTACGTGGTCTACACGTTAATGATATGATTCATATATTAAATCAATCTATGCCAAAAAACTTGGGCATTTTGCGGTTTCACGTTGGCGGCGATTTTTTCAACCACGATTACTTCTTTGCCGCATTGAGTCTGGCTATGATGCACCAAGATAGACTATTCTATGCGTATACAAAAAGTCTGCGATACTGGGTTAAGTATCGGGAATTGACTGACCAAATTGATAATTTTATTCTTACCGCTAGTCGTGGTGGTCGTGACGATCATCTGATTAACGAACATAATCTACGTGAATCCGTGGTAGTGTTTAGTGAAGATGAAGCGTATGAACGTGGGCTGGAAATCGACCACAATGATTCTCATGCTGCTGTACCTGATTGGGAATATGATGATTTTGCTCTTTTGATTCACGGAACTCAACCTAAAGGAAGTGAGGCCGCCAATGCTTTAAAACTACTAAAAAAGAATAACGTGAAACATAGCTACTCAAAAAGAAAGGCGGTTAAGAATTGATATATATACTGGTTGTCTTAGTAGCTTCTATCCTGTTTATGTTTGCTGATCAAAATAAATGGGATTTGTAGCCGGATCGGGGAACTGGGGCTAGCACGCTGCCATGTTAACTTAGTGTTTTGCTCAGAGGTAGCCGCGTATGCAGGCTCAACACTGCCCCTTTTCTTTTTTTATCTAAGTCTTTACAGTGTAAGGACTTAGCCCTTCCGGGGCCCCCCGGCGGCACGTAAGTCCTTTCGTGCTAACGACTTACGACAATACGCGAGTGCAAATCTTATGCCAAAAAAAAAGCAAAAAAAACTAATGACACTGACTTGACATTGCCGATATATATAGTAGAATCAAGTCATAAAGTTAAGTTTTCTGTTTTTACGAAAGGGTTGTTAGTAATGAATACACTAACTCAAGATGTCGCTAGTAAAGTTCGTGAGTCCTTCAACTTCAGTGTTGATAAGTTTCCACTGTCTGGCCCTGATGGAATGGCTACTCCTTGGTATGCTTTATTCCGCTCAGATACGGAATCCGTTGTTGGTAATGGTTCTGTAACTTCTCGGTATGTTCCGCATCAAACTGAAGATGTGTTGGCATTGGTTGATGCTGCCTCTGAAGCGTTTGATGGTGAGATTGACGTAAAGTGCCATTTTCGCAATGGTCATTATGTTTCTATCGCTCCAACAAAAGAGGAACGCCGATCTGTCTACGGTACGCAAGACAATATTTGGCCTAGAGTAGTTGTCAATGCTGGCTATGATGGTAAAGCGTTTCGGGCTACTATGGGTTACTATCGTGACTTGTGCCTTAATCTAGCTATGCTGGACAAGATTGAAGGAACAACCGTTTCCATTCGTCATACGTCTGGACTACGTTCCAAAATGGATGAATTGATCGCCACGTTTAACACGCTGCGTAATTCATGGGGAACGCTGACTGGCGTAATTGACCGATTGCAAAACCGTGAGGTTCAGATGGTTGACTTCCTCAATGCGATTTATCCGCAACCAGAAACGGACGCAAGCAAGCGAGCCGTGACGGTTCACAAAAATCGAACTGAAGCAATCTTTAACCGCTTAACATCTGAACGCTACCGATCAAATCGTCCCGCATTGGGAAGCGATTACGTAGTGTCGGCTTGGGAAGCGTTCAACGCTGTTCAAGGTTACGTTCAACATAATGCGACCCGCAAGACGGGATTCAATGGAGAATTTGATCGTATCCTGTTGGCTAACCGTGACGCAGCGGTGCGGAAGGCTCAGTCTCTCGCACTAACAGCATAGAGGAGTTCCCTTTCGTTGTGGCCCGCTTCATCTCTGTCAAGGGGTGAGGCGGGTTTTTTTTTATAAATTTTTAATCGACGTAAGTCCTTGTGGCGCAAAGACTTAGATCAACGGGGGGCGCCCATTTTCCCTAACTCCTTTCATACCAACAACTTACATCAATTCTCGTGTGCAAATACTGTGCCAATTAACATGTATATTATCTATGTGTTGTAAGTGTATAAATATTAAAGACTTGGGTTGATTGTGTCGATGTATATGGTATAATGTAAGGTGTTATCCTGTATGGGTTTACATCATCATAAAATCATGGGGGAAAAATAATATAAAATTTTGAGAAGTAGTTAAGTGGGTGGATCAAAAATATGGACCCCTCACAAGGGGGGAACGTGCGCACTTAGATCGTGAGGGGGTTGCGCGTACCTCTTGAGTGGGGTTGGGGCTGATGGTGGCGGATCGCCTCTGTCGTAGCTATGCTACTCCGACCGGTGGCAATAGTGATAGTCAGCCAATTACGCGCGGGAGAGAGTCAGCTATTTTTTGTCTTTCCCCTTACCTTCAGACTGGCGGTCATGGCGACAGTCAGCCACTCTGCGTGATTTTTTATTTGTCCTGCCCTATATATTAAGACTGGTGGCAATGGTGGTAGTCAGCGACTTTGGTCAGAATTTTGTATCGCCCTATGTCGTAAAATGACACTTGTCGCGCCCAATAGAATCAGATTGTGGACCATGTGGACAGTCAGCGAACTCTTGACATTTAGTATGTGTATGATATTATTGTTGGCAGATAAGACTTAACAAGGGGAAAAGTATGAACCTTCGTGACTTCTTCTTTTATGTGCGAAAAAACATAGAAGAATTGCGCAAATTTAAGAACCCAGATAAGAGAACTGTACTCATCATTAGAGAGGAGATGGCTAATATGGGTATAGAAGTTACCCCAGATGAAGTCAAAGACTACATGAAGCTAATCGGGGCAACTATTGATAGAATAGATAAACTTAAGGGCAAAGATTAGCGCTTAAATTTTAATAACTGTAAAATAGTAGAGAATCCACCCGTAGACACCATAAAATATATTAGTAGCCCAAGTCCAACTAGATACACTAGCCACTTACGTTTCTGGGCAACTGCTTTAGCTTTATCTGTAAGGGCTTTTATCTTCTCTATACGATGATTTCTTCGATCTTTACGTTTGCTATCACGATCTTCTCTTTTGTCTTTATTCTTTCCCCAGTTAAACAAACCCATGTTTACCCTCTCTATAGTTCATTGGGGCAGAAAAGAAATTACCAAAGTATGTAAACTTTTTCTTGCCCAAAATTGAAGCGGCGTTGAGTATTGAGTAATAAATAACCCACACACTAACAAGCCGTCTGAATATACACCTTATATTATATCACTTTTGCGGAAATTGCAACAAATAAATTCCAACTTTGTTACTTTTTGGCCCACTTCCGTATCTTTTTGGCACTAAATCTTGGGGAATTCGCCCATAATTTACTTATTGCGGCAGCACGACCTTTGATCTAAAATCTGTATCGTCAAAATCGTGTCCAAATCTCTTGTATTTCTCTCTATTGTTCTGTATGTATTTTATTATATATTACTTATATTAAATGTCAAGCACAACTCTATATTTATAGTGTATTATTATGTACTGCTTACTTGCCACAATAACTCCAAAACCATTCAACATTGGTGTGTATTTGGTGGGAAACTTACCCATTATAGTGTGATTATGCAAGGATGCTAAAATGCCAACAAAACTATAAGCCGAGAGAAAAAATTATTTTTATGAACAAAAAAACAAAAAACCAAATTTGTATTGACTGTGATGAGGTAACAAGGGATTATTACCCAATGTCAACTAATAGAGGAAAGATATATAGGTGTGCAAAGTGCTATGAATTGTGGCTCACAAGAACTACAAGAAGGGAAATTTCGTTCAAGGATATTGAAAAACAGTAAAGTATTTAGTTGACAATGACGAAAGGTAAGATATAATAAAGCCATGAACATATTTTACCTATCAGATTGCCCAGTCGAAGCAGCCCAATCACAATGCGACAAGCATGTTGTGAAGATGATTCTTGAGTCAGCCCAAATGCTGTGTACTGCTCATCACGCATGTCCGACAGATGCACAGCGACCAGAGAAATTCTACAAACAAGCTCATCTTAATCATCCCTCAACTATCTGGGTTAGAACTACTACTGCTAACTACGAATGGATGATTATACACGCTCTTGCGTTGTGTGAGGAATATACTCATAGATATGGCAAAGTACATGCCAGTCAATCTCTTATCGAATGGTGTGCAGACAATATGCCAGACATACCAGACGCACCAATGACAAAGATTCCACAGTGTATGCCAGATGAGTTCAAACAAGAATGTGGCGTAAAAGCATACAGAAGTTTTTACAATATAAATAAGCGTAAGAGCTTCAAATGCGCATGGACTAAACGCGCAGAACCCGATTGGTGGAAAAGTTTTCCCAATAAATCTAAAGTATCCGCTTGACAATGCCGATATACATTGTATAATCAAGGGCGTACTATTCAGAACTAAGGAGAACTATAATGAGCGATTTAGATTTTGAATTAAAGTGTAAATGCCAAATATGCGACTACGCCGAGAATATAATGGTGCATAAGCAAGACTACGCAGATTGGCAAAATGGAGAGTTGATTCAAGAAGCCTTTCCATATTTATCAGATTCTCAGAGAGAGATCATGATGAGTAGCGTTTGCGGAGAATGTTTTGATAAAATGTTCCCTCCTGAAGATGATGACTAAAGTTTTCTCTTGACATGGCCGATAGCTATGATATAATAGGGGTGACAGACTTGAGCTTACGAGAAATGATAAACTACATAGTGGAGTATCTTGAGAGAATGGACAATAAACCCTTACCACCAGAAGAAAAAGATTATCACCAACAAACACTATTTGACAAAATGAAAGATGAGGAGGATCAAGATGAGTAAGGTAAAATGGACAAACAAAAAAGGCAAAGAAGTTGAGCGTTACGATGTATTGTACGGTAAGCAACGTAAAGAGGAGAAGCGAGACGAGGCCCAAGCTCGACAAGCAGAGCATGACAAGCTCACCTTAGAGCAGAAGATTGCCAACGCAGTACCGGGAAGTAAAGAACACAAACGTCTTACAAAGGAAAAAGTATAAGGGGCATTGAAGATGACTAAGACTATATACCTACATTTAGAACCACATATGATAAGTCCTGAATCTGGTGCTACTGTTGAGATTCAATTAGGTGATGAAGGTATTGTTGCCGAGGCTTGGAGTTTAGATGACTGCATAGCGGCTAC
>JAAOEI010000985.1_pt1 | contig 10671 bp, 18 predicted proteins | sample 7059261 | NCBI WGS metagenome assembly JAAOEI01 (sample SAMN14008812, study PRJNA610033) | viral metagenome | isolation source: viral particles filtered from seawater | place: China: Hangzhou Bay, Yangshan Deep Water Harbour | collected 2017-10-31
GGAGAACCAAACATGAACAAAGAAACACCGAAAAGCAAAGCCGACGCTGTGCGTGACGCGATTGAAGCGCGCGTTCTGGAAAAGCGCGGGGGAAGCCGAGAAGAACAAGAGAAGGTGAAAGGCTGGTTAACGGATCACTTGATTATCATCGGACCGGAGGACGCGGCATGAAACCATACAATTGCAAGCCCGGTTCCGCGTGGCATGACTGGCAATGCGAGGCCGCGCAATGGGTAGCTGATAACCCCAACGCAACGGCGGAAGAAATCAACCGCGCCGCTGATAAATTCGCGAACGACTTTGTGGGGCTTGGCAATCCCAGCGCCGCCTATGGCGCGCGCCGCCGCGCCTTCATGGAGGGGGTGCGCCATGCTTAAACGCGTCCTGCACTTCGCCGCAATTACCCTCTGTTGGCTCGGCCTATTCGGCCTCGCCCTCGGATACCTTGTCGCTTTCGGGTGATGGCCAGACCAGCCCGTCTGTGATAACCACAAGCCCGCGTTTGTGTAGCGCGTTACGCGCCGCACTCCGGGCTTGTGAACTTTCATCGGGGCAATCACGCGCGTGGGCGTCATGCCAGCGCGTCGCCGGTATCTTTTGGGCTTTTAATTCCACCATGAGATTTCGCAGGCATTGGAGCGCGAGGTATTGCGTCGCGGACAGTTTAACGCGCGCCCGCGCTTCCCCTTCCACGCGCTCTAGCACAACCGACGTATCACCTATGATACCGCGCGGCGTCATACGGAAGCGCCACGGCTCCTGCGCTTCCGCGTCCTTCTGTTTCTCAACCGTTAGGCTAAGAAACCCGTATTCCTGCGCCGCTTTAATTGACGTGTCCACCGCGCCTAGTAGCGCGCTCGAGCCGCGCATACCGCGCGCAGCGTCCTTCCCGGCGTGGTGTATGCCCAACAGGGCACCGCCCGTGTGCCGCTTCACCGCGTCGCATGCGGCTATAAATAGGCCCATGCTGTCCGCGCTGTTTTCCTCGTGCCCTAACAGGGCGCGCGCAACCGTGTCCACAATGACAAGCGCCCACGGTCCGCCGTCGCCAAGCGCGTCTATCGTTCGGAATAAGCGTTCAACCTCGCCTTGTTCCGCGAACGCCACGCTCGCCGGGAGAACGTGCAAGGGCGCTTCGCCATGCCATTTGCGAGCGTACTTGAGCGCCTTGATACGCTTTCCTAAACCGCCCACGCCCTCGCCCGCGATATACAGAACCGGGCCACCCGTGACCGCCGCGCCGTGGAATGATTGCCCGCGCGCCACGCTCAACGCCATGTCGAGCGCCGCGAATGATTTACCCGCGCCCGGCGGGCCGTACAGAACGCCCAACCCCGTACGCGTAAGCATACCCTCAACCAGCCATTCGACGGGCGGCAGGGCGCAAACTTGGTCCAGCGTGAGCGTGGGGAATACGTCAATCGGCACATCTACGGTTGTGCCCGATGAATTATTTTCCTCATCCGTTTCATAGATATGGCTAGGATTTTGTTCTGAAATTTCTGATTTTTTTTCTGTCAGGAAAGCGATAACGGGCGCGACCTTGCAAGCCTGCTTTAGCCCGGTCAAATCTCGACCCATCGCAAACCAATCCGCGACATCGCCCTTTGCGGGTAGCCCTTGCAGTTCGACGCGCTTGATCTCCTTCGCGATGGGAAACAGTTGTTCGATCACGAGGTCAGCGTGGCGCGCACCCGGTTCGTCGTTGTCGGGCAGCACGATCACGCGTCTGTCCTTGAAGAATTGGTTAAGCGGCTCGCGCCACTTGCCCGCGCCACCATGCGAGGTGGTAGCCACCAGCCCATGCTTCGCGAGGATGTCAGCGCACTTCTCGCCCTCGACTATGAATACCGGCGCTTGTGGATTCGCGAGCAAGTCGGGCAGTCGATACGGTAGCGGCTCGACGCCCTCCATTCGGTACACCCAACCGTCACCATTCGGGCGGCGTTGCAGAAACCGACGCGGCTCGTAACGCAGAACTTGGTATCGGAGTTCGCCGTCCGCGTCGAAATAATCATAGACTTTGGAGAGCCATTCACGCGGACGTAGCTTCTCGGCTTGCGGGCCAGCGATCCCAAACTTGCGTTGCAGTACCGACGCGACGCTTCCAAGACCCGCGCCTTCACTCCGCTTGACCAGATCGACAACACCGCCTCCTTCATTCGTTTCAAAATCAAACCACGTCCCCTTACGCATATCGACGCTGCGGCCACCCTTGTTGCCCCACCGCCATTCGTGTCCACGCTTTGCATCAGGCTCACCCCAGTAGTGCGTGACGACTTGCTCCATGTAACTCGCAATGTTCTCTGTCATGTATCATTCCCTGAAAAAAGGCGGGCAGCATAAAGCCGCCCGCCCCTCGTTGTCAAAACAGGTCGTCTTCGCCAGCCTGCTCTGCGGCAGGCTCTGGCTCGACGGTCACACCACCGCTCATCTCGTCGGGGCGATCCACCCACGACACGATCTTCCAGTTCGGAACCTTGAATCGCAACTCGCCCTGCGGCGTGTTGATCTTCACAGGTTCCGTGCCTTCGATCTCGACCACCGGCATCTTGCCAGCGTTCGCACCACGCTCCGCCTCAAACTGCGTGTGCAATTCATCCATCTTGCGAAGCACCGTCTTCGCTGAGTGCGAGAACTCACGCAGCCCCATCTCCTTGTTGTAGATGCGGAGACGGAAAGCGTTCTTGTGCCCGGCGCTCGGACGCTCCGGCATCGCCTCGCCAATCCGCACCATGCGGAAGTCAGGCGCGCCGCTGTCGAACGACAACCAGCCCACCTCGATTGCGTCGAGGTCAGCCACGAACTTGAATGGGAACGAAATCTCCTCCTCGTTCTTGACCCACGCGCCGGACATATCCTGCTCGCGATCCACGCGGATCATGTCGCCCGCCTTGGCGTCCCATTTCAGAATGGGAATGATGTCGCCCGACGACTTCGTTTCGGTTGCAAAACCTAATGCCATTTCGATTTCCTTTTCGCTTGTGCGCTCAAACTATTTTGAACGCTTCTATCGGGAAGTGTGCGACCGGCTCGACATCATCGTCGTCGCCCCGGTCCCAACGCCCTCCCATTGCCACCTCGAACGGCGATGCAAAGTTGCACCAATACAAGCCGTCAAGATGCTGCACCAGCAGAACGGATCGCGTCTCGCTCACCTCTGCTAGTTGCCTCGCAGCCATGACCTTGCCCAACGAAATCATGAGCGTCGGGTAGGTGTCATGGCGGTTATTTCTTGTCTTCACTTCCGCGAACCCGCGCAGCTTGCCATCGCGGAACATGGCGAAATCAAGGCGGTACGAAATCGGTAGCTTCCGCAGTTCGATTCCGCGTTGCGCCATGCGCTCTGCAACCTTGCGTTCGTTTACAAGGTCGCGTGGTCGTTCGTATCTGGGGCGCATAGCAGTTCCCTTGTCACCATGCAGAAGGTCGTGAAGTCTAGCTCCGCCTTCCACTTCCAGTCGTATCCCCCAGTTCCCTCGCACATCTTCTCGAACGCGGCGATAGGAATCACACACCTTACAGGCGCGCGATCAAACTTGTAAATCAGGCACGGCATCAGATTGAAGTTGCGAGCCGCCGTGCAGGCTTGCTCCCACCACTCGTCCTTCGCCTGCTTGCCAGACGCATACCGCTTGCACTCTATGACGAACGGCCAGTTGTCGCACTCAACCGGGCGCAGATCGCCTAGTTCCTTCTGGCGATACTGCTCGATCTCGCGCACGAACTTGATGCCCAACTCATCGAGCAGCATCGACGCGACCTCGCGCTCAAACGCTGCGCCCTTCGCCCTGCCGTTGACCATTAATTCTTAGCCGCGTCGATCATCCGATCAATACCGCTGCGCGTTTCTTGCGTCTCCTCAAGGCGCGCAAGCGCGAGATGCAGTATCTCGTCAGCCAACGCAGACATGCTGCGGTGCGCGCTTTTTTGTACGGCGTCGCGCAACATCTGGTGTGTCTCCGTGCGAAGACGCAACATGCAGGGTTTGTATTCGCTCATAAGAAAAATCCTTACGTTTGCCCTTGCGGGGTATGATTTCGTTTCTATATAACATTGATAGCAGCACACACACAAGGGAGAACACACATGCTGAACCATGAGAAATACGTTCTGTATCTGCGCGTCTCAACGGACAAGCAGGGCAAGTCTAGGCTTGGCCTCGACGCGCAGCAGACGATGGCCGCGCCCTACATGGATCGCGTCATCGCGACTTACACCGAAGTTGAGAGCGGCAAGAAGGACGACCGCCCGGAACTTGATAAGGCGCTCGCGCATTGCAAGCGTGAAGGCGCAGCGATTCTGATTGCCAAGCTGGATCGCCTGTCGCGTAGCGTGTCGTTCTTGTTCCGCTTGCGCGACAGCGGCGTAGAGATCGAGGCCGCTGACATGCCGGGCATGGGTACGTTGGAGTTCGGCATCCGCGCTGTATTCGCGCAGCACGAGAGGGAAGAAATTAGCAGGCGCACGAAAGCTGCGCTTGCCGAGAAGAAGGCGCAGGGCGTGAAGCTAGGTTGCCCTACGCCACGCAAAGGCGGGGCCGCTACGTCCGCCGCTATCAAGAAGAAGATGGAGAGCGTGTGCGCGAAGGCGTTGCCGGTCGCACAAAAACTCCGCGCTCATGGCGAAAGCTATCGTGCTATCGCTGACACCCTGAACGACACCGGCATCCCCGCGTATGGTACGCAGTGGCATGATACGGGCGTTCGCAACATGCTGGAGAACTACGCATGACGATCTACCAGAAAATGCTGGCGATGCACATCATCAACGCCACACCACCGTCGCGTCATTACGTTCCTTCGCCTTGGGGCGGGGTCGCAATGACCGCGACCATCGCTTTCGTAATTGGTTTTATCTTGGGAGACTTCATCTAATGGTTGGGAAACTTACACCGGACGACATCGCAACCGCATCCACGCTGCCCGCAATCATGGGCATGTCGCGCTACAAGACGCCCAACGATGCGCTGCGTGACGCCATCGACGAGATGGAAGGTACACGCACCGACACATGGACGGGCAACGAGGCAACGCGCTGGGGCGATAGACTCGAAGGCACGATCATCACAGAGGCTGCTGATCGCCTTGGCCTGAAGGATTTGTGCCTTGAGTTCCCTGAAGCCTTCTTCCATGACAGCCTGCCGTTGGCCTGCTCACTCGATGGCTCTGCCACAGGTGAGGGCGTCATCACGACCAGCGTTGAGCGCGGCATCTACTGCATGAACGCCGACCGCATTGACCTGAGCGGCACGGGCATCATCGAGAGCAAGTTGACATCCGCTGCCCCCGAAGACGTGCCCCCGCCCTTCCGTGGTCCGTGGCAGTTGCAGGCGCAGATGATGTGCACCGGGCACAAATGGGGTGTCGTTGCTACCTTTTACCGTGGCATTGAACTGCGCCTGTTTGTGTACCAAGCAGATGAGGCGATGCAGAAGCGCATCACCGCTGCCGTGCTTGAGTTTGAGGAGCGCAAGCACAATCGAGATTGGTATCCTGTCGCGTCCAGCGACGACGCAGATCGTGCGTATGCGCGTGTCGATGACGACGCACCTGACATTGACTTGTCGTCTTGCCCAGATGGCGACCGCATGTTGACCGAGTTGGTTGAGGCGAAGGAAGCCAAGGCCGCAGCGGAAGCGCGCATTGAAGACGCGCAGGCTGGGTTGAAGGAAATCATGGGTAGCCACAAGGGTGCGCGTGGCTTGGTTGGCAACAGCGCCTACCGCGTTGTCTGGCCGGAGCGTAACTATAAGGCGCAGCCTGAGAAGGTCGTGCCCGCGAAGGAAGCCTACACCAAGCGCGCGTCCACGCTAACGGTGCGTGCGCTTGATTAAGTAGCTAAGTGCTGTCTCCCAGCTATCGTTCTCGTGGCCGGGAGACAGCACCGTGCTAACCGACACGCGCTTGGTTAGCTGCCCCTCAACTTCATCTACTGCAACAAATACAACTTTCCTTACATCAAGCGCGGCGAGCGCAACCACGTCGCAATCGTCAAGCGTCAGCGTTTGCTTCTGCCCACCCTTACATACCTGCCATTGATAGCCTTGCCCTGCGCGCTGTGCGATGCGTGTCGTCTTCACCTGCACGCGCATGATGTCGCGACCGCGTGTCGCGATAATGTCATAGCCTTCAGCGTCCACGAGTGAGGCGCTCCACCCATAGGCGCAGATGATTGAGCAGGCTAGATACTCACCAGCCGCGCCAATTGATTTTGCGCTAGGCAAGTGCCTCTAACCGGGCGGCATGACGCTCTGTGCGCGCGGTCGTCTGGCGATACAGCTTGCTATCGCGAAGTTGCGCTGCCGCCTCTCGCCAGACGCGCGCTTCAACCGCCGCGTGGTGCTTGATGAACTTCTCATATCTGGGCAGGCCAAGCTGAAAGGCGAGCGAGATGATAGTGATCTGCGCGTCCTCGGGCATTTCAGGCAAGTCCGGGTGAAGCCACATCGCGTCGTTGATTGCTTGCTGAACGTCTTTCTCAAACAACTCGCTGACGCGCTCCTCGCTGACCGGCGCGCCGACCGGCCAGCCAAACTCCTCGTCGCCCTCGACAATCAGGTGACCGATGCCGCATGTGGGCTTGTCGAGGTGATCTAGGTAAACGGCGTAGACGCAACCCTCGTCCTGCTCAAGCAGTTCTCGCAGACGATCCATCATTTGCCTTGCCCCCGATATTTCTTCCATGAGCGCCGCTTGTGCTTGTTGCGCGGTCGCGACTGTGCCGACGCACCAATGCTGGTGCGCTTCTTGATCTTGACCTCAGAGTAGGTACTGAGTCCGATTGCGTTGCGGGCCATCTACTTGCTTACCGATTTGTATTTTTCAAACGTACGCAAGCCGCCCAGCCCTAGCATGCCCATGAGAACCGGCATCATCTGCGACATATCTAGTGCGGGGAGTTCGACTAAGTGGCCGGTCTGCGCGAGAACAAAAGTGATGATTGGCTGGCAGATATAGGACCAAGCAAGGGAGACCCCGCAAGCCCAACCCACGAAGGGACGCCACCCGGCGACGAACACAGAGCGATGCGCCGCTTCAGTCTTGTTGATTTCAAGCTGTGCGAGATCAATCTTGGCAAGATGCTCCGTCAGTTGAGCCTCAATCTTGCGCTCCGCTTCGGCGCGCTTCTTTGGGTCTTCCGGCAGGAACGAGCCCACCACATCTTTGACCAGCGGCAGTACCGCCGGGAGCAACGCACCAATCATTTTGAATCTCTAAATTGTTTGAGATGATCTACTTCGACTCGCAAGCGTTCGGCCTCGCGCGCTCTCCGTTCCATATTCGCTGGATCAAGCATTGAGGAAAGAACGCCCATGCGCTGCGTCAACGTCTCAACTTGCGTATGCACTCGGTCGATCCGCGTGTCCATCTTCCGCAGTCTAGCCTCAACGTCCTTCAGCGTTTCCATGATCGCTTTCACTTGGTAGCGAACCACGGCAAAAGCTCCCGCCAGACTGGCGAGTGTAGAACCCAGACTTATGAGCAGCTTATAGTCGTCCATTTTAGCGCGACCTGTTGCGCCACCATTCGTGGATGCGTATGCAAGTCCACACGATACTGATCGCCGCAGCGATGGGAGGCAACCATTCGGCCAACGTACCGATCACAAGCGCGAGGGAAGCCGCGTCAACCAAGTCTTTGTGGAAGTCCATTACGCGGCCTCGCCTACCTTAATTTTGCCCACCATGTTTGGCGAAGTACACCACAGCCCGTCTGCCCGCTGGAAAAACACGCTCCATGTGTCTCGCCCCAGATAGAAGCGCATACCCACGTTGCCGCTGGTTTCGCCTCGCCACGCAAGCTCCTCACCCGCATTGCGCGCTGCCTCATCTGCTGCTGCCGCATCTGGCACACACGCAATCTGCTGCTGCGCAGAGAGCGGCGTTGCGAACAGGCACGCAGCGATGGCGAGGACGGCGCGTCGCATCGGCTATGCCCAAGCCTTGACGATCCATCGCCAACTGCCGACCGTGATGCTTGATGCGTTAAGGCTGCCTTGGTTTATGACCGGAATTGAAATGCCTTGCAAAATGGTTACATTTGTTGCGTCCGTCTGGACTGTCCATCCACTGTCATCGACCAGATCGACTGGGCCTGACGACACGACGATCTCATCACCAACCGAATATCCAACGTCAGCCGTTTTGCATCTAAGACGGACCTGTACGAGCGATGGGATAGCACCCAGACCATGCGGAACATCCAGCACTGTATCGACCGCGACAGTCTGCTCGCTGCTCGTGAATGTTGCGGCTGGTAGCACAGCAGGCGCAGCCCACGCATTGTCTCCGCGCAAAAAGGTAGACGCGCTTGGCGAACCGGTCGCGCTCAATTCCGCCACACCCACAGCATCGTCTGCCATCAGTGCGTTCGTGACTGCGTTGTCCGCAATCTTTGCGGTCGTTACCGCATCGTCCGCAATCGTTGCGGTCGCAACTGCATCGTCCGCAAGAACGCTACTCGTTACCTTTGTCGTTGCCATGTCTTACCATCCAGCAGGAAGTTTCTGCACAACAGGCGGATCACGGTCGTCAGCAATGCGCTGCGCGAGAGCGGCCTGAATGTCGGCCTCGCTCATGTCTAGCTTGTCGATGACCCACGCAATGACCTGATCCTTGGTCAGCACGTCGAACGCCACAAAGCTGTCAGCATCCGGCGCGTCGAGACCGACAGACCCATATGCCGTAGCTGAAAGATCGTCGGTGTCATCATGCGCGTTCATGCGCCAATGTACTTGCTTGGCGACATCGCTCATGCCGTCTTCGCTTTTCGCAGCTTCGATGGTCTCGATGACCCATTCGTAGGTAATTGCCATTTCTCTATCCAATCTTTACAGCGACGAGATGCGTGCTGGCGTCGCCCATTTTCCAGACCCGCCCAACTGCGGAGATGTATTGGTCGAGTGTCGGACTATCGACACAGACCGCCTCGATGCCGCCGTCAGCAGAACGCTGCGGCACGACATAATAACCGACTGCGACTGGTCCGGTGACGTTGCACGGAACCTGTCCGGCGAAGGCAATGCGATCCACGTTCTGCCGCGCAGCTTCAAGGGCGTCACCTTCCAGCAGAACCTCGCGGCCCTCGTCATCTGTCTGCCCAGTCTTGGACCACACATCGCCGCCGACATAGGACGGATCGGTGGACTTGACGACGAAGCTGTGAGCGTTGTCGAACTGGTCGGTCAGCTTGCCGTCAGCGTCAACGCCGCACACGTCACCCTTGGCAATGGTTCCGCAACCGTCTGCCTTGTGCATGTATTCTGCGTAGTCCGCACCGCTGGCGTTGACAGTGCCGCCCGCATTGATGGACCTGTTGGTGGTCGCCATGCCACGAACCTTGACAGTGGCATTGGCCGCGTTTGGGGTATTGCCGCCGGTGTTCGCGTTAAAGATGCCGTAGTACTCAGTCGGCGTGCTATCTGCCACCCGCATAGCTTGAGAGGCTGTTGCACCACTGTGCGAGACATCGAGCTTGTAAGACGGTGTGCGACCAATACCGACGTTTCCGCTGGAGTCGATACGCATCTTCTCAGCGGCGCCGGTTTCAAAAGCAGTATAGCTACCGCCCAAATTAAGCGGCACATACGCGCCAACGCCGTTGTTAACGCCTCTGATGTAAGACGAAGTGCCAGACGCGCCGATGGCAACCGACGCGCCGCCTGCGCCAGAACCGCCGCCAATCACAGCAATATTTACGTCGTCAACGCCGGACTTGAGGACTTCGAGCTTTCTGCTTGGTGTTGTACCAATGCCGACGTTGCCGCTGGAGTTGATAAGGAACCTATAAGCAGCAGCAGTGTCGTCTCGGACGCCCCAAGTGCTTGTTAGCCCAACAGCAGTATCAAATGCGCCGACCTCCCACTGACGATTGGTCGTCTGATAGATATGTGTCGCATTATAAGCGTCAGCATGTGGATTGACGACAGCAGAGCGGACGTGCGTTGTCGCCGCGTTGCGATATACTTCTAACGGATAGGATGCGCTGCTTGTTCCCACGCCCAAGCCCGTTGAGGTTAGGCGCATCTTCTCAGAGCCGCTGATGTCAAAGGCAACCTGATTGCCGCGCAGCCTTAGCTGCTCCCATGCAGACCCACTGCGGTCAAATGCCTGAACTGTGCCTTCACCCGCAACAAGCCCGAAATTGATTTCGACGCCGCTGCCGCTTCCCGGCAATCCGGTTCCTTGCGCGGCAAAGCCGCCCTTATTCTGCGTCACGTCTGCCGCTGCATCGCCAAGAGTTGTATTGCCCGTTGCGCTCAGCGTCGTGAACGTACCCGCCGCAGCAGAGGCACCGCCAATCGTCGCCCCGTCGATGGTGCCGCCGTTGATGTCTGCGGTAGTCGCAGTAAGGCCCGCGAAGGACGGACTGTCCGTTGTCGTGACGCCCTGATCGAGCGCCTTAACGGCAGTGATGTTCGTTAGCTCACTATCCATCAACGCGCCAGCGGCGGTGACGTTGGCCGTGTCGGTAACGTCTGCATTAGCTTCAATGCCGTCCAGCTTTGCGCCATCAACAGACACGTCACGTCCGTCCACATTGCCCGCTGTGATAACACCAGCAAAGGTCGGCGTGTCCGTTGTCGCCACGCCCTGATCCAACGCCTTGACCGCTGTGATGTTGGTCAGTTCGCTGTCCATCAACGCACCGGCAGCGGTCACGTTCGCGG
>JAAOEI010000986.1_pt1 | contig 10666 bp, 22 predicted proteins | sample 7059261 | NCBI WGS metagenome assembly JAAOEI01 (sample SAMN14008812, study PRJNA610033) | viral metagenome | isolation source: viral particles filtered from seawater | place: China: Hangzhou Bay, Yangshan Deep Water Harbour | collected 2017-10-31
ACATGGATACGCGGTGGCATAAGACATACGTCGCTGGCCGCAAGCTGATGGTCGAGTCCATCGAGCGGCTTCGAGAGATTGCGCCCGTGACGGTCGTGGTGATTCCAGGCAATCACGATACCCATGCCACGTTTTGTATCGGTGATTCATTGGAATGCTGGTTCCACAATACGCCGGACGTGGATATACAGAATCAACCGTCGCCTCGGAAGTATCACCAGCATGGCAAGGTCATGTTGCTGTTCACGCACGGCGATAAGGGGAAGCGTGACAATTTGCCATTGCTGATGGCGACTGAACGCCCGGAGATGTTTGGCTCGACGGTTCACCGTGAGGCGCATGTCGGCCATCTGCACCAGCTGCGGGTAAGCGAGTCAATGGGCGTTCGGGTGCGGATCAGTCCTGCGCTGTGTCCGCCTGATGCGTGGCATTCTGAGCATCACTTCGTGGGCAATAAACGCGCAGCCGAGGCGTTCGTGTGGCACCCAGAAGATGGATTGGTCAGCCTTGCGGTGTATACGGTGCCGGAATGAAGATTCACGCGCAAAGGAGATCACACGATTGCGGAGTAGCGGCCTTAGCGTCCTACCTCGGCGTCACGTATGAGGATGCCTACGTCGCAGCGGCAGCGGCGTCCCCGTCGTTCTTGAAGCGCAACGGACTAACGATTCGTGAGATGCTCGTGATGGCGTCGGCGTTCGGGAGGCCGTTGAAGCGTCTACACTACAGTCGTGTCGATGTTGAGGAACATACCGGCATCTTAGGCGTGAACTGGCACAAGTCGATGTGGAGGGTTCACGGGTGCCAGGGTCATTGGGTCGTGTTGCGACGAGGCACGATCATCGATCCAGTGGGACCGTCGCACGACGATGCGGCGGATTATTTGGCGGTTAATAAGGGCCGCGTCGGTACGTTATTGATGGAGGAGTGAATGGGACACAAGGGCGATCCGAAGTTTCTGGCGGCACTGGATGAGCTACGAGAACTTCATTTAAGCAAGGGCGGCGACTACGCGGACCTCGATGACCCGCTGCGGAATTACGCCGTCAGCGCGAAGGACAACGGCATCCAGGCGTGGAGGGCCGCGCAGTTGAGATTTTCGGAAAAGTATCACCGGTTGATTAATCTGAGCCGTGACGGTCGAGAACCAAACCACGAGAGTTTGGACGATACGCTGCTCGACTTGGCGGCGCTGGCACTCATCATCCGGTCTTTGAGGTCGAGATGAAGTGACGGCAAGTCGCACGATTGGCTGCGCGTTCGGACCTTGCCTAAAATCCAAGCAGCGCGACGGCCCAGGCTGTAAACTCTGTGATGTCATCGCCCTCTTGCCTCAGCGGAAATACACAGAATCCCCCCGGAAACGCCTCAAAACAGGAAAAACCGACGTCCGTAAATCCTTGATTACATAGGATTTACGGGTTTTTTATAGATGTTTGTATTTTTTTCTTTACAACGGGCAGGTTGTAGGTTTTAATAAACAACGTCAGCGATGGGGCTGATGGGGGAGACGAGATGGCCTACTGGACGACCGAAACGAGACCAATGTTCAACGCCGAATATGACCGCCAGATGCGGATGATCCGCAACATGACGCTGACCGAGTGGTTGACGCTGGCGGACACGTTGGGTCTACGCAGGAACGATCGCGAAGGCGCGGCATACCGACTGGCGTTTCGGGCACTGCGGCAGAATGGCATTGTCCCGGTCATCGAATAAAAACGCCGACTGCCGGAGCACAAGAGGGGAATAATGAGCATCGAACTTGGAATGGTAGCGTTAGCAATCGCCGTGCCGGTGGCGGCGGCAGTGACTGGGTTGGCGGCTTTGATGAGTGAAAGGTGCCAGCGATGACCGACAACAAGTTCTACTACGGCGGTGACGGCAATAGCTCGTTCTTCCGTGGATGGCTAGTCCGGCAGACGGTAGGCGGCACGAGGGTCTCGCGTGGCTTCGATGTGCTCGACCTGCCGAAGCACCGATATACGCTGTCTTCCAAGCAAGGGCAAGCTGAGTTTATCCGAGACTTCGACGCGGCGATGGTGAAGTGATGAGCGAACGGGTGCATTACTTGGCGATGGCGTTGAGGCTGGCTATTGAAGCGCCGGACGACAGGCGATTCCGTCTGGCCGTCCAGATGGCTGATGATCTGGCGGTGGGCATGTCGAGGGCAGATATTAATCGTGCGAAGAAGTTAGCAAAGGGGAAATGATGGAGACGAAGACAACAATCAGTTACTGCCTCAATGGACTAGACCGAGAGGTTTGGATGGCAGCGAAAACGAAGGCGAAGTCGGAGGGCATGACGATGCGGGGGCTGCTGACGAGACTGCTATCTGAATATATTCGTTAGACGTGGAACCAGGCGTGGCTTGGCGGGGCTCGGCGAGGCCAGGCGAGGCGCGGCGAGGCAAGGCGAGGCGAGGAACTTGGCAAGGCAAGGCTGGGCGCGGCAAGGCAAGGCTAGGCTTGGCTAGGCGAGGCGAGGAACTTGGGTATAGCAAACTTCTTTGGGGGGTGAACGATGAGGAGATATGAAGTCACATTGGCCGGAGAGGCGCCACTTTTGATGCACGCGGATGATTTGCGTTGGCGTGGCGAACTAGACAGATGGCTCTTGCAGCCGAACAACCGCAGCGGGAAACCCGGAGATGACCGCGCCCCAGCGTGGCGATGGCTTGGGTATTGTTATCAGGATGGTAACTATTTGGGAATCCCGTCCGACAACCTAATGACCACGCTTCGTGAGGGTGGCGCTAAGGTTCCTACCGGCAAGAAGGGCCAGACATACAAGCGTCAGTCGCAGTCTGGAATTATTATCGACCAAATGCAGTGGTCTATTCAGACCAGCGTAGGGCTGGTGGCGTGGAACGAGCTCTGGCAACTTCGGCTGGAGGATGATTTTGAGAAGCACGAAGAGGCAGTCAAGGGGTACGGCTTCTGGTTGTTTGCGAAGAGTGTAAAGGTCGGCGCCAGCAAACATGTCCGTGTGCGGCCTCGATTTGAGCAGTGGTCTTGCGCGGGAACAATCACGGTTGTGGATGACACGATCACAGAGTCTGTGCTCGGCCAAATTTTGGAGATGGCCGGGACGTATTGCGGACTGGGCGACTGGCGGCCATCATCGCCGTCTAAGCCAGGCCCGTTTGGCCGTTTTACAACGAAGGTGAGGGCCGTCTAATGTTGAAGTCACAAATTGGTCATGGAGTACCTACACGCGCCGACGTTGAACAGCTTATGAAGGCATTCGGTCTACCCGACGCTGGCGTGGTTATTGCGTATGCTCAAGTTGAAGAGGCCGGACATATTCGGTATGGCACCGATCGTTGGCGGACGGTGACCGATGCGTGGCGTAAGCGGCTGTTGCGTGAACATCGGATTATGCTGGTCTGTGAAAACAAGTCATTTCTAGTGGCTGACGATGACCGGAAGTCCGCATGCTCGTCGAGCAAATTTAAGACTGGCGTTAGGTCATTGGCGAGGTCTCGCGTCATTGATTCCGTCTATACAGACCGAGACAAGCTGACAGCTCAAAACCAGAAAGCTTACGACCACCGGATGATGACGACTGCCACGATGTTGCAGCACGAGCGTGACCTACGAAGACGAACGCTGCCTGATATGCCTAAGCCGCATACACCGGCGGTGTCGCCATCGGATCATAGGTAGCCGTCCATGAATAATCAATGCCTACCCGGACTGTTCCAGACGTTTGATCGTAACGAGGCCGAAGCTCTCAAGGATTCGGGAATCAGTGCTGCGCTATCACGGCCAGGACAAGAGCAAATCAGGAAGCGCGTTGCTGGCTATATCCTGCAATTGGCTCGATCTGGGATGCCATTCACGTCGGACAATGTGTATGAGTTGGCCGACTTGGAAGGCGATCCGTTACCGGAAGGACTTAACATCGGCTCGATGTTCAACGCGGCGTCTAGGCGCGGAGAGATTGAGCCGGTGTGGTCGCCGGCGATTCCAAGCAAGCGACCTGCGAGTCATGCGAGGGCGTTGAAAGTGTGGGCAGGGGCAATGAGTTTGGACTGTTCCACGGTGGCTGGGAACTGATGCCTCCCCGGGCATCACGCGGCCTGACCCGCCGCGCACCGTGGACAGTCTGATTGTAAATGGGAGGGGCGAGATGTTGTTAGTGTGCGAGGGTAGGTGCAATGGCGATCTGGTGCACGAATGGGATCAGCTAGTAGGGAAGTTTTACAGGCATGTTGAAGACGAAAGAATGATCATTCAGATCACGAGTGAAGGCCGAGCGTTGATAGGCAAGCTTGCTCATGTCGAACATGAATTGGTTGATTGGTCAACGGATGCGTGGGCGTGTACAAGGTGCGATCACGTTCGTCGATGGGGTGGGAATCAGAAGAGGGGTGACGTATGGAGTTGAGCAAAGACGGAATCAAGGAGTTGGCAGCGGCATTGGCGAAGGCCCAAGCTGCGATGGGTGGGGCGAAAAAGCAAAGCACAAATCCGCATTTCAAGAGTCGATATGCTGATTTGAGCAGCGTCTGGGATGCTTGCCGTGAACCGTTGACGGCGAATGGACTCAGCGTCTTGCAGTCGCCGCGCACGACGTGGTGGGCTGACGGCCATTGCGTGGTCGAGGTGACGACGTTGCTCCTGCACGAATCTGGTCAGTACATCTCGGACACATTGGCGGTGCCGGTGACAAAACCAGACGCGCAGGGCGTTGGAAGTGCGACGACGTATGCCAGACGCTACATGTTGTCCTCATTTGCAGGGGTGGCGTCGGAAGACGACGATGGCAACGCGGCAGTCGGTGGTGTTCCTAATAGAGTGGAGCAGCCGAGTGGGTATGACGAGTTCCGGTCATCGCTGGAGGCCGCGCAAGACCTCGAATCCCTGAAGCAGTTTTTCTCATCGGCACCCAAGGCCATGCGCGACTATGCGACGAGCGTAGACCGCCAGTGGCTTGAGGGACTTAAGAAAGGCAGGGCGAAGTGAACCGGGTCATTCACCGATGCGATCAGCGCAGCGACGAGTGGTTCGCGTTGAGGGCCGGTCGGTTCACTGCCTCCCAAGCTGCCGATATGCTGGCGACCGTGAAGTCAGGCGAGGCGGCGTCACGTCGCAATCTCAGGACACGGCTCATAGTCGAGCGGCTGACCGGTAAGCCAATCCCAAGCACCTACCAATCGAAGGCGATGGTGCAGGGCGTTGAGCGTGAGCCACTGGCCCGTGCAGCCTACGAGAGCCTCACCGGAAACTTGGTAGAGGAAATCGGCTTCATCTCGTCGGGCGACTACATGGTCGGTTGTTCACCTGACGGCGTGGAACTAGACGGCGAGAGGGTGAAGCGGGTCATTGAACTGAAATGCCCAGAGCCGACGGCGCATCTGGAGTACATCAGGACGGGCGAGATGCCGACTGGGTATCGGGCGCAGGTGATTCACGCGCTCTGGGTCAGCGGCGCTGAGGTCTGCGATTGGATGTCCTATAATCCCGACTTCCCGCCGGAGATGCAGACATTGCTTATCCGGGTGGAGCGGCATGATGGTGAAATCGCGGCGTATGCAGAGAAGGCGTTGGAGTTTTTGGCGGAAGTCGACAATGAAATGTGCGAATTGCGTGAGAGGATGGGTGTGTAGATGAGTGAATATGTGAAGAACGAAGACGAACTCGGCGGGCTGTGGGTGAAGACGGGACAACGCGGGGAGTATATGACCGGAACGATCGACGGCAAGAAGGTCGTCTGCTTCCGGGTCGACAAGAAGAACGACCGACAGCCTGATTGGCGCGTCCTGAAGAGCAAGCCGAAGGATATCGCGCCGGCCACGGATGACATCCCGTTCTGATATGAGCGACCGTTATACCTTCGCGGCGAGGGCGCGTGATCGACGACTGGTCATTGAGCACCAGGCGTTGTTCGACAAGGTAATGGCGTCCTGCCGCGAAGGGCAGCGGTTGATTCTGACGGTGGAGGTGCGAGATGGCATTCATCAAGAGTTCACCGAGACGAGCGGCGAAGCGAAGAGCCGAGATGCGGCAGTATCGGAAAGTCTGTCAGCAGGTCGATGAGCGGGATGGAGACCTCTGCCGCGTGTGCCATCAGCCGATTTGGACGCAGCGGCATCACCACCATATCGTCTACCGTTCACGGGGAGGCAAGCACGAGACCAGCAACGTGGTCGTCGTATGCGCGATGTGCCACGAGGATATTCACCAACACCGCGTTACCGTCACGGGTGATGCGGACTCTACGCTTACGATTGGGAGGCACCGATGAGAGATGGGGTTGATGAGCTTGAGCGACGGATCGAGCGGCGGAGGCATTGGTATCGCGTGAGGACAGTCTTCGGGCTATTGAGTGCCGGGGCGATGGTGCTGTGGCTCTTTGTCTGGTTCATTTTTGAGGTCGTCAGGGTCATGTGGCAGAGGTTCCTATGACATTCAAAACGTCAAGCGAATATACAGACCGGCTCGAACGATCGTCGTTGTACCAGCGCAGCGAGTTGAGGGCGGTGCATGCACGGGTACTGTCCAGGTTGTATGCGCTCTGGTATTTGAATGAGGAATTCCGTGAAAAGTATTGGGTGGACCGACATGCTAGGCGATCAAATCAGCGATAGCCCGTGGCCGCAAGATTGGCGATGGATTTGGCGGCAGGGCTGGACGGACCAAGACCGCGATTGATGGGGAGATGAGATGGCACGGACACGGTATCTACGACCGGGATTCTTCAAGAATGAGACGCTGGCATCGTTGACGCCGTATCACCGGCTGCTGTTTGCTGGCTTGTGGTTGATTGCCGACAGGGCCGGGAGGTTGGAGGACCGGCCCAGGCGAATCAAAGCGGAGTTGTTCCCGTACGACGATTTGACGGTTGAGGCGATCAACAGGATGCTGGATGACCTAACGGAGGGCGACGGATTCATCGAGCGATACGAAGTAGGAGGGGTTAGGATTATACAAATCAGGAAGTGGTCGGAGCATCAACGACCGCACGCAAACGAAGCACGATCATGTTTCGAGCCGCGTCCGAAAACCGAAAAAACGCTAGAGAATTTATCGATTCCGACCAAAGTAGAAAAACCAGGGAGGTACAACTATAACTTTAACTCTAACTTTAACTCTAACCTTGACTCTAACCTTGACCCTGACGTGCCACCAGCGTGGACGACGGGGGCGCGTCCTGCGCCCCTGATTCCGTCGCCGTTGGCGCATGGCAAGTGCTACCCATCGACGGCGTGTGCGCGTGGCCTCTGCATCCCACGATTCCTCGGTCAGCAATGGCGCGACCAATCCGACGCGGTGCAGGTGCAAGCCTTCATCGAGGCGGCGTTGCAGACCGTCACCGGGCCGGTGGGCGATGACCCGCTGACGTGGTGGCGGGAACAATGGCGACAGGCACATGGGTCAAGCGTAGCAACGACCAAGGGGCTGAGGACAGTGGCGGCAGGGAAGCGTCTCCAGGCGGCACTTGATGCCGGCGCGGAGTTAGACCCGTTCGGGACCAAGGCGATTGAGCAAGAGCGCAAGCTGATCGGCGGTGAGGCATGAGCGTAAAACTGGAGGCAGTGAGTATGACTGCCGCTAGCTTGTTCTCTGGCGTTGGTGCTCCAGAACTCGCCATGCCTGATTGGGAATGGCTCTGGCACGCCGAGATTGAGAAATTCCCTTCGGCGGTGATGGCCGAGCGGTTTCCACATTCTGTGAATCTAGGAGATGTAACTGCTGATGACTTCATCGAACGCGCCCTCGACATTGGACGGCCAGATGTCCTTGTTTTCGGAAGCCCCTGCCAGTCCTACTCCGTCGCCGGCAAACGTCTTGGACTGGATGACCCGCGTGGTAACCTGGCCCTCGTCGCCCTCCGAATTATTGCGGCAATTAAACCCCGCTGGTTCCTCTTCGAAAACGTCCCCGGACTACTTTCAAGCTCCAGCGGATCCGACTTTGGGATATTCCTGCGCACGGTGGAAGAATGCGGGTATTCTCTCTGCTGGTCAGTGTTGGACGCGCAATACTTCGGACTGGCGCAGCGACGGAAGCGCGTGTTCGCTGTCGCAAGTGCTGGTGACTGGCGCGGTCCCGCCGCCATACTTCTTGAGCCAGAAAGCCTGTGCGGGGATTCTCCGACGCGCCACGAAACGGGGCAAAGTGCTTCCAGCCCCATTGATGCAAGCATTGCAAGCGGTGGCGAGGTAGCGAACACACTGCAAACGAAAACCGGCCGGTTTCAGGTCGAAGAAACATTTGTTCCTGTCGTGTCCAACGCCGAAGGCTCTGATGGGTTCACCCTCACGCGAGCGAATATCGGTAAGCACGTCAACAACCAGACGCCGCTGGTCGCCAATGCCTTTGCCCATCAAGGCGGCGGGACACAAACCACTCTGGGCTACCAACCCGAGAGCGGCACCACCCCAGCGTTATCGGTCGGGCAAACAGTGGCGATTGCATTTAGCGCAAAAGACCACGGATCTGACGCTTGGGAAATGAGCCCCACCTTACGCGCAGGAGGCCACAGTAAATCGCACGCGAACGGCGGATGTATGCCAGCGGTGTTAACAACTGGCGTCCGTCGCCTGATGCCTGTGGAGTGTGAACGCCTACAGGGAATGCCTGACCAGCACACGGCTGTGACCTATCGTGGCAAACCCGCCGCCGACGGCCCCCGCTACAAGGCCATCGGCAACAGCATGGCCGTGCCGGTGGTCCGCTGGATACTCAGCCGGTTGGAAATCGTAGACGGATTGATCAGTGGTGAAGCATGAGCGTCAAGATAGCGCTTCAGGCACTCGCCATCGCGAGGTCATCGGAAGCCGACGAGGCCGTACTCGCCGTCTATTTGCACGAACTGGCCGACCTTGATCGTCAACTGGTGATGCTGGCCTGTGAGCGATTGGCGAAGTTACCGCGCAAGGAGTATCAAGCCGCGTTGCCAGATGTGGGGACGATTCGGGCGGAGGCGACCTTAGTACAAGTCGAGCGGGACCGCGAGGCGGCACGACGGCGACTGGCCCCGATTCCAGAGGACGAAGACCAGCGCAGGTATTTACATTGCCGTGATTGCAGCGATTCGGGGTGGAGATTGTTTCGCTGCACTGGGCGGACGGCAGACCGTGGTCAGCACGACCAAGACCTGACGATGATTCCTTGCAGTAGGCGGCAGGTTCACGTGCCGCATACGTATGCGGAGCGATGCCAGTGTTACGACGTGAACCCCATGATCTTCGGTCGTTCGACGTGGGGCAAGAAGGACGGCGAGTGATGAAGTGCATGATCTGTGGACACGAAGCGGGAGGCGTGAAGAAGGTCTGCCCTGAAGTGTGCCGGTCGAAGTGGCGCGACATGCGCCTTGAGCGGAACGCGAAGATTAGCCGCCTGTGGCAGCAGGAGCAGAGAGAAGCCGGTCGATGCGTCATCTGTCGAAAGCCGCATCCCGATGGCACATGGAAATGCAAAGAGTGCAGCGGCAAAGACAATGCACGGCTCCAGGAACGTCGCGCAGAACGAGCGCGTGCCGGCCGATGCATCGGGTGTAATGCGACGATGTTCATGAAGTCGAAATTCACGAAGTGTCTTGAATGCCGTCTCAAGGCGGCGGCGGCTGACAAACGACGGAGGAAACATGCCCATTGAGTATTGGCTTGGGGTAGCGACAGGTATCGCAATAGCGATGACGTGGATCCTCACACTGGCAATCTTGATGGGATTGTCAAACCGTGCCAAGTAGGCCCAGACGTGCGTGTCTGGTGGCCGGGTGCCTCGGCTACGCAGTGACGGGCAACACGTGTGAAGCACATCGCAAGTCCAAGGCGCGGGACGATGGGCGGCGGCGGATGGCCGATGAGCCGGGACGGGCGATGTATAACACCACGCGCTGGCGCAAACTCCGGGAAGCCTTACTCGTTCGATCCCCGGCATGCGCGACCTGCCGGATTGCCAGCGCGACCGAGATCGACCACATCGTCCGGCACAAGGGCAACCGGGAGTTGTTCTGGTCCGTGCGGAATCTTCAGGCTCTTTGCCGTCGATGCCACATCGCCAAGACCATAGACGAGCGGCGCGAAGGCTGACCATTTGGACGATTTGAGAAAAATGTGACGTGGCGTCGTTTTTCTGTTGACAACCTAACCGATTGGGTTTAATCTTTATTCATTGGAACGGCAATTCCGCCGACCAATCCTTTAAGGAGGGCCACATGGCCAACTTCACACTCGGTTCGACGGTCGTAAACTTCGGGCAGACGGCGAAAGTCGTCGGCTTCTGGAAAAACGCTCACGACCTAAACGACAAAAACGACGGGTGGCCCATCCTCAAGGCCGTGGGCCGAGACGGCAAGGCGCGAGGCGGCAAGTGGGTTGCCGATCCGGCAAAGTGCGAGGTCGCCCAGTAATGGGCGACCTCGACACTTATGGCTGTTTGAGGCGTCTACGCCATTCGGCGGCATACCAGATCGACTGCGACTGCTTGTCGTTCGATGCAGGTGATGTGATGACAAAGGACGATGATTTCACGGTGACCCTCAAGAAAAACCCCGCTGCCGTGGCGCTCGGCAAACTCGGTGGTGCCGCCAAGTCCACGCGCAAGGCGGCGGCGTCACGGGCTAACGGCAAGCTCGGTGGACGGCCACGCAAGGCCGATTAGAGGCGCGAACGCCTCCGATAGTACCCGGATACCCAAAACAACATAACGCG
>JAAOEI010000988.1_pt1 | contig 10661 bp, 19 predicted proteins | sample 7059261 | NCBI WGS metagenome assembly JAAOEI01 (sample SAMN14008812, study PRJNA610033) | viral metagenome | isolation source: viral particles filtered from seawater | place: China: Hangzhou Bay, Yangshan Deep Water Harbour | collected 2017-10-31
GGCCATCCATAGATATTAAAAGATGAATATACATCTAGATGAACTCTGTCACCCCATTTTTCAGCTAGTTTCTGATAAACGGCTATCAACACATCAAGACCGCGATGTGGTGTGGTGTGATAGATAAGTCTCAATGGACCTTCTTTTGATTTTTCGTGAGTAGGAATGGGTTCAATAGCGTTTCTAATAACAATAGAATCACTATAGGGGACACCTAGAACCTTATGATAAGTTGCAAATTGCCAGTGGGATACAAATACGAGTCGTTTGAATTTACTCCGACTTCCACTATCACTGAGGTGCCTGGCCTCAGGGTCTTCTGCCAAATCGTGCAACCAGAGAATAGGAAGACGATTAGGATCAATATTCCTAACTCTTGATGCAATGATTTGAAATTTATCTAACAACTCCTTTGGCAATCTTGAATATAATGCATGTTGCATCATCTCTGTGCCGCCCATAGCATTTTTATTCAATTCATTTGTCTCAATACTTACAGAATTATTTAACTCTCTTTCATTCATAATTACTTTCAACGACATTTTTATAAACCTTTAATCAGTATAATAATCTTTGTGATATGGACAATCTAATCTATGACAATTATCTAATGTAGATGTAATAGCAGGTCTTTGACATTCTACACAGATTTCGTTTTTTCTTGGTACATAAATTTCATCTATAAAATCTGGGTAATCATCTCTTCTATCCGACATAATATCCTCCATTGTGATTATAGGGGGAATTTCACTCCCCCTATAATACATTAAAACCTTTTTGAGATTTTAACACCAACTGTTGTTTCTTGATGATCTAAATTTCTATTCATAATAACGTCTGCATGTGGTGATAGTTGGAACCACTCAGCATCAAGATCCCAGGTAATCTCTGCTTTGTATTCGGATGCATCTTGTGAATCCCAATGCACTAGAGGATACAATCCCACGAGAATACCTAATCTAGTAGCTTCAACTTCTAGACCAAATTCAGTTGTAAAATTTTCTGCTTCAACAGCATATGTATTGTCAGCACTAATAATAAAATCAAGACCCGGAAAAAGTTCTGGTGACTTTGTTTCTGTTGCTTTTGCCGTAGAAACTACTGTTAAAAATAACAAAGCAGCTACAGATAGATATTTAATATATTTAAACATAATTTTACCTTTTTGTTGTTGATAATATCTCCTTCACAATTATCATATTATTTATAGTTCAAATCTTCTTCCATTCTTGAAGATTATCCCATCGAAAAGAACGCCACCCCTGATTCTCAATATCAAAAACAGGTTTTGTTTCTGCTGTCTTAATTACACTATCACCCTTCGGATGAAATTGTGACGGAATATTACTCTGGTTTGTCGTGCCTTTCATAACTCTTGTTTCACCACTAACCTTAGTAAAAATAATCTCAACTACACCCTCATTTAAAGCATTTCCAAGTAAATCACGATCAAACTCAGTCATATTCAACTCCCACTATAATGATTATCAATCCAATCACCAAATTCACTATAACCACCAACATAATTGTCATTAATAAAAATTTGTGGTACTGTTTTGGCTTCTGGATTCATTTCTAAAAGTTTAGTCTTACTATCACTATCCTGTGAAATATTATATTCAAAGTATTGGTCAAACATCTCCTTCTTACTTAAATAAAGCATCTTTGCTCTAACACAATAACTACATCCATCTTGTGTGAAAATTTCTAACTTTCTCATTCTGTGTTTCCTAACGCCATTCGATACTGACTCTTTGGATCACCCCACAGATCATTAGCACGCACACGAATAAATCGTTTGTTTGTTTCTTTGGTGTTTGGATTAGAAATTTTGATCCAAGGATTTTGAAATTTTTTCCAAGCTTGGATTTTATCATCTAATCGTTCAATATCTGTGACATTCTTTCGAACAGACTTAATTACAGATCTTTGAACATTAGGACGTTCACCCTTTGATACGTAATGTTTACCTGAAGCCTTTTTCTTACCCAATTCAAATTCCTTTCATTGATGATTTAGTTGTCGTAAAATACGTTCTTTGTTTAACACCCTAAGTTTCTCTTCCCACTTTGCTGATTGCTGTCTGTAATATACATGAGCGTATCTCCATGGAGAGTCTGGCGCTTCTAAAAGAGTTTTCGCTTGATTTGGTTCAAGCCAATGTACTATATCAGACGTGAGTTTTATAAGTGGAATCGTTCCACCATTGAGGAACGGATCTGTTTGTCCACTTTGCAAATCTTGCTTTGTCTCCAACATAATAACTCCTGTATGCATCCACATAATGCGAACTTTTATATTTATCAGGCATTGCTTGTGGGATTGGTGTAAATCTACCGCGTTTAATATTACTTGGTAGAAAACATAGTATATCAATTAGTTTCTCTTTCGTCAAATGATTTTTTTGGTAACGAAAGGTATATTCATCACACAACGCCTGAAAGTGATCAAAAAGCCACATATAGTTATTGTGATTTTCTCTTGTCCATACCGCAGAAGGATGATTGACATGAGACGCTTTATAAAGACTAGATTCTAGATTAGAATTAGGATGTCGCCATCGTTTGATAGACCTACCGTTAACAGTTTTATCTATGTACAGTTCGCCGTCTAAAATACGATGAGCCGTTGATAGAAGTTGTGCAGTCTCTACAATCATCTTGACAACATGTTTATCACACATCATTTGAGCAGATTCTTCGGGACATCCAGATAGAGCAAAGATATTCATCGGTATTCACACCATACATCAATATTGTTATAGGTATACTCTTCACTATTACGATAGAACTTACCGGGATTGATCTTGATAGATTCAGCAGCGATAATGCAATCTCGATAAGAAAATGTTTCCTGTTCGTATCTAATATCACCGGCGAGACCACCAAATGAGATTAGAATGATCATAAAAACTTTCATTGGTCAACTCCTTTACTAGTGTATCGTTTTGTTGGTTGTAGTAGGAAAATTGAACTTCGGTACACGACGTTTGCTTGCCACGATACTTTCTACTATATCGTCAAATCCGTCTTCTGTCAACACTGTTTTGTATATACTCAATGCTTGACCCAACATTACACCCGCAACTATAAGACCATTACCATTACAATTATCAATGTGTTTTACTGTATTATCAAATACATCGTCGTATATTTGTTTCATTAATTTTTCATCAGTATCAGTCATGATGTAACTACCGCACCCTTTCATAAATTTCTTTCCAGTTTTTGACGATTGGATATGAAAGATTCTCTTCATACATATTGAAACCATGTTCTACTAGAAGAGGTTTCATACCAACAGCTAGACCATCATCTGCGTTCTCTACCTTATCTTCAATCCAGATGTATCCTGAACCTTCGTAGTGTTCTTTAAGATACTTATCTTTTCGAGCACCTGTAGCAAGACAAACGATGTTACGAAAAGTATTCTCACCAAATATCTTTTTCAGGTTCCGTTCCCGTAACTTAGCGGCGTGTTTGTTAGTAGAAAGACTGGTTACTACATCAAACACATAACCATGTTCTTCATGCAATCGTTTAACATACCAAACCGCGTCACGAAGGGCTGGTAGAAAACCAATTGCAGCAGATTGATTGAATTCTGCTATAAAACTCTTACCTTGTTGTTTTGTGAAACCATATCGATTGCCAATTTCATACTGAAGATCAGAGTCTGGACCCTTAAAGAATCCACGTTCATTCATCCAACAATCGAAAGCGTACTCCCAATTTAGAAGTACACCATCACAATCTGCGACAATTACCTTTTCCATTATACTACCTTTATATATTTTTCAAACAGTCGTTTCATAAGACACTTGTCACCATAGAAACTGAACTCATTTACATTGATACGAGGATTCACCAAATATTCGTAAGAACCGTTGAAATCCCAGATCCCAATCTCATACATATCACATTTAAAACCCCAAGACTTTACATAACTATTTCCTGGCGCTACTGGACGATAATCGATATTAGGTTCTAAACCAAGAATCTCAGTAATCTTTTCAACCGTGATATCACGAAGAATGCCAGAAAGCCCTTGTCTCATCATTTTTAAACCAAGATAATTTAGACTTGATTTGTCTATCGGTTTAATCTCCACTACCAAACCTCTTCAAAACCGAACGAGGCGACATAGTATTCCTTACCGTCTTCAGTGACAACGATATCACCAACACTCACACTGTGCATTGGTGCAAGACGAGTAATCGCAGTTTTATCACCCATACCGTTTCCAATCTCAAACACTTCTTCAAGATCGTATGCATCAATCTTAGCGACAACTTTATAATCATCATACGCGGCTTGAATCACTTCCGCCGACTTCGGAAACATCGTAGCGTCAAGATAACGTTTATAGAAATCGGGCACCACATCAGGATTCGTGTTGATCTGATTGATTTGATCGTCGGTCAGATGGATTTGTTTCACGGTGTATTGCATTTCAAAACTCTCTCTGTTTTTCTCACTATAATCATTATATTATCATACTGATTAAATGTCAACAGAAATTTTTTAATTTTTTAAAACTTTCTGGATTGGTATAATCATAATGAGTCTCATACCAAGTGTGAATGAATTTATTGTATCTTTCAAAATTAACCCAATCAGTGTTATAAGCATTAGATAACGAATCACGATATTCTTTAGGATTCACCTTCCATGTAACGGTATCATAATCCGCCCTACCAAACGTGACAACTTTCTTGCCGGCTAAGATGGATTCTAACCCCACACCACTGTTTACAGTCACAACCATCTCACTATTTTTTATCAAATCAAAAATGTTGAAATTATCTACCCAAACGCAGTTATAACGATTAGCAACTTTTTTTATAGATTCCATAGAACCTGGATTGACAGGATGACCTTTGATAACAACCTTCTTAGCAGTCGTTGAAGCCCAGTCTAGGGTCATCTCCAAAGCTTCTTCTACTTTCACGTCACTATGATATATGATAGTCTCATCGTGTGGTATCTGACAAGGAAAGAACACATATGGTTTGAAAGATAAAGCTGTATCGTTTGAACTAGGTTGATCAAACTTTGTCTCACCAGAATCAACTCTATCAAATAGATGATGTCTTTCAGTATACTTATTATTATTACTAAGATTTTCCATAGGATAAGATGAAGCAGTAGCGCACCAACCTTTACTATCAATAGAAAAGATATGTGGTATAACCATCTGCATATAATATCTTACACGATCATCTAACCACCAAGTTTGTTCCATTTTGTGTGGTATATAATAAACGTCAGCGTTTTTGCTTTGTTCTTTTACAAATTCAGTCGTAATCTGCCACAAAGGAGTCTCAATGACTCTTACGTCGTCTTTTAAAACATCATGAGCGTTATAGAGTTGTTCAATGAACTTTATCCAATGGACTCGTATTGGTGCGATTGGTCCTCTTTGTTCTGGAACAGGACCTTCTTTAAACATAACGTCTAGTCTAGGCATGTATATGTCAACTTGCACTTTTGCGTTCCTCTAGATAGTTTTTTTGATTTTTTCGATTACCTTTGCCAGTCCAGATGATACTGTCTTCATTAAACTCCCAATCAATATACTTAGACGGCATCTGAACAAACTTCAAATCTTTTATATTTTGATGAACTTTCCACAAAATGACTTGATCCATAAACCAAATACAACCATGCTTTTTGATATTTTCCATGAGATTATGTGCCACAGTATCAATGAAACTATAACCCGACTTTCTCAGATACATAGCACCAGCAGCTACATGGGTTCCTTCGTTTTCCCACCCTACTGTTCCTGGTAACGGATCTCTTGTGAAAATTGAATAATCACAATTTTTAAAATCGTCCCAATCAATAGGTTTTCTTAGAAATCCATCAATATCAACAATCAACATTTCAGAAACATTGTCTTGTCTAATTATATCAGAAGCAACGACAAATCTAGAACAAGCATACATCATGCGATCTTTTGGTTCAACGTCACTAAAACTAAAATGACACCCGATATGCCAATCAAAAGAATTCTGATTTAGAATCTCTTGTTTCGTTTCTTCGTCACAAAGAATATGAATCCAAGGTGTTTCACCATTCTTTATCGCACTTTTAGCAAACGCCTCTCCATGTTCTTTTAAATAGATGGGATCACAACAGGCGAAAATAATTTTCATGTTCTACTCATCCAATAATCTATCATCTCATCTAACATCAACTCAAAAGTATACTTAGGTTTCCAGTCTAGTTCTTTCCTAGTTTTTTCTGAATCACCACAAAGATATTTCAATTCTTCTGGTCTCATATACTTTGGATTTTGTACTACAAAGTCTTCATAATTTAAATCTAGTCGGCCAAAGACATATTCACACATTTGTCGAACAGTATAGGATTTACCAGTTGCTACAATCCAATCGTCTGGATCACTATGATTAATAATTTTGTGCATTGCTCTAACATAATCAGAACTATGACCCCAATCACGACTGCTGTCCATATTACCCATCTCAAGTTTATTGAGTTTGTTTTTCTTGATTAGAACAGCGTTCTTCACAACTTTATTCGTTACAAAGTTTGTTCCACGTCTAGGAGATTCGTGATTGAATAAAATTCCGTTAGAAGCAAGCATATTATATCCGTGTCTATAATGTCTTACAAGATTATAACCAAGAACCTTAGAACAACCATATGGACTGACAGGATTCATTGGCGTTGAAAGTCTTTGGAATCCATCTTCATCTACGCTGTTACCAAACATTTCACTAGAAGATGCTTGGTAAAACTTTGCTTCTGGACAGAGTTTACTAGTAATCTCTAGCATGTTTAAAACGCCCAGAGCGTTTGTTTTAAGAGTAAAAGTAGGAATATCAGAAGAAATTCTAACTTGGCTCATAGCGGCTAGATTATAGATTTCATCTGGTTTAACTTTATTAATGACATCATATAACGAATGTTCATCTAATAGATCGCCGTAATAAAGACCAGCAATTTTATCAGAGAATTTTTCTAATCTAGCACTCTGATTTTCTGCTACACTATGTCTACGAACAATGCCATGTACTTCGTATCCAAGACTTAAAAGATATTCTGTAAGATAAGAACCATCTTGTCCACTAATACCTGTAATTAACGCTTTCATTCAAAAACCTCGCTTTCGATAAATCAGGATAATTTTGCCAACCACCACTATCATCATTATATTCAGGAATCTGATCCATAATGATAATACCACGGGCTGCATCTTCTGGAGTCATATAATAGTGCCATCCTATGTATTCATAGGGATCTTCATCATACTTACCATCTAAATCTCTACCATCGTACCTAATCTTTTTAAGATACTCGTATTCATTCTTATTGTCAAGTAAAATCATACCACCCCGACCAATAGGTACTCTTTTCTTTAATTGAAAAGAAACGATATGAAATCCACCCATGTACATATCTCTTTGCCAACGAGTAGCTCCATCCCATATACTATAAGGTTTTAACTGATATATACCTGACCATTCTCTATCTTCTAATTTTACTTTAAATCCAGCGTGTATTATTTGTTGAGGTACCGAAACATATGTGTGTTTCGGAATAGTAATAGTTGATATATTTTTTCTATATCTTTTTATACATTGTAATGCTAGAAAGATACCATGCGAACAACAATCTACAGAAACCGCATACTTTGATCCTGCGTATTTGGCCACTTTCTTTTCAAACATATCTACTACATCGCGAGGATCTTTCCAATCGTAACCGAGTTCTCTAATTTGATCTAACTCTGGTCTTTGTAAATGTTTAGGTACTTGTCCTATTGGCCATGCGTTATACTCTACCATCAATATCTCCTAGATATGTCCTTATATTATTATTCTCGTTACACCATTTTTTAGCAAACTTATCTTCACTAGGTCTTGAAAACATTGGATGATAATACTCTGAACATCCTTCGAAGAAATAATGTATTGCTTGTGCTTTTCTTGTTTTATCTTTGTGTGGTGTAAATGTACCACCGTGTAAAAGATTCGCTTCCCATATAATAGCATGACCTTTTTTCACAGATACAGATGTCTTTTTAGCCTTTTTAATTAAAACCAAATGTTCGATAAACTTCTCATATTCTCTATAATTTACTTCTTCTCCATTTTCAATTTCGTCTGGATGTGGTAACCCTAATGTTTCGTAATCATATATGTCCCAAGTATGACTACCCGGAACTACTGATAACGTACCATTACTTTCATCTGTGTCTTCTAATGCTACCCACACGCCAACCATCATTCTTTGTGGTACTGTATGAAAGTGAATACAGTCACTATGTAAAGGTTGATTAGATGGACCAGTGAAATTAATTGTAGAAAATGGAAACGCTTTTTTACTATATAATGTTTCTAAATAATTTATAATTTTTTCATTCATACAAAGGTTTGCAATATTTCTACTTTGCTTCCAACCTTCAAATACTCTGGGCCATTGAGTGTATTGATAGTGATCCGCTTGTAATGTTTTGTTTTCAAGCGATAAGATATTAGTTACATCATCTACTATACCATTAATTTCTTTGTCTGTCAACTCTAAATCAATGACTTCATATCCAGAATTTTCCCAGAAATGATTAGAAATCATAACCTAATTCCTTAGCATACTTATAGGCAAGTTCGTTTGGTCTTTTCTTTACAGGTCTTGCTGGACTTCCAACATAAATTGTCCATGGTTCAGCATCTTTAGTAAGCGTCGAGTTTGAACCTACCACTGCTCCTTCGCCTAGAGTAATTCCAGGCATAACAACACTATTAACACCAATACAAGAAAATGGTTCGAATGTTACTGTGGTTATATTTGAAATTCGATACTTACTAGGTACCTGTGGGTTCATAAGAGCCCCAGAAGCAAAATCATCTCCACCACAAATAACTTTACCGCCAGCACTAATACCACTGAAATGACCCATAACAAGTTTGGAGGTCTTACCCCCAATAATAGAAACCTGTGGAGCAATATGAACCCAGTCACCGATATCCATAACAACAGAAGAAAATACGTTATAGTCGAGAACAACGTAATCTCCAAATATTGATTCTGATCTATACTTGCAGAACGAACCATGGTCTACTAATTCAGGATTCATAGCAGACCGCCATTAATGCGAAGTGTTTGACCAGAAATATAACTAGTACTTAATATATATTCAATTGTATTGTATACTTCTTCAATTTTACCCCATCGTCTAGCGGGAATAGTCTTCATTATTTCTTGTTGAATATCTTCACTAATAGTTTCTGTTAGACCTTTTTCAAAGTATCCCAACTGAATAGCATTTATATAAACATTCTTATTAAAATTTTCTGCGGCGACGGTACGAACATATGATTCTATAAATCCTTTTGTTGCCGAATATATAGAAGTTCCTACTTGAGCCTTATCTGCTAAAATAGAAGAAGCAAGAATAATATTACCACCACGTTCTCTCATAAAATATTTCAAACAAGGTTGGACTACATTTAGAGTACCCCAAACATTTGTATCTACTTGAGTAACAGTATCAATATAACCAATACTATGTGTAAAACCATTAGCATTGAACGCCGCTAAGTTTACTACAATATCAAAATGGTTTGTTTTAAAATATATATCACACTCTTGACGATTTCTTACATCTAAATCTTTAGAGGATAAAGATGTAACATTATATTTATCTTTCATAATTTTTGTTAAAACTTTACCGATACCACCACTACCACCGAGTATCAAAACAGTTTTCATTTTTAAGACTCCATTATATTATGTCCAATTAATGTTTGGGAATTTTTCTACAAACTTATCTATAATATCCCAGACACCGAAAGGTACATTTGGATTTGCCAATAGTTTGTTAAAGAAATAAACGTTTAAATTTGGATTCCACATACCAGCAAGTAACGCAAAAGACGAAAACCCACCAACAATAGTATGGGCTTGATATATAGCCATCCAATCTTTTATAGTATCATTTGTTGGTATAATACCATATCTTTTATGTACAGATTTGTCTTCAGACAATATAATAGGGTTTTTATGATGTCTAATTTCTTCGTCGTATACTTCAATTGGTATTAAAGGTCTATCTGACTGTCTAACATGAATCACAGTTTTGTCAGAGTTAACATAATCACATCCATTCAAATTTAAACTAACTTCAGATTCATTAATATTTTCCCACCATTTAAGTAAGAGAGAAACATTAGGTTCTTTGAAAGGATTGGTTTTATTAGTACCAATCACCGTAGTAATTTCTGGTCTTTTTTTGAACGTCAAAAAGTCGTCAAAAAAGATACGATCTTCGTCCATTATAATATCTGAATTTTGCCAATAACCACCAGTGTTAAACACTATTTTATCTACTGTTGTATTATTTTCTTTAGCTATGGCGTAACATGTATAAAGTGATAGTATTTGGGTGCCAAGTCCACCACGAACGTTATACGTCCCCATTTAAAAATACCTTGTCCTTCTCTACACCTTCATATGGACCAGTTTTGTATTCATAAACTTTAGCGTTTTCTAGAATTGTGTATGTATGACCACCTTCAAACGTAAGTGAAATATCTCCTGAATTTAAAACAATTTCTTCTAAAATAGTATCATCTACATCATAGAAATGTGCTTTTACTTTACCTTCCATAACACACCAAGATTCTTGAGCGA
>JAAOEI010000989.1_pt1 | contig 10661 bp, 18 predicted proteins | sample 7059261 | NCBI WGS metagenome assembly JAAOEI01 (sample SAMN14008812, study PRJNA610033) | viral metagenome | isolation source: viral particles filtered from seawater | place: China: Hangzhou Bay, Yangshan Deep Water Harbour | collected 2017-10-31
GCGAGCCTTAAGCAGGAATACAAGATTCTTGCTGAGATTATTAGCGATTACACGGACCCGGCATACCCCTACGAAACCGACGAAGGCGAGGGAATTAAGGCCGAGGACTTTGATGATCGCATTGACGTAATTCCCGTCTCTGATCCAAACGCTTCTTCTATGGCACAACGGATCATGCAGTACCAGGCGGCTCTTCAACTTGCCGCCCAGGCTCCCGGTCTTTACGACATGCCGCTTCTGCACAGGCAGATGATGGAGCTTATTGGTATTCCAAACGCAGAAAAAGTGGTGCCCAATCAGGAAGAGGTTGCGGCGAAAGACCCGATTACCGAAAACCAAAACATGCTTACCATGGCTCCTGTTAAGGCGTTTGAGTGGCAAGACCACGAAGCGCATATGCGGGTGCACATGGCACTGAAAAACGACCCACAACTTGCACAGGAAATCCAAAACAGCCCCGCAGGTGGTGGAATTAGTGGCGCACTGGACGCACACATTAGGGAACACCTTGCGTTTATCTTCCGCAAGCAAATTGAAGAAGAGCTTGGGATTCAGTTGCCGCCGTCAACGGAAAAGTTGCCGGAAAGACTTGAGGCAAAACTCAGCAGGCTGGTTGCAAATGCCGCCGATCAGATGATGGGCAAAAAGCAAGCGCAACAGCAGGCAGAAATGAACGCCCAGCAGCAACAGGACCCCATTGTTCAGATGCGCGAACGCGAAGTTGCGACCCGGGAAATGGAGGTGCAGCGCAAACAGGCTGCGGATATGGCCAAACAGCAGCTTGATTTACAGAAATTGCAGCTTGAGCGTGAAAAAATTGCCAGCAAGGAGCGAATTGACATGGCAGGACTCACCCTAGAGGAGCAAGCATTGATTCTTAAGGCTGAAATTGAGTCCGAAAAGAACGATGCGGACATTCAGTTGAAAGGTTTCCAGCTTGGCCAGCAGCTCGGCAAGGACATAGAGGGCGGAAATAATGGCAGATGATGTTTTTTCACTGCTCAGAAAAAAAATTCGCACTCAAATGAACGATATTGCTGACCAACTAGCCCTTGGGACAGCCTCCAGCATGGAAGAATACCGCAGAATGTGCGGAATGATTGAGGGATTAGCGTGGACCGAGCGCGAAATCATTGATTTAGAAGAAAGAATGAGGGATTTGTAGTGGCTGTTAAGAAAAAAACTAAATCAAGGGTCAACGAAGCCGGAAACTACACCAAACCCACCATGAGAAAACGCCTGTTTAACAAAATCAAGGCTGGTTCTAAGGGTGGAAAGCCCGGACAGTGGTCCGCTCGCAAGGCTCAGATGCTTGCGAAGGAGTACAAGGCAAAAGGCGGGGGCTACAGGGGTAGCAAACCTTCAAGAAAAAAGCGTTAACCTGGGGTAGACGACCATGGCACTTAAAAAAAGCCAAAAAAGTTTAAAAAAGTGGACAAAACAAAAATGGCAAACGCCTAGCGGCAAAAAGTCGTCCGAAACCGGCGAGGTTTACGCACCAAAAGCAAAAATTAAAAAACTAAAGTCTACGGCAGCTGGAAGACGCAAGCTCGCAGCCGCAAACAAGGCCAAAAGAGCTGCAACAAAACGAGGAAAGCAGTTTGCCTCGCACGGTTTACATAGAAAAAAGAAACCAAAAAAGAAAAAGTAGATGAAGTGGACAGTGCTGGTAAAATTAGGCAAATACTTTGGCGTTATTAAAAAAAAAGACGCGGATATTTGGGTAGAGCCTGACCCGCCAGACTTTTACTTTGAAATAGATAACGATGGGGCGCTTTGGGTGGTCCCTGAAAACGAAAAAGAAGAACCTTCTAACTAGAAGAGCCTACATCCGAAAGGATGCCACAATTCAACGAGAGGTCTTATGACTGCACTCGCTCAAGAAGTACAAGAAGAGGTGTCGCCTACTGGCGACGAAGCACTACGGACTGCATCGCAGCTCCCTGAGCCCAAGGGCTACAAGTTGTTGATTGCCCTGCCCGAGGTTGAGGAAACCACGGAGGGTGGGATCATCAAGTCTTACAAATCCCAGCACGAAGAATCTATTTCTACTGTTGTGGGGTTTGTTTTAAAGGCTGGCCCGGACGCCTACTCCAGTTTTACAAGATTTCCCAGTGGCCCTTACTGCAAAGAGGGGGACTGGGTTGTGTTCCGTGCATTCAGTGGCACAAGAATTAAAATTCACGGAAAAGAGTTTCGCTTAATCAACGATGACACTGTAGAGGCGGTCGTAGAGGACCCCCGAGGCGTGGAAAGGGCCTAAAATGAGTAACGAAACAGAAAGAGCTTCAAACGAAGAACGGTTTTTGGGCGTAAGGACGACCATTGAACCTCCCGAGCCTCAGTCGGAGGGCGAAGAAGAGTCTTGGGATGTTCAGGTTGTCGACGACCGGCCCGAAGAGGATCGCAAATTTCCTGACCCACTAGACGAAAACGCCCAAAAGTCCAGGCAGGAAGAGGACGACGGAGGTGAACTGACCAGTTACGGTAAAAAGGTTCAAAAAAGAATCAACAAACTAAAGGGTCAGTTTCATGATGAACGCAGGGCCAAAGAAGCCCTGGAGCGCATGAATCAAGAGGCTATTGGCTATGGCCAAGCCCTTCAAACAGAAAACCAAAGACTGTTAAGGCTTGTTCAAGATTCTCAGTCCGCCCTTACACAGCATGCACAAAGCAGGGCGCAGATCGCCCTGGCAAAAGCTGAAGAAAACTTTAAAAGGGCTCACGAGGTCGGAGACGCCGAACTAATTGCTGAGGCGCAAAAGGACCTTACGCAAGCACAGCTTGCTCAGAACTGGGCCCCTCGTGTTTCGGAAAGCATTGTAGAAAACTGGAAGCGGCAGGTTCAGGCTGAAGAGCGACAGATGGCTCAAATGCAGCCGCAACAGCAATATGTACAAGAAGAGTATCGGCCTGACGAAAAGGCAGTAGAGTGGCAGGAAAACAATCAGTGGTTTGGGCAAGACGCTGAAATGACAAGTTTTGCTTATGGAGTACATAATAGACTTGTTAACGATGAAGGTGTTGACCCTACGACAGATGAGTACTATCAATTAATAGATCAACGCATGAAAGAAGTTTTTCCTGCGCAATTCAGCGAAAACAACACCGAAGGGGTTGTTGTTGAAACTGCGACACGCCGAAGGGCGAATCCCGTGGTAGCACCTGCGTCACGAAATAGCGGTGCAGCGCCACGCAAAGTCACATTGACGAAAACACAAGTAAGACTCGCGGAACGCTTAGGCCTGACTCCACAGCAATATGCTGCCCAACTAATGAAGGAGACACGATAAGATGGCTGAGGAACGCGCATCTCGGAAACCAAGGACAACGGAAACTCGCAAAAGCGAAGAGCGTCCGATGCTTTGGGAACCCGCTTCGATTTTACCTGACCCTGACCCTCAGGATGGTTGGGTCTTTAGGTGGATCAGAACATCTATGGTTGGTAATGCGGACAACACGAACGTATCAAAGCGTTTTCGTGAGGGCTGGGAGCCCGTTCGCGCCGAAGACCATCCAGAGCTTCAGATCCAAAGTGACCACAACTCTGAATGGGGTGCCAAGGGACACATTGAAGTCGGCGGACTACTGCTCTGCAAGGCTCCACGGGAAACCGTTGACCAAAGACGTGCATACTACCAGCGACATGCTGATGCTCAGATGCAGGCTGTTGACAACAACTACATGCGCGAGAACGATCCTCGGATGCCTGTTCTTGCACCAGATCGAAAAACCCGTGTGGCGTTTGGCAAAAACTAAGCCACACTAACAACACTTTTATATTTAGGAACACCGAAATGGCTACTTCAGCTTCACCATATGGTGCGCGGCCCATCGGTACCCTTAGTGCTTCGGGCTCATGGACTGCAAAGGTTCGTCAGCTTCCGATTGCCAGTGGGTACGGTACCGCCATCTTTAATGGTGATTTCGTGAAGATCGTTGCGGACGGTGACATTGAGAAGGATACTGGCACCACCGCGCTGACGACTTGCGGAATTTTTGTGGGTTGTTCGTATACGCCAAGCACGACCAATCAGAAGACCTTTAATACGCAGTGGCCTGCGTCTACGGTTGCTTCTGATGCGATGGCTTACGTTATCGACGACCCGTTTGTTGTATTTCAGATGCAGGGCGATGAAGCCCTGAACACCACAGACCGTGGCCTTAACGCGGCTGTTGTTCAGACTGCTGGTAGCACGTCGATTGGTAAGTCCAAGAACGCTTTGGACGCTTCGACGCCTGCGACCACGAACACGCTTCCGCTTCGCATTCTTGACTTTGTGGACGGTCCCAACAGCCTTGCTCCGGTCGGTACGACCGCGAGCGATGCGTTTCCCGACGTTATCGTGAAGTTTAACGCAGCGTCGAGTGGATCAGCCTCCAACCACCAGTACCTTAACGCCACTGGCTTGTAAGGAGATTGATCAATGGCTATTTCACGCGCACAACTTCTCAAGGAACTTCTTCCAGGGCTTAACGCTCTCTTCGGGATGGAGTATGCTCGCTATGATGACGAGCATACCGAAATCTACGAGACGGAAAGCTCGGATCGTTCTTTTGAGGAAGAAGTGAAGCTCTCGGGCTTCGACGCAGCCCCCGTCAAGGACGAGGGATCTGCGATTTCGTACGACGCTGCACAGGAGAGCTTTACGGCTCGCTACAACCATGAGACCATCGCCATGGGCTTCGCCATTACGGAAGAAGCCATGGAGGACAATCTCTATGACTCCCTGTCGGCTCGTTACACTAAAGCTTTGGCTCGCGCCATGGCTTACACCAAGCAGGTCAAGGCTGTTGTTCCTCTGAACAACGGATTTACCAACGCTTACCAGAGCGGCGATGGTGTAAACCTCTTCACGGCATCTGGTGATGGCGTAACTGGTGGTGACGGTCACCCACTCGTTTCGGGTGGAAAGAACTCTAACCGCCCAGCTACGGCTGTTGACCTCAACGAGACCTCTCTTGAGGCTGCTGTAATTCAGATTGGCAAGTGGACGGATGAGCGTGGCCTGATGATCGCTGCTCGCCCGAACAAACTTGTTATTCCGCCCGACCTTCAGTTTGTCGCGGCGCGAATTATGAAGTCTGAGCTTCGCCCTGGAACTGCCGACAACGACATCAACGCTGTGCGTTCGATGGGTGTTGTTCCTGGCGGAACCGTTGTGAACCACTATCTCACCGATACGGACGCATGGTTCCTGCTGACGGATGTTCCGAACGGCATGAAGCACTTCAATCGTGTTGCACTTGAGACGAGCATGGACGGTGACTTTGACACCGGAAACGTTCGCTACAAGGCTCGCGAGCGTTACAGCTTCGGCGTCTCCGATCCCCTCGGGATCTGGGGCTCACCCGGAGCGTAGTTTAGGTTGGGGGTGGAGGCGAAACATCGCCTTTGCCCCCACCTTTCTTTTTTTTCCTGACTGTCGGAAACGGCAGACACTAGCCAAGACAGGAGAATGTAATGGCTAATACCACTTTTAGTGGTGCGGTACGATCCGAAAACGGCTTCAAGGTCGTTTCTAAGGATGGCACGACGGGTGCGTTTACTACATCCTTTACCCTTGATGGGTCGGGTATGCAGGTTGCACCTGTAACCCTTTCGGATGCAGACACCACGCTGACTGCGGCCACCCACGGTGGCAGGGTTGTGGTCGTTCCGGCGATTACAGCTGACCGCACACTGACACTTCCTAGCCCAGCTGAGGGTGTGTCGTTCAAGTTTATTTACGGTGGAGCAGCAGAAGAGACCGAGAACCTGATTATCGACACTGGTTCCGACACTAACTACTTCATCGGCGGAGTTATCCATTTGGACTCTAACGCGGATAACGTTTCCGTGTACGCAGATGGCAACTCCAACTCAATCCTGACCCTCACGGACTTTGGTCTCATGGAGATCAATATCGTGGCAAAGGATTCCACGAACTGGATTATTTGGGGTCAGACCGAAGGCGCAGACGCACCTGCGTTTACAGATCAGTCGTAATTAACAAGAGAGGGTCACCCATTCGTTTGGATGGGTGGCCCGATCTTCTGCCATGGGTAGGGTAAACCCCTTGTTCCCATAAGGAGATTTAGATGGCCGATGCAGTAACCTCGCAGACTCTGCAAGATGGCGACAAATCTGTCGTCATGAAGTTCACCAATATTTCTGACGGCACAGGCGAATCCGCCGTAAAGAAGGTGGACGTTTCCGCGCTCCAAACCCAATCAGGCACTGGTGCCGCATGCACCGGGGTGTCCATTCAGCAAATTTGGTACGATTGCAGCGGAATGACCGTAGACCTTTTGTGGGACGCAAGTACAGACGTAGTCGCTTGGACGCTTAGCGGCTATGGCTTTTTTGACTTTAGGTCCTGCGGCCCAATTATCAACAACTCGGGAAGTGGCAAAACAGGAGACATTATGTTTACCACTACGGGTCACTCAAGCGGTGACCGCTATTCAATTTTGTTGAAAATGAGCAAGAGCTACGAGTAATGCCCTTTAAGAGTGATAAACAGCGAAGGTGGATGTTTGCCAACGAGCCGGAAATGGCTCGTAGTTGGGTGTCCAAAAAAGCTGACGGGGGAGAGGTTGTAACCCCCGGAATGATAAAGGCGTCTGTTAGAAACTCTATGAAAGATCTAAGGCAGTTTTCGGAAAACAGGGCCAAGGGTCGGATAGGCAATGGCTCAAAAATGCCCTCTAAATGTGTAAGCAATCAGCAACTTGCTAAACAAAAGTTTAAGGACAACTGATGGCTACAACTAAAAAGAAAAAGCCCGCGAGAAAGCAGCTGACAAAAAGACAAAAGGATACCCTCGCTAGGCATGCTAAGCATCATACAAAAAAACACATGGCGGAAATGCGCCGTCGTATGAAAGCGGGCTCAACCTTTACGGCTGCGCACAAGGCGGCGATGAAGAAGGTTGGTAAGTAATGGCTACGTCGGGCACCGCAACATTCAACCTCGACATATCAGAGGTTATTGAGGAAGCCTTTGAGCGTTGCGGCCTTCAGTCGAAAACAGGCTACGATGTCGAGACGGCCAGAAGGTCTTTAAACCTTCTTAGTCTTGAGTGGGCGAACCGTGGTCTAAATTTTTGGTGCGTGGAAGAAGGGACTGCAAACACTGTTGCGAGCACCTCAACAGTGACACTTCCTGCCGACACGGTAGACCTGATTGAATACTTTATTCGCGACGGAACGGGCACTAGTCAAAACGACTTGCCGTTGTCTCGCTTTAGTGTGTCTCAGTATTCAACGATCCCCAACAAAAAAACAGAAGGCCGCCCAGTCAATATTTATATTGATAAGCAGCGGGCCGCCCCTGTCGCGTATCTATGGCCTACACCTGACAAGGTGTACACCTTTGGTTATCAGCGAATTAGAAGGATTGAAGACACTGGGTCGGTTGCTTCTACAAACCCAGATGTTCCTGCGCGTTTTTTGCCCGCACTAGTTTCTGGTCTCGCGTTTCGCATTTCGCAGAAATACCCTGAAGCCTTTCCTCGCTCTATGGAGTTGAAGCAAGAGTACGAGTTTCAGTGGGACCTTGCGCAACAAGAAGACCGGGACCGGGCTTCGGTGCACTTCGTGCCTGGGGGGTACTGATGGCACGATTTGCTACTGGTAAATACGCTTTTGGGTTTTGTGATCGCACCGGATTTAGATATAAGCTAAAGGACTTGGTGCCTCAGGTGAGAGCGGGTCGTATGACCGGTTTAATGGTTGGGCGCGACATGCTTGACGAGGACCAGCCTCAAAACTTTTTAGGTAGGCTAGGCGACTATACAGACCCAGAAGCGCTTCGTGACCCTCGTCCAGATACTTCAGAAAATGCCAGCCGCAGGCTGTTTGCTTTTGATCCCGTTGGAAGCGGAAATGCAAACACCTCGGGCAACCTCGTTGCGCGTGCGTCGGTTGGGAGCGTGACGGTTACCACATGAACTATACCGAGCTGACAGCAGCGATCAAGGACTACACAAACAACACGGGCACGGACTTTAGTAACGCGATACCCACGTTTGTAAAGCAGACAGAGCAACGCATATATAGGTCGGTAAACCTACCAGTAAACAGAAAGAACGTTTCTGGCACAATGACAGACGGAAACACTTATCTGGAAATGCCATCAGACTTTTTGTTTCCGTTGTCTCTTAGTATAACCAGCTCTAGTAACCAGATTTTTTTAATAAACAAAGACGCAAATTTTATTAGATCTGCTTACCCCAATGCGTCCACAAAAGGCACACCTAAGTACTACGGTGTGTTTGCGAGTGACACGTTTATTGTCGGCCCGACGCCTGACTCAAACTACACAACGGAACTGCATTACTACTATATGCCAAACTCCATCGTAACAGATGGTACATCTTGGCTTGGAACCAATGCGGATACGGTTCTTCTTTATGGATGCCTTGTAGAAGCCTATACCTATATGAAAGGTGAGGCTGATATGATGCAGCTGTATCAACAAAGATTTGATGAAGCCCTACAGTTGTTGAAGATTGAGGCTGAGGGACGCATGACTACAGATGAGTACAGAGACGGCACTATCAGAATGAGCGTAGCCTAGTGTTTGATTTTGATTCTGGCGTGGGAAGTGTGACCGTCACAACAAGTGTTGATGGCAACCTGGGACCTAGCCACTGGGCCGAAAGGGCTGCCGATACTATTGTTTCGGTTGGCAGCAATGCCCACCCAGCTATTGCCGAACAAGCCAAAGCGTTTAAGTCGTACATACACAAGGCCGTTCAGTACTATATATGGGAGGCGGTTAAAGAAGACCGCTCCAAGGTTATTACCCTGCTAAGGTCAGCGGGTCACAATGATTTAGCCAACTCAGTGGAGAAACTATAATGGCTATTACACAGGCAATGTGTACTTCTTTTAAAAAAGAATTGCTGGAAGGAAAGCATAATTTTTTAAATAGTGGCGGCGACACGTTCAAGATTGCTTTGTACACAAGTAGTGCTTCACTAGGTGCTGGCACAACAGCGTATACCACAAGCAATGAAATCAGTGGTACAAACTACACGGCAAAAGGAAACACCCTGACAAGGGTCGATCCTTCTACGAGCGGTACAACCGCCCTTACTGACTTTGCAGATACCTCGTGGTCTACTGCGACGTTTACGGCTAGGGGTGCCTTGATTTTCAACGAAGACACAACTGGCGACACTTCTGTCCTCGTGCTGGATTTTGGTGCAGACAAGACAGCCACGGCTGGCACGTTTACGATTGCTTTTCCTGCGGCTGATGCGAGTAACGCAATTATTCGCATAGCCTAAAATGGCAAACGTAACAGGCTGGGGCCGATCTACATGGGGCTCTGGCACTTGGGGTGAAGCTGTACCTGTTGAAGAAACAGGTGTAGCAGGTACAGGTGCAGTAGGATCTGTTGCGGTAACAGGCGACGCTAATGTTACCGAAACAGGTGTAGCAGGGACTGGTGCGGTAGGCAGTGTCACCGTAGTAGTGGATGCAAATGTCGCTCCTACAGGTTTAGCAGCGACAGGCGCAGTAGGAAGCGTCACAGTAACAGGAACGGCAAATGTTACTGCGACGGGATCGGCTGGAACCGCTTCTGTTGGATCAGTAACGGTTTCAGGTGACGCGGGTGTTTCAGTTACCGGAGTATCTGGAACAACTGCGCTAGGGTCGGTATCGGTTACTGTTGATGTCTCAGTGTCTGCTACCGGACTTGCCGCAACTAGTGGTGTTGGGTCAGTAACGGTTAGCGTTACCACTGAAGTAGCCGTTACGGGCACATCAGCAACTAGCGCAATAGGTAGTGTTGCTGTTTCGATACCAGTCTCTGTTGATGTAACAGGGGTGGTCGGGACAACAGGAATACAAAGTGTAAATGTATGGGGATTAATAGATGACTCACAAACTCCTAGCTGGTCAGGAATTAATGATTCTCAGGCTCCGGGCTGGGCTGCGATTTCAAGCTCGCAAACTCCTAGCTGGTCAGAAATTTCTGATTCACAAACCCCTGGCTGGTCAAGCGTTAGTGATTCGCAGGTTCCAAGTTGGGAAGTAATAGAGACATAACCACGGAAAGTAAATATGGGCACATATGTAAATAACCTGCGGCTGCTTGAAATTGCTACAGGTGGTGAAGATGGTACTTGGGGAACCAAGACCAACACAAACCTAGAGCTTATTGCCGACGCTTTTGGTTCGGGTACAGAAGCGATCACAACGAACGCCGACACCCACACAACCACGATTGCGGACGGTGCCGCCGACGAAGGCCGAGCGATCTTCCTGAAGTACACAGGAACTCTCGACTCCGCCTGCACGATTACCCTTGCGCCCAATACCGTTAACAAGCTGTGGTTTATTGAGAACGCTACGAGCGGCTCTCAAAACATCATTATCAGTCAGGGTTCTGGGGCCAACATTACAATTGGCAATGGGAATGTTGCGGCGGTCTACACGGACGGGGCAGGCTCTGGTGCTGCGGTGCTGGACGCATTCGCTGACCTAGAGCTTAGTAGCAAGCTCACCGTCGCTGGAAACGTAGACTTCAACGGCGACCTAGATGTAGACGGGACTACGAATCTAGACGCAGTAGACATTGACGGTGCGGTCCAGATTGATTCTACGGTTACGGTCGGGGTCGATGACACCGGATACGATGTAAAGTTCTTCGGTGCTACGTCCGG
>JAAOEI010000990.1_pt1 | contig 10660 bp, 19 predicted proteins | sample 7059261 | NCBI WGS metagenome assembly JAAOEI01 (sample SAMN14008812, study PRJNA610033) | viral metagenome | isolation source: viral particles filtered from seawater | place: China: Hangzhou Bay, Yangshan Deep Water Harbour | collected 2017-10-31
AGCGCGGCAAATGGCTAAAGAATTGGGCAAGGAAGTTGTTATTGACATTTTAGAATTGGAAAAGCCTTCTTTTAAATATCTTGTCGAGCTAATGAATGGAAAGAGACCAAATAAAAGGACACGCTTGTGCTCTTTTGTTCCAAAAGGACAGCCCGTTGTTGCTATGGTAAATGGAATTGCGACAAAACGATGGAAAGTTAAAAAATTGGATTAGGCTATGAAAAACACTATAGTTTCAAATTCAGGTGGCAGAACAATTCCGGATTACAAAAGAGAGATTGAGAAACTAAAACAAGAAAACGAGGAAATGAAACAGGAGATTGAACTTTTACAAATGAAACTTGATTGCGCGAATAAAAGGTGCGCCTGTTTTCGAAATAATCAAACTGATTTAAATAAAAAAACAAAATAAAGAAAGGGGCGCTATTAACTATTTACTTTTATGAAGCCTAAGAAGAAGTTTATGGGGTGAAAGTTGGAGATCTTGTAAGAATAGCAGCACCCCCTCACATTTGTTGGGAACTCGCTGGCAAAGTGGGAATTGTAGTTGAATATTTCCCTCCAATAGAACAATCTTGGCTTCCATTTAAAGGTATTGCCGTCGTACTCGTTGAAAATCAAAAAGCATTCTTTTATGAAGACGAATTATATATAATTAATAAAGAGGAATAAAATATGCCATACTATCCACCTACAATCATTGAAAAAACAGCCAACGGCGAGCGTGCCTATGATATTTATTCTCGTTTATTAGCAGATAGAATTGTCTTTTTGGGAACACCTGTTGATGATCACATAGCAAATTCAATAATCGCCCAATTGCTTTATCTTGATCAAAGCTCCAACGACGATATTCTACTTTATATTAATTCACCCGGTGGCGTTGTTACGGCAGGTCTTGGTATCTTGGATACAATGAATTATGTTAAAGCAGATGTCTCCACAGTTTGTATTGGTCAAGCTGCTTCAATGGGCGCATTGCTTCTTTGCTCTGGTGCAAAAGGAAAACGATTGATTCTGCCTAATGCTCGTGTACTTATACACCAACCTCTCGGTGGCGCTTCTGGTCAGGCAAGTGATATAGAAATTCAAGCGAATGAAATACTGCGAATGAAAAAACGATTGAATACGATTATGTCTGAAGCGACCGGTCAACCTTTTGATAAAATTGTAGTTGATACTGACAGAGATAATATTATGACCGCTGAAGAAGCGGTGACTTATGGGTTGGTAGACGGCATTATTGAACAAAAATCATAAGTTATGGATTTTATTATCATTCTAGCCTCCTATATTGCTCTAATCACAGTTGTACACTTCTCTCAAAAATATATTGACAATAAAAAAAATAAAAAATAATATATGGGTATGAAGATTGGCGACCTAGTAAAAATGGCTCACCCTGGCTGGGATAATGTTGGTGTTATTATCAAACAAATTCCTGGTTGGGCTGAATATCAAACAATTTTATGGGACGACGGAACAAGAAGTTCTATTGAGAAAAAACAACTGGAGATTGTCAAATGAAATACGGTGATTTGTTTGAATTTGGCTATATTAATGGACGCACACGCGATATAAATTGCAAAAGTGGTATTTACCTTGGAGAGCGACCATTGAAGCGAAGCGACGGCAAAATTATAAATAACTTTGCTATTCAACTTTTTGGAGAGACGACCATTCGCATATGCGACGAAGGCTTGAAACGTTGGATGATGCCCTTGGACAACGAAAAAAATGAAGCGCGGTGATTTGGTTGAAATATTTTCACTACCTTGGCAGAAGTCATTTGGACTTGGAATTTATTTGGGTAAAACAACCCGTTGGAATGATTGGTATGCTATAAAAAGAGTTGGCGAAAATGATATCAAACATTATTCAACAACTCATTGGTCATTGAAGGTGCTTAATGGAAGTTAATAAACTTGCCGCTTTGGTTTTGTTAGTTTGGTTCGGTTTATTTCTTATCAAAGAGATTATTGGAGAAAAAGAATGAAAGCAATTGTTTTGTTGTTTTTGTCATTAGTAATGACAGGTTGCCATTTCTATGTCGCAGAAGATAATGCTTTAAGTTGCGGATATCTTGAAACACCTTATCTTCACGAGCCTTATTATCAGGAGCACAGTTCCTATAAATATGGTTCTTCTGCTTGTTTTAAATGGCGAGTAGACGATTATTATGGCGTATGTGAAGAAACTTGGTGTTATTATGAGGACATATGCGCTTGGGAACTTCAAACTTACACTTGCTATCCCATATGATTTTGCTTTATTGACAAATAAAAAAGAATAAAATAAGATATTATTATGAGAACTATAACAATACTTTTTGCTTTTATCGCAGGATGCACTTTAAAGCCTGATATTGATGTCGAAGTTCCAGAGGGAGCAATCGCCAATGAAACTGCAATCAATGTAGAAATGAAAGAGTTTCTTAAAGAAGCTATTCGCAACATTACCAGACAATGACGAAGGGAAAGTTGTAGAATGTTACGGCAACTGTTGCCTGTGGTCTTACTATGGCGATTTTTGTGTTGAACGCTGGTGCCTACAACTAGACAACACTTGTGGTTGGGAGCTACACGATTGGAACTGTGACGCGCCACCAGAGGAACACGGAGGTCGAGGCTAATGTCCATTTTTGAATATAGTATATATGTATCAGAACCCGGTCTTAGTGACGTAGGTCAGCTTGGCTTGTTGTTGGTGGTTGCTGGAATAATTTTGATAGGACTATCCTTTGTAAAGCTGGAGAAGGAAGAGTGAAAGTCGGTGATTTAGTAAAAGATAAGTTATGGGGAGAGTTGGGCATAATAATATGTGTGCCTCCAATGCCTTCTATGATAGAAGTTTTCTGGTCTGGAAAAAACCCCAGAAGACAAAAGCATCTCTTGGGAGATCTTGAAGCTCTGCGATGATATTACAGAGTTGTTAGGAGAATAAAGAATGAAAGTCGGTGATTTAGTAAAACTTTACGCTTCCGCCCGCCGTAACGGCGCATTTGCCGGCAAACTAGGATTAATTGTAAACACAATTGATCACCAAAATGGCACCGTACAGTGGAGTGATTATGTAATCTATATCGATGGCGATACAAAGAGATTTCATCGAACTCAAATAGAAAAGGTGGTTCAATAAATGGAAGACGCAATATTTGCTTTAGCCTGGTGGGCAGGACTATTAATTGTAATGGATATCGTTAATGGCTATGCCACCAAGTAGTTTAAAATTCCGTATTGGCGATCTAGTAAGACACAAGCGATTCGAGTCATTTGGATATGCATTGATTGTTGATATATCAAACAGTTCAGTGAAACAACGCGATTTCATAACTTTGTTATGGGCTAGCCAGGGACCGCCTCATTGTTGTCTATCTGATGACTTAGAAAAAGCATATTGACAAATAAAAAGAAATAAAATGATATAATACCTAAGAAGATGGCAGAAGGATGCGATTGACACTCATGAATAAAGAAATATTGATTTGGAATCAAATGGTTGATAAACTTTTTGTCGATAAAGGAATCCACCCCAGTAATAATAAAGAATCCAAAATTATAAGAATGTTTTATAATACTTTTCTTAAGGATGGATGGTATTGTCACTCAATTCATGGCGATGGAATAGAAATGTTAGAGATTCTATCCGGTAGCTATAGTTTTGCGCGCAAACTAGATCAAAATTGGCGCACAAGCGCTGCGGATTTGATTCCGGCGCTGAAAGGTAACAAAACTTGGGCTAGCATGTTACAGACACTTGTTAACGTGACCATGAAAGGGGTCGGCGTGGGAGAAATGTTTTTGACTTTAGCTCATCCACAAGCCGTTTATAATAGCGCCAAAGATTTAGTGATCGAAAACAACGTCATGGAGTGCAAAAAAGATCAAGGGGGATGCTTAAAAGGCAATGAAAAGAGTAATCATAGAGTCGTGGATAGACTCAGGCGAGAACTCGGATTAATAAAACAAGGTAGGTCGGAAAGGTTAGAAGACGTTTATCAAGCGATATTTGAACTTCCCATGCATAAGCAGGCGTATTTTTGGCAGAGTCTCTACCCAAATTTTACCAATGAGCAAATCAAATCGTTAATGAGTCTTAACGGCAATGATATTAATGAAGCGAGATTCGCTCATGGAGTTGTGGTCCTTCACGCATATAAGAATATTGATGACTTTGACGCTTTGCTACTAATTAGCGATGAAGAAGATCCAAATATTACTTTTATTTGCAATTTCAATGATGAAACGTTTATGAAAAACAATATTAAGTTGCAGCCTAAGTTGTGGCGCGGCGGCGATACTAATGCGTTGGGTGACGGATATGTCGTGATATCAACTCAAAAAGCAGCTTGACAAATAAAAAAGAGATAATAAATGAATACAAAAAAACAAAATTGGGATAAAAACAGACATATCCTTCAAGCAATACCAAACCCAAGCAAAGAAGCATATGAAATTAAAATGAAAATTCCTGAATTGACCTTTGAAGGAGTCAGGAAACAGCCTGACTTTGCTACGCTTTTTATTACCCTTTATCCTTCAAAAAAGATTATCGAACTTAAGTCTTTAAAAGAATATTTTTTTGCTTTTAGAAGTCAAATATTTTCATATGAGAGAATTATCAATGTTATATATCATGATTTAATTTCAGTATATGAGCCACAAAGATTAAGATTAGTGTTGGTCTGCAATCCGCGAGGCGGTATATCTTCAAAACTTACGATTGATTCAGATTGGCTTGTCCGAGGTGGTGAAGATGTTTTTAAGGATTGGGTTGGTCAGTCCGAAATATGGTAATATTTAGCTTGACTCTTTAAAAAGAAATAATTAATATATCATTATGAATTTAGGTTACGCTTGTATTAATATGCATTTCTCCTCTCTGCCCAAGTCGCAGAGAATTACCACTAACCGTTCTATGATTCGACGCACGTTCGACCAACGCGGCATTGCTTATGCTTCCGAACTTGCGCTTCAGAACATCAAAGACCTTTACACTATCTTACAGTGGAACGAAGACAACGACATCAAGTTCTTCCGTTTGTCATCTGACTTCTTTCCTTGGGCATCTGAGTATGACTTCGAACAACTACCTCACTACAAAAGTATCCAATATTGGGCAAAAAAGTGTGGTGATTACGCTCGTCTTCACGGTCATCGACTAACTAGTCACCCTGGTCCATTCAACAAACTTACAAGTCCAAACGAGCGTGTTATTCAGAACACAATCAAGGACTTAGAAGTACACGGTAAGTTTTTTGATTTGTTGGGTTTACCTCGTTCGCCCTATGCCAAACTCAATATTCACGTTGGTGCGCACTACAACGACAAACAAATGGCTTTGTCTAACTTCTGTCGCAACTTCGAGCGTCTATCTGACGGTGTGCGTTCTCGTCTAACTGTGGAGAACGATGACAAAGCATCTCTATACAGCACCAAAGAATTGTATGATGAGATTTACCAATGTATCGGTATACCCATTGTCCATGACGTTCACCACCACAAGTTCTGTACTGGTGGTATTGACGACGAAGAAGCAATGCTTATGGCTGCTATGACTTGGGGTGACGTCAAGCCTGTCATTCATTATTCTCAGTCTCGGTCTATCGAACACAACGATCCCAAGATTCGTGACAATGCTCACTCTGATTCTTACTGGGAGCCTGTAGATACCTATGGACTTGACCTTGACGTTATGCTAGAATGTAAGCACAAAGAGATTGGTCTATTTAAAATGCGTGAACTTTTATCTTGACATGTAAAATAAATAAAAAGAAAATATTCTTAATAACTGAGAGGGATACTATTTTGTACAATTTTGATGATTATACTTCGTTTCAAGTTCGGTCAGAGATTTCACAAAGCATTGAGAATCCAACAGACGCTCAACGACTAATCGCTTTGTATGACGAAGCGCTTGTTAATGTTGAATGGACAGAAAACAACAAACCCGTATTTGTTTGGAAATAAGACGCATAATGAAAGAACGAATAGAAAACATAATGACCAATGGCTTTTCGTTTGTTTCTGATTGGGAAAAGGGATTTCTTGGTTCAATATTCAAACAGTTAGATTCTGGACGAATCAGTGTATTGTCCTCTGCGCAATTAAGCACTCTGCATCGTATTGAAGCAAAGATAGAAAAGTTAAAAAAAGGTGACCCGGAATGGGAGGCAGAATGGGACGAAAATAAAATGTGGAAATGGGGAGTTGCGATAAAGTATTATGATTCCGGCATTGTTCGTTATTACAGCCAAGTGCTTGACTGGGCAGAAAAAAACCCAGGTAAAATCCCTCCGCGAAATTTTTATCAGAGGGTGGTGGAAAACAAATATGCACAACGAATCATTAACGAATTGAAAACTCCAGGGAAATATAAAGAAGGCGATACAGTAACGTTTCGAGCCACTGCGCGAACTGCTATCCCTTACCGGGAATATACAAAATTTGCTGGTAAGCCATTGTTTGTCATTGAAGTAACGAACCGTGTCGAAGTAGCAGCCAAAGGTGCACGAGTTTATCGTGTGCTTTCAAGCGATTCGTCAGACGTTTTGGAATTGGAGGAAAGATACATTAAAAAATGGAAGGTACCAAAGAATGCAAAATAAACTGAATAAGAAAATTGTATGTGCTGACGGTTTTGAAATGAGCGTTCAGGCTAACGCCTTAGCTCACTGTGAACCGTGCGTAAACAACTCAACTGCTTATACTTCTGTTGAGGTGGGGTTTCCTAATCGCAATGAGATATTATTGACGCAATATGCGGAAATGTTTGGAGAAGAAACAACTGGCGTTTATCGATATGTACCAGCGCAAGTGATTATCAATGTTTGCGTTAAACACGGCGGCATTGTTTCTGGCGAACTACCAAATGGTATTGCATATATTCCAGCTTCTTAAAGGAGATTAATGCAAGTTGGCGATCTTACTTATGAATCGATTCGCTTAATTTATTTGCTTGACACAAAAAAAAGATAAAATTAATATTATTACATAACCTAACAAAAAGGATTAGATTATGACTTGGAAAGGAACAGTTCATTGTAGTTGGTGTTATGAGAAAGGACACAATCGTCGCGGCTGCAAAAGTCGAAAGAAATATATTCAACAGAACCCAGATTCTCCAGATGCTCGCCAAGAAAGACGCCGAGAAACGCTCTGGAATCAAAAACGGCTCTGTTCATATTGTGCAGAAGATGGGCACACTGTTCGAACATGCCCGTCAAAAAAACGAGATATAGTCGAAGTAAAGCGTTGTCTTCACCGAAACCGAGCAGCGATTAAGAAAGCAATGATTGAATCTGGTCTCGGAATTGGTTCACTTGTTGATATCACGCGCCGAACATGGTCGGTAGGCAGCAGCCTCGCCCTTGTGACTGATTTCGGATGGTTAAGAATGGACGCTGATCATATTCAGGTTTTCGTTCAATTTCTTGACGATTCACAAACTCAGGTGCGAAATCTTAGTATCAATCGCGAACTTTTAGACGAAAAGATTATTTCTAAAATTGACCCTGACGTTATTAAAAAACAAATGCCTGAAGATTGGCTCACAGGTGATAGATTCGACGAACTAATGTATTTCCCAAAGGGTACTCGCCGGTCAAGTTGGAGAATAAACAACATAAGTGATTTAAACTGTTGACAGCTAAAATAAATAAAATTAATATTTATCTATGAAAGATACAAATACATTCAATCTTGACCACCATATTCTTTCGCTTCTAACGAATGAACCCTTTTTCGCGGCGCTTTCGCGACGAATCAACAAGGCACCTTCCACGGCAATCCCTACTGCTGGTGTCCGGGTGATTCCAGAAACAGCACAGTTCGAAATGCTCTATAACCCTGAGTTCTTCGCAGGACTGACGAATGCTCAGAGATTAGACGTACTTAAACACGAGTTCTATCATTTGATTTTCGAGCACATTACTTCGCGAAAGCCTTCTGATACAAATGCTCGTATCTGGAATTTTGCTACTGATTTGGCAATCAATTCTCACCTTGAAAACTTACCAGAGGGCTGTCTTAAACCTGGGGTTGGTCATTTCGAGGAGTTTGAATCAGGATTATCAGCAGAGCAATACCTTGGTTTGCTTGAAAAAATGCAAGAGGAGAACAAAAACAATGACGGAAATGGAAGCGGGGGGGACGAAATTGGTGATGACGGTCTACCCAAAGAAGGACAATTTGATTCTCATGACGACTGGGGCAGTGGGTCGAACAGCGGTAATGCCATGGAGAACCAACAAGCAAATGATATTGCTCGCGAACGCCTTCGAGATTTCATTAAAAAGTCTGCTCAAGAAGCGCTAAATGAAGGGTCGTCAGGCTGGGGCAGCATTCCTAATGATATTCGTCAAGATATTATGTCCCGTTTGGAGACTCGCATCGATTGGAAAAAAGTTCTGCGATACTTCATCAAGACCAGTCGCCGCGCAAACCGTCGTTCCACTGTCAAGCGATTGAACAAGCGATATCGATACATCCACGCTGGAAAGAAAGTCAGCCGACAAGCAAATATTGCTATCAGCATTGACCAGTCTGGTTCAGTCTCTGATTCAATGCTTGAAGCATTCTTTGCTGAACTGAACAATTTGTCGAATCTTGCAACATTTACTGTGATTCCGTTTGACACTCGCGTTGACGAAAATCTAATCTATGAGTGGAAAAAAGGTCAAAAACTCACCGCAAAACGAGTAATGCAAGGCGGAACTGACTTTGACGCGCCAACCAAATATGTAAACTCAAAAAACTTCGACGGTCATATAATTTTAACCGATATGGCAGCGCCAAAACCGGTTGCTTCAGCTTGTCAGCGAATGTGGATGACAACTCGTGCCTGTCTTCGTTATCAGTTCTTTCAAACCAACGAACGAGTTATTGCAATCGATGATTAATATCCTCTTGACAAATAAATAAATAAAAAATAAAATAATTACAGAAACAATCGAAAAAGGGAGAAAATCCTAATGGCAGTTGATTTTAAAACATTTCGAGCTTGTGCTCCTCACGTTATCAATGTTCGTAAGCCTATTCTCATTCGAGGTCGTCACGGTGTAGGTAAATCTGAAGTTGTTTATCAGATTGCTGAAGATATGGGACTTCCAGTTGTAGAGCGTCGAGCTTCTCAAATGACTGAAGGCGACTTGCTTGGCATGCCTTCTCCCGAACAGATCGAGGTGAACGGTGAGCGTGCTAGCGTTTTCCGTCCATTCGAGTGGTTCCTGCGAGCCTGCACCGAGCCTGTATGTCTCTTTCTTGATGAAGTAGACCGGGCAACAACCGAGGTCCGTCAAGGTATCTTTGAGTTGACCGATAGCCGAAAACTTGCAGGTTGGAGTCTTCACGAAGACACAATTGTAGTTGCTGCTGTCAACGGTGGAGAACACGGCTCACAGTATCAGGTCAATGAAATGGACCCGGCAGAACTTGACCGCTATACTGTGTTTGATATTGAGCCAACAATCGAAGATTGGCTCGATTGGGGTAAAGATAACGTAAGCAGTCTTGTTTGGGATTTTATCAATCAGAACCGCCAGCATTTGGAGCATAGCAGCGACTTTGAACCTAACAAGGTATACCCCAGTCGTCGCTCGTGGAAGCGTTTAAACGATTGTTTCGAGACTGGTTTGCTGTTTGAAGAAGATGCAGACGAATCAGTTTTCTTTGCTTTAGCACAATCATTTTGTGGTTTGGAGGCTGGCGTTGCTTTTCTCGACTTTTATAAAACCTATGAACGACAGGTTACTTGGGAACAAGTCGTCAAGGAAGGCAAAATTGAGAAAACCGCTGAATTTGATATCAATGGTCACGCTGCTATGGTCGATAAGATTGAAGCGAGCGGTATTTTGGAGACTACAATGGCGGATCCGCACCTCGATAATCTGGCAGAATACTTTAAATCATTGCCCGCCGAGATTGCTATGAAACTATGGTCTGCTGTTGGTAAGAATGCAGGCGAGAACAAAGACAACATTGTGGCTTTTCACAAGCGAGTGAAAGACACTTTGATTCCAATGCTGGGGGTAGACTAATGGGAGAGGCTAAAAAAGCAGAGATGCAAGATAATGTTAGAAAATATTTAGTTAAAGAAATGCTTGGTTCCGCAACGTTGCAGAAATTCAAAGTAATGGAGAATCTTTTAGTTATGTATGACGAGAACATATTGAAAGCAGAAAAAAACGATAAGGGAGGATATACTTTCACATTGATATCGGAAGTATCCCAGGCACAGATTAAAGCAGCACAGTTGCGCTCGATAGACCTTGAAAAAAGCGATAATATGGAATGGAATAGATATGTGAATCGAGGGAGAGCATAGAAACGAGGGGAGAGAGGTATACCCCAACAAACGACGAACCTAGAAAAATTTTTTACCATTTATGTAACCGCGAGGAGAGAGAAAATGCAGATTGGAGACAAAGTAAAATTAAAGCCTTTAGCCATTAACGAATACTTTATAAACCACTATGCAACATATGTTGGAATCATTGAAGACACACAGGTTGACTTAGCATCCAATCTTTTCCTTCGAGTACGATTTCACCGCTCAAAATATTACGAAGACTTGCGAGCTTCACGCTTCGAACTAATAACTTAATTTTTTGGTTGACGCATAAAATAAATAAAAAGAAAATAGACCTATGAAAAACGATAAA
>JAAOEI010000991.1_pt1 | contig 10659 bp, 13 predicted proteins | sample 7059261 | NCBI WGS metagenome assembly JAAOEI01 (sample SAMN14008812, study PRJNA610033) | viral metagenome | isolation source: viral particles filtered from seawater | place: China: Hangzhou Bay, Yangshan Deep Water Harbour | collected 2017-10-31
AACTAGTCATTAGCGATAATATTCACTGGCCAGACCCGGGTCATAAGAACCCGATTGCTGCTGTTGCCGTTGCTTAAAGCGCTGCCGGGCCCGGTCGCGCATTCCACCGCCACCGCCTGGAGCATATCCACCGCCAGTGGTGCCCGAAAGGGTACCGCCGCCGCCCGCAATTTGCTGGTACACTTGTTGGAGTATAGGCGCCGCTTCTTCATCAGTAGCCGCCTGGCCTGCTAGCATTAGCCCATAAGCCATGCTTTGATACTGCGCCGGAGTAAAGTTTTGTTCAAAGTTCCTGGCATCTTGTAAAGTAGCTTTAAGAACTTCAATAACTTTACTTTTGCTCGCAGCACCCCGCTGCCAATTACGATACGCGCGCTGAATGCCTTCCATGGCCTTATTGTGGCGCACGGTCTCAGCAAGCTTAGCCTCTGTCTGCCCCCAATCGTCTATGTGTCTGGTGTTAGTTTGGCCCTGCTTATACTGCTCCAAGCCCAGCGCTGCAGTAATCTCACGCTCCTGCTTTTCCTTTGCTAGCTCGGCCTTTCGTCGCTCCTGGCCCAAGAAATGCTCGGCCTCCATGCCGCCTAAACTCGCTGCTTGCTCTAGCTGCGGGTTCTCCAGGGGGTCCCGGGCCTTCCCAATTAACCGTGCGTGCTTACCCTGCATCTGGGCAGTTTCCAGGTCCTGCTTATGCTGGCGCTCTAGCTGCTTACCTTGCTGCTCCTGAATGCGCAGAGACTGCTCTACGTCAGCACGCTGCTTACCCTCGGCAAGCTCCTTCTCACGCTGAAGCTGGGCTAGGCGGTTAAGAAAGACTGTTTCTGCAAGATTTGCTGGCATTAGCGTATTCCACGGGCCAGGCGCCGCAACTCTAAATCATTTAAATACGTTGTGGGACGCACCTGTTGTCCACCCTGTGTCGTAGTCCAGGCTCCCGCCGATGGTGGGGCATTTCGCCGGAGGTCTTCTGACGAAGGTATCATGCCGCGCATAGCATCCATCGGACTAGCCCCCGCTGTAATACCTGATGGTGCTGGGGGCATATCTGGGGGCGCCGGGGCCTCAAACGCCGGAGAATCTGGGTCAAATGGAGATGGCGGGCCCATTTCGGTTTCCTGCCCAGTAGCCGACTCACGAAAAGCGTGCCGCGCCTCCACACTAGCTTTTAATGGCTGATTGCGCTGGTATTCTTGGGCCGCCATATTAATTCCTCGCTGGAATTGGGGTCCAACCCCATCGTAATTACCTGTGGCCAGCCGGCCGGCCGCACCGCCCATGTTCGCCCCAATCATGACCCCGGGCGCACCACCAGCAAAACCACCAATTAAAGCACCCGCGCCCATGCCTATTAAATTACCAATAGCCGCATCTTTAGCCTTAGCTTCTGCTAGTTGCGCCCGACGCTCAGCATCTAGCCGCTCTTTTCCCGCATATTCTCGCCGCTCTTTACTTTGTTCTCGAAGTGCTTGGAGTAGGTCTTCACGGTTTCTATCTACCATTAGCCAAAAAATCCTTCATATGTATCGCCCGGGTACATTTCATCTCGGCGACTGCCTGGGTCCTTAACTACAGCTGGAACGTATTCAGGTGGTATTTTATGATATGTTACTTTACCGCTGCCATCATCTGGCCCCCGCACGTAATAATCCCCATGAGCATTAGTATACCAATCACTATTGGTAGCGTGGTCTGTAGCAACACTACGCCACCCTTCGCCCACACCAGCAATACGCGGTGTATTATACTTGCCCGACTCTTCTTGGGAGAAAGAATTCGTTGCTTTACTAATAATTTCTTGGTGCCCCTGAGCTTGTTCTTTGCTAAAAGCCTCTTTTTGCTCTGGCGTCATACCGGCCGTAGTATTTTTCATACGGTTAGCTTGGTCAGCAAGGCTAAGCTTTGGGTCTGCCAAATCATCTACACCCGGCGCTTCTGGAACTCCAGAGCCCATAGCTTCCTGCAAAGATAATTGATTCAAAAAGGCCGCATCTTCTAAAGCTTCAGCCCGCTTGAAGTCGCCGCGCTTGCGGGCCTCTTGAGCCGCCTGCTGTAGCTGTGCGTGGCGCAACTCTAATCCCTGAGCTTGATGCTTCATACGGGCATCTCGGCCCTGCTGAGCACCGTATAGGGCCGCCTGAGCCATACCTGACTGGGCGCCACCGCCCGTCGCCGCCAAGCCAGCACCCGCACTCATCTCGCCGGCCCGACGCAAGGCGTTGCTCATGTCAAATCTAGCTTTGTTCTCTACGTCCTCAAACCCCGCTTGGTGCCGCCCGTACAAGTCATCCCACATACTTTGCTGTTGCTCTGTAAACAAAGAAGAATTGGGGTTAGTCGCATCAAACGGTCCATATGCTGGCGGTGGAGCAGCCGTATTACCGGCAACTGTAGGCCCTCCCGGCGGGGGAGGCACTGGCGGGTTAGGCGTTTGTGGTCCCGGGTTATAAACACTTGGTGCGCCGCCCTGACCGCCGATTGGACCACTTACGCGCACACCATTAGTAATAGTGTCTCCAATACGCGCGGCTTGGTCTTGGCCGGCCAACTGGTTTGCCGATTGAAAATTTGGATTACTAGCCGCTGTAGCGTTTTGGTCAGTCATGCCTACAAGCAGGGATTGACCGCCGGTAGAAACCCGCGTAGGAGAAGTACTTGTAGTAACCCCGGCGCGGTTCTGGTTAGACACATTAGTAGTATTACCTTGGGCTAATGCTGCCTTTGCCGCCTCCATCTGGTTGCGCCGTATTTCCGCCATTGTGGGCATTCAATATCTCCTAGAACTCGTAAATTATGTCGAAATTTCCGCCAGCCGCTTCGGCTACAAAAGTGCCATAACTGGCATTGAAGCTAAGGCTTGTCTGGCCATCAGCGGTTTGGCTCCCCCGAAAAGCGATGGTAATTGCGTTGGTATCGCTTGAAATCTTCTTAATCACCACACGCTTCCCGTCATTGCCCACGGCATTAGGCATTGTAACTGTCACACCCCCACCAGAAGTGTCTACTCGTGTTGTACGCCCAAACTCCGCATCTACATCCACGGTGTAAACTCGGGTAGGTTGGCTAATAATGCCTAATTCTTGAAGCAGCCGCCGGAACTCATAATTCTGATTTTGCTGCGATATATTAGGGTTAAGCCCCCGTCCATACGGAAGTCCTGCCATTAGACTAACCCATTAGTCCTTTTCAATTTAAGAGACACAACAAACTGGTCGGTCGCCGTCGTAGACATAAAGCCCGTTCCTTGTGCGTTGGGAAAATGGATACCGATCATAGTAGCATCCGACGCACCCAAGGTAATAACCGTACTGTCTGTCTCAGTAGCGTGCCCAGCAGTGTTTGCCCCATTTTCTCCTGTCATGTTTGTAATTGTCGCTATAGTGCCTGAAGCAGACCAAGACCCCGCAGAAAACCGCCCCCAAGTTACGGTAAAATCCGTTGTCTGGTCACCTACATCGCTGCAAAACCAAGATACATCAGTAACTGTGTAAGTGCCGTCTCCGCTTGTGCCCGGAAGGGGAATGTAAAAACTCGGCGTGGTAGTACTAAAAGTGATTTCGCCAATTAGCCCTTTAACTGAAAGTACAAATTCGAAATCTCGCGCGGCTAATTTGGCGGTACCAATCGCTGCCGAACCACTAATGTCGTCATCAACAATGTTGCCATTAAACTTCTCTGCTAGAGCAGCATCGTTGTCCTCTATCTCGGTCTTGTTTGGCGGGTCGCTTAGTGATGTATTTGGTAGTGTAAGAGACATCTATCTTTCCCCTAATACAATATATTTGGGAACTATTGAAGATACGGAAAACGGCTGGTACTTTTCACTGTGGGAGACTCTGACTTGAAACCAGTCACAGGAAAGTCTAAAGGAGCCTTTAACCCGCTTTCGTCTAGTTAGTGACCACACCTGATTAGCCACAGTGAGACTCGCCCAAGGAATTTCTATGTCTGTCTCAGTTAAATCTAACGCAATACTTTGCCCCGAACTATGCCCCGTAGCTTGGTCATGGGGCAAGATCTCGACAGTTACAGTCTCAGACCGATTAGTAGAGTTTAAATCCACCCCACGAACAGAAAGACGGGAGTCCCCAGCGTAAACTCTCTGGGATAAAAAGTAGGAACTAATTGCAGTCCCGTGGTCGTCTTGGGTTATTCCAAATTGGCAAATATGCCCCAAAGTATTTATAAAGTATAGGGCCTCAATATCATTTGCTGTTTCATCGACAATCCACTGTCGGGCGTCAAAGCCATCCCAAATCCACCAAGCGTCATTCTTGTAGTCATACACAAAAGTAATGTCGTTTTGCGGTATGTCCCCATCAACAGCGGACGTTTTGGTGTAGCCTTCAAGCGCGCCACTAGATAAAGACAACAAATATAGAGAATTAGTCTTCCAATTGGCCGAAGCCGCAAAACGCCAACGCCCAGGAGACATCGTATTGAGAGTTTCTTCAACTCGGTCACTCAGCTTCTTCACTTGTGGAGTGCCATCAAAAGCGTATACACCATCTTCAGCAAGAAAGAGCAAATTACCGCGCACAGCCTGAATTGTATGGTGCGACACACACCCTATGCCAGATACAATCCGTATAGGAGTATACTGGCGAAGGCTAAAGCTATCCAACCCCGCGTCTATCAGCATCCAAATGCTGTCTTGTTTAAAGATTACAAGATGTTCCCCAAGAGATGCAGCGCCAGTAATATCTGACTTATCGCCTTCGGCTAAATAAGCAAATTGCAAATTCGGCCAAACCCTATGATATGGTGCCGGCGCTGACCAAGTAACTTTACTACCCCCACACACAAAAAGCCGATTATTATGTGAAATAACTATGTTGCCCGAAGGAAAGCTGTCCGAAGAAGCTACAACAGCACTATCGTATGGTGCGCCGGGCCCAACTGCGGCATCATCTTTATCTACTGCTGCTGTCTCTGGAGCCTCGCCCAGCTGTAAACGATAAATAGTGCTGTCCAAAGCCATATAAACGTCATCAAATTCTGGAATGGCAGCTACAGTGCCTTGTGCTTTTGTAGTTACTGTAGCCTGTGCGGACTGGTGCAGGCCTGTAGAATGAGACTCGGCGATAGGGTTAGCTCTACTTAGAATATGAAATGTATTATATGATGGCGACAGTCCAGTAGCCCGGCGATTGTAGGCATAAACATACATCTTCTTGCCATTAGTAAGCTGCACTACCGACGCTGCTAAAGGCTCAGAAAACTCTTGCAGCATCTCCATATTGAGAGAAGTAATCTGGACAGAACTGTCCAGCGTTGTCCCGCCGGCATCTACCAACTGAGCTCTTATAAAAAGCCCAGTCTGAGAATCTACTGTTGTTGTGGTCCAGTCGCCGGGCTGCACAAAAGTAAAAAACTCGCCGGGATTTGCAGAGCCGGCAATACCTTGAAAAACATCTACTTTGCCTTCATCCGGCCCAATCTGATTAACACGCAAAGCCTTCCATACAGAGCCATTCCAGTACGACCACTCAGCGTAAACGGCGTTGCTGTTCGTCTCCGCTGTGGAGTTGATGAAGAAGCCACTAGGGTATATAAGAGAATTAGTTACTGTAGTTCCCGTATCCATACTGAAATAGATACGGTCTCCAACCTCTCCTGACTTGCGGCCTGGACGACTATCGAAATTCGGATTGGTCCCACCAGTATAATGTAAAAAACTGGAGCCACTTACGTCCTCTACAATAACCCGCTCTGCTGTTAAGGTTGTCCCATCAGGGCTTGTGCCAATATTGATAACGCCCAAACCCACATAGCCTTTACGGCTCTCCACCCGCCCATTGGGCGCCCAGACATTCCGGGCATCCGCGCACGTGCCCACGGGGTCAGCAATCTCCGCTTGCTGGTTAATTCCCTTGTGGCACGTCATGCGCACACGCTGATGCTGCTTTCGGCCCATTTATGCAGCGACTTCCGGGTTCTTACGGGGTCGTCCAGGTCCGCGCTTAGCTGGGTTACGCGCCGCAGCCGTGGCCTTGCGCCCGGCCTGATACTCGCGGAACTCAGACTCGGTCGGAGTGTGATGCTTCGGGTCTGCGATGAGGAAATACAGCCGCGTAAGCAGCTCGTTGCGCAGCTCGTCGTATACTTCACCTGTCGCCTTCTCGCCGTAGCCGTCTTTCTCGGCTTTCTGCTGTACCTGTCGGGGTGTCGGCGGTAATGGGGCAAGTCCAATTAGCTGGGCGTAGTCGTACACGTCCGCGTAGGTCCAGGTACTGTCTGGCTCGAAACCCGTGGGCTCAGCAGACCAGTTAACTAGGCTGGGGTTACCCGGCTCTTTGATGCCCTCGCGCTGCATAATCCAGTTAGCATCAGCTGTGCTAAAGGCCTTGCGCTGAAAGGGGGCCAGAGTCAGCACGCGATGCCCGAGCTTGCGCTCAGCGTCCGAGCTAATGCGGATTGCGCCCAGGTTCTTCTTCCAGCTCAATATGCGTGGTGCTCGGCGAGGATTGGGTACCTCATTCACGACGGGATGGCCCTTGGCATACGTGGTAATCTTTAGCATCTCAGGCTCGTCGGGATTGCCGCTCATATTGTACAGGTATACGCGGTCATTCCAGTTGGCCTCATCATCAATAACAATCGGGCTATGTCCGTCTTCTACCGACACAGATTGGCCCCGCTCCTGCACGAACAGAGTCACAATTTCATCCGGCAAAACCACAGCTTCACCCGGCCCGATAGTGTGCTTCTTACCGTTATTCATCACCCACTGTGGCACCTGAGTGATGTTTCTAATTACTTTCTGTGACATAAATACTCCTTAGAAGGTTTCTGTCGCCTCTTGAATTGACGTTCTAATACGCCTAGGCGGATACTCGATTGGTCGTCCCTTGCTCAGCTCTTTGGCCAGACTAGCCCGCATGCTCATGCGCTTAGTTACCCACGAACGAGGGGCCTGTTCATCGGCCACGTCCCGCAGGAGGATGGCGGCGCTCCAGGCGATTAGGGCCCGGTGAGCGGCGGGTATTAGGTGTGGCTCGTCCATATCCTGCTTCATCTGTGTGGCCTGGGCCAGGTACAGGATTCGCAGGGTCTTAGCGGCGCTTGGAGTGGGGTACCAGCCCCAGGTATCGCGGTCTATGACGTAGAGCCCGTCAATCGCTCCGATGCGCTCAGAGAGGCGCACAATGGCTCCTCCGCCCCGCGTGGTATTCGTGTCGTCTCGGATAGCTAAAATAGGAAAATCCCGGATGGCGGCGGGAATCTTCATCGTGGCAGCGCTGGCTGTCCAGGTGAACTCGTGCTCGAACTGAAAAGCCTCGTGGGAAGAGTTCTGCATAGCCGAGTTGACCTCTTCCTCATAGGCCAAATTAATCGCGCGGTCTATGTGCCGGTTGGTGTCCCCGGTAGGGCCGGCAAAGGCCTGGTCTGTCTGTGTACTGTCGAAGTCCACAATCCAGTTAACCAGGTCACGTATTTCCCCAAGATTCCTAGCAATTGCCATTATATCTCGCCAAGGTCATTAGGGTCGCCCTGGTCGGCCTCGATATGTTTGTTAAATCCCCCCGGTGGAGCGCAGGTGCGCCACAAGTTATCTGTGGTTAGCTCCCCACGCTCCATTCGGCGCTGACTTAGGGGCTTTTCTATGAACTTTTTGGCCAGAATTGGGGCATCTCCGCCCTGTGTACCTTGGCCCTTTTTGTATAATCTTGTCCCCATGTCATGCGCCATCGACTCGATGTAGCAATCAATGTCCGACCGTTGTCGGTCAACTGTCTCTTTGTACTCCGCCGCGAATGGGCGAGCCCAGCTCTTTACAAGGCGAACAACCTTGCCCGAGAATACATCCCTGGGGGAAACACTCTGCAAATACACCGCCCGGCGCTGATGGTCGTCCCAGTCTTTATAGCCGGGCCGTCCTGATGCAGAGAATGCCGGACCTTGTCCGTCCCAAAATGTCCGGAAGGTACGTTTCGCGTCCCGATTATGGTACAGCTGCAGTACAGCAAACTCTTCAATCTCACCGTCCCACCCCAATCTTACGTGTGGATGAAAGTCCGCTAGTGCCTTGCAAACCCATGCGGGGGCGTATTCCATGTGCTCTCCAAATAACCCCCGGCCACGTGCCGGCAACAAGCACGGAGTGACCGGGGGGTTGCCATTACACGGGGTATCAGCCCGCTTATTCTATTACGAAGTCCCACCAGATGCCGTAGCAATCCAGGTGAGCTTAATCGACACTACTGCACCAGTAAGTGAACCACCGGCTTCAGTATCCACGGAAAGACGAATAGTGCGACTAGAAGGCGCGTCATTCGCAGTATCCCGATGGAGTTGGACCGGACTACGGTCCGTAGGTCGAGTTAGTACTTCCATACTAACACTATGTGGGGCCAGTGCTGGACCATCAGCAGCTGTCCAAGAAAGGTCTACAGCGGCGCCCGCATCAAGCGCACTCCACTGCTCCTCATATACAGTGTACGGCTCCCAGGCCAACACTTTTGAGCTATCAATTGTAGGCATTCTTTATCTCCTTACTGGTAGCCGCATTCGTAGTTAACAAGGATGGCTGCCGAAGAATCGGTATCGGCAGTCGCTACGAAAGCAAAGAACGGCTGAACAACGTCACCATCATCAAAGGTGAAAGACGCCGTCGTGGTAGGAGCAGCAAGAGTGCTCTCCGCGCCGCCAGCCGTGGTCAACTTGTAGGTCACAACACCAGTAGCACTGACATAGACCGCCAGCGTGTTTTCCTCGCCGTCAGCCCAGTTATCCGTGGTGTCCGTGGTGGTCAAGCCGCCATTGTTCAACTCGGTGTTAATCTCAATGTTACCGGCATTGACGTTCAAACAAGCAATGTCGGTGTAAGCATTCAAGGTAGCTGCAGTTGTAATGTCTGCTTGTGCACCCTGGATGCGGAAACCAACGGCCGCCACGTCGTACTCGCTAACATCAGGGATGTCAAAGCGCATACGGCAGAAGAACGCCGGGCTAGTACCGATGGTGAATTCCATGTGGCTGGAAGTGAGCGGGCCGAAGCCAAACTCGCCGCCGATACCATCACCAGAGTACAGGGGAATTGTATGTCCCTGTGCAACACGGTTAAAAATCGGCAAGTCAGTAGTAATAGCGCCAGTATTCTGGCCTTCCAATACTGCGTTAGTAAATCGGTATAACGTGACATCATTGTCCGATACCGCTGGAATTGTGCCATCGATGCCCATCATTGTTGGTGTGGGCTCGGAGGCAAAATCCAGATACGTGTATGGTCTCAAAGCCATAAAAGTCTCTCCTTAAGTCTTACGGGGGTATTCAATCCAGGCAGCGTGCAATCGCAGAACGTCATTTGCGTGCGCACCAGGGACTAGAATAATATTCAAGAACCCCGGGTGTGCGCCGACATTAGCGCCAGTCAAAGCTACACTAGATTCAAAAACAGTATCTGCGGCAACGTTAATGGCTGCGGTGTTACCGCCCATTTCTGTGTCACCAAAGCCACTAAAAACTTGCACATCCACAACCATGCTGGTGTCGGTATTGCTGCCTTTAGTCCAAATGCAATGCACCGACATAGTGTCTGCTGTATTGTCATAGTCTGGTGGAATAGCCACTGGTGCAAACTGAACTTCATCAGTCTCAGTTGCTTTCCACTCTACTTTAGCCGCTTTATCGGTTGCACCATTTACACGATACAAGTCAGGAACACTGTCCGTAGCCAAATGGCCACCTTCAGTAGCTCCAAGAGCCTGGTAATCGTTAGATGCAATCTCGCGCAGAGTATGCAAATCTAAGTTAATAAAGCCGGTAGCCAAGTTAGCGCCCAGCATGCCCGCCTCAATTGACGTCGAAGCAATTGTTAAAGCACCGCCAGAAGCTATAGTGGCATCGCCAGACATTGTTGCTGTGACAAACGAAGTGCCGTTACTAACCAGCACGTTTCCACTGGTGGTGTCCGCAATATCTGTGTCATCAATATTGGCTCGAAGAATAGTAGGTATACCCATTACTGCCTCCAAAAGCCTTCTACGAAGACATTACACTGCGCCGCAGATGCCGTGGTCAAACGTAAAGTATCACCGTGGGCGATGAGGTTTGCGGCATCATTAATCTGTGAAAAGTCAAACTGGTCTGTGTCACTCATCGTGGACAAATCAGCCGTATCTGTAATTGCCGTAGTTGTGCCACCACTAATTTGCTGCACAACTGCTGTATCGCTGGCCGCACCTGCGGCAGTCATATAGCCATAGCATCTAGTAACCAACATACTCATGTTTTGGTCATTCACCCAGTCATAAGTGCTATCTGTGGTGTTACTGATAAACCGCATAGTAAACGGAATACCGAACTCAGCAGTTCCGCCGTTTACCCGCTTGTTATCCATAGGGCCTAACGCCCTAGGTTTAATTCCTGCTGCCATAAATTTCCCTCCGCCTTAGGGGCCTGGCAAGACCCCCAAGAGTACATTATCTAATTTAGTATGCGGTAACTGCAGTCTCCGTAAGGTCGTCAATACGGCCACAACGATTACGCTGTTTAATAAAGAACTCACAGACTTCCAAAGCCGTCGCGGTGTACTTCAATGAAGAATCGCTACGCTTGAAGATGCCTCCGCCCTTCTCTCGGCGCCAGTGCAGGTCCTTCTGAACAGCCCGATAAATCTGGCTGAAGTCAACGAAGAACATCTGGTTAAACGGCGCGTCG
>JAAOEI010000992.1_pt1 | contig 10657 bp, 10 predicted proteins | sample 7059261 | NCBI WGS metagenome assembly JAAOEI01 (sample SAMN14008812, study PRJNA610033) | viral metagenome | isolation source: viral particles filtered from seawater | place: China: Hangzhou Bay, Yangshan Deep Water Harbour | collected 2017-10-31
AGGAGCAGCCGGATCGCGTTCCGGGCTGCGGGGTCGGGGGGGTGTCTCATCCGAATAGCCCTCCCTGCTTCGGGTCGCGGGGCCGCGCCCGCTCGATGACCTCGCCACGCAGGGCAGCGTCCAGCCGCTCTCCGGCCACGCGCCGGTAATGGTCGCTCATCTCGCACCCGGCGAACCGGTGGCCGGAGAGCAGGGCGGCGACACCGGTTGACCCCGATCCGGCGAACGGGTCAAGGATCAATGAGTCGGGCGCTGCAATCTGGCAGATCCATTGCATGACCTCGACAGGCTTCGCGGTCTGATGGTGGCGGTCTGCCGCTGCGGGCGGCATCTGGCGCAGCACTCCGGGCAGACATCCCACATCCCGCTCGAACAACATCAGCCCCTTGCTACCCCAAACCACATACTCACATTGCGTCCTGAAACGCCCCTTTTGCGGGCGCGCACCCTCCGTCTTGTCCCAGACGGCGATCCCGCGCCAGATGAACCCTCCGGCCTGTAGCGCGTCGGTCATGGTCGGGAGTTGCCGCCAGTCGGTGAACAGGCAGACGGGCGACCCGTCGCGCAGCACCCGGTAGGACTCCGCCAGCCACAGAGCCGCCCACGCGAGGAACCCGCGCCCGTCGCGGTTGTCGCCGTGGAAGTCTGGATCAGGGTTGTCGCCCGAGGTGTACTTGACCGCCGTACTCCCGCTGCGGTCGGATCTGAACGCCCCGCCGGAGGAGTAGGGCGGATCGGTGATGAGCGCGTCGGCGCTGTTGTCGGGGAGACTGCGAAGCCATGCGTAGGAGTCGCCGCCGGAGAGTGTGTATCGTTGTTCCATACCCACCCCTATCCCGCCGCATACCCCCGCGCTACCCGTTGACAGCGGGTAGCCCGTCGTATAGTATGGCTATGGAGGTGAGCATGATCGATCTGCTGATGACGCTGGTTGCCCTGGAAACGGGGCTGGTGGGGTGGTGGGTGATGGACAGGGTGTTCTGGATCGTGCGGGTGTCGCGGTGACCCTGCACCTCTACCTCTCCGGGCGCGCATGGGCCGCGCAGCTCGGCGACACCGGGGCGGGCGTTGCCGGGGAGACACACGCCGACGCGGAGGACTGGCCGGGGCAGTACACCCCCGCCGGTCGGTGGCTGTGCGCCGCCGTCGCTGCCTGTGCTGAGGCTGAGGCACGGGGCTACCAGCCCGCGCTGATCGTCTGCTACGGCATCTCCGGCCCTCTGCGGGTGATGATCCGGTCGCAGGTGGTGGGGTGGCCCGCCGACCTCGCCCGATGGCGCGATGACCTGATCCGGCGTGCGGTGCCGATGGACGCCGCGAAGGTCAGATCCGGGGAGGCACAGCGCATCCGGCGGCTCGTCCGGGAGGCTCCCGCCAATGACGCGATCTTCACCGGGATCAGCGGCCTGGGGTCGATCGGCTGGACGGGGCTGATGGTGGGGTGAGTGGGGGCGGTATCTACGCTGACTCGGCGGGCAGACCGAGGGTCTGTAGCCGGTCATCGGTCGTCTGAGCAGTTCGCCACGCCCGCAGCACTTCGACCGACGACAGACGCCGGGTGCGGGTCGAGGGGGCCGGGGCCGGGGCCGGGGCTGGCATCTCGGCGTGATCCGGCGCTGGTGCGACGATGGCGGGGGGGTGAGCGGTGTCGGTCATGGTGCCTCCTGCGGCGGCGCGGGGATAGGGGCGGGGGCATGCTCGGTGCCGGTGCCGGTCGCCACCGCAACGAGCGCGGCCTCAGAGTCGAGGTAGATCGCGCCGCCGACGACGACACAAACCGTCAGAAACGCAAAAAACGCAGATGTCTTGATCCGGTCGGCCAGGATGGTAGCCGTACTCTCGCGGATGATCGCCATCGCCCCGGCCCCGGTCGCCCGCTCGATGGCACCGAGGCGCGACTCGATTACCCCGATCCGGTCGGCGGCATCGAGCATACCGTCAACGAGTCGCTCAAGCAGGGCATCACGTTCGGCCGGTGTGAGGTTGCGCGCCATCATGCTCCCCGCGCCGTATACCATGCGTGTACGCCGTTCGCGATAGCCGTCCCGATCTGGGCCAGTCCGGCAGGGGAGCGCAGGTAGTCACGCCCGCCGCCATCGAGGAAAAACGGCTCGGTGCAGAGCGCGACCGCCCGGACTCCGGCGATACAGCCGTATGCCTCACTGTAGTCACCGTCGCGGGCTATGCCGTTGGTGTCGGGGCGGCAGGGCTTAGGCATGGTCGTGTACAGGTTGACTGGCATACGCCCCACTGCCAGGTCAAGGTATCGGCAGACCGTGCTGGCCAGTACCGGCCCGTTGGCGGGTGCGGAGCGGTAGTCGTAGAAGATCTCGCCGCGCTGTGAGGCCCGCCCGCTCATGCCTGCGTTCAGATGAGCATTGATGTAGACCGCTGCGCCTATCTCATCGGCCCGCGCCTTATCGGCGCTGTACCTGTTTTTGTCGCCGATCTCCACCCGCCATCCGAGCGCCAGAAGGCGCACTTGGAGCGCGGCGACGTAGATCCGGACAAGGGCGACCTCCTGGAAGCCCTCATAGCTCGCGCCCGCATTATCGCCGGAGTGGGCGTGTCCGATGGTGATAAAGCAGGTCGGAGGGTTCATGTTTGTTTCCAGCCTCTTTCGGGTAGCTCTTTATAGATGTATGTCAATGCTGGCGTACCGAACTCGATCCACATGTACGGATCGCCCGTTGCCTCATCTATGAACGCATCGTCGAGGTAGCAGCGGGTGATGGTGTGAGCGCGCCCGGTGTCCGGGCTGATCCACCGCTCTCCGAGATGGTCGTTTGTGTCCTTTACGCCCATATCATTGTCATCCTTGATCCGATGATGTAAAGCGAGCGTGACGTGGCATAGTTGCCACACTGGAAGTTGAGCGAAGCGGTTGTTGGTGGTATGCGCGTGGTGTGCGTTGCCACCGTGCTACCGTTGATCAGATAGGTGATTGACGTAGATGTAAGCCGCACCTCTAACAGATAGACAGTATTGATAGCGACGGCTACTAATGAGTCCGTTTCCTCGCTTCCTGCTGCGTTCTGGGTGTAGCACATCCAGTTAGTGTGAGACAGACCCGTCAGGTAACGGAATATCATGGTTGGGCGTCCCGCTGTCTCGGCATCAAGCGACGATAAGCCGCCGTTTGTCCAGCCCATTTTATAACGGGATGTGGCGGCGATGCTTGAGCCAGTGATCAGCTTGACCTTGAACGATATGTAGCCGCTGTAGTTCCACCCGGTCTGCGCCACGCCGACCGTAGAGTAAAAATCGGCGATTGAGCCTGTCAGCTGGGTAGCGCGGTACTGCGACGTATCGCCGTTAGCCGTGCTGCGGGCGGTGACGCCGGAGTCACGGCTGAACAGGCTGGCGTTAGAAGGTGTGACGGATATTGTATACGCAGTGGTAGGATCGTCGTCCTGGCCGGTACCGCCCGCGAATGAGATCGTCGGGTTGCCGCTCACTCCGTCGCCGTTGGTGACGGTCACCCCGCTCCCCCCGGTGACCGTGCGTGCTGCCGCCGTTCCAGCCCCCGTACGGGCGATCAGCCCGTTACTGCTCAAACCCGCTATCGCGGTCAGGTCGCTGTCGAGGGGCTGGTAGCCCGCCCCCACCCATGCCTGCGTAGCGATGGTGCTGGTGTCCACAGCCAACGACCCGGCGGCGAGGCTCAACCCCGTCCCGACCGTGACACCCCCGACGCTCCCGGAGGCGACCCCGAGCAGCTTCGACCCAGAGATCGCGCCGATGGTCAGGTCGGTTCCGCCGCTCTCCCGCAACCCGACGACCTTCCACGCCCCGGCCACCACCGACAGCATCCCTGAATAGGTCGCGCTCGCCCAGGTGTTAGCCCCGGTGACGTAGGGCAGCCCCGCCGAGGCATCGGCGGCGGTGAGCGAGGTCAACCCCGCGTCGTACGCCTGTACGTCGGTGCCGATCTGGTAGTAAGCCGCCGCGCCGCTACCGTTGAACCCTGCGATCCGGTTCGCGGTGCCGGTGATGCCCGAGGTTGTCCACAGCCCGCCCCCGCCGCCGGAGATCGCCAGTTCCGCCGCGCCGCCGCCGTTGTCGGTCAGGGTGGCACCTGTGATCGTGACCTGCCGCGCCAGCGCACGGGTCGCTCCCTGGATGAGCAGGATCGGGCTGATGCGGTCGCTCATGCGCGGCTCCAGTCAGGCACAGTACGGAACCGGTACACCCCGGCTCCGCTGATCCGGGGGACGGAGAGGGCGATGCACAGCACCTCTGTCCACGCCGCGCCGGTCGGGAGGTACATGCGGGGCAGCGTCAGCCTGACCAGATCGCCGGACTGGAGGGATTGGAACGACTGCGGCAGCACCACCTCGACCTCGGCGGTCATCTGCGACACGCGCCGTATGTGGTACTCCGCCAGCGCCGAGGCGGTCAGGTGATCGCACACCGCGTCAAGGCTGATTTCCTCCAGTCGCAGCCCCCCGTACCGCACCGACGCCGCTGCGCCGTAGGGTGTGGGCTGGCGGCTGCCGATGGTGGTGGTCAGGGTCGGGTCAAGATCGATCCGCCGCCGGTATTGATCCGTCCGGGGGTCAGATCCGTAGGACAGGGAGAGGGCGGTAGACAGGTCGCGCCACGACGACACCTCGACCGGCCCGGAGCGCGCCCCGCCGACCGCCTCGACATCGATCACCCGCGCCCCGTCGGCGTCGGCAGGCATGACCGGCAGCGGCGCGAGGGTCACGCCCCCCGGCCCGTCCACCGCGATCACCGGCAGCACCGACAGCAGGTGATCCTCGATCCACCCCCACGGGCTGACCGGCTCTTCCGCGCTGATGACCGCCGCCACCCGCCACCGGTCGAGGAAGGGCGACGCCGCCGCGACCGACTCCTGATCCACCTCGGCAGAGCAGAACCCCGCCAGCCACCGGATCGCCCCGCCCGCTGTGCCGGTGCCGGGGATGCCCGCCTTCCCCCCGGCCTCGGGCCGCCAGTAGAGCGCGTCACCGTTGGTGATCGGCATGTCCCCGACCGCGACCTCCAGACAGGTGACGATCTGGTTCATGGCATCGCGGGTGGCGAATGGGGAGAGGGTGACGGTCGCGCCGGTCGTCTCATTGAACAGCTCGACGTTGCCCCCCACACATGCCAACCGCCCCGCGCCGAGGAGGAGGATGCAGGCATTGGCGGAGTTGTCCGCCGGGTCAAGGGCAGTATCGATCTCCACAATCAGCGCCGGGATCGGGTACCAGTCCGCCTCAGTCGTCGCGTCGGCGTCGGCGCCGGGGTCGCCGAGGACGACCGGGTACAGCGGCCCCGCCCGATCCTCCGGCAGCCCGAGGGTAGATCCGGCGCGAGGCCATGTCTCCGGGCCGACACTCCATGAGGGCAGCGGGATCAGCCCCCGATCCTCCCAGGGGGCGGAGGCCAGCCCGAACCGGATCGGCTCGCCCTCCTCCCCGTAGATCGGCGCGTCGGCGTAGCCCCGCACCACCACCCGGCGCAGGCTCCAATCCTGCCCCTCCAGGATCTGCGACACCTCCGCCCATGCCCCGAACAGCCCGCCGATGATGGCGGCATGGTCGGCGGGCGCGAGGAGTTCGACGGCGAGGGAGGTATTCGGCTGACCGAGGGCGTCCACCATGTCCGGCTCAGCCAGTCCCGGAGATACGTCCACCGGCAGCCCTGCGGCGTTGGCGATGCTCAGCGCAGTGTCGCTGTAGTTCCGCGCCACCCCGTCACAGACCAGCCGCAGTACCGTGCGCTGACGACCGGCGGCGAGGGTCATATCATCGGGGTATGGCACCACTCCTCCTCATGGCCATCGTAGCACCCTCCCCCGGATCTGACCAGACCGGGGGTGGATACGCCTCGGCCTGCACCTGTTAGACCTCCTCTTCTATCCGAACCGTCCCTACCGTCTGCACCTCATCCCGCGACTCCGCGCCGAGCGCCGCGACGCGGGAGAATGTGTCGGTGACGATGCGCCCATACACCTGCTGATCCCGCCGCCCGACCGTGGTACCGGCGTCGAGGAAGGTCAGATCCGGGAGGTACACCACCGGCAGCGCGGCCCCTTCCTGCCGCCGCGCCATGCCCTCGATCACGTCGCCCGCGTTCCGGGTCGCCAGCGGCTCCGCGCCGACGCCGCCCGCGATCCAGTCCGGCGCGCCGCTCGCGCTGATGTCCGCCTGCGCCTGCGTCGTGTCCACCCCTTCCACCCACGCGAACTCAACCGCCCGCCGGGGCGGGGCGAGGGTGCGGACAGAGCGATGGCCGGAGGGGAGGGTGGTGATCTCTTGCGCATGCTGCGTGGCGAGGGTGCGCCCCCGGCTGTACTGCCTGCCGAACGCCAGCATCGGCCCGATCACCACCGCGCCGAGGGCGAGGTAGCCGGGACTGCCCGCGTCCATCGTCTGCGCCGCCACCCTGATCCGCCAGTACCGGTACGCCCCAACATCCCAGGCGATCCCGGTCACGGCGGGGCGCAGGATCGCCAGCGTCCCCGAGGCGGGCGCGGTGCCGGAGTCATCGATCCGGATCTTCAACTTCTTCGCCGGGGTCGCCCACACCCCTTCCTCATTGCCGAGGATCGCCCGGATATAGTCGGTGCCGCCGCTGGACATGAGCGCATAGCCCCCGACCAGCTCATCCGTCCCCACCCAATCCGTCCCGGTCGTGCCGCCGTCGCGGGTCAGCATGTCGCCCGTCCGCGAGAAGGTCAGCCCGGACATCGCCCCCGCACAGTCCAGGGTGATCAGGGTGGTATAGGTCACGTTGTCGGCGCTACCCTCCAGGTACACCGTCCGGGCCAGCGGGCGAGAGAGGTGCAGCCCGACCGCCGGGGAGAGCATAGAGGAGGTGACCCCGAGATCCCATACGATGCTCTGCTCCGTCGTCGCCGTGGATCGCCACAGGCGGCGCGGGGACGGGGAGATCACCGGGTCGAGGGCATCGGCCCCGTACCCGTGGCGCAGGGCGATCTGCCAAAGGTCGCCGCCCATGACCGGGGCACGAGTCGCCCGCACCGACGCGCCCGCCGCGACGTATACCGGCTGCGTCCCGAGGGGGCGGCCCGTCAGGTACTCATCGGCGATGACGCTGTGCGCGATGGCGGTCGGGTCGTTGTAGTGCGACACCCCGACGAATGCCCAGGTTGCGTTACATGAGTTGGTCGAGTTCGTCCCGAACCGGAACACCGCTGCCGCTGCGACGGTCGCCGAGGTCGGCGTGACCTCCTGCCACAGCGTCCACTCAGTCGCGGTGCGGAGCTTGTACCAGACCCGCACCTTGTCCAGGTTCATGTAGATCTGCCACTGGTACTGCCCTCCGGCGGTCAGTCCGGTCAGGTCAGATCCGAGGGTCGCGCCCGCGTTGTTCATGTCGAGGCAGCGGGCGGATGTGCTGGTGAACCGGATCTTTATGTAATGCTCGGTCGTCGCGCCGTCCGTACACAGCGCCTCCACGAACGAATCGTCGGCGGTGAGCGCCCCGCCCGAGGTGTGGATGTGAGTGAACAGCGCCCACAGGTAGCCCGACGCCCCGCCCGTCACCGAGTAGTAGTCCGTTGCCGCGCCCGCGAACGACTGTTGCATCCCCGAGGAGGTCAGGGTGGACACGCTCGCCCCGGTGCGCGTCCAGCCCGCGACGAGGGAGGCCAGCAGGAACGGGACATAGGTGATCCCGTACTGTGTCGCGTCGTTGTACATGCCGAACGTGGCCGGGGCGGCGAACGCGGTTGACCACCCGCCGAGGGTGATCATCCCGAGGCTGCCAGTCTTGACCCCGGCGCTCCCCTCGAACCCGCTGATCAGCCGCAGCCCCCCGGTGTGCGGTGCGAGGGTGATGGCGATCATGCGCTCGGCATCGTCGCTCCAGGTCAGCGGCTCGGCGTCATAGGTGCCGCCCGCGCTCTCCGTGTCCGTCCAGAGCAGATCGGAACTGAACCCGCTGGTGACCGAATCGCTGATCGTCGGGAGGAACCGGATCAGCCGCATCCGGCAACCCGGCGCCGCGCCCGACACGCGGTAGATACAGACGATAGACCCGTCCTGATCGATGCAGGCGGCGATGTATGCCCTGTTGTTGTCGAGGTCAACCGCGACGTTCTGCGCGGTGCTGGCATTGACCACAATCGCGCCGCTGGTGTCGAACCCGCTGTACGCGGAGGGCTTCACCGTGTAGTGCAGGTGGGTGTTACCGGTGTGGGCGTACACGACCGCACAGCCCCCGCCGGGGAGGGCGAGCAGGGACGCGCCGGTCATGTTCACCGGATCGTCGCCCGCGATCAGTGACCATGACGCGCCCATGTCGGCGCTGACGTAGTGATACGCCTGATTGGCGGCCATTTGGATCAGGCAGGTGAAATAGCCCCCGTGGTACACCACCCGCAGCCCCGCGCACCCGGCAACGGCGAGGGCGATCCCGCCCGCCTCATAGACCACCCGCGTCCAGGTGGTGCCGAGGTCGGCGCTCATCGCCACGTTCATCCGGAGGAAGGAGTTGCGACGGCTGAGGTAGAAGCACAGCACCCGCCCGTCCGGGAGTTGTACCAGCTGCGGCCCCATGTCAAAGGTGCTGCTGTACTCCAGGTAGGTATCTGCCGCGATCTCGACCTCGGAGCCGGGGGTGGACTCGGGCGCAGCCCGGACACACCGGATCGTCGTCGTCGCGCCGCTCACCTCGCGGACGTACGCGACCATCAGCGACCCGTCCGACAGGCTCAGCGCGTGCGGCTGGTGATAGGTGAGGGTGGCCGACTCGAACCGCAGCCACTGGAAGTCCTGCGCCACCCTCGGCGGCATCCACCCGCGCTGAGAGGAGGCGGCAGGATCACCCGGCGACCATCGGATCTGACCCGCCCCCTGTCCGGGCTGCGCTGTCCCCGCCCGCGACGCCTCCACCCATACCTCGCTATACCCGCTCCCCGCGCTACCCCCGGCGGCGTCGGTCGCGCCCGACCATGCCTCCAGCCGCGCCCGCTCGGAAGCCTGCGGGGCGGGGGTGCCGTAGAAGGGGTCTGCCTGCGAGGTCGCACTGATCCGGTTGGCCTCACAGATCCGGGCATCATGGAGGAGCAGCCCGCGCAGCGCATGGGTGGGGACAACTTCGGGCATGAGCTACCTCCGGTGATGGGGGTCGTAACGCGTCGAGGGCCGAACAGTCAGATCCCGGAGGGGGCCGGGCCGGGTGGCGCTACCCTGCACCAGTGCGCTGAACTCCCGATGCCCCATTGTGAACCGGGTCACGGTCGGCGCGCCGCCCCCGGACATCCCCGCGAAGGCATCCCGCGCCGCGTCCCGCCCGCCGAGGGCTTGAACCGCCGAGGCCGGGGCGACAATCTCGGACTGCGGCTCGATGAACGCGAGTTGTTGATCCGGCATGTAGCCGGAGCGGAAGGAGGGGGGCGCGGTGCTGGTGATGGCGGCAACCTGTGCCGCTCCGGCGATCCCGGCAGCGACGGCGGCGATCTGCGGCAGCGGCGGGGGGAGGGGGAGGGCAAGGGCGTTGCTGACGGCAAGGGCGGTGTTGATCGCGGCCTGCGCGACGGCGGCGGCCTGCTGCACCCCGAACAGGGCGCGCAGCCCCTCCCTTGACTTCGCCAGTCCCGCATCCATCAGCGACCCCGCCAGATCGGAAACCGACCCGAACAGGTCGCCGCTCACCTGATAGATCGCATCGGCGGCGGCCCGGTTCTGCGCCTCCAGTTCCGCCAGTGCGGCGGCGTTCTCCTCCGCGATCCGGTCGTTGCTCTCCGCGACGATGGCGCCCTTGTCGCGCTGATACCGCTGCTCGATGGCGAGGCGCGCATCGGCCCCGGCTTGCTCGATCTCTGCCTGCCGGATTGCGTTGCCCTCGGTCGCCGCCAGTTGTTCCGTCAGGGTGCGGTTCAACGTGGCGATCTGCTCGTCCCGCGCCGCCGTCAGCGCGTCCAGCTCGGACAGCCGGTCGGCGTTGGCTTGCGACTCCATGTCCCGGATCGATGCGAGGGCGTCGGCGTAGTCTTTCTCAGACTTTGCCCGTTCGGCGAGGAACTCCGCAAGCCGCCGCTCTGCCGCTTCCCGCGCCTTTGCCGCAGCCTCAGCAGCCTCATCGGCGGTAATCATGGCGACGGTCGCCGCCTTGCTCTGCGCCTTCGCTTTGGTCAGCGCCGTGTGCGCCTCCCGGTTGCGTTTCAACTCGGCGGCGCTCTGTGTCAGCCCGTCCTGAAGCCGCCCCTCCTCCATGTTGAACTCGTCGGTCGAGGTCGTCGCGGCGTCAATGACCTGCGCCAGCACGTTGTATTCCTGGAGGGGCAGGGCTTCACCGACATCCCCGAGGAACTGCTGAACCTGTCCCGTGACGCTGGCCTGTGACGCTCGCAACTCTGCCAGCCGCTTACGGGTGGCCTCGGTCGCCTCCTGGTACTGTGCCAGCCCCGCCAGTCCGGCATCGATCATCTCGGACTGTGCTTCGGTCATCAGCCCGAGTTCGACCCGCGCCGCCCGGATCGCCGCCTCGGTGTCCTCATACAGCGGGGCCATCGCGGCAGTGAGGGCGTTCTGTTGCTCGGTCAGCCGCGTTGCGGTGGCGGTCTCCTCGTTCCAGCCGGTGTACGCGGCGGCGGCGAGGGCAGCAGCGGAGGCGATGGCGGCAAGGGCGACGGATACCGCCATCGCCGACACCCCGAGCGCAGCACTGGCCTCAGCGG
>JAAOEI010000993.1_pt1 | contig 10651 bp, 20 predicted proteins | sample 7059261 | NCBI WGS metagenome assembly JAAOEI01 (sample SAMN14008812, study PRJNA610033) | viral metagenome | isolation source: viral particles filtered from seawater | place: China: Hangzhou Bay, Yangshan Deep Water Harbour | collected 2017-10-31
GCGCTGGCAAAAAGAAGTCCGGGAACCGTTCTGCGACTTCCTGAAAGAGTGGGATAAAACCGGAGAGTTCCCCGTCCGCACTTATCGGCAGTGGACCTGTGAGGCATACGACTACGGCTACAGCGATCACCAGACACAATATCGCCGCCGCAATGTCAGGACATACAACCTGAAGCGCAAGGCGGGGATGATATGAACATCCTTGCATTGGACATAGCCACCAAAACCGGGTGGGCGCAGATGGAAGACAACGCCATCGAAAGCGGTGTCTTTCAGGTTCCGTTTATCGATGAGGATTTAGGTAAGGCGGGTACGTCTTTTTCATTATGGCTGTTCGACCGCATTAATCTCCACAAATGTGACATGGTGATTATAGAGCGTCCATTTATGGGCAGGAACGGCGACACAACGTATCGCTTGAATGGATTGGCCTTTACCGCCCACACCATAGCGCATGAAGCGGCCAAGCCCCGTAGGGAAGTTCCGCCGAAGACCCTAAAGAAATTCGCCACCGATAACGGCAACGCCTCCAAGAAAGAAATGATCGCCGCTGTTCGTTCATGGGGCTTTGATCCTCAAGACGACAACGAAGCCGACGCACTGGCGCTACTGACTTATGCCAAAGAAAAACTGTGGGAGGCGGCATAATGCCTATGACACTTCAACAACTTACAAACATGGTGGCCAATGAATACGACATGCCGCCGTGCGATCTGTTCAACCAGTGCCGGTACAGCCACGTTGTAGAGGCTCGTCGGATCGTCTGGTACATGCTCAGAGAATACACAACTTACAGCCTTCCTCGTATAGGGACGTTGTTTGACTGCACGCATGACAATGTTCTTCGCGGTGTCCGCAAACTCAAGAAGGAAATGAGGCGGACAAATAACAAGACACTTCGCAACAAGGTCAAGGATTTCGAAAAGCGATATTTGAACAACGGTCAGTTTTCCTACCCTGAGTGGACGAAAAATCAAGAAGAGGCATTCAAGACGCTCTGGTTTTCACCGAACCTAACTATGGGCGCTGCCGCACAAAAGGCCGGTGTTCCTCGTCATCTATTTTCGTCCAGGTGCAAGGAAAAGTTCGGGCCGCGCCACAGCGTCAACCCCAACCCGCGCGCGTTTGACCGTATGCCGGGACAAGTATCGAAATGGCCGGACGACATGCCCCGCTTTGAAGACCACCCAGACGCGGGCACCTCCAGGGACATGGGGTTGAGGGTTTTTATTCCTGTTCGAAGGACCGCTTCAGCATGAGCCAGACAGAACAAATACTCAGCCACCTTAAATCAGGTCGTCCTATCGATCCCATGGAGGCCCTTGACAAGTTCGGCTGCTTCCGCCTTGCAGCGCGTGTGAATGAGATTCGCGATGCCGGATGGGAGGTATCCACGATCATGAAGAAGCGCGGCGATAAGCGTTGGGCTGAATACAGGTTGGAACAATGACATGCGAGCGTGGGTCTCCCAGGGGGGATGACATGGAGACATCTAGCCCGGCACTACGCCTGATGAGCCGAAAGGCGAAACCGTTAAGTAACGGTAGCGTGGAGTCCGCCAAGCCGGGGAATAACTGCGGACCTAGGCCCCCCACCACCAAACAACAAAACGCCCCCGTGAGTTTGAAGCGCAACGGGAGCGTCTTGAGTGATAACGTTTCGATAACGGAACGATTGTCCCTTAAGTTTGATCGCGTTTCAACCCCTAATTTTGGGGACGGCCAACCCTTCCGTAATGGGGACTAAACACTAGGGAATAACGGTCCCACCCTGACCGCCCGACCAAGGAAACACGCGTACCAGTACCAAGCACCTTACCGACTATCGGGTATGTAGCGCACCGATAGGGACTGGCTCAGAGAGATCAGTCGGGACAAGTCGCATAAGACCGAGAGCCCCCAGCATACGGATAGGGGGTTTCCTTGGGAAAAGGGGAAGTATGCCCGCAGAACAGGAGGATTAAGTGAACAACGTACACCAACTAGAGCTTGGAAGCACTGACGAGGATTACTTGAGGGCCAAGTTCGAAGAGTTCTGGACATGGTATCCCCTGAAGAAGGGGAAGGCTAAGGCCCGCGCGTTGTTCATGAAGATCACGGCGCAAGGCGGGTACAGCACCAGGACTTTGGACAAGGACAGCGGCGCGTATTTGGAACTTCATTTAGAAGCAATACCTGACGAGATTATTGAAGCGGCGAAGGCGTTCTACAAGACGTTTCCAAGGAAGGGCGGCACCGACAGCAGCACATATTACACCCTGGACACGACTTACTGCCCGCACGCAACGACGTGGCTGAATCAAGGAAGGTGGGAAGACTGATTGCTTACAGCTATGGCCTATTTCAGAACGGGCAAACTAATGACTGACATAGTGGAAAGGTTGCGACGGCATGTATCTTCACGGGTTTGTCATCCTGATTACCGACTTCAAAACGGGGCATGGTCGATGATGGAAGAGGCCGCAGATGAGATAGAGCGGCTACGCGGCATTGTCAAAGAAGTGACACCGGATTACGAGCGCCAAGAAAAGGCGTTGCAGGAGGCTGTAGAGGAAGAGCGGGAGCGGTGTGCTGAAATAGTGGAAGCCTACTGTGCCCTGCTAAACATATCCCAAGGTCTTGGATTAGCGAAAGAAATCAGAAAAGACCCTGACTACATAGATACAGATTTTGTAGCTACGACGATACAGTCACTCACAAGGCAGAGCATCGCCAGAGCCATACGGGGTGAAGAATGAAGAAGAAAGACGCAAGGGTTGCTGTCATAGATTTGCCTGGAGACAGGCGTGCCCGCATAGCTCCGGAAACCGAAGAGGGGAAGGGGGGAAGTCAGAAGCCAGTAGCGAGAACACGCCTTATTGGGCAGATGCCGCATGACGATATGCGTAATCGGGGGCAAATTGATGGAAGTCAGCACGCAGCGGCAGAGCGGCTTCTTTCTAACTATGTCCGGGCAGGGTTGGTTCCTGTTAAATCCCAGGCTTTTGAGCGTGTTGACCAAAGCCCGGCCACCACACCGGATCACGCGCTGAGGGCGAAAGAAGAGTATTTTGAAGACCTGAAGCTATTAGAACCGCGCGGGGCTTCCCTTGTTCATAATGTGTGTTGTGAGGGGATTACGTGTACTGAATGGGCACGCCGAATGGATGTTGCGGTTCAATATGCGACGGAACGCTTGCGAGAGTCGCTGGGGGTGTTAGCTAAACATCATGGTCTTTGATCCTCTCCCTGGTAATTGCGGGCGGCGCTGCAAGTGTTGCGGCGAACACAGGGCTCAATGGGAATCTGCGGATAATTACAAAGTCTGAAAACTCCCGGAAGAGTAATAAGTTTATCGAAGAAATAGCTTGCGGCTTAAACGATCCTGGGGTATAAATTCCCATTCTCAGATTTGTCTGCCTAGAGCAGACCATCCCCCGCCCGGCAATCCGCCGCTGGCGGGTTTTTTGATTTCGAAAATCGAGGTTTGAATGGCGACGGGTGACTATCTTTTCACGCTGTGGCCCATCAACAGTATCCCTGTCGAGTCGGCCTCGGCCACTCACGATGAAATAGACGATGGATCGACAGTTGCCGGGTATATCTCTGTCCTTGATTTTGAGGGCACTGGTGGCGCGGACTCCCATGCTGAATGGTCGGAGGTCGTGCCGGATGCGTATGCGGGTGGTGGCATGGACTTCACGCCGCACTACGCCACGGACGGCACTGTATCGGGGAACGTAGAGCTAGAGTTCAAAGGCAAGGTCTTCGATGTAGCGGACGTTGTCACAAGCTTTAACTTGGAAGGACAGACCGCCGCCGCCAGCCTGGACGCCCCAAGCACCACGGCAAACGCATACGATATTGGCCCTGCCGCCTCTATATCGCACGCCAATCTCGACAGCCCGGCCATTGGTGACGTTATCAGGATCAGGGTGACTAGGGACATCAGCGCCGGAACAAATGCAGACGACCTTCAGCTTATCGCTGTTGTCGTGACGGAGACATAAAATGGCCCGTTGGTTTCACCGCACTGAGAAGCGACTTGAGCGCGGCAGCCCGTCTGAAATGACGGAAAGATATTCGGCGGAGAACTTTGACAGCGGCAGTAACGCCAATTGGGTATTCAATCCCAATCTTCCGGGTGGGGTTCCGTTCAAATACCTGCACGTCACGGCCTTTCCAACTGACACCATCACGGAATTCACCGCGCAGGAGAAGATTGACCATGAGGCCGCCTTAGCAGTGGCGAAGATCCTTTCCGATCAAGCGGCGGCAAAGGGTGAGTTGGATGCTGAGGGTGTCTTTAATATCGTTCAACGCGCCATCATCAACCACGTTACGGAAAAGGTGAACTATCTCGCGCGACGCCTGATTCAGACTGAGAATGTTGTGGCCGCGATGATGACGGCGGCAGGAAACGCTTCTGACATGAAGGCACAAGCCATCCTCCAGGACCGTCAGAACGTTAGTCAAATCGGTTCCATGGTTCACACTACTGAGGCCGCCTTGCATTTCCATGCTGTAGATATCCAGAACAAGCCCACTTCTCGACAGGAAGTCAAAGACGATATTGACGCGGGTAACGCTGACACGTAATGGCGTATGAGCTGAATTCGGCATCCAGCCAGCGGATAGACGTTGGTGATGGTGACGCGCTTACCCTGGCAAATGCCGGATGGACAATTTCCATTTTGGCCTATTACGAAAGCAGCACTCCCAATTACAGGTACATTATGGGCTGGGGTGGCTGGCAGGCCGCGCCAAGCATCAATGTCTATGAAGAGAACGGGCGCTATCGCGGTTGGATCGAGGATGATGCGGGGGTTAACACCGGAGAGGCAACCTTCTGGAGTCCACTAACCCACAACGATGTATGGCATAGGCTCACCCTGGTTTGGGATGGAACCGATTTAATTTTTTACCGTGACGGGGACACGCAGGAAAATTCGATAACGGTAGCCTTCACTGGTGATTGGAACGTTGCCGATGATTTTATCATCGGGTGCCGGGGAGATAGAAACGCTGCGCGATATGCGGATATGAGCTTTGCGGAGTTTGCGACGTGGAAGCGTGTATTGAGTGCCGGGGAGCTGGCGGGACTTACACAAAAACGCAGTGCCCAGGAGTATCGGCCCGACGTATTTGTGAACGGCATAAATAATCTGGTTGAGACAAGGGCAGGCCTTAGTGTGACCGCGATAGGGTCGCCGGGGTTTTACGATCACCCGCCCATACAGTTCAGGCGGCAGGGGTGGTTGCCGACGGTCATCCCATCGGGTGGCATAAACATATCCGTCCCGGTGTCTTCAATAACCGTATCTGGTCAAGCGCCGGGTGTTGCGGCTGGCGCAAGCGTCACCGTTCCGTTGGATGCCTTGAGCGTCACAGGTCTTGTTCCTTCGATTGCGACAGGTTCAGCGGTAACAGTCCCGTTAGCCACCATGACGGTTTCGGGTCTTGTTCCAACCTTGGATGTTGGGGCGAATATCAATGTTGAGGTTCCGTTAGCCGCTCTCGGTATCACGGGCTTGGTGCCGGAGGTTGAGACTGGGGTGACTGTCACCGTGCCCTTAAGCACGGTTGTGATGAATGGTCTTATCCCGGAGATAGCCGCTGGTGAGGCCGCGATATGGCAGCCGGTATCGGATGCTTCGGGGGTGTGGGTTGAGGCAACCGACGCCAGCGGAACCTGGTTGCCTCAATGATTCTTGATGTAGGCCCGTACAAGGGCACGCGCTGGGCAAAGAGAAGCATAAGCCCGCGATTCCAGAACATGCGCCTTCGTTGTGGCAAGTGCGGCGGTATGGACTTTGAGGTTCATGTAGCCCCGCACGATGATCGAGCTGCGGTTGATGAGCTTATTTGTTTGGGTTGTCTGACAGCACGCAACGTTGTGGCCGGTGTTGTGGAAGCGGCTGGTAAGACGACCAAAGCAGATATCAAGGATGATTATATAGCCCCGAAGCCGTCCGATCTTCGGGCATTGGATGTAAGGAAAGCAAATGACGCCGGATGAAATTAAAAGCAAGGTTGAGCGCCTTCTATTGGCCAGGGCCAAGGTACTCAGCCGCCTGAAGAACCCGCCAGCGGGCAAGGAAGACGCTTTAAAGGCACGTCTGGCGGAGTACGACCAGACCATCAAGAACTGGCAGGACTATGGACAACCAACACCGCCAAGCACTGCTCCAGTGAGTGTGTCTATCGATGTTCCAAAGGGGACTGTGACAGTGGAAGCAAGGGAGCCGGGGGTTTGACATGGCAGTAACTATAAATCGCTACGACCAGTTCCCCGAGTATTTCGGCGATGGCTCGATTGACCTTGATGACGACACATTTAAGCTGGAGCTTTACAACAGCTCGCACGTATTTACGCAGGCCGATAATGACCGGGCGGACATTAGCGCGAACGCTTTGGCGACGGGGAATGGCTATACGAATCCAGGACAGAATCTATCAAGTGTAATGTGGACGAATTCAGGCGGAACGATCACGTTTGATGCAGCTAATGTGACATGGACGGCGAGTGGCGGAAGTATCGGCCCTGCAACGGATGGTGTTATCTATGATGATACATCAACCGTTCCGGCTACTGACTTGCTTGCGTATTCTGTAGACTTCGACGGCGCACAGACAGCGGGGGACGGAACAACGTTCAACGTAAACTGGAACGCCTCAGGCATCTTTACCGTTAGTTAAGCGTGGGATTACGTCGATTATCTTCTGCCCGCGCAGGGTGAGAAGTTCGACGAGTTCGGGAGCTATACTATCGGGCGCACCGTCTTTAGCCCATCGCCGCATGGTTCTGTCGGCAACCTTCATGTCGCGGGAGAGTGGCACTTGCCAGTGAGCACCATGGAGGCACTCACCGGCGGATTGTAGGAGTTCAGGGGTTATCATCAATACCTCTAGTGGTAAGCGGTCCAGTGGGATGATTTATACGTTTTGACGCCGCCAACGTTCGAAACGGGGTCCATTTTGTGGGCGGAGGCGTAGCTTTCGATTTTAACAGAACCGTTTTTGGCGCGCTTCTTAATTGGTTCGCTGATGTATTCACCGGGCATGGGGACGGACTTGCCTTGCGCCCAGCCCGTATCAATTGAATGGGCGGATATGCGGCGGATTTCGACCATCTTTTTCCCGATGAGTGCCGTGACTTCGTAGTAATCAATATTGGTTTGTTCATAGCCCCATGAGGACCGGAGAATATCGCCAACCTCAAGGCCGCGTACAGCGTTTGACCGCTCCGCCTGCCGCTGTTTGCGGGATTCTTCGCGCGAGCGTTGAGAATCGAACAGGTGTTTAATATGTTTTTCGCGCTGTTGTTCTGTCCTGTACCAATGGCGTTTGGTGGGCTTTTGGGCATTGCCGAGGAATATAACGGCGGCGGGGTTGCCGTTAGCGGCAGTGAATAAATATGCCGTTGCATTGCAGTCCTTGGCGGTGATCTTCCTTGATCCTTTGGGGGTGTACCATTCACGGGAGTGTTTCATTATTTGGTCCTTTCCAAATTCAGCGGGCCTAATGCCCTGCTAACGTCCTAAATATAGGGCATCATACAGAGTCCGTCAAGTAGGACATGGAATTATTTTCACATGGTTGAAAAACTATCTGTTCACAAGAACACATGGAAGCCAACACTAACATTAAAGGGCTCGAAGTGAGACAGACAGCAGCCGTAACATATCGCACCAGCCGGGAACGAAAGAACGCAATCGACGCCCTTCGAGCAGAGAAGGGATGCACACTCCGCGAGCTGGTAGACGCAGCCTTAGACATGACATACGGCGGACTACCGAAAGCAACAGTGCCGTACGAAACATATAGCGGGATAAGTAACAACGATGGCGAGACGTAAAGCCACATTTGGCCCACAAGACGTAGCAAGACTGCGTGCTAAGTGCGATACAACAGCAGCATTGAACCTTTTAAACAAGGCAGTACAAGGGGACGAGAAGACCCTGGCAAGCCTGAGTACGGCGCGCCTGAAGGCCGCAGAGATACTCCTGAGAAAAACCCTTCCCGACACATCCAGCGTTGAATTGACCGGGGGCGGGGGTGAGCCATTGCTGTTTACCTGGAAGACGGAAGACACTGATAAATAAGGGTTATTTATAGACCGATCTGTATGTTCCAGGGGGCCAGCCAGGTCATAATCGGCTAACCCGTTGATATTCAACGATACCCGAACAGGCGTAATGTACGTTATGCGACATTCGGTGATTTTGTGTGCGGGGATATACGCGCCATACAGTGGCCGTCTCTGAATAGTGGGTGTCGGGTACCAGACAAACAGAGATAGCCACTCAGCGGGGCGTACAGGCCCGTTGCGGGGCATAAGAACACATAGGGAACGGGGTGCCCCCCCCTGGGGCCTGGACAAGAGTGTGGGACTCCTACCCCTCCCCCTAGAATATGCGTGGAAAAAACAGTCATAATCGTAAACATTTGCCGCATTTTTGGATATCGTGAGGGAGGAATTGCCCCGACCAGATTTTAACAAGCTTGCAGATCGCGCAGAATTATTGGTCTCCGCGGCTGAGGAGGAAGACGATACTGACCCTGTATCTCTTTTTTCATTGAGGAATTTGATGTCTTTTCTGAGGTCGGAACCTCAATTAGGGACGCCGAGCATCGTTGTTACTCCTTCTGGCAATTTTCGGGCTGAATGGCGGGCCGGTAAGAACCGCCATTTCGCGGTCGAGTTTCTCCCGTCTGGTTCGTGCCGTTACGTTGTATTTGCTCCAGACCCAAAAGATACTAAACGAACCATCCGTACTTCTGGTATCGCACACTGTGAAAGCCTACTAACCGTTCTGGAGCCTTTAAATGTCTATAGGTGGGCTATTTGATGACTGGCCCTGTAATAGAAGACAGAGATCATATAGCCCGCCATTGTTCATTTAGTAGGCTTAGGGAGGACGGTTCCCCTACGGGAGCGGCATTCCGGCCGCTAACGCATAATCTGGCTGCCAAATTGCCACTTTATTGCCGAATTATGCCCCTACTCGCCTTATGCGCTAGTAAGGATTGGCGGGGTGCCCGTTCATGAACGGGTGACAGAAATAACTATGGACCGGGCAAATTTGCCCTCAAGGCGATTTTTAGAGAAAACCCATTGTTATAAAATGGCGGAAAACTGCGGCGGGCATCCGGGCACAAAACTTGCCCGATTTGCCCGCTTAAAAGTTGCCCTTTTGCCCGCCTAAATGGTCTCTGATAATACTGCCATTGAATGGACCTGTCTCACGGGGTGAATACAAGTCCTGATTAGCTACTTTTACAACTTATGGGGAATAATATGTCAGACACTGCCCTTGCGGCGGCTGTTATTCAGCGCGCCGTAGATGATCTGTCGTCTCTGAAGGAAGTGGAGCGCCGCGAGGCTCGCTCGTTCCTAACGGATGAGCATGGCGCTTGTGCTCAATCACGCAAGTTGTGGTGTGATCTAGCGGGGTTTGACGCGGACGCTGTGCGTGAACGGGTGCTCAGACGCCTCGATGCCTGACGGTGAGGTTGTATTATTCCGTCCTCGCCGGTTGCAGGCGGAGGTCTACGAGAAGTTACAGCGGTTTAATGTGCTGGTGTGTCACCGTCGGTTTGGGAAGACGGTTTTGTGCATCAACACGCTTATCCGGCGTGCTTTAAGCAATGATCTTGATAACCCTCGTTATGCGTATATCGCGCCCTTGTTCCGGCAGGCGAAGCAGGTTGCGTGGGATTATCTGAAGGAATACACGGCGTCGATACCTGGGTGTCGTGCGTATGAGAATGACCTTCGGGTTGATCTGCCGAACGGGGCTCGGATTCAGCTTTACGGGGCTGACAATCCTGATGCCTTGCGGGGGATTTATCTGGACGGTGTGATTCTGGATGAGTTTGCCCAGATGAAGCCGGGGTTGTGGGGGTCTGTTATTCGGCCCTTGCTGACGGATCGTCTGGGCTTTGCGATTTTCATCGGTACTCCTCAGGGGCATAACGAGTTTTACGATTTATATCAATTCGCCTTATCCAATCCCGCATGGTTTGCCTGTGTCTACAAGGCATCTCAGACCGGAGTTATACCGGAAGAGGAGCTTGCGGCTGCCAAGGGGGAGATGGATGAGGAGGAATACGACCAGGAGTTTGAGTGTTCCTTCGAGGCCGCGATCAGGGGGTCTTATTACGGCGACCTGATGCGGGAGTGTGAGGAGCCCAATAAGGACGATGTCCGTCGTATTGGGAGTGTTCCTTATGACCCTGATCTTCTTGTTCATACGGCATGGGATTTGGGGCATTCGGACGACACCGCGATCTGGTTTTTCCAGCTTGCGGGCACCGAGGTTCATTTTATCGATTACTTCTTTGACTCTGGTAAGGGGTTGGACTTCTACACGAAGGCCCTTCTTGAGAAAGAATATGCCTATGCCGGGCATATTTTACCTCATGACGCGAAGGCAATGCATCTTGGGATGCAGAGGACCATTGAAGAGCAAATCAACACTGTTCTGAGGAATGTAACGGTCCTTGAACGGGAGAGCCTGGAGTCGGGAATTCAGGCATCGCGGAGCCTGATTAAAAAATCGTGGTTTGACCGCCAGAAATGCGAACACGGCATAGAGAGTTTGAAGCAGTACCGTCGTGAATGGGATGCGGGGAAGAAGGTCTTTAAGAACAGACCTCTTCACGACTGG
>JAAOEI010000994.1_pt1 | contig 10642 bp, 10 predicted proteins | sample 7059261 | NCBI WGS metagenome assembly JAAOEI01 (sample SAMN14008812, study PRJNA610033) | viral metagenome | isolation source: viral particles filtered from seawater | place: China: Hangzhou Bay, Yangshan Deep Water Harbour | collected 2017-10-31
AAATCAACGCGCTCCACATGCACCGGCCAAAAGCGCACATTGCCAGTGCTGTCATGCAATATACCTTTTTGATTTGTGGTGCCAATGAATACACATTGACGAGGCACATCTTTGTCGAACTTATCCCAAAAGCCGCGGTATGAGTCCGTTGTGCTAGATATAAAAGCCTTCACTGTATTGGCATCAACTTTGTCAAAACTTTTCATCTCGGGCAACTCATAAAGCCATGATGAGTTTATCTTGATGTACGCATCACGCGCATCGCCTCGCTTGATGTCAAATGGCGTGTCTCTAAACCAAGCATCATGACGCGCAAGTATCTTGAGCGCCGAGCTTTTGCCAATGTCTTGAGCGCCTTCCAATATGAGCATGTTCTTAACAAAACAACCAGGCGACATGATACGCGCCACAGCTCCAATCGCCCAAGCTCGGCCAATGGCTTTGTGCATCTCATCATTTGGCACACCAAATGCTTTGTGCATCCAATCATCAAGCGCAATGCTACCTTTGGCGGGTAGACTCATCAAATAATCGCGTACTGGATGGTATACATTTTGATGAGCGACAAAGACCGCCATATCTTCAAGCATATCCACACCATAAGAGAGACCATAGCGCCGCTCAATGTCAAGCGCGATGGCAATGATGTCTTTGCGGTGGAGGCTATCTTCTTTGTATTCAATGCGGTTTTTGAAGGCATTGTAGCGCAAAACCTCATTGTATTGGTCGTCATGCTCAAGTATGATGGCAAGGTTTGAGCGGTTTTTGATGTATTGGCCGGCTTTGATGTTGCCTTTGGGGTATTTTGCCAACCGCTCAAGCGTGTATTGGTCCGGCTCTTCTTTGATTGTGGCCTTCTTTGTTTTGTAGGCGTCAACACTGGCCTTGGCGCGTGCTACTGTATTTTGCACATAATCATTGCGCACACGCTTATTGCGGCCAATGATACGACATGCAACGGCGTCACATACCTCGCCAACGCTCGCGCCTAAATAAAGCGCCTCACGCGCAAACGCATAATCATAACCGCTGCCGCTTTGGTCACCGCCGGTCTTGCCTAGGCCATTGTAATAGTCATTAAGACTTTGGTGCTCATTGAGAAGGTCTTGCATATTGGCGCTCAAGCCCGCCTTTGGTATATCCTTCACCGCGTTGTATTCAATCTTTGGCTGTTCACCTTCACACGCCGGCCATGCGCTCATCAAGCCGCTCGCTTTGTGCGTATCTTCAGTGAGCGTGACAAATCGCAGCTGTATCAATTTTTCGGTCTTGCAATGATATGATAACGGAAGGCGCAACACTCGAGCTCTATCATGACAATGGTCCGCGTTTACTAAATTCGCCAATCGCTTGTTTATTGTCTCGATGGAGTCGGGTGCTGTGGCCTCATCCAAAAAATAATAGATATGATAGCCACCGCCGCTCTCAACCGTTGCGCTCGGCGATGGTGTGAGCGTGTGTATTTTCTCAAGCGCCTCTTTTTTTCCGCCGGCGTAGTCTTTTGCGTCAAGGTCCGCCCACACCACGCGGCCAAAGCCCACAAATTCAGCGCTGCCTTTGCCGGCTTGCTCACGCGGTAGAAGGCCAATAAAACAGCCAAGGTATTTGCGGCGGCAATACTCAATCACTTGAGGTGCCTTGTCAATGAATTCCTGTGGGCTAGCAAACCAACGGCGCGCTCGGTTGTCAATGCCTGTGCCGCGGTCTCGGCATGGTCGCAGCTCAATATAGCCGTCGCCATCTTTAAAAATGTTTGCGATAAATGTTTGCAATGTGTTATTGATTGTAGTGCTAATCTTGCTCATTAGTATTTTTTCCTAGAAAAGTTGAATGTTTGATAACCGCTCATTTGAGCGGTTGTCTTTTTTTGGTGCTTGTGAAATATATGCCGGTGTGCGGGTTCTCGCACATATCAACGCCATCAAATGTGCCGTAGTGCTTGGTCACTGTGAGGCGAAATATGGTCTTATCATCTTTGATGATGTTAGCTCGTTGGCACGCGTCAAGCGCAGCTTTTGCGAGGTTATCAATGTCCGGCTTGACTGGCATTGGCAAGCGTGAACAACCGCTATTTTTGCGCATCAATGATTTTGGCCTCGCAAATACAAACGATATGAAACAATCAATGTGGCCACCGATTGGCGCCAAGCCGGCGGCTTGCCATTGCTCTTCCAGTTGAGCAGCTGCATCATTCAAATATTCTGTGTATTCGGTTGGGTTGTATACCCTGGCATGATTGCCTTGGCGTACCGCGCGAGGCCGCGGCGCTGCCATTGGCTTGCCTTTGATTTGCAAAGGTGGATATGTGTACACTGTGGTCATTATTTAAGCTCCTTCATGAGTTGATCATATGATTTGTGGTCTATAAGCTCCGCAAATACCTTGCATATGCGTGCACGATATATGGCTTGTGGATAGTGACGGCCGGTTATCCATCGCGATACCGTCTCTTGAGATACATTGACAAGCTGCGCAAATTTGCGTTGCGACAGGTTTGCCTCGGCTAAGTTGAACAAAAGCCAATTGCTAAACATTTTTATACTCCTATGTTGACAAATGCCTATAAAGTTTATTATGCTTTGTCTGTGATTGTCAATCACAAAAAACTTTTATATAGGAAAAGACCTCATGAATATAAATATTCAAATACACAATCCCCCAATTCGATTTTGGGCCGAGACTTTGGATGAAAAAGGCAATTCACTCAAAGGCAACGACAAAGAATTTATGCACTACTTGCATAATTATGTAAGCGTCAATTATCCGCACTTGGCTCAAGTCAAGCCTGTGCGTGGCCAAGGCGTTGGCGCTCATGACACTATTATTTATCAATCTAAATCATTAAATGATTTTGAACTTGGCGACACAAAAAAAGTGTTTGTTGTTGATGATGTCAAAGGCATCCCCGAGTTTATTTGGGCTATATATGCCGAATTTGATACCGATATGCGGTGCACAAATGAAGAGATACATGACGCCATTGGCGTTGTTTTCAATACAGCTTTAAAATCATAGGAAAGACCAATGCAAACCATAATCACAATACACGAGACCGTTGCGCCATACGCCGGCTCATTTTATGCGTGCTGTCTCACTGCAGCTGCACTGCTCATCATCACATCAATCAAAATGTCATACGAGGTGAAATAATGAACGACAAAATCAAAGAACTTGAGCGCTCCGGCCACATTGTACGCTTGCAAGGTAAGCCCTTTATTTTATATAGCGGTCTCTTGACGCTTGCTCATGAGCTCGGCTTGAGCTCGATTGAAGAGGAAATACTTGAATGTGATTGGGAAAATGGCCGCTTTGTTGTGCGTGCCATTGTCACCACAAAGACCGGCTCATATGTTGGCCATGGCGATGCCACAAAGTACAATTGCGGCAAAATGATTTTGCCTCATGCTTTGCGTATGGCCTCCACACGCGCCAAGGCGCGCGCATTGCGTGACGCTGTTGGCCTTGGTATCACTGCATTTGAAGAATTAGGGGATTATCGTGAGTAAGTACGCACACACCTATCATGGCATTGAATACAAAGAACTTTGCGCAATGGCGTTGAAATACTACAAAGCATTGAGAGCAAAAGGCATGTTTCCTGGCATGGCTGTCAAGATGTGCATAGACCGCTTTGGCGTTGGGCCTTATGATGCTTAAATACCCTTTGCACTTTGTTGATGTTGAGACCACATCGCTTGACCCTAAGCTCGGTGAGATAATCGCCATCGCCATCATCAGTGAGAGCGAGGCCGGTGAGCGCTCGTCTTGGTATACGCTCATCAAGCCCGAGCGGCTTGTGACGGCGGACTATACCTCGTTAAAGATTGCCGGCTATACGGTTGAAGGTTGGCAAGGCGCGCCAAAGTGGGACCAAGTCGCCGGTCTTGTGAGTGAATTCCTCAAAGATGGCACCATCATTGCTCACAATGCCTCATTTGATGTGAAGTTTATACAAGCCGGTCTCAATAGAGCAATGTTGACTCAACCGCCAATCACACGCCGCGTGGTGTGCACGAGACAGCTCATGATTGAACACTCGCCAACCGCAAGCTCGTCTTTGGCAGCTGCGCGCACATTGTTTGGCCTTGGCCATCTTGAGGCACACAATGCGCTTGATGATGCCAAGGCGTGTCAAATTGTATTCAAACGCCTTTGGCGGTGTGGACCTATTCGCCGCGCTTGGCTCAAGCTTTTGCACAAAGTACAACAAAAGGAAAAGGCTAGCCTCGTTTGAGGCTAGCCCATGCTTGTCCCATTCACAACACCGGTGTCTTTCACCGGTTTTTTGTTTTTAGCACAAAATATGCTTATGCGCTAATTACCAAAAACCATGTTGAGCCGTCACAAACCACAAGCGCGGCTTGGCCGGCGGTGAGCGTGGCGATGGTTGTGGCGCCGGCGTCTTTGATAACCAAAGAATTGGTTGAGCCGTCATTGCGTACCCAAAAATGCACGCCATCGGTCTCGCTTGGCATGATGACATCATAATCACTGCCACCGCCGTCAAGTATTTGATAGGTGCTATCACTCAAGACAAGTGTTTTGTTGCCACTGATTGTCTCAACATTGACGCCGTTGAGCAATGCGATGTGTTTGCGGATTTGAAAAGGGGCCTCGTTATTAAAAGCCATTAGATACCTCCATCGGTTTTGTTGTTGTTAGATTGATAATTCTGATTTGCCTTGAGCTCAAGTATCACCGGCTCAATGGCGTTGAGTCGACTATGCAAGCCGGCGCTCGTGCTGCGTACCTTCTCAACAATAAGCTCGGTTTGATGCGTTGTGCGCTCGGTGTGTGCTTGCATTGACGCGTTGAGCTTGTCAAGCTGCTCAATGGTCTTGTCGGTTTGTTCCATATACTTTGAGACCACCGTTGGCACAAACTTGGCCAACCATTTGCCAATTGTGACTATCATAATGACTGCCAATGCCAATGCGCTCAATGGTCCGGTCAATAATTCCATGTAAGACATGCCACTTGCCTCCTCTATTATTATTTGCTCTTCCATTTTATTCTTCAATCAATGTGTATGAGAAGGTGTGCCAACCGCGTGAGGCTACTTGCTCTTCACAAGCTCTTATTAGCACACCAAAATCAAAGCTGCGTTGTATAACTTGGCAACCGGCGCTATACTTGCCAACGCTTTGCACCTCTGCTGTCGAGTGTGCGCGGTGGATATTTATTCCAAAAATGCCCTCTTGTATATTCTCTTCAATCATGTCAATGATGTCATCGCGGTTGTTGTCGCGATAGACTTGCACCGGCTTGCATTGTGTGAGCGCTTTGTATTTGCCGCGATGCAAACCGAGCTGCCAACAACCGCGATAGTGACCAGGCACCAAAATTGCGGTGCCTTCACTGCGACCATTTTGCAACCAATATATGCCGGGGTCCGTTGTGGCACAAAACTCAAAGTGCATCCACTGGCCATCGGTTTTATACGCCAAATGGATGACATCATCAAAGGCACCGGCTTGACGGTTGGCGCTGCGCACACCAATGATGTTGACATCATAATCGCCATTTTCAAATACTGGATAGCCCATACGCTCAACGCGGTCCAAAATGGCCGGTCTTACATTGCGAAATTGTGTCATGTTGTGTGCTCCGTTGTGTTGGGGTTATCTTCGATGTGCAAAGTAAAACGCCACGCCTCACCGAGCCACGCCTTGGCCACAATAAGCACCGGCGCGTCATTTAAATATAGCGTGTCACTCGTCAAGCCTATCACATCACCGACATTGAGATAACCATATTTAACATTGGCGACACAATCAAATTGACGGAAGGCAAACGCCCGAGAGCGCACCATATCCTTGCACACCTTTGCAGCTGTGTCGCGGTCAAAAATATAGTATGAGCTGTCAACGCGTTTGTGCACGCCGTATTTGTTTTGAGAGGTCCAAGCATATGAGGTGCTATCAATCGCAATGCTATCAATAGCTCGCACTGCCGTCACGCGATGCGCCGCGATGGCGTTGTCGTTTTTCCCTTCCCACACAAATTTGAGACCATAATCATTGACAATGTCGTCAAGCTCCGTCACCATCTCAATCGCACTGTCGAGCTCAAAGTCGCTGCCCTCAATCACATGATATGCGCTCGCAAGATAGCCGCTTTGCAAAAACATGAGGCTCACAAGCGGCCTCAAGCCATCCACACCGGCGCGCGCCTCCACTGGCAAAAACTTGAGGATATTTTGCTGTAGCCAATCCCAAGCGCCAACCTCAATGTCATTGACATAACCGCTGAATTTGTAGCCATCGAGCAAAGGCTTGATTGCTTGCCAAGCCGCATAATCAACCAAGGCGTTTGTGCGTCTCAGTGCGTGCAAAATCACATCGCCGCCAAGCTGCAAGACACCGGTGCCATTGCTATTGAGAGCGCCACCGCCGTTTTTGCTTGGCAATGCCGTCACACCGCCCCATTGCACCCAATACTCATACTCGCTCTCGCTTTGGCCGCTTGAAGAGGTCAAGATTGGCGTGGTGAGCAATGTGGTGCTCTGTGTGGTTTGCACATATGAGAAGAGCACGCCATTGTTATCAACGGCCTCTTTGACAATCAATGTTTCATACGCATAATTTTGGTCTCTTATAACCACTTTGTCGGCGTCAACGCGATGGCCGGCGATGAGCAAAAAACAATCTGCCGCCTCGTATTTGCCCTCGCTCGCCTGGCGAGCTGTGCCTATGATATACGCCGGTGTGCAAAATGTCGGTTGGAAGGTGTCGCCATTGCCATCAATCCAAGGCTCGCCGGCGTACCCAAAAACAAAAGGGTACGCCTTGCCAAATGAGTCATCCCAAACCCTTAAATCGGTGCCAATGATGGCGTCGGTTATTGTCTTTGGCGATATGACCTCTTGAGGGTTGAGCATTTTGCCCTCAAAATCATAAGGCTTGGCATCGATGGAAAAGGCTACAAAGCCTTTAGGCTCAAGCGGGTCGCCAAACACACTGCCGCTCACATAGCCCACAAAAAGCCGCTGCCGCTCTTCATAGGTTTGTTGCACCGCTCCATTTTTGAAGAGCACAATAGATAGCTCGGCGCGTGAGCCGTCAAGCACAAAGCCCTTGCGCCACTCTTGCACAAAGTCCACATCATTGAATATGAGCGCCGCGCTTATGCTGTCTTGCTCAATGTTGATGCCGACAATGTCAGTGACCTCTTTGTATTCAAAGTCCTCGAGACCGCCAACATAATGCAAATCACCATCATTGCTCGCGATGTCAATGGCCACCTTTGCAAAGCGATGCACCACGCCGCGCCACTCAATCTCAAGCAAAAAAACCGGCTCGGCGGCCTCAAACTCACTGGCGCTGAATTTCATCGGACCTCTCTCAAGTTGATTGTCGCAATGCGCATGAGCTCACCTTGTGTGCTCGTTGTGCGGTTGTTCCACTCATCGCCAAGCACATTTTCAATTTGAATGTCGCCATCAAGCGTGCAAAGCATGTGATTGCTATACCGATTGAATATTTGATTGTCTTGCGAGCCGGTGCTCTTGTCTAAATATGGAAGATATACAAGCGGATTTTGTGAGCCGTTGAGATACCGCGCCAAGCCAATCATCAAGTCTGGCACATCATTGAGAGCCGCGATGGCCTCACCGCCGCTCGATGTAGTGCCAACCCAAAAGTCGGGGTCGGCATCGCTCTCATATAGGTCCGATATATCAACACCATCAACCCAAGCGACTCGGACTCGGCGGCCGGTGTTGCCGGTGTCTCTCGTGTATAGTGTGCCGTCATTGCGTTGGTTCTCTTGCACACCGGCCTCAAATGAGATTGTGCGGCCTCGTGAGTATTGACGCCCTGGCACAAGCAGCTCACCAAAGCCAAGCGTGCCAATCTTAAAATACTCTTCATTTGTATATTGTTGCTCAATGTTGATGGCAAAAGCCTTGGCCTCGCGATTGTTGCCAGTGCCTTTGAGATTGACAACAACGGTGCAACGACTTGGTATCAGCTCAAGCGTGCCGCTTGTCGGCTCGGTGCCATCGATGCCCTCGAGCTGTAGCACTGCATATTTGGTGCCACTGCCAATCAGACCAAAGACGCCCTCGCTATTTGTTCTCACCTTGCGCACTTTGGTTGTGCCGCCGTTGGTCATGCGTGCGTACCATTGCGCACACTCATTGAAAAACAGATAAGGATAACCACTATCCGCAAGCGCTCGCACACTGGCACCGTCTCTCACAAAGTTGCCGTCATATACCTTGTTGTCATATGTGGCGATTGTGGACCATGTTGAGCCGTTGTGGCGTTGTATTTGAAAGTCGCCAAAGTTGATGTCTTGCAATGTGATGCACACCGCATCATTGCCAAGCACCGTCATGTCTTGTGCGGTGTCGTCAACATACCAAGCAATGCGTTGAGCCGTCACCAAACCACCAAGGACCGATTGAGAGCGCCAACCGGTTCGCGTGCTTGGCGCGACTTGATAAAACACATTTTGAAGGGGATAATCATATGCGGTGTCAATCTGCCACTCATCGCCCTCGTATGTCGGGCCGTCGCTTGTGGTGATGCTTAGGCCGTCTTTGATTTGTGTGAAGGTGTTTTGCGGTGGATATGGCCGCGCCCAAATTTCTTGCGGATTGACTTGACCATAGGCGAGATTGAGACCGGTGCGTTGGTCATCGCTCCAATGCACCTCATAAAAGTGCGTCTCTGCTGTGCTTGTGCCAATGTGGCCAAACTTGACAAAAGCTTGAGTCGCGGTGCCGCTTGTGACGGCTCCACTATATATTTCGGTCCAAGTGTGGCGTGTTGAGTCGTCATTGACGCGATAGTACGCATTGACCTCACCATCACCAAGGCCAATCAAGATGTCGAGCTCTGGATTTGCTGCCACACTGATTGACGCGTGCAAATATGCCGCTGCCTCAACATCATAAAGGCGTATCGCCGAGGTATCAACGAAGAGGCGCACATGATATGAGACACCCACACCATCGCTCACGCGCATCTCAAGCGTGCCGGTGTTTGTTGAGCGGTTGGTGACATCAAATCGCGCTCTGATGATGCCACCGGCGCCGAGATTGTTTGTGATGTTTTGCGAGAATTCTCTATCATTTGAGCTTGTTGTGACGGTCAAGTATTGGCCATTTATGCTCTCACTTCCAGCGCCGCTCGCGGTATAGCCGCATGATTGAGGCACAATGAGCGGCAAATAATTATCTTCCCAACCGCACCGCGCCACATCACCGGCAAGCTCATTGAGCGGCGGCATGGTGACGGTTGAATAGCCGCCGAGGTGCATCACACCTAAATAATCATTGTATGTGGTGGTGCTGCTGTTATTCCAGTTGTGAAAAATGAGCTGTGTGCCGCCCACACTGCAACCAATGCAACGGTTGAGCGATATGTTTGAGGTATCCGTCAACCAAAAAGCCGCATCATCAACAAAGACACCGCTCGCCGCGGTCTCTTGCCCCATACGAGACCAATTGACGCCGCCGTCAGTTGAGACCATAATGAAGTTTTGCAGCTCAAGCGCGGCACCGCTCTCTTGTTGTTGATAGAGGTGCCAAATGGTGTCATCATCATCAATCCACATCGAGGCATAGCCAACCGCGGCATTGCTTGTGATGGTTGCAATGTCACCACTGCCCGCGCCCGCGCTCACACTGTTGTATATCTCATTGCGCAAGAGGCTATTGTCGACAGTGATGTCAAGCGGTACAAAGGCATTGTTGAGACGATAGGCCCAACTTACTGATGCACTAAATATCACACTCACCACATAAACGCCTTGGTGCACCACAAGAGAAGGCGTGGCGAAATAATCAGTGTAACCACCGCCAACAATCGCAACCGACTCAAATGAGCCGCCATCATCAACACTGACATATTGAAATATTTTATTTCTGCCTGGCGATGTTGTGAGATTGGTATTGGCCTCAATCAAGAGCATGATTTGCCCTTTGTTGTACGCCATCACCATCTTTTTGATTGTATAGTCGCTTGTGCTTGCACTGGTTGCAATGCTTTCTTTGAGCGCGTTTGTGGCCACGCGAGACCATGTTGCGCCGTCATCGGTTGAGCGGTGCACATTCACATTGCAAATGTTTGCAACGCTGTCATATGTGGTGTACGCCGCAAGCAAGCTGCCATCACTAAGCTGCGTCAAGCATCCAAAGACCTCGCGCAATGTGGTTGTGTTGAGATTGAGCACAACCGGTGCATTGTATGAGCCGTCACGCTCACGCTTGATGACAACGACACTATTTGTGCCGGCTTGAGCGCGTTGACACAGCACATAAGCATAGCCGTCACTTGTCCCCATACAATCGCGAGGCAAATAATCAAATGTCGCGGTGCCGTTCACATATTGCCAATGGTCAATGACATTGGCGGTGTCTCTTCCCAAATAGTCACCGCTTGTGCTTGCTCTCCATACAAAGCGCGCATTGCCCGCGGCGCTTGCATGACCGCCGCGTTGTGTCAAAATCTCGATGTGCTCACCGTCACCCATTGTGCCGCGTGTTTGTAGCACAAGACCGGTGCTTTGTTGAGCGGTTGGCACACCGGCGCGAGCGCTTTGCTGTGTGGCGGTGGTCTCATCTTCCCAAATGCTCTCAGCGTTTTGCTTGCGCGGTACGCCAAAGGCTCTCATTTTATCCGGTGTTACATTT
>JAAOEI010000995.1_pt1 | contig 10642 bp, 9 predicted proteins | sample 7059261 | NCBI WGS metagenome assembly JAAOEI01 (sample SAMN14008812, study PRJNA610033) | viral metagenome | isolation source: viral particles filtered from seawater | place: China: Hangzhou Bay, Yangshan Deep Water Harbour | collected 2017-10-31
CGACTTGCCCTTGATGAAGTTCTGTACAAACCACGCACGCTCCTCGTCGGTGAACGAGTCAACGGGACGCTTCAACTTCCTGGCGTGCTGGCGTAACATACGGTCTAGTTCTGTACCGTTCTGTCCCATAGCCTCATGTAGCTTCTTCCAGTTGGTAACAGTACGAGGGAAGTAGTTCTCTAACTTAGACGTAGCCAGCTTCTTGTCCTTGAATGCTGTGTGCACTTCGTCTAGGACGTTTATCACATCGTCAATGGTGCGGGCTTCCATGCCCTGAGCTGCTGCTGCGGCCCTTGCTTCCTTGAATCTGCCATTGAAAAGGTGAAGTGAAACACGTTCCCGTCCAGCCTTGGACAGACTGTTCAGTCCTTGAACGAACGGCTTCACTTTATTATCGTAATACGCTGCCTTGGTGAGAGCGTCGTACTCGTACTTACGAACACGAGCCGCTATCGTAGGTGAAATCTTCTCGATACGGGTCATGATGGGTACTGCTAGGTTGTCGAAGTTCTCAGACACCCAGCCGACGGAGTCGTTCTTCATCTTAGTGAAGTTCTCCATGAACGGGTCGTCCATGGTAGTAGGTCTACGCGAGGCTCCGTAGTACGCAGCCCATACGTCGTCGACGTTCTCCAGGCCCAGGTCGTTCGCCACGTACTCAGCCATCTGGCTCTCGGGTACACCCTCCCTCTTGGCCCAACTGATAGACTCCTCGATACGCTGTAGCTTATGCTCAGCCGAGGCAGCCTGCTGCGCTGTCTGTGCCTTGCGTGCGGCGACCTTCCGGCCGAGCACGTTCAGGGCACCGTTGAATCCCCCACCGAATACGCCGCCGATAGCCCCCATCATGGCCACCCTGCCTACGTCGATCTCCCCTGTGTTCAGCTTCTGGTCGGCCGCCTCGTAGATGCTACCGAAGGCGAAGCCGTTCACGGCTCCGGCCTGGACAGTCTTACCTACTGGGATGAACAGAGAGCCTGGGGACTTAAGAATGGAGCCGGCGAACTCGCCTACCGTCTGAGCCATCCCCTCCTCTCCGCCACGGGATGCTCTCTCCTTGCGCTGTTCGTTGAGGTTAGCCAGCACACGGCGTCGCACTTCGACGGGGGCCGTCATGAAGGCAGGACCGTACAGTTCTTCCGGGGACTTGTAGCCCTCGCTAGTGATCCTCCCGAGAGGCGCGTATGCCTCTAGGATATTCCCTATCATCCCCTCCGGGGTGTCCGCCTTAGCGAACCCTGAGATAAAGTCACGAATCATGTTTGCCATTTAGTTACAGTCCCGAGTCGAATGTGTTGTTCTTCATAATCCACGTAGAAATGTCCTCCACCTGGGCGTCCATCTCAGCCTCGCTCAGGGCGGCCGCCGACTCGATAGAGGCAGTGACCTCCTCCACGGTTCCCGCTCTGCCGGCGCCGATAAGTACTTCGCGGTGCTGCTGGTAGATTCGGGCGAAGTCCTCACCATCCAGCTTGTCAATCCCGAAGGCCCTCTCGATAGACTTCTCCATTCCCTTGTCGGCGAAGTAGTTCCACACCCCGTTCACAACGTCCTGGGTGGGCCTCTCAGACTTGTCAGTCTCAGGGATACGGGAGTCGAACTGAATGCGGTTGGACACGTTGTTCATGTCGATCAGGTAGCTGCCGTTGTGACTTGGGTGTACCTGCCAGTCAGGACGCTGGGCCCCTCTCTCAGCCGCTAGAATCTGTAGCTTCTGGTCGATGCCCAGTTGAGGCACAATCTCACTTAGGGCATCGTCGCTGCCCAAGACGGACTCCAGAGCCCTGTCCAGGTTAGTGCTCAGGGCTTCGTCGTGCTCCATAGCAGTAGTCACAGCCCGTCCCAAGTCCGCAGGCGGCAGGGCGTCGATAGAGGCTAGGTAGTCCTGCCCTTGTCGACTGGCGTACCGGCTACCCTTTAGGAACTCACGGGCCTTGGCCTGCGCCTCCTGGCTATCCTTGATCTGCTCGATCTGCATAGAGTTTAGGTCGTTGCTCAGTTCCTGCATTCGCTTCGCGCTTGCGTGCAGGTCCTCCGCTCTAGCGTTGGCGTCCTGCTGCCGCTGCTCAGCGTTGCGTCTGAACTGGGCTTCCTCGTCCTGAATCCTGCGCTGTCTGATCTTCTCCATCAACTGGGGAACCTTAGACGGGGCATAGGTACGAGCCGCCTCGATGTACAGAGCCTCGGCGTCCTCTGCGTTGGGGTCGATAGCGTTCACCGCAGTACGGAACTTCTGGTCGTCGGTACGCATATCCACGCCCGCACGGGTTAGCTGCCCTCGGGTCTCTCTACCGTGGCGGGTAACGGCTGTGCCCAGGGCGCCGGCAAGACCGGCACCGAATAGGCCCACGTTCTGCCCCAGTTCCTCCTGCTGCTGTGCCCTAGGGTCAGGCAGGATGTCAGAAAACACTGAAAGAATATCGTTGAATCCGCTCATTAGAATAGGTCCAGAATCTTGTCAAATAGCCCGCCAGCGTTAACGCCTTCCTCGTTAGTACTGCCAAGCAGGATGTCGGCAAGCTGCTGGTTGCGATAGATTCGAGCCATCGTAGCCAGCTCGTCAGCCTTGATCTTGCCTTCCAAGCCCGACTCAGTAAGACCGGCGCCAGTGCGTAGAGCCTCGGTGCGGGCCTGCTGGTCGACGGAACCAATATCAACCCCGAGCGTAGCAGTACGCCGCAGGTCGTCAGTCGGCAGGAACGAGGAGCTAAGCAGGCTGTTCGTTACGTCAGCGCCTAGTCCCTTCTCCTGCAGGGCCAGTCCGAGAAGGCCCTCGGCCCGTCTGAATCGGCGGTCGTCGTCCTCCCGGGCCAGGTTGAAGGCGTTGACAGCCGTCCCTGCACGCTGTTCTTCCTGCGCCTTGGCCAGAGCCAACTGCTCAGGTGTCCCTCCAAACTGTGCCGTTCTTACGCCCGACCTTCCCTGAGAAAATAGCCGGCCTTCCAGGGCCAGCCGTTCACGTTCCCTTGCAGGTTCCTGCACAGCGTTGAGCAAGTCGAAGATTTCCGACTCCGTTCTGCCTTCCGTGGCGAACCCGAACTGCTCCAGCATTCCCTTGGCACGTTCTACCGAGTCCTGCCCGGCTACCCCGGCCTGCCCAACAGCCACGCTTCGAAGGCTGTCCACCACGGCCTGATCTTCCGGGGACAGGTTGAGGTTAAGCCCGCTGAATCGCCCGTCTTGGGCCAGGGCGTCCACTGCTCCGCCCCCCGACGTGATCGAGTAGGGCTGGAATGTGGACGCCTCAGTCACTTCCCCCGCTACGTTCTGGGCAGTCGCCAGCGCATCGTCCCCCGATTGCTCGGCGGACTGGATAGCATCGTTGAGTAGGAGCTGCTCGGCGGATAGGCCGAACAGACCACTCAGTACATCATTCAGTCCCATTAGATAATCCTTCCTAGTACAGAGTGTACGTTCATTTCTTGGATGGCAAGCTCTTTTCCGTTGATAGTCGCCTCGACGCCCATAGACAAGGTACGTCCTGTCTCTCTAAGGTTGACATGCTTGCGGCTGATAATAATGTCCCCGCCGTACTCGGAGATACCGAACTCGGCCAGTCCGAACTCGGCGTCTGTCACCGTCGGCAGGGCCAGGGACAGAGTCTTGTAGGACTCGCTGTGGTCCCACGCATACTTGATGGCCAGCGTATACCCAGACCCGCCGTCTACAGTTATGTCCATCCCCTTAGCAATCTTCTCGACTACAGGCTCGCCAAAGTCCTGAGACCAGAAGTAGTACCGCATTACGTAGGTGCCTGTCCCATCGTCGTCGTTCCACCCGTCGTACTTCTTAATCCCGTCAACCGCCCCTAGATATAGGGTATCGTCTCGGGCGAAGAACCCGCAGCGTAGAGTCAGCGAAGTCCACAACGTAGCTCGGTAGGACCCGTTCTCCATTGGGAACCTAGTGTCGAACACCCACGTTAGTTGGTTAGAGGGCATCATCAGCAGGATGTTCGCGTGCCTGCGATCGTACACTGCCTTGATTGGCAGAGTCTCGGCAGAGATAGTATCCCTCACGTCGCTGTTGACGTTGCGAGACACGGTGCCGATAGGGTTGGACTTCTCCTGGATGGTGCGGCCGAGAGACCGGTATCCGCTTGAGTCGAGGAAGAACAAGTCCGTCCCTGTGTGTACGATAGAGTCCCTCGCCACGCAGCCGATACCCGAGATAGTATCCTGCAGTGACATGGTAGACGGGTTGTCCACCCCAGTGTACAGAAGGATGCTGTTCTCGCCGAATACCACCAAGAAGTTGTTGAATACTGCCAGGGCCTGTATACGGTCGTGACCCACAGGCCAGTGCTTCTGAGTGTCCAGGCTACCGCTGGTACCGCCGCTCCACGCTGTCCCGATCAGCAGGTCTGTCCAGTAGATGATGTGGTCGTCTCCGTCCACCCCACCAGCGAACAGGCGCCCGTAGCCCGCGCAGACGGCGTCGGCCTGAGGCGGAGTCCCTGCCGCTGCTGCGTGTGCGCTGTGTAGCTGCAGAGTACCTACGGCCGCGTCCCAGACCATAGGCTCGTGCCCCGTCTGGAAGAAGTGAACCTCGTCGTCGAGCTGGACAATCTGCCAGTCGTCGGCTGTGATAACGATAGCCCCTGTCACGTCAGTCAGGGTGGTCGTGCCTGTGTAGATTTTATTCGCGCCGGACGAGAACACAGTTTTCGTACCGTTCGACTCAAGGAACTCGAATATGGACGTGATGTTAGTAGCCGTACCCCCTGAGGTAGTCACGTAGGGCGTGCCCTTGCGAGACGCAATACGGCCCCGCGAGTCCACGACGCAGTTGTCCGCGTACTTCGCAAAGGCAGGGGCTAGGGTGGCTTGGCTGTCCTCGGTGTTGAGGCCGTAGAAGCCGGGTGCCTGTATTTTTACGTTAGCTAGTGCCATTATACTACGCGCCAAACTCCAAGTTCGGGGTGTCTCTCGAAGTCGAGAGAGATGTAGTCAGACAGGATACGCTTGGCCTTGTCGAATTGAGCTTGGAAGTTACCCTCCCCTCGCTCCTCCTTCGCGAACGCCCAGGCGTACTGGATAACCGGCTGCTCAGGCACCAAGATTTCCGTGGCGTCTGCGCTGGCTGCGCTCTGGTCCTTCTTTACGTGGAACGTGATGGTCTGGACACTACCGGGAATGTTCCAGAACTTCACCTTCGGGTCGTCGTCGGTGTCGACGGAGCTGAACGCATACTTGTGCACGTCCCCCTCAGCCCCGCCACTCCCGATGTTTGTCACCATCTCCATGTGGGCCAGAGACCAGGGGGTTACTACTCCGTTGGCAGTGTCGTTGTAGACGTAGTAGATTTGACCCTGCTGGCCTAGACCGTCAAGGGTATACTCCTGCGTAGACGCCACGGTGGTGACGTCGATCTCCGCGAACAGGGCGTGCCAGTTGTGAGACGACTGGACCAGGGCGATCGCGTCGTTGACAAAGTCGCCTATCATGGTCGAGTAGTCCGTCTCGTTGTAGGTCGCAACCTCCGTCTCACGGAGACGGCGAAGTACGTTGTTGACCACGTTGAGGTACGTCATTATCGAATCCTTCTGAAATTACGGTTTATCTGGAACAACCCCTGAGGGATATTGTCTAGGTCTAGGTCGGACCTGTCGAACAGGAAGGGAGTCATTGACCCTCTTGTGAGTCGTTTCCCGAATAGTCCGGGCAGCTCGCCCGTCCCTGGTCCTTCACCGCCTCCAGCACCGCCGCCGCCACCGCCGCCAACATAGCCTCCGCCGCCGCCGTCGCCGCCTCCACCCGAGCCGTCTCCTGAGGAGTCCCCTCCACCACCAGTACCGTCTCCAGTACCTCCACCAGTTCCTGTACCAGTTCCGCCGCCTGAGCCTCCGCCAGAGCCGCTGCTCTGCCCTGGCTGGGGGCCTTGGATGCCTCCTCCGTCGAACGCCCCGTCAGGGCCCTCAGCGCCCCAGATACGGAACGTAATAATCTCACCACGCGCATCCTCCTCGGTATCGAATCCTGCTACCTGCTGGCCCGACTCATTACTGATACGCCCGTCGCCGGCACTGTAGCGTCCGCCGTCCTCGAACAGCCCCCTCTTGTCGGCAGGGATAGTCACGATGTTCCCTGTTGTGATGTCCGTCATGGTTCCCGTATCTGAGTTGTACTCCCACGGGTGCTCGCGGTCGAACGTGGATAGGCCGCCGTCAGAAGCAGGCGGGGTACCACCACCACCCGACTCCTCAGCCTCTGGGGTCTCCCCCATAGTTCCTCCACCGCCTGGCTGAGACGAACCCTGATCGTTTATCACAGAGCCGCCCCCGCTGTCCTCGCTGTCCACCACCCTGATACGAGTACTGATAAGTCCGAAGCTGTCGCTCGGGCCTGTCAGAGTATCCGGGTCGAAGGGCACTCCGAAGTCTGCGTATAGGTTGGCAGTCTGCCTCAGCCACTCGTTGTAGCTGATCTTCCCTCGGTTCTTGTCCTGGTCGATCTGAGTACGACGGCTGATTAGGTCGTCGAATTGGGGGCGAGACAGTTCGACCGACTGGTCGGACGGGCTGGGCTCGTCTAACTCGGTTCCTACCTCGCCTTCGAAGTCAACCTCCCCCAAGAGACCCCCACGGGCTGTGTTGCCCCGCAGACCCCGAAGGGCGTCCTCTAGGTCCTCACGGCCCCAGATGTCAGGACGTTGACCGATTACATCAATCGCGTCGATGTGTCCCGACATTAGAGAGTAACTTCCTCGTAGAACACGATGATCTTACCGGTAGCCGTGGGGTCGCCTCGGCGCACGTAGCACCCGTTGGGGAACGTGGTTCCGTAGAACTCCAGCACGTCGCCGATGGCTGCGGATGCAGCGAAGCTGTCTACCACCTCGGTAGGTGTAGAGCCGTCCTCTACGTTAGCGACGTGGGCGCTCAGTGCTGTAGTGACCCTGGCGCCGTAGATGGCGCAGGGGGTCGTGCAAACAGCCTGGGAAAGCGCAGTTGATAGGTCGATAATCTTGTGTCTTACCATTTCGTAATGTCCTGTACAGGTAGTTGATCGTTCCTTCCGATGATGATTCCGTAGTTCTTGATCTCTTCGAGAAGGTCTTGGGGCTGGACCGGGTAGTCCTCCGGGACGGGCGGGTACATGATACCCATCTCGCCCCCGTGCCGCTCCTCCACGTACTTGTGCAGATGGATGAACGGAATGTATCTTAGCGGTCTATCTATGAAGTGGTGCAGGTAGGGAGCGCAGTACCAACTAGCATCTTCCCCGTCCTTGACACTCCGAGCCGAAGCCCGTAGCCGAGTCTGCGGGTTACGCAGCACCAAGACCACAGGCTTTCGAGGAATGTAGACGTCCGCAGCCTCTTCGATGAACGGAACGTCGGGCCTCATGTGGGCGATCGTGGCCGATCCGCACTTCCTGGCTGCGACCAGGTCCACGTCGGGGAACTGCTTGACGATCAGTACCGTTTCTTTATTCAGACGGTTCATAGCTATACCGGCTGTAGGGCGGCCACCTGTGCTTCGAGAGCTTCAATACGAGCCATGGCCTCCTGCAAAACCACGGCGGCAATTGTCCCATCAATGACAGAGGACTTGACAAACTTAGTAGTCAAGGGGTTGCCCTGCTCGTCGGTTTTCTGACGAGTTTCTGTAATAGGGGTAGACTCGAAAACAGGATTCCCGTTGACTACCTTCTGTCGGGTTTCCTTCCTAGACGGTGTAATAACAGCACCTTCGCCGTCGACCACTGCTGGGATTTCTACCGTCTCTAGCACGGGGACTTTATTAACCCCGACCACTACTTCCTCCATGTCCGGCGACTCTTTCACGCAGGTTGGGAATACCTGCTCTACTTCCTGGGCTACCAGACCCAGACGCATCTCACAACTGGGGCCGTACTGCTCAACGTCGGAGAGCATCCGGTACTTTTTGTAGTTTAGCGACTTAAAATCTTCCCAGTAGCTGGGAGCAGACTCCTCGTCTGTCTTTAGCTTCCGGTCTGAGATGGTCCCATAGGTCCCATCGTGGTTGACTACGTCACCGTCACTGTAGATATAGCAACGTGCAGTTGTGTTATCGAAGCACCGCAAAAAGATTTGGGTATTGTTGTCCGGGGAAGCGGCGCTGAAATTCAATTCCAGCCCATGAGGGGCTGTAGCGTGGGAGTTCGTGAAATCGGCAACGAAATTATTACACGGCACATCAACAACTACCGCCGTTGCTGTTGTCGCCTCGGAGTCGATGTTCAGGCCAACTCCGTTGCCGTCTTGGTCGATCATTACTCCATTGCCGGTTCCCACATTCTTAAAATAAGCCGCTCGACCTGTAGCACTTGCCCCATTAACCTCGCCGCGAATTACGTTTCCTTGATAGGTGGACTGTGCTGTGGAACCGTAAATCACGTCGCCGGTGGTTGCAGCGTCACTTGCAACCCTTATACCTGCGGCAGTTGTCGCTTCCGAATCAATGTTCAGCGAGATGCCGTCGCCGTTCTGATCGATAAACGCACCATTGCCGGTTCCATCGTTGACCACATACACACCAACACCAGTGGCTGAAGCGTGATCGATGTGGGTGCTTAGCATTCGCCCACTGAATGAGGCGTTATTGTTGTACGACTCTATAAGGTAGCCGGACGTGGCGGCCCCATCAACCTTTAATGCTGAAGAAGTTGTTGCCTCTGAGTCAATATTCAGGGCTATACCGTTGCCGTTCTGATCGATAAACGCACCATTGCCAGTGCCGCTGTTTTGCACTCGTAGACATACCCCGGTAGCCGAACCATCTGAAATCTGAAACCTTACAAGTCCATTCGAGTTTGCAAATGCCGGATTGGTTGTATAAACAGACAGGGCTCTGCCTGATGTGAGGCTTGGGGCGTTGATTACTTGGCATTCCCCAGTTGTTGCCGCACAGTCCATGTTGAGAGCTGTTGCTGTCGTGGCTTCGGAGTCGATGTTCAGCCCAACAGCATTACCGTTAACGTCTACAAAAACGGTATCGCCAGTGCCATCGTTATCAAATCTGGCAACCATCCCTGTTGCTGATGTGTGGTCAATAATTCCCCGAAATGCGTAGCCAGCGAACGCGCTGCTGTTGGTATATGAGTAAACGCCGACCCCACTGGTCATTACATCGCAGAATACAGAAACACCGTTGGCTGTTGTAGCTTCTGAGTCGATAAGTAGACCGACAGCGTCTGTATCCCTGTCTAGGGTAAGTCCGCTGAATGTTGGGGAATCTCCGGTACCTAGGCCCAGGCTAGTTCGAAGAGTCGCTCCAGACTCCCATGCCAGGGCACCAGCTCCGGTACCAACCAGCACTTCGCCGTCGGCCGCGTTAGCCCCGACTGCATTGATGTCGTCGAGTACAGCGCCGTAGGCTTGTAGTGTAACACCCAGATCGGAAGAGTCATACTTTGTGTTGACTGCCGTCTGGATATTATCGAATTCTGTGTCGAACAGACTACCAAGAATCTTCTTCGCCGCGTTACCTGAGGGCAAAGAGTCCTTCGCAGTGAAGTTCGTAGTCTTTGTGTAGTCAGTCATTTGTATTTCCTATAAATAAAGAAGGGACTGCCTCCGCCCGGAGGAGTGCAGAGGAGTCCCTTCAACTTCTAGCTAACCCTTATGAGTTAACTACAAGAACGATACCGGCTTCCTGCTGGTATTCGTGGACACCGTAGACAGTGTCCGCTGTGTACAGGTCAGCCAACCATTCCTGCTTGTACTGAGTCTGCGAACGCACGTCCATCTGTGTTACCAGAACGATGGCGTCAGCGTGAGCCATAAGGCTCGACTTCAACTCACCACCGGCAGCGTTGTCGCCGGCAGTTTCAACTACAGGGCAGTTGTTGGTCATGTACACGGTTGTACCGTAGATGTCGCCGAGCATGCCAGTCTGTGCTGGGCGCCCGTCAACGTAATCGGCACTGGTGAAGTCCGCGATACCCAGAAGGGTTTTCTTCACGGAAGGCGGAATTATCCAGAAACGACCGTCCATAGGAACGTCAGAGTCGTCGAGGTCCTTCACCATTGCTCGGATGATGGCAGCCGTAACCACGTCCGATGTAGTTACTGTGTCGACAGCGTAGGCTGTCAGACCAGTAGAGGCATCGGGGAAGTAGCTGTTGCTGTGAATCCAGTCGGAACCGGAGCCGTTGTCGTCGCCGAGGTACTTACCACGGTTCAGAATGCTGGTATCGACTTGCTTCGCCAGGGCATAGCCGGCATCCTTGGTGTAGAACTGGCGAAGGCTGTCTTGAGCCTGCACACTGGTGATGTCCTCGATGAATCGAGAGTACTCGTAGTGCTGGTCGATCAGGATGTCGACAGTGCCTTCCGTATCCTGTTGGATAGTAACGGCAGTGTTTTCAGCCTTAGCGTTCGCTGTTCCTCGAACCGGCGCAGGTACGTGGATGGTATCACCCTTCTTACCTGTGTGGTCCATATTTGTTACAAGATTAGCTGCAACGAGGTTGACCTCGTAGGCTACCTTGATTTCGTCACTCCACAGTTCCGGGATAAAGGTAGCAGCAGACGTATTGTCGACTGTACCCCCCTGGGCCGGGAATGTTGATGTAGTCAAAGCCATTTGACTTATACTCCTTTACATGTCATTAAGATTATGGAACGACTAATCCCTGTGCGTATGCTCTCCGAATTTCGGGAAGCATTTCCTTGT
>JAAOEI010000996.1_pt1 | contig 10636 bp, 14 predicted proteins | sample 7059261 | NCBI WGS metagenome assembly JAAOEI01 (sample SAMN14008812, study PRJNA610033) | viral metagenome | isolation source: viral particles filtered from seawater | place: China: Hangzhou Bay, Yangshan Deep Water Harbour | collected 2017-10-31
AATATACATATATAATCAGATTTACAATTAAGAGCATAAGCAAATCTTGCCCATACTCCAAAATTATAATTAGTAAAAGCTGATTTACAATTATTTACTATATTTGTATCAAAATGTATATCTCCAAATGAATTTTTCCAAAACAATATTTCATTCGGCTTAATACTTTGTGATTGTATAGAGTTAAATTGTTCCACAAATGTATGCGGTCTTCTATATCCAGATAAAATAATAGATATGTTATCGTTCATAGTAAATATCCTTATCGTTAAAATATTAATATAACATTATTAGAATACGTTTGTGGATTTTCATCTATAATTTGAATTTCTTTATCTATAAACTTATTTTTAATTTCTTCTAGAGAATATGATTGTATATTTTCTATATGGCTAATAAAATTTAAAGTAAAATAACCATGTTGTGATTTCCTTATAATATTATCATAATAATTATCTTGTAGTTCTTTTGTAAGCTCTGAATAAGCATAATTACTAATAACTAAATCAAAACTTTCATTTAAATTTTCAATATTTTCTATTTTTAGAATTTCATGATTGATATTTAATTTAGAAAGATATTTATTACTTAATGATAACGCTTCATCTAAATCAACTAAAGTATAATTTTTAATATTTTTAAAATATTGATTTAAAATAAAACATTGACCTCCATATCCCGATCCTATTTCTATTATTTTTTTATTATTTAGATCTCCAAATATATAAATTATATCAAACAATACCTTAATATATCTTAATGTTGATGGAGATATATTTCCAATATTTTCATAATAATACGTCTTAGTGCCGCCAAATATATCATTTTTTTGAAAATCATTAATATATTTATTAAATTCTGGAAAATATAAATTTAAATAATTTAAATATAATAATCCTTGTTCATAAGACACATGTTCTAAAATAGCATTATAATTACTATTAGACTTAAAACTATTAAAAACATTATCGTCAATAGCAGCTAATTTACAAATATTTTTATAATCATATTTATCACTAATACTAAGCATAAACAACATCCTTCAATTAATAAAAGTTAGTTATTTTCGTAGACATACCAATCTTCAAATATAACTCCATCATTATCTACGTTTTCACGATACATTTTGTATCCATTAGATATTAATATATTTTTTATTAAATTTTTATTTATATCACTTCCCATATAAAGATTATGCTCAACAGTTATTAGTCTACATTTATGTGTTTCAAATGGAAATTTCGATAACGCTTGAGCTTCATTTCCTTCTATATCTAAACTCATATAATCTATATATAATGGAATATTAAAATTTAAAAATAATTGTTTAAAATCAATAGCGTCAACATAATATTCTTTATTGTTATTTAATATTTTACTGCCTAAACTTTGTTGTTTATCAAAACCAACTTTACCACAAAAATCTGTTACTGCGAAATTTGCGCACATACATTTTCTATTTTTTTTTAATAAATAAAATGTTTGTGGGTGAGCTTCTACACATAATCCATTCCATTGAAAATCTTTTTCCAATAAATAAGAATTAGAAAGTTCTATACCATCATAAGCACCTATATCTAAAAAGAATCCATGAGTCTTATTATTTAACATTTCTAAAACCCAAAGATCTTGTTTTACTTGAGAATAAGAATTCATATATATTCCTTTAATTATTAATAATATTTAGTATTGTATTGTTCCAAATATCACAACACGCTTTTGGTGATAAATTATTTATTATAAATTCTCTTGGAGAATAATTCTTAATATTGTCTAAAAAATTATTAATATCATCCTTCCAAATTTCTGGATAAGATATTTTTCCACAACTGTTATTAAAATAAGAAGCTGATGTTCCTTCTAAACTTATCTCTGGTTTAAAATTGATCAATGGACTATTTATTTCTTCTCTTAAGCTTTTTACATCAATTACAAAAATTGGAGTATCGCATGACATAGTTTCCTGAAAAGCAAATCCTTGACTTTCATGTGTGCCAATCCATATTACATATGGAGCAATAGAAATTGCTTCTAAAAAATCATTTTCATTATATCCAGACTGATAATTGAAAATAATAAAATCATTATTTAAATAATTTACTATATCATTTAATCTTTGTTTATCCACTCCTTTATAATAAATTACAGGTCTTCCATTTTTTTCTTTAGGATAAAATTTATCTATATCAATAGCAAACGGTAATGCTATAAAATTTACATTTGAAAATATTTTTGACAATAAAGATACATATGGTAAGGATAATACATTAAACAATTGTTTTTTTGTAAAAGTTATATTTTTTATGATTTCATAATTATGATCCCACCAAACAATATGTGGACCATACATCAATACTCCATCAAAATTTTCATATTGTACGAATGAGCTTGTATTTATTATACAATCATATTTTTTTTGATGATTATATACAAAATCTATATCTAGTCCATTATTCTTCATTAAATGAATACCAATATTATTTTTATGATGTAACCATCCTTCTATATAATATTTCATATTTTCCTTTATAATATTTCTTTTATATCATATGATTTAGAATTAAAATTACTATTTCTATGTATTCTATGATGCACTAAATATTTATTTAGATTTATAAAGTATTTATTATTTTTCATTAATCTTAACCAAAGATCAAAATCTTCAATTCCATCAATGTCTTCTCTCCATCCATTAATTTCTAATATATCTTCTAATTTAAAAATAGTACTTGTATTTGCTACTTGATTTATTCCATTTAATGATAAAGTTTTAATGGCTATATCATCAAAAGCTAAATTTGGTTGTCCTATTATATGGTCGTATTCATCAATATACTTAATCATTGTTCCAATAATATCATAATTTTTTGTATATTCTAATTGAATATCTAATTTATCTTTTATCCAAATATCATCATCGTCTTGCAATGCAACCCATTCTGTTTTTACTTCTTTTAATAATTTATTTAGAGTCTTTGCTTTTCCTTTATCCTGTCCGTAATCAAATATTTTTATACGATCATCTTTGTATAATGTTACTATATCTTTAGATTTATCTATTGTTCCATTAAATCCTATCAATAATTCAAAATTGGAATAAGATTGATTTAAAATAGACTCTAGACATCTAGATAGATATCTTTCGCCGTTATATATTGGTAATAAAATAGAAATCATTTTAAATAATATTTACAAAGTTTAAAACATCATTTTTATCATAAAAATAAGTATCATATCTAACATTAACTATTTTAAGTTTGTCATTATTAGTATATAATGCAAAACTATTAAAAAATGCTTGTGAATTTTGTGGTAAATCCCAATTTGGTATTTCTCTAACAAATAAACAATTTTCATTATCTATTTTAACATACCCATGTTGTATATGATTATCTTTAAACATAGATCTTATAGTTGAACACATTATATGAATAGTAGCTTGATTTCCATCAAATTTTTGATTTTGTTTTTCTTGTTGAAGATATACATTTATATGAGCGTCTATACAAGATTTTAATATACTAGATTTAGGTTTTGCATATAATATACCTTGATAAATATAATTACTTGGCGCACTTAGTCCAGTACAAAAATCTATATTATCTATATCTAACCAATCACTAATTGGCACTAATGGTTCTTGATCAATATCACTATATAATCCACCACGTTCATATAAAATACATAATCTCCATAAATCAGCTTTAAATCTTCCGTCTGTTTCAGATTCAAAAATACGTCTTGATTCTGTATTATGTTTACTATCAAACTCTTTTAAAAAATTAATACAATCATTATCTGTAAATATCTCTCTATTAATATCTATATCTGAATTTAATTCAAGCCATTTATTAATATTTAATAATGTTCTAAAATGCAATTTATCTTTTATGCAATGAAATAAATTTAATTTCATTTAATATCCTTTTTTAAATAAACTTAAGTATTGTATTAATTCTATTAATATACGTATGTTTTTCTTTTATTAATTTACAAGATTTAGTAAACAATCCATAAAGATCATTTGAGTAATATACTTTTAAATAATTGTCCATTAATTCTGAACTCGATCCGTATATTACATTATCTTCAAGCAATTGTTTGACTGCTAGATTATTTGTTATTCCTATTTTACCATAGCTAATATTTTTAAATATTCTACATGGTATATAATGTTTATTTTTTTGCCATTCTCCATTGATAGATGGAGCTATTTCAGAATTAAATACTAGTTCTTTGTTTAGTTCAAAAGAACATTGGCCTGGATTAAAATTACGCCATTTGTATCCATATTTTGAACATGTTTCAATAAACGGAATTAGTTCAGAATGATTACCATGTTCTCCACCCCATACTGATCCAACCCAAACACATTGTTTATTTGAATTATGATAATAATTTGTATCTATTTCAAAAGGCAATAAATCTGTAGCCCACGGTTGATATAACACATTGCTTTTTTTAGAATAATAAATAGTATAATCTATTTTTTCCATATCTTCTTCTATATATCTATTAGATCCTTCTTCAAGATCGTTTGTATATACCTGTAATATTAAATAATTTAAATCTTTATATTTTGACGTATCGCAATTATGCAGTATATATTTTGCATTTTTAATTAATGGTATATTATTATCACATATTCCAGCAGTTAATATAATACTATTTGAAAAATCAAAATTTGACACATCATCATTGTCATCGAAATGATAAACATTATACCCTAGATATTTAAACGCTTTACAGTATGCAACGTGAATATATGAATGAGTATGAGAATGCAGAGGCAATCCCCAAGCTATAAATTTTTTATTCATTCCATTTCCATTCTAATAAAAATATCTCCAAATTCATATATAAAATCATTTACATTTGACAAATAATTTTTAATTTCATATATAGTCAACCAATCGTTAAACATATAATGGTCATTTTCTCTATATACATAATTAAATTTACAATTTCCATGCGATATATTATGCAAATAGTCTATACATTTTTCTGAATTCTTATATAATTCTGGAGTATATTCTATAGATATGTAATTAATCTTTTGACTTAATCCTTGCAATACTTCGTATTCATATCCCTCAACATCAATTTTTATATATATTGGCTTTCCATATTTCTCAATCATTTTATCAATTGTAGAAGTATATATAACTTCTGGAAAAAATCTCCATCCAACACCATTAAATCTACCATTTTTAACTGTGTTAATAAATTCTTGAGACATACTTGTTAACGTATGACTATTGGATATATAAATTTCACATTCGCCCTCATCTTTAGATAAAGCAATATTTTCTGCTTGAAAATTTTTAAATCTTGATAATTTTTTAACAGCTTCATTAAAGCAATCTTCTTGTGGCTCAAAACCTATAACTTTTGCGCCTCTTTCAAGAAAAATTTCTGATTTATTTCCAACATTTAATCCAATATCAAATATTAAATTATTATTCAATTCAAATCCATAATCCATTATTCCATTATTTATTTTTAAATCTCGCATTATAATTTACCTATATTTATTATGGTCTTTAACTAGTGCTAAAATCTTAGTGTTTTCTTTTATTTCTAAAGAACTAGGATGGCAATAGTCTGGATTTAATATTACAGTTGGTGGATTATCTATAAAATATCTATTTGTATGACTTTCATCATGCCAGATGGCAATAATACCATTATTAAAGTCTTGATTAATATTATTACTCAAAATCTCTGCCATTTTTAGGTATTCTATAGAGGAGCCACCATTAAATCCGCCTGCAAAATATTGCATTTCTTCAAATGGAAACACGCAAGCCAATGATTCCGGCCTATATTCTGGTGTTCCTCTTGTATTATAATACCCTGGATGCTGTGTGGCTACTCGTTTTCCAAGTATTTCTGCGCCAATATGATTAACAAAAAGCATATCAACATCTGTATAATATAAGTAATCCATACCTTTCAATTGATTGTTATGAGCATTAAATATTTCATATCTTCCAAGAGTCATCCACGGCCAAGGTTTATGTTCTATCGCTATGCGGTTAATTTTTCTATTTGAATGATTATCAAATTCTGTATTAGTAAATACAAAATATTCTGCTTTTTGATCTATAAGAAAATATTTATCTGCGCTAGTTATTAATGGTTGTAAAAAATCAACATATTTATTTGTTGCTATTATTAATAGTCCAATTTTATTCATATAGATTCTTGTAACTTTTCTAAAATTTTAATATCATCATTTAATTCTAACGCTCTAAATAATTTAATTGTTCTATTTATACAAGTGTGTCGTTTCTTAACTTGTTCTTTAATACTTTGAAAAGAAGAACCTTTATTTTCATTTTCAAATAGTGACTGTAATATTTTTGTTGTTAGACCATCATCATCTGTTTTTAATATTACAAAATTTGCCCTAAGATATGCATCAAAAAATAATTGCGAAAACAACATCTTATTTGTTAAATGAAATATTAAAGTGTTATATTTGTTATAAATTGATCCCCCATTAATTATATCTATACTATAATCAAACAACTCATTAAATTTTTCATTAACTGACTGTAATACGATTTTATGAAAACTTTTATATGAATTATAATATTCATCTAATTTTGATTTTTCTATAGATGTTGTGCTTATGATACCAGCTTCTACTTTAAATTCTGGAGCAGATTGAGATGGAATAAATAAGTCAGCAGCCGGTAATAGATTTAATATTTTAATATTTTTGGATTTTAATGGATTAATATGTTCGCTATCATTAGATATTAATAATCTACATTTAATATTATTTGTAGATAATATGTTTTCTATTATAGAAAGAGAATTCTGTCTAATACCAGAAATATTTAGTATTAATTCTTTATTACTATTTTTAAAGTATTTAATAACATCTGATAAAGATTTACATGTATGATGACAAATCAAAATATCTGGATCATATAAATCCATCACATCAAATACGCTAAGATGTCCTGTATTCCATAGATCTGCTTTTACATTCGTATATTGTATGGATCGCGCAAGATATTGTGACTCGGTGGATAATAAATTAGAATAATTTTCTATTAATATTTTCATGAATGATTTATCCTTTTTAGTGTTTTAATATTATCTATTTTCATAAAAGGTTTTGTGGTATATATTGTTTTTATATGTGTCTTTTTATTTACTTCATTTATAGCTTCAAACATAAATTTATTTTTATATTCAGCATTAGAAATAATAGATGAAAATAAATTAATATCTTTAGATCCGTTTAAATAAAAGATTTCAGACCAAAATTTAGCTTTTATTCCAAGCGCAAAATTTTCTAATTTACCATCGTTTTCTATTACTCCTATTTCAAAATTATCATTATAACTATCTTTTTGAGTTAAGATACAATTAGAATGAAGATCTATTAAATTTAAGTTTTGTTCTGTTAATAATATTCCACCACTACAAAATAATACCTTATTATTAGTAGTATTATTCAAGCAAAGTCTGGCACTTTCACAACAGTTTGAATTATAATGTATTTGATTTTCTACTACTCTAATATTGATATCTGAAAATTTATTTTTAATATAATTTACTGTTTTATAAGTATTGAATCCAGAACATAGTATAATTTCAAAATTTTCAAAGCACGCATTAATACTATTAATTTGTTTTTCTAATAATGTTTGATTGCCTATCTTAATTAAAGATATTGGCCCATATGATTTCATTCTATATCCATGATTCTCACTCAATAAAATAATACTAATTAAATCTTTAGATTTAGTTATTTTATCTATATTTTTAGGGCTAGTTATATAATTTTTTCTATCTCTCATAACTTCTTATACATATTATGAAGTATAGCTGTCTTTTTTAAGTCTTCGCACATTAAGTCAAAATTATTATAATTTAAATAGTTATTATTTGCAAGCCATAATGGCAAAGAAATAATATTTTCATGTTCATATATCGTTATAGTTTCTAATTTATCATTTAATGAAATATCTATTTTTTCTAGAAAATCAATTGGCATTATATTTCCATGATTTAATTTAACTAGATAGGCACAACTAACGCATTTTATAAATGCGTCTTTATCTACTTGATATCTAGATTACTAATTCAGCATTTATGCCAGAGCTTTTTAAATCATTTATATGATGAAATAGACTATATGCTTGCGCCTTGTGTGAAGATGATATTACAACTTTAAGTTTTGTTTTATCATAATTTACTTGTTTTATTGATTCTATTGTAGAATCTAAATTAGATATGGTATCATTATCATATATTACTATACCAAATGTTGTTGTTATTTGTTTTCTAGCATCCTCTAATTGTTGCTCTTTATTCCTATACATATTACAAAATCTTTTTAATAAAAACCATTGTCTTCCTTCTAGGTCTGTATGCAAAACTGCTTTGTTTAGTTCTTCAAATTTTGAAAGCCTATTAGCTCTGCATCCTATTTGCTTGGACCTATCAAATCTTGCAAAAATACATTTTTCACAACTAGTTTTTATATCTGATTGCGGTAACTTCATAAGTTGGCCCATTGATGATAGATGATTGTATAGTTAAACCTAATGATGTTAAATAATTTGTTATACTATTACATGGAACCATTGAACGTGCAGATTGTATAATTTGTAAGCCTTCTGTTTCAGAAATCAAATTGTTAATTACGGCTCTACAGAAAGACCTTAAATCATATCCCCCAAGTACTAATTTTCCATTATATCTTAATTTAGTAACAAATTTTTGAATTACACCATCTATATTATTATACGGTACATGGTTTAGTATATCTGTTGCAATAATTTCTTCACATTCGTTATTAGATAATGTGTCTAAAAAATTCAACCCATCTTTTGCATAATTAACTAATGTATATCCTTCTATTCCAACACTGGGATCGCTAACTAATTGAATCTTCATTAATTTCCTCCATATGCTAAATCAAAAATATGATTCCAATTTTGAATAAATTTATCATAAGAAAATCTTTTCATTATAGATTCTCTTGCTTTTTGTCCCATTTCTTTTCTTAAATCTGCTGAATTTAATAAAAGTTCTAAATATCCTCTAAGTTCTTTTTCGTCGTTTGACAAAAATCCAGTTTCTCCATGTGTAACAAAACTAGGTATTGAGCAAGTCGCAGTACTTACAACGGGTTTACCACAAGCCATCGCCTCTATTAATACTGTTGGAATTTGACTTTCTGTTGAACTATTGAAAAATACTGCGCATTTATTATATTCATTAACCAAATCGTCTATCGTTTTTGCTGGTTCAGATAACCCAGGTGTATCTCCCAATAGTTTAGTTGGCAAATTTTCAGTTATTCGTTTCCACCCATAGTAATTGCAGCAATAGTCTCTTTTAACAAAATCATTTACTATACTTAGTATATATTTATTTTCATCTTCTTCACAGGTTGGTTTGAAAGTATCGTAATCAATAGCATTTTCTACAATATGTCCATCATAACCCCATTGATTTTTTGCATATTCCGTTATAAAAATATTGATATCTCCACGTAAATTTTTCATTGTTTCAATTTGTTGTTGAGATAAATCTTTAGTCGGAATAGTATGTTCAATAGAAATAATAGGAACATGCAATGTTTGTTGTATCTGTTTTGAGATTTGTAATTGACCAAATTTACTTTGTGACAAAATGAAATCAAAATCTATACCTCTAGAGATTGTATTTTGAGGCATTATATAATAATTAGACGGTATAGAAGCAAATGTTTGATTCCAAATTTTGCAACCTTCATATCTAAATGCGTAAAAATTATGTCCAGTTTTTGCTAATTCAGATTGACACCTCTCATGTGTATCAAACGTAAGTATGTTATATTTCTCTTTTTTTATTTTAGCTTTTTTTATAATATTAAACGTTTGATTCACCTAAAGCCTCCTTTATAACTACTGCAATTTTTTGATAAGAGAATTTTTTAGCTTGAGTCAATCCAGCTTTTTTAGCTTCTAATTTATTATCTTTCTTTTCGTAATACATTCTCATTGCTTGTCTAATTTGCATCTCACATGGCGTAAACCAATATTCTTTGCCTGTAAATATATCTGGAAATGCTGCATCTGGACATTGACACGAAGATAGTATTCCATCTACACATACGCCAGTATTCATTTGTGAGTCATCAATAAATTCTTTTGTCCCGCCATAATTACTGCATATTGGAGTATTTCCAAAAGCCATAGCATCAAAAGATGGAATAGACCAAGCCTCTCCATGCGATGGACAAACAAAACAATCACAATATTGATGCAATGAACATATTTGACTGTCGTTTAAATCTTCAGAAATAATAACATCTTTAATATATTCATCTATATTTTTATAAATTCTTAATTTTTCTTTTTCTTCTTTTATGATTTCTGCTACATAATTTCTGATTTGATCTGGCGACATACCAAACTTGCGAACTTTTAAAACTAATGAAACATTTTCAGATTTATCAAATTCACTATGAAAGCATCTAATAATTGATCTTATGTTTTTTCGTTCATTAAGATCTCCTATATAATAGAATTTATATTTTCCATTTAAGCTTGGTATATTTAGATCTGGATATTTCTGTGTATACTTTTCAGTATTGAATGCGTGTGGATTTACTTTTATTGGT
>JAAOEI010000997.1_pt1 | contig 10635 bp, 17 predicted proteins | sample 7059261 | NCBI WGS metagenome assembly JAAOEI01 (sample SAMN14008812, study PRJNA610033) | viral metagenome | isolation source: viral particles filtered from seawater | place: China: Hangzhou Bay, Yangshan Deep Water Harbour | collected 2017-10-31
GTCAACTCTAGCGTTTTGCCCTCATTGAGCTTTTCGCTGACCTTTTCTTCTACGCGCTCAACATTTGTGATGATTTGAAACACGTCCGCTTCGCGATTGTGTTGGTGAGCTACAGCCGCGAGCTTTGGATGCACATAAGGCGCGGCGTATTTTGCAGCATCCATTTTAATCGGATCATATTCTACGGTGTCTTGCAGGACGCCAAGCATGTAATCAAGCGGACTCATTCCCTCCAAGGCCCGCATTGCCGTTTTTCGATCAAGCGTGCGCTTCGGCTTTATTTTACTAATGCCTTTTTTGCGCCCTGCTCCGGGACGCGCTCCACCGCGAGCCATGTTCACCTACTTGCTTCAAAATCAAAGTTTTCAAACTTATTCAAGTTCTTTTCAAAAAAAAATTGTGTCGTCAATGGGTTAAATCAATCAGTCCAATGCTAACAATCTTGCGCCTTCAACTCACGCTCAAACAGATCAAACTTTTCGCTGATTACACGATCGTAATCTGAGGCATCAACATCGCTGCAGATAAAGTCTAAGACAAGCTCACCAATTGGTATTGTTTGATGGAATACTTGAACGGTATATTCGCCGGTCTCAGCATTTCTTCGCCCTTTGACGAAATAGCCTTTCCCCTTGCCTAGACGGTAATACAGGGCTTTTGCGGCGTCGTTAATAAGGTCTATTGGCCGGCGATGCACTTCCTGTTCGACAGCGGCTTTGACGTGAGCAGCGATTCTTGCTGCAGCCATTCTTGCTCTTGCTGCAGCTATTTCTGCGGCAGCTATTTCTGCGGCAGCTGCTTCCCGTTTCCTTTGCAGATCAAAGTGAGATTCGATATTCTCATCACTCGGTTCTGGTAAAAATGTCATCGACTCAAACACGACACGACCACGTTTGTCGGGTCTTTGAGCAATATTTAGCAAGCAAATTGAGCTTGGTTCGACCGCATCGAATTCTGGAAGGCCGTCCTCTTCGCGCTCCGTTTCGTCCCATTGACAGGACATTGCGATATCAAGCAGCAAAACTGCTTCCCGGCGATTGATGTCGCGGGCTTCAGATAACGCGTCTGCAATCTGCAGATTTACCATCTACCTCCCGGCATTCGCGGGATGCGCCGCATTGCTCTTGCCGTCCGCTTTATTTCGTCCATATCGAATTGATTAAACTCGTCGTCTTCGGGAAAGCCTGTGATATCACTCACGCGCTCGATTTTCGGCTCTTTCAGTCGCGCAACGACGTTATATGCATACGTTGCGGCGTCCATTGCTGACATTTCCGCTGATAATTCAGCGACAACGGCATCATAAACCTGCTCGTCGGTGACAGCATGCAATGTTTTCGGTCGCATCATAATTTTTTTGAATTTCAGGCACGCGCCACACTTGGCCAAAAACGCAGGCTGTGGGCGCTCTAGCGGCCTACTTACAGCCGCAGTGGTAGCGTGGATACACTATTCAAATCGCTTTTTTGTCTTTATTCGGGCTTTTTGTCAAGCCGTTTGATGATATTGCTTTGCCTTGCCCATAAACGATCTATTCTTTCATTCGTGCGGATTATATTTCTTTCCACCCTATCACGCCACTCGCTCTCCATTTCGAATTTCCAGCGGTCTCCATCAATCCGAGTTGCAGCGCGAAGCTCATTTAAAATTTTGCGTCCCAGATTTGGAATCCTCAACAAGGCGTCATCTGTTTGCTGCCTAACATCGCCCACCGTTTTAATGCCACTTAATTCGCAAACATTAATCGCCCGCTGAGACAGAGGCAAATGCCTTAATTCATATTCATCATGCACACCTCTCATGCGGCCTCCAGCTTTGCAATATCAACGGTTGCAATCCCGAAGCCATCCAAGATGATGCGGGCCTTTGAAGACCAAGTTTTTTCGATCTTGCACGTGTTGCCCTTCATCGGTCCATCGATGATTTCGACGGTTTGGCCTGGCCGGAACAACATACGCTGCTCTGGTTCGATTTCGCCAGCCATCTGTTCGATGTGTCCGACAATCGCGTCTGATAGTTCTGCGGGTTGTTGGCCCCATCCGACCGCGCCCAATATCCATTTGCTTGCTAATACCTTTGGCCAGCTCACAGCGCCGCAGACAACCAGATAACCGGGCAAGACTGGTTTCATAACCGTTTGCACCTTGCGCCTGTTATGCGGCGCTCTACGGGCATGCGGACGCAGTGGGCAAACTGTTGTCAGCCCGAGGCGCTTAAGATCTCTTGCCGCCCGGTGCTCGCATGAGCCGATAACTCTCAGCAAATAGTTAGGCAACTCGGCCAGCCTTTGCCGGCGAGACCGGCCGTTGTTTTTTTGATTTTCTTTGCTTTATCTTTGCGCTGACGCTCAGACGCTTCGGACGCGCAACGACTTTGCCGTCCTTGATCATGTAGCCTTTCAAATGGCTCATTTTACCCCCACAATTTCTGCCAAAACGACGGTTTTGATGCTTGCGCAACTTTGCGATGAAACGCTCTTAAGGGCTTGGCAATCACGCGATATTGCCCTGCCTTTTCGTTTGGCCCGGGTTGGGTTACGCGCTCCAATCTGATGACCCTGTGCAATTCTCCGTCGAGCGTGACTTGCTGCCCCGGTGAAAGCACCGGGCAACTTGCGACCACGAAAACTTGATTGCCGTCAATTTCGCTTGCTGAAATGTAATTCAGATCTATTGTCATTTTAGCTTACTTACATCGACTTGCCGGACTTTTATTGTCATAATTTTGGGCTGCTCAACGGGGACCACAATCATTACCCACACCAGCAAAAAAGCTACGAACAGCAATATTTGCCCGAAAGTATTCACTGCTTACGCCACCTGTTCTTTCCAGGAATTTCTGGACTCATGCTCGCTGCAAATCATCCCTTTCAACACCGAGCGGTTATGCCTGAAACTCTTGTCATTTTCGCATTTGTATTTAGGCATCTCGCTCCAATAATTTTCTTCATTGTCGCTGCGATGTTTGCACGTAAAGCAAGATTTCATGCTGCAATCTCCAAATTTTTGATTTCTGGGCCTAGCCGCTCGACAAGCTCGTTGCGACGGACGACAAACGACTGAGCAAGCTTCTGCAGGCTTTGATGCATTACCCCCGAATCCGCCTTGCCTGCCGCACAATCATCGATCACGCGCGTTTGGCGAATGATATTTCGTTGCTCAGCCGGTCCTGGATAACGGCGCTCACGCCTGCAAAACTCGTGTAAGCCGAGTAACCAACCCTCGTTTAGGGCTTGCTTGCCGAGCGCGCATTTCACCATTCTGTCGGCCACATCAAAAGCTTGCGTCGACCATTCCGGATATCTCTCCTCAAACGGGCGCTCTGCTTTGTTTTGGCCAGATTTGATCGCAGCCGCTGCTCTGACCGCGTCGACGCACTCGCCTATGGTTGGCCAAGATCTAAATTTCGATTTTTTGAACAGCATATCGACTGCGCGGTGCAACACTTCGTCCTTGTTGCCAGACAACGCTCGCTCGTATTCTTCGAACATTGCCTCGGGATTGGCCGTTTTAGGCTCACCAAACACTGACAAAAACCGACGAAATACAATACTTTGAACACTATTCATTACACGACGCCTCGACTCTCCAGAAGCTTATATGCCGGCCCTTTTTCGGTAAGCGCTTTTTGCCTTGGCAAGCGATCGTTGACGTCCAAAATCCTGTTTTGCCAGGTCTTGAACCAATCTTTTTTTGTCGCGTTTTTGCCGGTCAGACTTTGCCAATAATTTGCAAACTTGGTTGCCTCGATGTCGATTTTATCGGGCGGAAACGTGGGGACATTGACCAAAACCCAATTTTTCCAGTCGGTCGGTAGAACCCAATCATCAGGCAAGCGGGAACCGCGTGCAGCGCGCTTGCGCGCGGAAGATGTATTTTCTGTTTCTGTTTCTGTTTCTGTTTCTGATTCTGGGGGCGTTACTGAAACGTTTCGCAACTCGTTACATGAAACGTTTCGCTTGCGTTCCCGATGTTTTCTCACCCTTTCAGTTGACCTGTCAGATTTGTATTGTCGGCCCTTCCAGTTGTGGGGAGTTATTGATTTATCAGGATTAATATCTAGTAGCCCTTGCAACACGAGGGCATCAACTAGCTCTTTTGCAGAGTGCTGACTAAGACGCAGTTTGAAACCAATTTCGTCTATCGGCGGCAAACTTCCTCGATCGTGATCCTGCTCGTTTGCCAAACAAAGGATATTTACCCAACCTTTAAACAAAGTAGGGTCAAGAGCCTGAACTTTGTGGTCGTTTAAAACCTCTGAGTAAAACCGAAACCAATGGCTTGTCGCCTTGCTTTTGCCGCCTTCTTGTTGCATAACTTGCGCATCCTTTGCTGATCTCAAATGGTGCCCTGAGTTCGCGCCAAAACCCGTCAATTACAGTTGGCGGGTTTTTCTTTTCCAAAACGCGGATACTGAAAAGGCGGGCGGCACACCCTGGCTCGCAACACGCCGGAGTGTGGGCACTCGCGCGCCACACCGGCTAGGGTCTCCGATGTGGAGCCGTCGCCGCCCGCCTATTCTCTTGACGCGATCAACTCGTTCAGAACATCCGACCCCGGATGATGAGCCAGATCAAATAACGACGGATCAAACGTCTTTCCGACCTGAGCAAAATCAAGGATCAACTCGCCATGCCAACCAGGCGGAATTCCGCGAGACTTCCAGTTGCTAATACAAGTCCGAGTGACCCCAAATCGCTGTTGCATCTCACGCATTCCGCCATAGTGGCGAATCACATCTGCTATGTCGCTGATGTCATACATAAGTCATTTATAGACACCATTCGTGTCTCATACAAGCGATACAAGCAGTTTTCTTGTGAAAAAGTTAATTTGCGTCTAGTCTTACGCATGAGAGGCCCTTTTGATACCGAACAATTGGCGCGCGAAGTCGCTGAGCGCTTGCGCGTTACGCGCGCTGCCTTGGGGTATAAAACACAAGCCTCTTTTGCTGAATCTGCCGGGATTCTGCGAACTGGATATAGCCCCGTTGAAAACGGCACCCGCTTGCTATCTCTGCAAATGGCGCTGCTGCTTTATGACGAGTTCGGCATTACGCTGGATTGGCTCTATCGCGGAGATAGAAGCGGCTTGCGCGCATCCCTTAGAGATGAGATTCGACGCATCGAGCGCGAAAATAATTCTAATATTCATACGCACACAGATCCTATGTCCTAGTTAGGCGGAATTTGCCTACAGGCTTTTCCAATCCTGCCCCTGCCCCCCCCCCCTACAGTTTAGCAACTGCATGCTCATATATGCGGTTTCCGACTTTGGTCTAGAACAAAAAAAAATACACAACTCGTGTCACTTTTTGCTTGACGCGACACCAATCGTGTCGTAAACAATTGCACATCACATCGAAGAGCGGCCTTCCTCTCCGCTCTACTTCCTCCCTTGATTAAGATGTGATCGCCGAATTGCACCGAAGAGTTAAGCGGGGTGCTTCGGCGCAACTGAGGGCCGCCTGCCCTCCGACTCGGGCGGCCCTCTTTTTCCCCGCATGGAGCAAATATGAACACCCCAACTTTACCAGTCGCGGCAAGCCGAGCAACAGCGACAACGATTGACGCCCCGTTCCTCAGCGTAGAATTTCGCACGCTCGACGCATGGGTTCATGGCAAAATCACAAGGCGCGAAGCGATTGAAGAGTTAATCGATCTTGGCGCACCGGCGCGCGTTGCGATCCGCACCATTCGGCAAATTGAACAATGCGGATGGGAGGTCTAAACCATGATCGATCACGGCTTTAGTTTTTCCCTCGTTAATGATGAATCCGATCAAAACCAAGGCGCGCTTGTTATTGATACGCGGATTGATTGCGACCCCGACACGGGCGTTTATGTGGATCCGCTATCGTATCGCTTTAAAGTCGGCAAGACCGTTACTCATTTTCGGTTTGGGCTTTGGCCCGAAACTGATTTGATCGTGCAACAACTTGTCGAAAATCATTACACGCCTGAGATTTTGGCCGAAATTGTTGAGCATAACGATGCGTTTTTAAAATATCAGCAAAGCGTTGTAAGCCAACATCAAGCAGCGTTGAACGAGTATAGAGAACGCGTGTTGTAATGTTTAGCTTGCGAACTTTTGGAATAGTTTTCGTGCTTGTTAATACAATAATTTTGATGGGCCTAATAATGCGTTGGGCGCCAGTCGATTGGCGACACGATCTTGGTTTAAAAAAACCAATAGATACTTCAATCGAGCGCGAGCTGAATCATTGAAAGCACCCTGCCATCTATCCTGCAAGAGGAATAACTATGTCTAACGTTGCTGCTATCCGACCGAAAAGCGCTATCAACGCCATCATTCCAAACGGAATAGATGAGGCGTGGCGCATTGCAAAATATATCGAAGCCTCTGGCCTCGGCCCTTCTGGAATGAAAACAGCAGAACAATGCATGATTGCAATCATGAAAGGGCTGGAAATGGGCCTTCCGCCGATGACCGCAGTCGAAAGAATTGCTGTTGTAAACGGCCGCACAACGGTGTTTAGCGACGCGATCCCGGCTCTGTTGTGGAGCAATCAGTTTAGGTTAGACGAGAAAGAGATAGAGAACGGTTATAGCTGCACCGTTATCCGGCCGTGCGGTTCCGAGATCACTCGGACATTTACGATTGACGACGCCAAGCAAGCGGGATTGTGGGGCAAGGCTGGCCCTTGGAAGCAGTACCCTAAGCGAATGCTGCAAATGAGAGCACGCGGTTTGGCAGCGCGTGATGGTGCCGCTGATGTTCTGGCTGGAATGTATCTGGCTGAGGAAGCCCAAGACATTGCGCCAGATAAGCCCGTGGACATCACGCCGCTCGCAGCATCTGAGCCAACAGAACCGACATGGCTTGATCATAAGGCATTGCAACACCACGACAACCGGCCATCAGTTTACAAGTACAAGAAAGAGTATGACGGCGAATTATACACCGAGATCGTCGGTCAAGCCGTTGATTGCGAGACGATTGAGAAACTGAAGCAAATCCCTGATTTATACAGCGATGAACTGTTAGAGATGCCGCTAAATTATGTGAAGCTGATCCGTGATGAGCTGGAAGAGCGAGAAAAGTGCTTTAATCAACAGGCCGCTTCCAATGAATGATGTGAAGCCCATCGGCAATGAGCGGTTTATTTCCACTGAGGACGTGGACCGCGCTCTCCAATTTATTCGAGACAACGCGCTTGCTTTGGCAGAAGCCAAAGGCGCGCAAGTATCCGCCCAACATTTGCTAAAGCACGTCCTTGCCGTCGAGATGTGCAAGCATGACGGCGCTATCTCAAAGGCCGACATGCTGGCCAAGGCGTCACAAGCTTATGTCGATGCGATTGACCGCGAAGTGAATGCAACGATCGAATATGAGAACCTTCGCGCGTTAATAAATGCGGCTGACAAAAAAATCGAAGTCTGGCGGACGCAAGAATCGAACGTCAGAGCGGGAAAACTATGACGGACATCAAGCAAAAGATTATGAAAATGAAGCGCGCGGGTTTTGGATGGGAAGATGTTGCGTTAAAGCTAAACATTACCAAGCAAGATCAAAAGCGGGCTTTGCGAAAGTTTTTCTTTGCAGTTGATGGAGGCGGCCGGCATGAGCGTGGAACATTGCTTTGAATGCGATCTTGACTTTGACACCGACTTTTTTGATCAGTGCCCATGTCAATCAAACAGCGAAGCATGGCAATGCGATTATTGCGGTGAAATGCGAAAATCCGTCCACACTTTTGCGACTGACATCATGGGTGACGTGACTGTGTGTGACGATTGCAGAATGTTTCCCGAAAAAAGGCGGCCGGCATGAAACTACCCGAATTCGACACTCAAGACTTTGGAGCGCCCGTACTCAAATGCGGAAATTGCGGCGGATCGTATATCAGACACTTGCGCGTCGACGTTTACGAGAGACACGACGATGCGACAAGCGGCTTGCACGTAATCGTTAGCAATGGTCGCGCGAGTTTTGATCACGATTTGACCGGCAATCCAAGCGAAAGGCGCGAAGGCATGACAATCACATTCGCTTGTGAAATGTGTCCAGAAAAATCGATTTTATCGATTGCTCAGCACTAAGGCGTTACTTTGATTAAGATGGAATAGCCGGCATGACGCCCAAAGATAGGGAACAAGCCGCCGACAATCAGCGGAAGTACACGAAAAATATAGTGCCGAACCGGCACCGGAAGCGTCCTTTTGGGAGATGGTAATGTCAGACAAAAAAAGACGATTTTTGGATCGAAAAACTGAATTCGCGCTTAATCAAGATCTTTCAAAATATTTGAACCCTCCAGATTCGGAAAAAGGAGAAGAATATTGGACATATACGGAGGGCGTGAACGATGCGTCGCTCGCCAAAAAACATGACGCAACACTCAAGCAAGTGCAAACGCTTCGCGCTGCTGTCTTTGGAAAGCTCAATAGCGGTAACAGCGTAAAACCTGCTGACTTTGTTAAAGCCATACAGCGGATGCAATCGATTGAAAGTGACATTAAAACAATCCGCGAAACAGTGCAGACGCTGAGTTCTCGATACACCGATTTGTTGGAGCGGCACAACGAACTGTCAGCCAACGCTCAAAGAATTACCCGCAATCAATATCAAGCCCCGCTGGAGCCACGAACCACCATCCCGCAATCCATGCGCAAAACAGATAGAAGTTAAATGCAGCTGCTTGACGTGAAAGAGCTGGCAGCGCTGCTTAAGTGCAAAGAAAGCAAAGCTCGCCGCCTGCAGATTCCGTTTTCACGAGTCGGTGGAAAGCGGATATACAACATGCTTGATGTCAAGAAATGGCTGGAGGCCGTCAAAGAATGTCCCTCTTCAAGCGTGACGCAAGCCCGTATTTCTACTGCGAATTTGAGATCGAAGGCCGTCGGGTTGTCCGAAGCTCTCGCAAGCGTTCCCGCCGCGAAGCGGAGCAATTCGAGAAAGAGCTTCGAGAACAAGTCAGGAAAGAGATCGCCGCCGCGCCCAAGCAGACAATCGAAGTCTTTACGCTTGATCAAGCCTGCGGGCGATATTGGACCGAGCACGGCCACAAGTTAGCCGACGCGGACAACGTACAGCGATGGTTGCGTTACGTCGTGAGCTACATGGACCCCAGCTTGCCGCTGGTTGATTTAAACGTCGCTCATGTCACGCAATTCGTTGCCGATCTGGAAGCGGCCAGCATTGGCCCTATAGCGATCAACAGGACGCTTTCAGCCCTCCAGGGGGTCCACAGCCGAGCGGCCAAGAAATGGCTTTTACCGGTCAACCTGATCAATTTTGCAGGCCAGAAAAACCGCGAGACGAAGCGCACTCGATGGATCACGCGCGCAGAAGCTCATGCCCTCCTCGCAGGCTTGCCGAATCATATCTTCGAAGTGGTGCTGTTTATGCTCTTGACTGGATGCCGGAAGAAAGAGGCGTTTAACCTGCTTTGCGATGATGTCAATTTTGATCAGCGAACGGCAACAGTTATCGCCAAAGGCTCAAAACTCCACACACTGCAGCTAAATGATGAGGCGGTTGGTCTGCTATTAGGCTTGCCTGATCGCGGCGCGCGGTGCTTCGACATAACGAACTTCCGCAATCATTTTGCACGGGCAAGAGACGCGGCTGGCATCAAAGATTTTACCTGGCATGACTTGCGCCACACATTCGCGACATGGCTTGGCCAGTCCGGTGCAAGCTTGGAAGTCATCAAAGAACAGCTTGGTCATAGCGACATTAGCGTGACGCAACGCTATCGGCATGTGAACCGGGCGGAAGTGCGCGACGCGATGCAGAAATTCCCAACAGTGAGCCCCAACACTGACAACGTCGTGCGCCTAAAACAGTCATAAGTCATTGAAATATATGGTGCCGCAAGAGGGACTTGAACCCCCAACCCCCTGATTACAAATCAGGCGAGTTGATGTGGCTAAATCGCTAAGAACGCCCTTGTTTTGTGGGCTTTTGTCGATTTAGCTTGGCAAGATTAGGCAAGAACGGATCAAGAACCGATGCATATAGCCCCAACACTAATCCCCAACAGTCTTACTCGCAGATTTAGCAACCCCATAGTTCAAAATTTCGGTTTTTGTGAACTGTGCTCGTGTAACGTTTATCTCACATTCCTGCGCTGTCCTGTTGGGGTTACAAAAAACCCGGAACCGGAGCCGCCGTCATCAACAAGGCAGAATTTGAAGACAAGGAACAATAGGAAGAGAGCCCCGATGTATCAGCATCCATGGGCAGCGGTGCGGAAGGACGCACAAGGCGAAGTTGCCGAGCGTAAGCAAGGGATACGCATGAGTGCGTATATTCAAATCATCAACAGGGAGACAAAGATATGAATTTAAGCGTTACAGTATTGTGCTGCGTTTGCATGATCGCATTAACAGCGCCCGCAAAAGCCTGTTGCAGTCACGCTATATGGACGCAACAGCAACTGGAGCTTTTGAAGGCTTTTGCTCGCACGCCTGAAGATCACGCCCTGATTGAGCGCAAACGGCAAGAAATACAAGAGCACAAACAAGAATGGAAACAAAGCAGGCAAACGATTCCATTTCCCAATGCTTGGGGGAATTAGCCTCTGATCCACGGACGGATGACTGGCTACTTCTATTGCTAAATCTCTTCCGTCCCTAATCTCCGCGCTGCTTTCCATCACATCCACCTA
>JAAOEI010000998.1_pt1 | contig 10628 bp, 4 predicted proteins | sample 7059261 | NCBI WGS metagenome assembly JAAOEI01 (sample SAMN14008812, study PRJNA610033) | viral metagenome | isolation source: viral particles filtered from seawater | place: China: Hangzhou Bay, Yangshan Deep Water Harbour | collected 2017-10-31
CTCAATCACCGACGTGGCCCGCTCAGGGTCCAAGTAGTACGCAACAACATCGCCAGTGTCGACCTCGTAGAACTCCCGCAACGCGTTCAACGTCGCCGGGTCAGCGTCGTTCACCGCTTCCTCAGCGACAGCAACAACAGACTGAATCTCAGCAACGGAACGGTCCTGGCCGATGAACTCAGCGAAATCCGACGGGTCGTCGTAGAACCCTGACGGCAACCCGGCCTCCTGCATCACCCGCCGGTAACCCCGTTCCAAATTCATGTACTCGAACTCGTCAATCGGGGCAACGCCAAGCTCCGCACGTCGAGCCATCCCAGCGAACCTGCGCCGATACACATCAGTCTCACGAATCTTCCGCAACACAATCGTCGGTTCGTTCTGATCCCGCAACTGGTCCAACAACAACTCCCGCATCTGCGGGGTGTTCAACCCGAAATCGTCCAACAGTTGTTGAATGATCTCGTCCGCTGTCAGCTCGTCCTCGTCCATCAGGCTGTCCTCCCGAACCTGCGCCCGATAGCGTCAACCAACTGTGACGCCGCAGCTTTCGCGTTGTCCGTGTACTGCCAGTCATCCAACCGGCGCACATACCGTTGCATCTCGTTCAACGTCATCGGGCGGGCATCCCCACCAGCGTCAGGGACGTAACTGAGAATCGTTGAGAACCGTGTGTCGTTCATCAAATCAATCTGGTTGGAATCAATCTCCAACAGTTGAGCGATCTGCGTCTTGTACGGGGAGAAATACATCTCAGGGCTGATACCGCTGTCGATGATGTTCGACAACGACGGGAACATCCCCTTCGCCTGTTCCCGCAGCGTTGCGTCCAACGAATCACGGCTCATGTCACCAAGAAACAGTTTCGTTGCGTACTGATCGGCGCTCACGTCATCCAACGGCAGGTAGTAACTGTTCGCGATCCGTTTCACTTGGTTGCTGTAATAACCCGGATCAAAGTTCTCCTCGAGGGAGAGCACTTCGTTCATTTCGTCAGCGTCAAGACCAAGACGTGCCGCTTGATAGGCGAGTTCTTGCAGCCGTTCGTCGGTGATCACGAACCCAAGTTGCCGTGCTTGCCGGTCAAGGTAGTCGTACTGTTCGTCAATCAGTTCTCGCTGGCCGACTTCGCCTTCTTCGGCGTACAGGACATCGAACCGGCGGGCGAGAGCACCGTTGTTCTTGTACCACTCGGTTTCTTGCACAAGACCGAGGACACGGTTGAGGTCGGTGATGCCTTCACGGGCGACCTGCAACACAACGTCGTACAGCTCTGCATCTTCCATGAAGAACGCAAGACCGCCGAATGCGTTGCGGAAAAACTCTTGTTGTTCCGCTGTGAGTTCGGTGCTGCCGCCTGGGGTGCCGCCACCCCCACCTCCACCGCCACCGCCGGTACCGCCACCACCGCCGATACCGCCAGTACCGCCGCCACCACCAGTTTCACCAGCACCGCCGCCGGCGCTGCCTCGCTCCAGCGGCATCAACCCTTCAGGGTCAGGACCGGTTTCAAACCCTGGGCCGGTTTCGTCGCCTGTGTACCCTCGAGGGACTTCTCTGTTTGTGCTGACGCTGGGGTCAAGAGGGTCAGGGTCAAGGGCGTCTACGGTGCCGTCCCTGTCGGTGTCAACGTCATACCCAGGCCCAGTACGACGCTGCTCTTGCAACCCTTCAGGGTCACGGGTCGGACGTTCACCCGGTGCCCCTGGTCGTTCTTCACGTTGTTGCGGGAAAGCCTGATCAACATACGGTTGCAGAAACGCATCTGAGCCTGGAGGTGCTCCCGTCATCCGACCAGTTATCGGATCAAGCTGACCGTATCTGCCAGCCCCCAACGCGTACCTGACGTAATCGCCAAGAGTAAACCGTAACCGTCGTTGACGGAGATTCACACGACGTTCCGCTTCTTTGACCGCGTTCTCTACTTCCTGCCGATCCTGGCGCGTAACCCCTTCACGCCCGCTGCGGAACTGATTGAACTCTTCAAGGCGAAGCTCTGCTTCCCGCAAATCCTGACGTTCTTGGTCCAAATACCGTTGCTGATCGGTCATGAACCGCATGTAGTCGGATCTGATCCTTGATTCAGTCATCAGCCCAGCCCCAACGCTCGCAACACCAAATTGCCGGCGTTCTTCAAATCCATCGCACCAGCCTCCACCGGGGCCTGCTCCCTCGCGAACACACCAGCACGCGCCCCAACATCAACACTTTCACCCGCACGAACCGCAGCGTTGATCCCCTCAACAAACATGCGTTTCTCAGCATCAGTCGCAGTACGCCCCAACACCTGCGACGACGCAGCCTCCAACGTGTCACGCAACGCCGCCGGATCAGGCAACCGAACCACACGACCCCCACCCCCACCACCGCCACCACCGCCCCGGCGAATGAACTCGGCAAGGATCTCCTCATCAGTCATATCTTCATAACCAGCAAACCGGTGCTGCAACGTCGGAATCATCCGACTATCTTCAAAGAACTGAGCGTAATCACGGGCCTGATACACGGCGCCCTGCAACGCATCCACCATCAACGCCGGGTCCATGATGTCCGCAATATCAGCAGACCTCCCATACAAACCTTGCGCGTACATCGCTCGAGCAAGCGCCGCCTGATCGTCAACATCAAGGTTGTTGACGTACCCCAAGAAATCTTGCTCGTAGTACGTTTGCCGAGGCACATACCGCCCAGCGACACGACGCTGCTGCGTGTACCCCAACGGTGCGCCGCGCGCCGCACGAAGTTCAGCAAGACGATCTTGGAACGCCTGACGTTCTTCCTGTTGCCGACCGGCAGCGAACAGCGCCCCCATCTCGTCACGGCTTATATTCGCAGCGTCATACAACGCTGAACTATCCGCATTACCCCGCACGGACTGCCCCACCGCCTGACCGATACCTGCCCCGTAAGCATCAGACATGGCTACTGCACCACCATCGCTTGCCGTTGCCTAAACGCATCAGGCCACGAATCCCTACCCAACAAATCGTACTCCAAGTACCGGTCCCACAATTCGCTGGACTCCAACCTAGTAATACGGAACGAACGCTTGTAGTTCTCCCACAACAACAACACATCAACATTGCTGTTCGCGTTCACATCAGCAGACCCGCCAAGCTCATCCCGTGACACCAACTCATTGATAAACGTGTCCCGCATCTCAAAGTAATCCTGCAACGCAACAAACTCGCTGCGCGTAGCCAGCTGCGGGTTACTTGCCAGAGTTTGCAAATCCCGCACATTTCTGGCGTAACGGCCACGGTTCTCCTCACGGGCCTGCCGCCACTGCGGGTTACTGGTTTCCAAACCCACCACAGCCCGATTCCGCAGATACTTCAAATCCTCAGCGCCCTCGTCATCAATCGACAACAACCCACGTTTCTCAAGTTCAGTGTCGATCTCGTCGTTGAACTTCTGATACATCCTCCAGCCTTGACGCACCCGACCGGCCTCGAGGAACTCTTCCGGGTTCAACAGTTCGCGTTGCGTAGCGTCGGTTCCTGGCGTGTCGTTCATGCGGGTAGTGCGCTGCATGTTGTACACATACTCGGAGAACTGTGTGTTCTGCGAACCTTCACGCCCAACGATCAACCCACCGAACTGCGGGTACGCCTGAATCAGATCCTCGTACTTCTTGTACTGCTCGTACGATTCTTGTGCCGCTGGGATACCGGTGTTGTTACGGGTAAACGCCTGCGTCAACCAGAAATACTCGTCGCCGTACCCGTCAAGGAACTTATCTGTCGCTGTTTCAGGGTCAGCGTCCCGCAACCTGCGGAACTCCTCCACATAATCCTGATACGGGGTGACCAACTGAGGTTGAGCAGGTGACACCAGCGCAGCGGCAAGACGAATCGCCAGAACAGCGTCGGTTTTCTGCCCCACCATGTCCATGAACGCTTGCAACGCAACCGGGTCGTTCAGAACTTCCTGTTCTGTCCCAGTCATACGCAGCGTTGTCAGTTCGTTCTGCAACACCCCGTTGAATGTTTTGATGCGTGTCTCGTTGTCGTCATTCAGAACAGCGAGAAGCCGCCGCACCGACGTTGGGGCTGCGCTCAAGAAATTGTCCAACCGGCCAGTCGGCGCACCGTACGGGTACATGAAACTCAACTGCTGCTGAATATCGGGGCGACCCCGCACAATCTCATTCACAGGCAGCATCACCATCGGCCCAGCACCAGGCATCCCCTGCGTGACCGTGTTCAACTGTGCGACATTGAACCGCAACGTCAACCCCTCAGCGCTTTTCAACCTCCCACCCAAACCGGGAATGTCAGGCAACGTGATGCCCTGACCTTCGTTGTGCCCAAACCGGAACGTCACATACCGGTTGCCTTCATCATCTTCAACAATGAAGTCCTGCTCCCGCCGGTAGTTCTTCACAATGCGAGCAACCTGCACCGGGTTCTCCACGACCAGCCCAGTCCACCGTTGCACCACCTCCAACCAGGCGTCGAAGAACGGCATGATCAACGCCACCGCTTCCCCGAACCGTGTGCGTTCCGCAAGGTCGAACAGCACATCACGGGTATCGTCCAACGCTTTACGACGCGCAGCCTGCTCAACGCTGTACACCTGATCAGCGGTCAACGACACGTTGCCTGCTTCGTCAGTGTCGAACAGGGCGATCCGGCGACGCACCTCTTGGTCGTACCGGGTTTTGAAGAACGGGATACGGGACAGTTCATCAATCGGTCGTGTGGCGACCATGTTGAACCCGTGCTCAAGAAGATTGTCGAGCCGTTCACCGCGTGTGGCGACCAGTGCGTCGTTGATGTCTTGCCGTTGCGCCCGATTGAAACTGTTCGTCAGGTCAGTGACACCTTCCCGCATTTCTTGCGCCAACGCAGCAACATCAACACCCGACTCAGGATCCCCAAGTTTCGTCATCACCGGGTTGATGTCAGCCTGATAGTTGATGCGGTCACCGTTAGACAACCGGCGACGCACATCAGCGAACTCGGCCATGTTCGGCACAACCCGATCCACCGAATCAATCAGACCCTCAACCCAAAACTCAGGGAACACAGCGTTCTCAGGCATGTCCCGCAACACAGCAGCACCAGACCCATCCAACCAGTCGACAACCGTGTCAACGTACGCCTCGCGTGCCGTTTCCAACCTGGCCTGCGGGTCTGTCACATCGTCAAGACGTGACGCTCTTGACGGCACCCCCAACCGTTCCGCTGTCATGTTCAACGAATCCGCATAGTTCATCTGTTTCCCTGGGGCAAGCCACAAGGTGTTCGTGAACACAGACGTTTCAGCGGTTTGTTCCCCGAAACCTGTCAACAACCGGTTGACCTGCTCGTCCCACACGGCAGCAATCTCCCCGGTGTGTATCCCCATCTGCGCTGCGTGCGCCCGTTGCAGCTCTTCCCTCAGGGTTTCGGTTTGCCGGTACAGATGCGATGTGAACCCCGACTTCGCGGACACCGCCCGCATGTTGATCTCACGCATATCAGCCGTTGACCCCAACGCGCTGCCAACCAGCACGCTCCCAACAGCGATATGCCCCATCCCTACCGTGTGACGGGCAACAGCAGCCTGCTCCGCGATTGTCAACGCACGAATCTGCTCAGTTGACAACTCCGCAAAGTCAGGGTTCGCTTTCACCTGCTCAATATCGGCTTGCCGCGCCTTGATCATTCTTTCCGCACGGTTGAACGCATCAAGGTTCCCGGTCAGTTCTGCTTGCCGGCGGGCGTCAACTAGCTCCCTTTCCAACGTGTTCCCGAAATACTTCACGGTCGTGTGGTTCGTCAGCCGTTGCACCACAGCAGGAGCGGGCCTCGAGTAGTTCGCCCCCAACAGCCGATGCTTGTGCCGTTTCGCCAGCGACAACGCAGCGAACGTAAGTATCCCGGCGGGGCCACCAATGTAAGTAGCCGCACCAGCACCAACAGCGCGTTTCGCGAAATAGGACAGTCGCGTCTTACCTCTCAACGCTTTCTTCAAAACGCTGTCGTGGACCTTCGACCACAAACCCAACTGTTGCCGTTCAGCCAAACGAAGAATCATCGTGTCAGGGCTCAACGCCTGAAGCTCTTCGGCTGTGATCCCTAACGCTTCAGCAATATCTCCGCTGCGGCGGGCCTCGTCCATCGCCATAGCGAAATGGTCAATGTCCGCAAGACGGTTCTGCGCCCGTGCAAGTTCGTAACTCTGAGCACCATCGAACGTGCTGCGAACCACGTCGAACGCACCCAACGCGACAATGGCCCGCAGTTTCTCATCGGACAGAACACGCGCAGCGTACGCAGGCCGGATCAGCACACTGGCTTTCCAGTACCGCTGTATCTCCTCCAGCAGCTCTTTGGTTTGGTCAAACGAACGAGCCACATGACGGTCCATGCGGCGGTCGATGTTTTTCGCCAACACATCGAAACGGGGCAGCGGTGCAGTGTTCTGCATCATCTGCGGTGTCATGCCCTCCATCACAACCGTTGTGTTGTCACCGATAGGAAGCACGGAAAGCTCATCGTTGACGGAACGGGCACGCCCATTCATCTTGTCGAAGTACTCGTCCCAACCGTTCTTGATGTGCTTCCTGATCTCCTTCTGCAACTGCTCCCACGGAAGATCGTTGTACTTCTGTTCCAGTTTCGCAATAAACCGGGTTACCGCCTCGTTCGCTACTTGGTTGTACAACCGGCTACGGCCACTCGCATCGGCAGTGTTGAACGCCGCTCTGAACTCTGCTGCCTCGTCAGCAGTGAACAGCGCCCCATCATCCCCGAACGGTTTGAACCTGCTGTTGTCCGACAGCAAATCCATGTACCTCGAGAACTGTGTGTTGCTGGCCGTTTCTTCAGCGAACCGGATAATGCGTTGCGGGTTGTACTCGAACACCCGGTGCTTGCCGCCGATCAGTTTGTTCAACGGGCGAGCCACAACACTGTCGCCTGCTGCGACGCGGCGCGTCACCGACTGTGTGACCATGTGGTCGAACGCGCCGATGTTTCCCAACCCGACACCTTCCGGGGTTTCGTCAAACAAGCGACGCACAACATCAGCACCCAACGAGTAGTGGTGCATTTCGGTGAGCCTGTCGAGGTACGCCCGTTCGGCCACCTCGTCAAACCCCAAATACTTTGCGCCTTCACGGGACACCACGTCTGCGATCTTCGCTTCAGCGGATTCCCGTATCGTTGTGCGTGTCCTAGCCCGCTCCCACTGGCTGATCTCACGTTCTTGGCCTGTGAGTTGCAACTGCCCAGGTATTTCTGGGGGGGTGGTGAAGTCGGGTGCTGGGGTCAGTTCAGCGTCGCCGGGCAACTGCCGGGGTTCTCTGCCCCGTGCCTGCTGCACTTTAGGAAGGAACTCTTCCTGCATGTAGAAACCGTCGTCAACTCCTGACGACAGAAACTTTTCTTCACGACTGAAATCTGCGAACTGCCGGATCCCGAACTCGTCCAGATGAGCGGCGCGCCCTACCGCCCCGTACATATTGCTTTGCTTGATGCCGAACACGGCCGCTAAGAACTCGGGGCTGTACCCGGCTTCCTTAGCCGCAGCCTCACCTAGCCCCCTCAACTCGGTTTCAAGACCGCTCAGTCTGCGTGTAGCAACTTCAAAGTTGTCAGACGCTTGGCTTGCCGCCATCGACGCGGCCTCATCAACCCCAGCGTTGTACTGGTCGTTGTCCTTGACCCAGCCCCCCAACCCGTCAGGGTTTTCTTTCCACCACGACGGGTCACTCTGTGCCCGCAACTCACTCGCGTCCTTCGCCGCCTGTTTTATCTCACTGAGCTTTGCCTGGATCTGCGGGCCGAACGACTGAACCGCTGCGCTGTCCCACTTATCGACAATGTCTTGATACACACGGGTATCGCCGTGATAAAACTTCAGCAGCAGATCAACTTCTTCAGCGTCCCGCAAACGGCCAAGCTCCAACACTTGATCGTCACCCATCTTCGGGAAGTGATATTTGATCTCATCCGCTTTGCGTTGCGCTTCCTCGAGGGACCGCACCCTTGCGCTGCCAAGACCTCCCGACAAGTCATCCGCGTCGCCAACAACAATGCTTGTCACCGTGTCAACGGTGCTCTTGAAATCTTCGCTGTTGTCCAGACGGCGACGCCCAATCAGCCTGGCTTCGTCCTCTGACAACTTGAACCCGTTGAACACATGCTGCCGCAACGAACTCGGGCCAAGGTTCTCAGGTAGCAACGAACGGGTCGGGTAAATAGCCTGCCGACGCCTACCGGTCTGCACCAAACGGGTAGCGCGCCCACCCAAACCTGCCGTGTCAGCCCCCGCTCTCGCCACAACAGCGCCCTTGCGGATAGACCCAACGCCGGCAAGAAGGTTCAGAGGGTCAACAATAATTGCGCTTGTCGCATCCAAAGTGCCTGAAACAAACGTCGCATACGGGGTGCCCAGGAACTGGTCAACTTCTTCTGGATCGGTGAGGTCAACAGCCCCAGACCACAACGCTACGGCCTGACCAGCAGAACGAGACTTGGAATGATTCCACGTTTGCCGCCACTTCTCCGCATCAAACAGAACTTCCGTATCTGCCCCAACGAACAGCGACCCGCCAGCCGTGAAAGGTGCCAGCCCTATCCTGATAAGCCGTTCAGTAAGCGAATCGTCAGCGTGCGAGTACGACAACATTGTCGTCAACGTCGACATCGGCCGATCAAACACATAATCGCGAACAAGTTCCGAACCCTCAAACACAGGATCAAGAACACTTTTGACAGGTTTCCGAACACCCTCAGGGATACCGCCGATCAGCGCACCCATACCGGTATCAGGACCGAACAAATGCCCCAACGACGCCACCGGGCGGGTCGTCAACGAAACCAGCAACCCGTTCGCAGCGTCAGTGAACTCCCCGTCGAAAAGATCCTCACCAACATCTTTCAGATCAACAACAACACCCAGCAGCTCACCGCCGCCCTTGACAACACCCCGACCGACCTCGAAACCCCGATCCCAGGCACCTTCAACCCAGTCCCACCGGCCCATCAGGACTGACCAGATTCTTCAGCCAGCGCGTTGCGAGCAAACCGGGCAAGCATCCGTGTTGTCGCAGTTGCGTTCGGGTTCATCGCCAACGCCTCAAGCGACGCCGCAGTCCTCAAATACGGTGCCGCGTCAATAACCGGGCCGTTCATTGTTTGAGGCATCCGTTGACGCGCCGGGGCGGTGATCAACTCGTCAGGTTTCGTTGTCGGCCCAGACAACGACACCCCCAACTGGCCTGGGGTGCGGCGAGGACGTGACGGCGGTGGAGGAGCCATCTCAGCCATCGGCACCTCAGCCTGCGAAGCTTCCTGCTCCGCAGCTTTCCCATACGTCTGACCCGGCACCGTAGTGACCTTCTGGCCTCTGCCCCGACGCGGCATCACAAACTCCCAAGCAACTGACGAAGATCAGGTGGCCCCTCAGGTTCAGGAGGTAAAGCCATCGCCTCCGCACCCATCCCCGGCTGCGCCAAACCAGGCATCGCCTCAGGGGCCGTTGCCTCAACCTGCTGCGCCTGACGTTCCTGCGCTTCCTGCTGCGCTTTCGTCACAGCGTCAGCCAAATCCATCTTGTCCGAGCGCACAAGCTCCATGATCCTCGCAACATCAGCCGGCGGGATCGCACCCTGCGCCGCCTGCTGCTGAATTGACTGCATCAACGCCAACTCGATCCCCTCAGCAACCACAGCATCATGCTCAGTCTCAGGGTCCTCAACCATCGGGTCAATCGTCATGAAGTTCCGGCGAGACAACGTCCCCATGTTGATGCGCTGCGCCGCCGAAATCACCATCGCGTTCTGATCCGACCCCGCATACGAATACGACACCGTGTTCGCATCCGACTCGAAATCCCGATCAGGAACAAAATCCGTTGGCCCCTTCGCGCGACCGTCACGCACATACATCGAGAACTGCTTCGACCCCGCCCACCCCTTACAGGACTGCACAGCGACCCGGTTCTCGTACTCCAAACAGTCAGCGAACGTGCGCTGCGCTTCCTGAATGTGGAAATCAACAGCGGCACCCAACACGAACTCGCCGCGGCGACCCGTCCGAATGTTCGACCCGGACTCGCCGCCGTACTCCGGTGGGATCGCCGAGGTCAACCGCATCGCCCGTTCCAACCGGTCCACCACCGGGTTCGTCATAAACCCAGGGGCAGGTTGCAACTCCCGAATATCGCCGCCCTGCACCTCACCAAGCTGACCTTTCATCCCATCAGCCGGTGTCACAATCGTTGCCCGTTCACCGGGGCGGGACACCACCCAAGTATCAGCGAACACACCCTTACGGGCTGCGATGATCTCCAACGACATCAGCATCGCCTGCATGTGAAACATGCCACGAATCTGATCGAACTGGCCGACCGGATCTTCACCGAGACTGATCCGTTCCGACACGGTGACCGGAGTCATACCCGCCCGGTTCGGGACACGCTGCAACTCCTGAACAGCCGTACGGGCCTCAGTGATGCCTGTGTTCAGGTACGACGATTCCGGTGTCGGAGAACCCACCGCAACAAGAACACGTTCCTCAGCGTCAACGTACTCGAGTAGCGTTACCGGCCGATCTTCTATCCCACGGAAATCGGTGACCCCGTTCGTGAACTTCAACCAGTGCTCAGGGAACGAGTTACGCATCCACCCAACA
>JAAOEI010000999.1_pt1 | contig 10620 bp, 4 predicted proteins | sample 7059261 | NCBI WGS metagenome assembly JAAOEI01 (sample SAMN14008812, study PRJNA610033) | viral metagenome | isolation source: viral particles filtered from seawater | place: China: Hangzhou Bay, Yangshan Deep Water Harbour | collected 2017-10-31
CTTGGTTTCTAAGAAATGAAAGCATAGCCTACTTCCTTTTGGCTCTTTTTTTCTTGGGGCTTTTAATCTCTCGCCCGATTTCCATAATATCTTTATTTTGATTCTTGGCGAGGAAGTTAGCAACCCAATTCATAACGGAGTAGCCAACGAAACCACAAAGGAAAGCAATTCCTAACTCGTACATCCATAATTCATTTTGCTGAACTTCTAAACCAATTTGTAAAAGAATGGGTTGAGCAAACATCAAAGCAAAACCGACCGAGACACCGCCACGCATGAAAGCCTCTTTAACGGTTTTGGGGGGGATATAACTTAGAATGGACATTCCACCGAGGATGCCCCCGATGAAAGATGAAATCTTTGCTGAAATCCATTCAAGCATTTTATTTTCCTTGTCCTCGATAAATTTTTATATGCTTTGACCTTGGGCCCCGCTTGGGACTTTTGGTCGTTTTTGTCTTATAGTTCCATTGTACCTGCTTGACCTTAGCCATTATCCCCTCGCTACCCTAGTAAATTTAGAACTTGTATCGCCCTTGATTCCACGCAGGAATTCGTTTCTAGGGCTCTCGCCTTCTTTTTCAATGGCTACATGAACCCATTCATTGCCACGCTTGTCTTGTTCAATGATGCACTGATCAACTTGTATTTTGCTATCCTTAATCTTGTTAAACACCATCTCTGCTGAGTGAAACTTACAGTTAAAATCCACGGCTCGGCAGTCCATATGGGCAGAGGTCTTAGACCCACCCACCTTAGCATTAAGTTCTGGGCAGCGATAGAAACTGCTAATCATAACGGGCTGACCAATAAGCGAACGAATCTCTTCTAATTTTGAGCACATCCGATGCAAATTGCTCAGCAACGCTTCGGGGATACGATTATCAATATTAAACTTGTTGGCGGTATCTGAATGTTGGGCTTCTTCAATTGAGAAATGGTCAGTAATTTTCATATCAATCCTTATTTGATAATTCTGTTTAGTCTCGATAGAGCAGTTAGATATGCAAGATCGTAAAGATTTGAGGCAATTCTAGTTTTTTCTTCTTCAGTATATTCTGACTTCAAGTCTTTTTTTAATTCCTCATTTCTAATTCGAGCGTAGTCTTTGACTGCAGATAGTTTTAAGGCATCTATTTCTTCTATCTTTTGTGCCTTTCGTGTTTTTATTTCTGCTTGGCTTAAAAACGGATTTGTTTCTATTAGTTTTAATTCGCTTTTAAGTTGTAAATCAAAATTTTGTACATTACTGTTTACGCTTGATCCGTTTACAATTATAGTTCTCAAAGATAAGGTTTTATCAAAATCATCAATCATTCTTTGTATTGTTTTTTCTTTAATTTCATTGTACGCAGGAGAATAAATAGATGATCCCTCTCCGCCTTGAAACATAGAGTTTTTTATCTGTTCTGCCGTGCTATTAATAAAAGACTCATATTCATCCATATCTTTTCTGTATGAATCTACGTAACGACCCATAAATCGTGCTTCGTCTTTTGCCTTGCCCTCAATCGCTTTGTTAAAGGTTCCAACAAAAGCGTTATCAACTAAGGCCCTAGAGGCTTGCATCCACTGTGGATCACCAATAGAATTTCTGTAATCGGGTAAAGACGTATCGGTTAATATGTTAAGCGGTTGCAAGAACACATCATAAACTAATCCCGTATAGTCGCTAAACCATCGCTTGATTTCAACGGGAGACTTCTTCCTTAATCCAGGAATCTTCCCGATGGTTTCAAAAACCACACCAGCGTATGTTTTTTCGTCACCAAGATAGGCACTTCGATCTTCCATATCTGCCCATTGTGCTGGAAGATAGGGTGTCCCCGTCAGCGAACTCTTTGCTTTGGCGGAATCAAAAGCATCCACAAGAGCCATCACTGGAGTAGTCATACCAAAGGTAGATTCGCTTGAAGTCTGTTGCTGATACATAAAAGATTTAAGCACAGCCGTTAGCAACTCTGCCTTTGATCTTGGGTCAATGGCATTGTTGGGGTCAATTTCTTTATAGTGGTCGTCAAGAATAATCTTACCCAAGTCAACCAAACTCCTTGAAATAGCACCCACTCCGAATGTCATAGGTATTGGAAGATATTTGCCATTTCCAATTGGTATAAGGAAGAAGTTGTATCTAATGTAATTGGGCACATTTTCATCATAATCATCGCCCATAGCGTTCATTATTGCGTCTTGAAGTACCAATACCATAATATGTCCAAGAGCAATGTTTCTAAATGTGCTAGCCGTAGCCTTCCTTTGAGCAAAAGACTCTTCGTAGGATACTAAGTCCTCGGAAGATGTTTTTTTGAATTTTTCTAATTTCTTTTCAAGTTCAACTCTTTCCTGACTATCTTTTTCAAGAGTCTTTATTTTGTTTTTTAGTTTCTTTTCGTGCTGTTTATACTCATATTCAATTTGTTTCTTAGTTGCTTTTAAAACGCTATCGGGAACAAAGTTGTCAATGATTCCTTTTGTTACCTTATCTGTGGCTATCCAACGAGATCTCCAAAATGGAATAATTTGGAATAAATTATTTTGAAGTCTTGCAAGCGTTATTTGATTAAAGTCAATATCAACAGTTCTAGCATTTGAAATTGGCACAGAAATAAATCCACTTCCATCAATAAGAATCTTTTGTTTTTCAGATAATAATTTATCAAACTCCTCTGTTCTTTCTTTAATCTTTTCTGGGTCTTTTTCATTAACAAGAAGGGTGTGTGATGATTGTATTTTGCCATCAATCTCATTAAGTTTAGCGTTGTATTCATCAACCTTGTCGAGATACAGTTCGTTTCTCTTCATGTTGTTATAAACGGCAGATCTCATGCCGTGCTCAAGCCAAGATGAACTATACAAGAAAGATGACCATCCCCTAGAAAATACGGAAGTTAAATCAAACGGAACATCTGATCGCATAGATTTTTTGTTGTAATCCAGAATGTCATTGAATTTTCTGTTTCTGTGGTAAGTCAAATTTGCAAAACTTTCGTCTCTAATTGCGGTACTAACAAAATCTCCAAAAGTACCACCAGCGTACTGAAGTTCAACCGTGCTTGCATAAATTTCTTTAACACGCTCGTTACTGATTCTTCCTAGATCTCTAGTTATATCACCGCTGCTCGTTACTCCAAGTCTCCAAACGGTCATTGCATTTCTAATGACTGATGGCCACTGCCTTATTGGGGTTCCAGAAGAAAATAGAGCCTGACCAATACCCTGAATGACGTTAATAATTCTGAAGTTTGGCTCAACGGTAATTAAGGTTGTGTACCAACCCTTGGCTGTATCCAAAACTCTAAGACCATTGGTATACAAATCTTCTTTCATAACCATCTTGTATAAATCTGGATCATTAATAGTGTAATTTTTAATTTCTCCCTGAACAGCAACGCTAATGACTTTACCCACTTTGTCTGGGCTTGGCTCAATAGTCATTCTATTTGTCATGCTTTCAAAATCTGCTTCCGTCAGTTGCCCACCAAATTCTTTATTTTTGTCTAATAAAACTTTTTGTTTAATTGCTTCTGGCAACGGAACATTGCTTAATCTTCTAACCAAAAACAGTTTTGCTTTGTTTTCCATACTGCTTTGGATGATATCCTGCCAGTTGTCCATTAGATAGGAAAGCGATGTTAATCCATCCTCAAGGGATCCAGTACCACCCTCTCTTCTGGCAAATATTTCTGGGTTCCTTTTAACCATAGATCTGTCGCTACCCAAAATCAAATCTGATAATCTTCCAGCAAATGTGATGGGTCTCTCTTGACTTTGCTGAACCCTGAATGGTATGTAATAATCTAAAGAAGAAAATACATCATATTTATCTGGGCTAATTAATCCAGTTAGGAAAGCGGCTTTTAAAACTTCCTTGTTTTGTTCCATAAGAGCTTTATTCATTTCTGAAAACTCGTCTTCAATTTGCTTTAGTTTTCTGCCAGAGGCTTCAGCGGCTACTTTATAAGTCTCATTAGCAATAGAGGCATCAGAAAGTTGCTCTTTGCTAAATCGAATCATGTGGTGTTTGTCGTTGTTTTCATTATAATTTTCGCTACCTTTTCCCCTATAAAAAATCTCAACCCTTTCATTTTCTGGAAGGTTTTCATTTTCTTGCTCAAGCAATCTGACTTGTTGTTTGGCGGTTTGCCTCAAAAGAAACTCTCCAAAAGCCAAAAAGTATTGATTCTTTTGTTCTTCGTTCATAGACGAGAGTTGTGATATTCTAGCCATTTTAAATGCAAATCCCTCTTTTGGATTAATGCGATCTAATTTAAATTGAAGTGTGTCTACATCAAAAAACAAAAACGCATTGCCCATAGCCTGAACTGTGTTTTTCCCAGCATTAGGAATAAGTCTAAACAAAGCCTCTATTTCTGCGGCTCTTCCATAAAAAGCCCTAAGATGATTAAACATATTTGAAATATTGGAAGATACATTAGAAAACAAACGCTCAAAACGATTGTAAGCGGCTTTAAACATTGATTTGATTCTTTTCTCATTACGTTTTATTCTTTCTTCTTCTGATACCGTTCTGCCCTCGTCTTGCGGAACCTCTTCTCCCTGTTTCTTTTTGCGTTTCTTTTCAGGCTTTTGTGCGTTTTGAACAACCTCTTGAATTACTGCTGGTGGTGGGTCAACTGTGCCAGCCGCCTCATCCCTAACGCTTTGATTTTGTTCATCTAATCTTGCTGCAGATTGATTAACAATCTTTCTTCTTCTGACAACTTTTCTAACTTTGGCTTTTTTCTTTTGTTTTTTCTCGTCTGTTTTGGGCGGCTCTTCCGATTCAATGTTATCAATTTCCTGTTGAGCATTGCTGACTTCCTCAATAATCTGATCGCCCGTCATGTCAGTGCCTGGAACAACGCTGGTTGCTATATCGTTTGAAACGGCATTTTCGTTTTGCTCATCTTCTTTTCTTGATTCTTCAATGGCTTTTAGTCTAGCCAGAGTAGCGGCTTCTTCGTCTGCAATTGATTCGCTCTCTTGCTTCAATCTTAAGATCTCATCTTTAAGCGTAGAAATTTGTTTGGCCCTAGTCTTAGCCTCTTGGCGTGCAATTTTTTTGGCTTCTTTATCCGCTTTTATTTTGGCCTCTTCGCTTTCCCCTACAGAAACATCTGGCTTTTTGGCTTGAGGTTTTTGGACGGGTGTTTGCTTTGGCGTAGTTTTTTGTGTAGGCTTAGGTTTTGTTGTAGGCTCGGCCGTTGTGGTAGTAGTTTTAATGGGCTTTTTGGGTTTATTGGCTTCCTTCTGTAACTGCTCTTCATTTGGCTTTACGACTGGCTCTTTGGCCACTGAAACAGGCTTGCCGATCTTAACTATCTCTTCGTTAATAGCGTTTTGTAAATCTTCATCCTCTATAACTTCAAGTTTTCGCTCTATCTTTTTAACTACAACACCCTCATCCTGTATGTCTTCTCTGGTTTCTGCATCCAAAACGTCAAGTCTTCTTAATTCTTTATATGAAGATTTACCAGATTTTTTTTCAATAACAAATTGTTTGTTGTAAAATATTCCATCTTCACTTATTTCGAAGTCGTATCTAACCCTCATTCCAAGTGGAAGAAGATCACTGCTTACATCATCTGCATATTCCTGTAATGGAACTACTTCACTGGCATATTTTTCTCTAATCTTTTTTATGTTTTTGATGGCTACGGTGGTTTTGGCAAGGCGTGGCTCCTCTTTATTATTACCTTCTTCTGCTTTATTACCTTCTTTTGCTTTTCTTTCAGCAAGATCAGCAAGAAGAGCGGCCATTCGCTTTTGTCTTTCTTCTTCGCTTAGTTTTTTTGCTTTAGGATTTGTTCTCAATGTTTGAGTAAGTGCGGATTGAAGATTTCCCTCACTGTCAACATAGGCTCTTGATAAACTTCTATTTGGTTTGCCTACACGTATAAACTTTCCTATTTTACCCTCAGGTAAATTTTTATTTTCATCTTCCCTTGCTTCAATTTGTTTGATTCTATCAGCATCTTTTCTAGTTTCATCTAATACTATTTTTCTTCTTGATTCAGCCTTATCAGAATTATAAATAATTTTTATTGCCTGAAGAAGTTTTTGATTTCCCTCTTCTGAGTCTATTAAATAGGCTCTATTCAGTGTTACATTTTTCTTTTTCTCATCTTCGCTTAACTTAAATGTTCTTTGAACTAAATCTATAGCCCGCTCAAAAACGCTACCTTCAATTGGTTCGTATGCACTCTTTAAATTTTCATCTTTTTCTTCCACTGCCCTAAGATATATTTTTTCCCTGTCTATGCCAGCCTTTAAAATTAATTCGGGCGATTCTACAACCTGACTGGGTGGAATACCTGTAACAGAACGGCGTCCTCCAATGTAAATACTGCGTCCTGCAATGTCATTAATGCTTTGATAAATTGGATTAGAAACCAATGAGATGTCTGTTCTTATTTTTTGTTGCAACGCTTCATAAGTGCCAAAATTATCATCAGACTCTAACTCTTCATCTCTTTGTTTTATGCTTTCATTTAATTCTTTTTGTAGTGTTTTTGTTTTTTGCTTTAAGCCTTCTAGATAATTCAATACTGCGTTTTTTTGTGTTTCGTCTGTATATACACGCTCTACAAGTGCAATATCGCTATTGATTTGATCAACTGGAAAAGAACGAACTAAGTCTTTTTGTAATGATCGTATACGTTCTTCTAGTTTATAATTTAAGTAATATAATTTCTTTCCGTCAATTACCTTAGAGGTAGGCTGGGGTAAGGCTCTATTTTCGCCACGACTGGATTCTCTTAATTGCTCAATGGCTTTTTGTCTTTCTTGTTCAATGGCCTGTTTCTCTTCATCGCTCTTTGCGTATTTCTTAGAAGGATCAAGGTACGATTCCAAATCATAAGGAATCGATTGGTCTTTAACTTCTAAATTTTCTAAAGTTGCATTTTGAGTCTGCCCAACCTTATTTTTTACATAATCTTTTAATAAAAGATCAACCATTTCGTTAAACGTTCTATCATCTTTTTCGCTTAGTACACTACCCTTTTTTATCTTGAAACTTTTCCCAAATTCTTTCTTTAAAATATTTTTAGCCTGTTGCCTAATTTCGTTATTGTTTATAAAATTACTTTGCTCGTCCTCATTTGTAATACTTATATCTGGGTATTCATCTTCAATGTTCTTTTTAAATTTTGATAATGCAGAATCCATTTTTGTTGCAAAAGTCTGTGTCTTTTGATTATTGCCACCAGACAACATTTTCTGAATACTAGCCAGTCTAAGGAGTTCTTCTATGCTTAGATTAGAATAATCTTGAATTGTTTCTTCTGCTTCTTCTGGCGTAACTTCTTTATTTTCATCAAAATAACCAGATATAGCAGCCAATGACTCGGTTAAGGCTTTTCCAGTTAGCGGTTCTGGATTAGATCCAATAGTTGACAGAGCGCTAATGGCTAACGGATTTAAATCTGGGTTTTCGGCTTGACGGTCTTTTGTGTATTGAGCCTGATATCGAGCCTTTTCAGATTTAAACAATTCTCTAAAGAAAAACTTAGTTTGGGCCTCTAACTCTTCTTTGCTTTTATTAATTCTTAAATTGTTTTTTTCAAGGGCAAAATCAATTTCTTCCTTAATTCTCTCTTTGTTTTGATCAAAAAATTCGTCCGAATTTAAAAACTTCGGGTTTCCATTAGAATCTTTTTCTTCAGAAAGAACCTTAAGTGGATTTTGAGCAATAGATGGGCTTGCTATGATGCCCTGAAGGGCTGCTGCTACTTGTTCGTTTTCGCCAATTGTAGAAGGAAGTATGGGTAATTCTCTTCGGCCGAGAATTGAGATGCCATTTTTATCTAGGTTATCTGCAAACTCATCAATAGATTTTTGGCTTATTCCTTCTCTTTTCTTAACTACAGGTTTGCCCTGTTTGTTGGTTGAATCAAAGGTGTATCCTTTTAAATTTTTACCAACCTTGTCTTCAAGTTCGTCTTCCGATAAGTTTAAAGCGTCTGCAATTTCTTTTTTTCTTTCATTATAAAACTTAAGCAAATATTCTTTATTAAACTTTAAAGATGCGTTTTTAAAACGAGATAAATTAATTTTACCCATGGCCAAGAACGTTTCCATAATGTTCCCGCCCATTGTTCCAACTGTTCTATCTGCTTTCCTGAGAGATGCTTGCAAATCTTTTAACTGTTGTGCTAGTGATTCATCGCTTACGGGTTCTACTTTACCTAGGGTCTCGCTGCCCTTTCTAATGGCACTGCCCGCACCCCTGACAACTACATCAAAAATACCGCCCGACAAAGCACCAATTGCAAAGGCTTCGCCGCTTCCCTCAAGTAGTTCTTGTTCGGGTTTGTATAAGCCCTTAGATATAAGATTTTGTGCAGTATTTTGTGCGTATTCTTCTAGTCCCTCAACTCCAGCACTTGCAAGTATTTCTGATCCAGTCTTAATAATATTTCCAACGGTTCCTTTGGGAACTGTTGTTAATACTCGATCCCCAACCGTTTTCATGTAGGGAGCACCAAAAGACCTTAAGAATCTTGAGTTAGATATACCCTCTAACAATCCAACGGGAATACCAGCCAGTCTTGCCTTATAAACAGTTGATTCATCTGCACCCTCGGCTCTTGCTCTTTGTGCCGCTTCACCAGACTCTAGCAAGGTTCCAAAAGCCATGCTGGTAGCACTGGCGGCTTTTCTGGCAGAAGCGTTTGCAGCCGATAGTGAAACTAAATCAGGCCCGATCCTTTTGGTAATCTTAGCCATTTTATTGGCCTCAGCAATAGATTTACTTCCAAAGCCAGCCGACTTAAGTGCTAATGATAATTTTTCTAGATTTTGTGCTTTAGCGGCTTTTCCCGCAACGCCTGCAGCCTCAACGGCTTTTAATGCCTTACCGTATTTGTACAACTGTGCGGTCTTTCCAACGACACTAGAAGGAACAAATAATGATGCAATATTGCCAAGTCCAGAACCGACTTTGTAAGACATGGACTCTCGTTCTTCTGGAGTCCCATAAGTCATAGATTCGGTGGCTTTGTCCAGTGCACCTACAATCGGTTTCTCTATGGAGTCTGGAATAACACCGCCCGCAAGTTCAATAGCAGACTTAGTGCCTTCTGTAAAAGAAGTCAAAAATCCAGTTGCCGTTCCCTTGCCTACTCTAGACCCAAGACCCCTAAGTTTTTCAAGTGTCGTTAGGGTTCTTTGCGGTGGCGGATTGTATGCCATCAAAACTCCTATTTCCTCATGTTGGCAATTATTTGTCCCACATTAGTCTCAGCATTTGCATATAACGGCGTAATTTCAATATAGTGATTACCAAACTCTTTTTTAAGATCTTCAAGAAATAGGGCTACTGCCGTACTATAAATTTCTTTATCTGGCAAATTCTTGTAGTTCTCCATAACGCTATATAATCTATTGTTAAAATTTGCTATTTGTGCTTCATTTAAAGTAATAGAACGAACATCATTTTGTTTAGTTTTATCATTCCAAACAAATACCTTAGCATCCAAAGCAAGTCTTTGTTTTCTTGAGGCATCTATTAAACCTTGCAATCCAGCACCACCAAATTGCAATTGGGCAATTCTCCAAGCAAGTGCGTTACCCTCTTTTTCTATTTTTGCCCTAAAATTTTGATCATCTTTCTGCAGTGCCATAGCATTTTTTTGTTGTTCTGCTAAAATTTCTTTTTGTTTGTTTAAGTCCCTAAGTTCTTTTTCTTTTTCTTGATCAAGTGCTATTGAATCTTTTACAAAAGCCTTAAAGGCTTCTGGAGAGGTAAGCGTACCAAGTTGATTTGGTTTTATGGTGTTTATAATATAACCGTTTTCATCACGAATCGTGTACGCATCTCCATCTTTACTTACTTGTAATTTTCTCCCCGTAACGCCCTCAAGAATACCATCAATAAGTTCTGGGTTTCCTTTTGCTTGTCCTAAAAGTTGAGAATAGTTTCTAGAATAATAATCTTCTAATGCTTGTTGTCCCATTTGCGTATAAACCTGTGCGTCAGCGGGGCTTTCAGACAAAGAAGCAAGTTGAAAATATTTTTGTTGAATTTCTAGTGCAGTATTTTTTACGCTAGTTAATGATTTTTGAAAATCTTCAGCATATTGTTTGGAATCAAAGGTTGGTTTTGGAATTTCTTTTTCAAAAACTTCCAAACCTTTTTGAAGGTATTTTGGCATAATTGCGCTATTAATAGAATTTAGATCAACAGGAGGTTTTTTTTCTTCTATAGTTGGCGCACCCTTGCCAAGACCAGCAGTAATATCTTTTTGGAGTTCAGCCCTCTTTTTTCTTATTTCTTCTTGTCTTTCCATAGCACCTATTTCTAGGTCTTCTTTTTTTCTTTTGCGAGCAGAATCTTGGGCGGATTGATAACTATCAATAAATTCTTTTCCTGCCTGACCCAAACCCTGAGCCAATCCAATTCCTGCGTAAATTCCGCCTAAACCCATTTGTATTCTCCTTATGGCTCGTTTATTTTGCCAGTTTTAGTACTAAAGTTTGGGTTACCGTAATAACCACCCATAGCACTTCCTATTGCACCCATACCGCTTGATATGGCTTGTCCAGCAGCTGCTGCACCCGAAGCGGCAAGGTTTCCATACATCGTGGCTCGATTGCCGTACATACCAGCCATATTCT
>JAAOEI010001000.1_pt1 | contig 10618 bp, 11 predicted proteins | sample 7059261 | NCBI WGS metagenome assembly JAAOEI01 (sample SAMN14008812, study PRJNA610033) | viral metagenome | isolation source: viral particles filtered from seawater | place: China: Hangzhou Bay, Yangshan Deep Water Harbour | collected 2017-10-31
GGTCAGGGTGTCGCCGGCCGTGAACTCGATACCGAGATCGTCAGCCGTGAACTCGGCCGTCATCGTTCCGCCAGCCAGCGGGAGGTAGTTCGACGCGGTGATCGTGTCCGCCACCGCTGCGTCGCCCAGCGTTCCGCCACCTGCGTTGTTCTCGTGGTTGTGGGTGGCGTTAGTGAAGTCCCCAATAGTCGGAGTCGTCAACGTCTTGTTCGTCAACGTCTGGGTCGCACTGATCGTTGTGATCGTGTGGGTTGTGTCCGCTTCGTCGAGGTCGGGAAAAAGGAACAGCATCTCGTTCGTGTTGGCCGTGGAGCCTTCGCAGATGAATCCACCGCCGCCCGCCGTAGCGACAAAGAAACACTCGTCCACCGCGAACGCCGGATCACCCGCGAGCGTGTTGCTCTGTACGATCTCGGTGAAGTCCAGAGAATCAGCCGCGAAGACGATGGTTTCGCCCGAGCAGTCCACGTCCGCCGAGTCATGTTCGGAGCAGTGCGACTCCTCCTCCAGGTCCGCCGTGATATCCGTCCCGGCGTTCTGGTCCGCGATGTCTGCCGCGATGATGTTGGCGGCGACCCAAGATCCGCCCTCGCGGTAAAAGACCCGATTCGCGTCCTGCTCGTAGCAGAAGTCCTGATCGTTCACCGCCGTCGTGATCGTCGTGCAGTCGGTGGCGTGGGTGTGCATGACGGCCGTACTGACCTGCGCCTCGACCACAACAGGAAGAAGAAAGAAGGCCGAGAAGGCCAGTGCAAGATTCCGCGTTCGACTCATCGACGAGCCTCCCAGTCATTCGGTCCCGATTTGTTCTCTGGTAGTAGTTCGCCCTCGAGAATCGCCTTGCCACGCGCCGAGATTGCGCTGAGCGCTCGACGCAGAAACGAGTCCATCCAGTCCTCGAGAGATCTGTCGTCCTGTACCGTGGACCCCTGCTCGTCCGCCGAGCATCCGCCCTCGGACACCCGCGAGGCGTCACACAGGACGTCCGGCCTGTAGAGCTGGCCGTAGGTGTCACATATGCCGCTGGACGCCGCCTCCGGCCCGCAGATGTGCCATAGCGAGCTCGCCAAGCGAAGCTGGCGCAAGTGGTCCGCGCCGTTCTCCGGCGTGACCGTGAAGACCACCGTAAGGTCGCCGTCCCCGGCCTGCACCACCGTGACCTCGCCCAGCGCCGGCGAGGCTGCGAGAAGGCCCACGAGTAGCCACCTCACAGCGTGACCACCTGAAGCGTTACCTGGGCGTCCCACTTGATCGTCGTGGCCGCAGCGCCCGTCACCGTGACCACCAGGGCGTCGTTGGTGTCGTCCGCCGTCACCGCCACAGCCCACGCAGCCGTGTCCTCGGTCTTGGTAGACAAGAGCGTGTTCCCCGACAGCGCCGTAGTTCCAGCGATGTTCGAGATCGTTCCTTCGAGCGTGTAGTGCGCCACCTCGGACCCGTCGCTCTTCTGGCCCACCACGCGCACGATGAAGGCCGCCGTGACGCCCGTGCCGAGAGTCGCCCGAAGGCTTGACCCGTCGCGGAACAGTTCCGTAGGCGTCGCGTCCGTCGTCGTGTTGAACAGGTGAAGCTCGAGCTGGCCGCGCCCCGTGATAACCGTGGGGCTCGCCGGTCCACCGCCGCCCGTGGTCGGCTCCTTCTCGATCAGGAAGTTGGCCGAGAAGAGAAAGCGATCGTTGTCGTCGCGGTCCATCGGGAACGGGTTCTGTAGCGCCTGCACGGACCAGTACGTCGTTCCACTCAACTGCTGCGGTGCCTCCACTGCCTCGAGTGCGTCCCATGCGTCCTGAGCCTTCGTGCGTGGCCCCGTGTAGTCATCCGGCGCACCTCTGGCGATCACCTGCACCGTGGGCCGCTCCGTCCGCACCGTCGACGAGCCGAAGCCCGGATCGGGCGACGTTCCGCCCGTCTCGAGCACTACGACGCAGGCGTCCGGCGTGGCGGGCATCCAGCCCTTGAACAAGTCCGTTCCGACCGTTCCCACGCTTTCAGCCTCCAAATAGCTCGCTATCTCGTCGAGCAGAGCCAACGCGCAGCACCCCTAAGCGATGAATACGTCGACCGTCCCCGTCTTCACGTTGCCGCCCGAGGCGACAACGACCTTGACGCGCTCGTTGGCGACCCAGATGTAATCCTCCACCGGCTCGCCGGCCGCCGCGTACAGAGAAGCCGCCCCGGCCACATCGTGCGTCGCCTGCCGGGGAGCGAAGGTGCCCGAGTTGGTGTTCGTCAGCGTGACGACGGCCACGGCAGAGATGTCGCCGGTTACGGTGATGTCCGTCCCGGCATCCAGGTCGGTGTTCGTGACCTTGACTGTCACGACCCGCCCCGTGACGACCCCGGTGAACCCGGTGAAGTCGCCCGAGGCGTCCGTGGTAACCGAAACGCGATGTCGTTCGCAGTACGCCATCAGCCCTCCCTGACGGGACGCAGAGACGGCGCGGCAGCGGTTGGCTGCCGAACCGCCCAGCGGTTGCCTTCCAGTGAGACGTCATCTAGCGAAACCTCCCCACGCTTGATGCGATGAAGAAGGTTCAGGGTCGCCAAGTGGGCTTCCCGCTCTGTGCGAAGGAGAAACGCCGTCTCGTCGTGGTGCTGGAAGAATTTCTTCACTTACGCACTCGTGATGGTCTCGACGCTACCCGCCGTCTTGAACTTCAGCTTGTCCTCGGAGGCGTCGTACCAGATCTCCCCCTCGGTATCCCCGTCCGTGTCGGTGATCTTCAGCTTCAGGTAGCCAACGGCCACGTTGTCGGCGTTCGTCTCACCGATACTCACGCTCGCCGCCGTTCCGCCAGCCGCAGCACCCGCGTCGATGGTCACAGCACCAGCCGTGCCGCTTGCACCCGCCGAAGCACCAGCGGTGAGCGTCACCGCACCACCAGTGCCTGTGCCCGTGGCCACGCCACCCGTCACCGATGCAGCGCCACCCGTGCCGTTAGTCGATGCCGCAGCGCCACCAACCAGGCTCGCCGCGCCACCGTTACCGGTCGCACCAGCGCCCGAAGCGCCACCCGTGACGGAAGTAGCACCACCAGCGCCCGTGCCCTGGCCCGCGCCACCCACCATCGAGGCCACGCCGCCGGCCGAGTCGCCGGCTGTACCGGCCCCGGCCGTCACAGTGGCCGCGCCACCGGTTCCAGACGTGGCACCACCGGCACCACCCGTAACCGTGGCCGCACCGCCAGCGCCCGTAGCACCACCAGCGCCACCCGTAGCGATCGCCGCTCCACCAGCAGCCGAGCCCTGGCCCGCACCACCGATAACGGACGAAGATCCACCAGCCGAGTTACCAGCCGTGCCCGCGCCGCCCGTCATGCTTGCAGCGCCACCCGTGCCCGATGTAGCGCCACCAGCGCCACCCGCGAAGGTGACTGCACCGCCGGCACCTGTAGCACCGCCTGCGCCGCCCGTGGCGATCGCAGCGCCGCCCGCCGCCGAGCCCTGACCAGCACCGCCAACGATGGACGATGCACCACCAGCAGAGTTGCCGGCCGTTCCTACGCCGCCGGTAGCGGTAACCGCACCGCCAGCACCCGAAGTCGCCCCACCGGCAGCGCCGGCAATGGCTACCGCACCACCAGCCGAGGTGGCCGTGGCCGCCGCCGCACCAGTGATACCTAGCGAGGTGTCGTTGCCGACGATGTCGTCGAAAGTCTGGGTTCCGGTGTGCGCCATCGTGCCGGCGTTTGTGAAGGTCGCACCGGAAGCGACCGCGAGCGTTCCGCCCGACTCAACCGTGATCGTTCCACCGGAAGCCGCGACGAGCTCATCGCCGCCCTGCTTCCTGTAGATCTTCGGTTGGTATGTAGTGTCTGCCATGTTTCGTTCTCCGCTGGTTGCCCCGATGCGGGGCGGGTATGGCGACCCGCCCCGCTCGAGTAGTCAAAAGACGCGGTTGATCTACGCGGTGCCCTCGGCGGGCGAGGCGTGGTACTCAGCGTTCACGTCGGAACCGTGAGAGGCCGGACCCTTGCGCATCGGGCCGTACTGGATGCAGTAGATCTCGCCGTGAGCGGTGTTGGCACCGCCACGGTCGAGCTCGCACCGCACGTAGCGGTCGCTAGGGCGAAGGAGGTCGATGAAGAAGACATCGTCGTTGTCGCCCGAGAGCACCTTCGTGCCGGCCAGGTCGGCGAACGAGGAGTCGTCCGCACTCTGCGCCAGGTTGGCGAAGTTCGCCGCGTTGGCCGTGTCGATGGTCCCGAAGAAGATGCAGCCGGTCCAGTCCTGCATGTCCACCGAAGAGGTGTTCACCGCAGTACCGGCGCTCGCGCCGTCCTCCGAGACTTTCGTGAGTCTGATGTTCCGTCCGAGGTTGTGCTGTCCCATTTCTTACTGCTCCCTTACGCCAGTGTCACGCGAGCGAACGCCTCTTCGAGGACAGGCCCCGCATCGACGTACATCTGCGCCCGGATGGCGTGCTGCCCGGTCGAACCGAGGTCCGTGCCGGCGTGGTACTCGTCGAACCGCTTGAACTCGACAGCGCAGCCGAGGACGTTGAAGACGTAGTACTTCGAGAAGTCGGCAACCATGCCGACGTACAGGCCCGTAGTGAACGTGTTCGGTGCGTTCTCGCTCATGAGAACCGGCAAACCGAGCAGCGTCGAAGGCTGACCCTCGCGGACGCTCGGCATCCACTGGTAGCGACCCTCGCCGTCCTTGAGCTTCGCCAGGAGCTTCACCGCGTCGCGGTGGAACAGCCAGCGAGCCCGAGTACAGAGCGTTGATCAGGCCGTCGAGCGTGAAAGCCGTGGTCGAGTTGCCAGTGTTGACGTCGCGACTCGTGGAGATCCCGTTCGTGGCCGCCGTGAAGAGGCCCAGAGGCGCGTTCGCCCCGGTGCCCGTCGCGAAGGCCGCGTCGAAGGTGTCCGCGAACTCGTAGCGGTACAGGTCGATCATCAACGAATCAATGTCGAGCCCCGCGATCGAGGTCAGCTTGTCGGAGATGACGACGCTCTTGGCGTACTTGACCGGCGTGAACTCACGCAGGCCGAAGGCCGTGCCGCTGTCCGCCGTGATCGTCTCGATCTCGCCGCGCACGTCCGGGTTGTCCGGGCGGGTGTCGAGCACCGGCCACTGGACGACCTCGTTCGTCGGGATGGTCATCTGCGTGGCAAGGCCACCGATGACGATGTCGTTCCGTACCGCCTCGATCAGTTGCGCGTTGAACTGCGGCGGGGCGGTCAGGTAACCACCGGAAACGTCGAGATCCGCCTGAAGGGCGCGGGCTTCCGAGATGTAGCCGCGCTGCTCGGTGGTCAGATTGTCAGGGTGGTAGCGAAGCGCCGTCTCCCATCCGCGACGGATGACCTCTTCGCGATCCGGCGTGGCCGGCTCGACTCGAGAAATGTCGTCGTGCTGGGTGCGCGGGCGCGAGCGGTGGTCCGCGAAACGGTCCGCCACGTCCGCCAGACGCGACCGGCGCGCCTTGTCGGCCTCAGCCTTCTCGGCCTTCGCCTCGAGCGCCTCGGCGTCGTCGATGTACCTGTCGAAGTTGGCGCTTTCCTCGTCAGTGAGGTCGCGCTTCTCTTCCTCTGCTTTGTGCTGGAGAGCTCTGGCCTGCTCGATCAGATTGGCGGCCTGCTCCCGAAGTTCCTTGACTGTCACGTCTCCCCCTCCGTGGGCCGGAAGGGGAGAAGCGTTCTAGGTGGTGCGACGTGTCCAGATACAGAAAAGCGCAGACGTCCTTCTGACCCACAAACCAAAGTTGTGGATTCAGCGGATGTCTGCGCCTAGCGTCGGCTAGTGCGGGTACATCACCCGGCGAGCGTCCCCGGTCAGTCGTCGGACTCCGCGCCCTCGTCGGGCGGGTTGCTCACACCTAGAAAAGTTTCGAAAGAACCCAGCCGAGTGGTTACGGCTCACTGCTTCCCTACTCTACAGGAGGCGATTTCTTCCTGTCAAGCAGCCGCATCAGCCGCCGCGCCCGGTTGAGGCGAGGCGTAGCTGTGCCCTTGTCGATGGCCGCGTCGAGCGACCGGAGCGCGACGTCCGTCCCCACCGGATAGGCCGGATTCAACACCGGGCCGACCTGATACAGCGTTGCGCTGCGCACCGTGCGCGTCCACGTCCCGTCGTCGTTCTCGTCCCACGAGTCGCCGTCCTCGGCCACCGAGAACTCGAAACTCGAGCCACGCACATCGCCGCGCTTCACCAGTGCCCCTACGTCTCGGCCCGTGGTCGTGTCGGGTAGCTCCACCTCGTAGCGCAGGCCCGTGGGCGTCTCCTCGAGGCGTAGCGTTCCCGGCGTCCTGCCAAGCACCTGGCGCGTATCGTGCTCGTAGGTCGCCATGATGTCGGCACCCGTCAAGTCACCGAATGCCCCCGGCGTGAACCGCTCGCGGAACGTTTTGCCGTTGCCCATCGACATCGGCACGCTCAGCGTCTCGTAGGGTGGCGCTACGGAAACCAGCGTCGTCGCCCCGCCCTCGTCGTCGGACCGAAGCTCGATCCCGTCGTACATGATTCGTCTTTGCTCTCTCTCGCTCATCTCGCTATCCCCTTATCCCGGTGAAACCGAGCACCGGCACCCCTTATGGAGAGGCGGGTGATTTCTCACCGTCTTGATCTGCATATCCCCAACACTAGACCCCGGCTCCAGAAACGCCTGCCCGACCTGCACAACCTTGCCGTCCATTCGGCTACACAGCGGGCAGTCGCCACCGTTCCAGACCCACCGCAGCACCGTCACGCCCGCCAAGGCGTACGCAGCCCTCGAGATCCCCGCGCCGGCCTGGGTCGCCTCGATATTCGCCATGACCGACGCCTTTGTCTCGCGCCACTGGTCGAGTCGCTCGTTGACGGCCGCAACACCCTCGTCACGACTCGCCGCGCCCTCAACAACGCTCGTCAGCTCCTTGCGTGACTTGGCCGACTGTCGCGCCGACATCGTCGACAGATACTCCTCGTGGTACTCGGCAAGGCTCTCCGAAAAGTCGCCATCGAATTCCACCTCGTCGAGCGCCTCGCGGCTCACGGCCCCCATGTACGCTAGCAGCGTCGAGCCGAGCACCGACCGCAGGAACGCCGGATGCTGGTCGAAGTAGAACACGCCGAGCCACTCGATGAAGTCCCGCCGCGACGACTGGCCGACACCGTTGCCGACCTTCGATATCTCACGCTGTACGGCCTTGATCTCTGCTGTGACCGTCCGCCTAGCCGCGTCCTCGATGAGCGCCCTGAAGGCGTCCTGAAGCCGCCAGCGGGCGTCCAGGGAGCGCTTCGTACGCGCTGAAACCGACTCGGGCGGCAGGGCGAGAGGTGCAGCCCTCAACGACCGCTCCGGCGCGTCTGCGGGTGCCTGAGCGCCCATCGGAGCCTCGATCGTCCCATCCGGCCGCATGATCGCCATGTTGCCCGGCACGAGGTAGAAGTCGAGGTTCGGGTCCGGGTCGAGGTTCTCGAGCCGGCGCACCTGATTCGGCGTCGTCCAGCCCGACATGATGGCCGTCCGGTGGCCCTCCATGCGGTCCTTGAAGCTCGCTCGCAGGAAACCGTCCACCGAGAACTCGAAGAAGAAGCCCGCCTCGCGCTGGCGCTGCGTGAGCACCTTCCGATTGAGCTCCGCTTCCCACCGCTTGAGCCACGGTAGAAGTGTGATCTTGACAAACTCCCGATCCTGCTCCTCGATGTTAGAGAAGCTCGCCCGCGAAAGCTCCTTGAGCATGTGAGGCGGCATGTTGAAGATCCGCGCCACCTCCTGAATCTGAAACTGCCGCGTAGCAAGGAACTCCGCGTCGTCGTTCGGCATCCCGACAGACTGGATATCCTCCTCAACACCTAGCACCATCACCTTGCCGGCCCGCTGCGGCCCCTTGTGGACCCGCTCGAGCTCCAGCCGTGCCCGCTCCTTGCCCTCCGGCGTCGTGGCGAGCGCCTTGTACACCATCCCCGGCACCGTCCCGTGTCCGAAGAGGCTCGCCCCGTACGCCTCGAGGGCCAGCCCCAGACCGATCGCCTCCCGCGCCATGCGCACCGGAGAGAAGCCCACAAGGCCATTGAACGACAGGCCGGGAACGTGGAGCACCTCGGATCGGTCGAGCACGTCTTCCGCCCCGTCATCACGGCGAAACTTGTAGACGATCTCGTTGTCGGCCTTCCGGCGCGTCACCTCGACGCGATCGGGCCGGCGCTGCCATAGGCCCCGCGTGCGCCCGCCGCCGTCCATGTCGATCTCGGCGTAGAAGTTGCCCCAAGTCAACAGGTGGCTCTGCCCCGTCTCGCGGAACGTGAAACTGGCCGTCTCGGGATTCGGCGCGTCGTGCAGCAGGTAGTACTCGCGCTCCCCATCCGCGAGATCCTTCCCGCCGTCGCTGCGACGCCTGTGGAGCTTGAGCGGGAGCTGTGCCACCGACTCGCTCAGAATGCGAACGGCCGCATACACCGCCGTGCTCGTCAGCGCGTTCGACTCGGACACCGCCATGCCCGAGAAGCTGTCCGACCCCGACGCCAGCCAGGGAATCGGAGAGGACGGGTGCGCCGTGGCACCCTTCGTAAACCGCGACTCACGCGGCGCTATTAGTGCCGAAAGAAAACTCATCCCTCATCCCCCCATCGACCCCAAGCCGCCTCGAGATACAACAATAGACCCGCCACGGCCAGACCGCCCCAGGCCCAGCCATGCACCGCCGACAGCGACGCCCCGAACGCCGCACACGTCACGCCCAATAGACCCTGGATCGCCCTGGAACGCTTCAATTGACCGAGCACTCCGCTTCGGCCACCGACACAGAATCTCTGAAAACTCGCGGGAACCACCATGAGCCACGCTTCACAAGATCCCCGCCGCCCTCTTCCAGCAACTCAATGCAGCGAAACACCTGCCAGAGATAGGACGGAGAAAGAAGTACTTGCTCCTCCGATCCGTCACGCATGTCGACCAAGTACATTGACCGATCCCTCACCTGAAACATGTGCGCAAGAGTGGCGAGACTCCCGCAATCGTCCCGGCCGAAGTGGATGAAAGAGCACAGGTCGTCGCTCGGTTGAACACCGAGAATCCCAAACGACGATCCGCTTAGCCGGCACTCAAACCACGTCAACGGGAACGGCAAAAGAATGTCTACCTGTATCATTCGGGACTCGACCGCGAGCGAGGACACGTCGACGGTGGCCGCCGATCCGGTCAACCTCCTAAGCGTCTCCACGTCCGTATTGCGCCGGCCAACCAGCTCCGTCATCGCGTCCTCGTAGATGGTCACGCGTTCACCGCCTGCCAGTTCGTTAGCCATTCTTCATACTTCCTCGCCCCAACATCCATCGCGCACACCAAGCAGTAGAATCGACCAGCAGCCCATTCGCCCCACACCCTGAAGTTTCCGCTCGAGCATCGCGGGCACATCTGCTCGTTCTTGCGCTTGTCCATCTCCGCTCGCATCTCTTCCGACGAGAACGCTGCCAAACGCTGCCGGATCGTCTCGACGTGCTCCATTTCGCCACGCCGAATCGCCGGCAACAGGGCGGGACGGCAGTGGTCATGGAACAGGTCACGCGGTCGATAGCCAAGGGCCTCGACAATCGACTCGAACGAGCACCCGGCGTGACAGTGAAGAACCACCCCCACTCGGCCGTTGGAGATGCTCAAGGACGGCGACCGATCCTCGTGCGCCGGACAAGCTCCCTGCCAACCCCTGCCTGACTTCTGCGCCTTCGTTGCGGCGACGATCGCCGAGAGAACGTCGCTCACCACTCACCCACAACCATCTTCGCGTCCGGGCGGTCCCAATACGGCACCTCGGGCGTTGCCGCGCCCTTCGCACCCAGGATCGCCAGCACGAGCGCCGCGATGCCGTCGATCTTGTCGCCGCTCTTGTGCTTCGAAGGCATGATGTTTCCCTCCGGGTCACTCTTTACCGCGACATTCGAAGCGTTCCACGTCAACACCGGATTCGCCCCGTGCCGCAGCTTCCCGTCCGCAATCAGCGACTCGAGCTCCTTCGCCGGGGCACTCATGTTCGGGATCGTGAAGCCCACCTCCACAACCTCGAAGCCGTCCTCCTGCAACTCATTGATCAGGTGCGAGGCGTTCCATCTGTCGACCACCAGCCGATTCAGCCCGCGAGACTCCCGCAGGTCGTTCAGGTGCTTGCGCACGTAGGCGTAGTCCGTTCGGTTGCCCTCTGTCGCCGTGATGAATCCATCGCGCACCCATGCGTCGTACGGCACGCCACTGTCCCGGCTGCGCCTCACCACGCCCTCCTCCGGTACGAAGAAGTGCGCCTCGCACGAGTGCGTCTCCGGCCAATACAGAACCACGGCCGTCAAGTCCTCCGTCGAAGCCAGGTCCACACCGGCCACGCACACCCCGCGCCGCTGCGGAGCCCCTTGACACGCTCCCCACGACGCCATCGGAATCCAGCGGATGTCCTGCTCCGTCCATAGGTTCAGGTGCAGGCGCTTGAAAGTGTTTTCGTAGTACGGATTCTCCTGCGCCTTCTGGCACTCGGCCGCGATGTACTCCTCTTTGACGCTCACCCCCAGGTTCGGGTTCGCCTTCGCCCACGTCTCGCGGATCGTCCAGTCGTCGTCCTCGTCCGCCGAGAAAATGACGCCTAGAAACGCATCGTCCTTGATCGTCCCCTCGGCCACCTGCTCGGCCCTGCGCCGAAACTGGTAG
>JAAOEI010001001.1_pt1 | contig 10615 bp, 12 predicted proteins | sample 7059261 | NCBI WGS metagenome assembly JAAOEI01 (sample SAMN14008812, study PRJNA610033) | viral metagenome | isolation source: viral particles filtered from seawater | place: China: Hangzhou Bay, Yangshan Deep Water Harbour | collected 2017-10-31
GGTAAATACAAGTTTATCTGCACAATACAGGAACACAGCAGGTAACGACTCTTCAAGTGCTTTTGCTTATCAATTACAATCAACCGTAGCTCCAACTAATAACGTCTCATTAACTCAGGCAACACTTGGTAATGATGCGACAACTACAAGAAGAATAACGTTTTACGAAAAAGAAAATATTACAGCAGGTTTTGACCCATTTGGCCAACAGGGAATTTTTGGATTATAATATATGCTGTTACCGTTACTACAAAATAACTTACTAACGCAAGCGCAGAATGTAGTGATTACTGCCAATGCGGGAAGTTATGCATTAACGGGAACGGATGCCGGATTAACGGCGCAAAGGCTTATAACCGCAGACGCTACATCCTATTCACTCAATGGCGTAGCTGCTAACTTTGATTTTCAGCGCAAAATACAGGCTGATTCAGCCGCTTATGCACTTAATGGCCTAACCGCTGGCCTTACCAGTCAAAAGCTAATTAGCGCAGATGCTGGTAGCTATACCCTAACCGGAATAGCTGGACAACTTAGCCGGCAGATTACTATAGCCGCTAACGCAGGCACGTTTAACCTTACCGGGGTAACGGTCAGCCTGATATATACCCCCACCGGTAACAAAATACTAACGGCAGACGCTGGTAGCTATCAGTTCGCAGGATATGCCATTGATTTTCTGCGTGGCAGGGTAATGCCGGCAGATGCGGGCAGCTATGATTTGTCCGGTGTTGCCGTATCATTACAACAGGCAAGAAAGCTTATAGCCGGACAGGCTGCCTTTGCTATCACAGGCATAGATACGCAATATGTATGGCTGCACGTTTTAGCGGCTAATCAAGCCACTTATGTAATTACTACGGCCACGGCTGCCTTGCTTTTAAATACGCCACAGGAAACCTTTAAATCGTTTTTAGGCACACTTTCAAAAGATGGCTACCTCAGCAGTCAGATAAGTAAGGAAAGCAATCTAAACGCAAGCATAAGCGGCAAAAGCTATGCCCAAAATATAGAGTTAGAGTCTATTCACCATGAAGAAATAACATATTAAATATGATTTTCAATACTCAAGGATATTTATCCATCGTTTTAGACACCAATGTAGACCTGGCTGCTGTAGGTGCTACTGCATTGGCTATCAAATACCGCAAGCCATCCGGGGCAACCGGGTCATGGTCTTCCAGTATTCATCAAACGACTAAGCTTATATATAATTTCGCTAATAGTGACTTAGATGAGGTCGGACTATGGAAGGCTCAAGCATTCTTTACAGTAGCCGGCAAAAACGCCATATGCGATATTGTTACCTTTGACGTAACGCAAAAATTATGAGCCTGATTAAAAATATACTTGGCATGGGTAAGGGCGATTTGCTCAAGTCGCTTGGGGCTATCTTGGATGAGATCATAACGAACAAGGAAGAGCTGGCAAAAGCAAAGATTGAGGCAGAAAAAGAAGTTAATCGGCATTTAGAAGCATTAGCCGATAAGGTAATAAAGCAACAGGAAATAGAGGTAGATGATAGAAAGACGGCCCGCCAGCGTGAAGCTGATGTAGTTAAGGCTATTGGCCATTTCGACTATATGATGTGGGCGCTTGCCTTTGCTGGTATTGGAATCCTTTTTTATTCGCTTTATCAGCTTGTGAATACGCAGATTCAGAACAAAGAGCTGTTTGTGCATCTTATTGGGATTATTGAAGGCGTGGTAGTTAGCATCTATAGCTACTATTTCGGCAGTTCATTGGGTTCACGTATTAAAGACATGAAATAACATGGCATCAAGTACTGTAGTAGCAAAATTAGCGGTAGAAATAGCGGCAAATACTGCTGCATTCAATACAGCTTTAGCTCGTACTGAAAGTAAACTTGATAAATTTCAAAAAGGAATTAAAAATATAAGCGCACAGCTTTTAGCTGGATTTGCTCTTATTGACGTTGGAAAACAGTTAATTGAGGTTACTTCTCAATTTCAAAGGTTTGAGGCAGTTTTAACTAATACTCTTGGCAGTAATTCAGCAGCAAAAGAAGCTATTGATGGAATAAGAGAATTTGCTTTAAAAACACCATTTGAGGTTAGCGAAATCACAGCCGCTTATGTTAGATGGACAAACCAAGGTTTAAATCCTACAATTAGTAAAATGCAAATGCTTGGTGATGTTGCATCATCACTTGGCGCTGGATTTGAACAAACAGCCGAAGCATTTAAAGACCTTGCAGTAGGTCAGACTAAACGCCTTGAGGAAATAGGTATATCTGCAACGCAGCAAAATGGTAAAATACAGTTATCATTTAAAGGCGTAAATATTGAAATCGAAAAAAATGCGCAAGGAGTTCAAAAAGCACTTGAAGTATATAGTCAATTGCCAGGTGTTTTAGGCTCTACTGCTGCAATCGCTGAAACATTGGGTGGAAGAGTATCAAACCTTAAAGATGCATGGGATAATCTTTTATTGACTATAGGTCAAGGTAATACCGGAGTATTATATAATTCAATTCAATCTCTTACTAATTTAGCCATTGTTGCTGCCAATGCTAGTGTTGAATTTGAGCTTTTTCGAAAGCGCACAGCCTATACTTTATTGACAGTTGGAACCCTTGGATTAGGCGAAGGATTAGCCAGTAAACTTGTTGAGTTTAATAATCTAACTCAAGACGCGCAGGAATATTTGTTAAGGCTTGGAAACACAGCGTCTGGTAAAAAAGTATCAGATGTTTTAGGTCTTATTGAGCAAGGTAAATCTGCAAGAGAACTTTTAGAGGATAAAATAGACCTTCAAAAAAGATTTAATGAAACATTCCTAAAAGAAGGCGAAACTCAGAATGATATAAATGCAATCTATTATCTATATCTAAAAAAGCTTAATGCCAGATATCAGAGTGAGGTTAAATCTAATATTGAAGCCAGCAAAGCCGCAGGATTAGCTGCAAAGAAAATTGCTGATGAATTAAGACAAGCGCAAGCAGCAAGAGATAAAGAAGAAGCTGAGAGAAAGGCAGAAAGGGAAAGGGCTGAAAGGGAAAAGAAAGCAGAGCAGGATTGGAATAAAAAAATGGCTGCTCGTGAAAAGGTAGAGGAAAGATATCAAAAGATGCTTTCTGAAAGACCTGAAACGCTTCCTTTTGGAATGAAATCATTTAAAGATATTTTAGGTGATAAAGATGGAAAATTACCTGCCATTAAATTATTTACTGATGAGCAAAGAAAAGCATATTTAAAAGAGGTTGAAAGCGCTAGTCAATCTAATCAGCAATTTGTCAAAGATGCTGAAATGATTAATCAGGCATTTTCCGATGCAGCATCCGGTGGAATTGCTGATTTTTTAAATGGTTTGGATGATGTAGCGTCAGGTCAAATATCATTTGGTGATAATATTATAAAAGCATTGGCCGGATTTATGAAGCAGTTTGGTCAGGCATTGATTACTATTGGTATCGGCAAACTTAATTTGGATAAATTATTTACAGCAGGGCCAGCTGGTGCTGCTGCTGCTATTGCTGCTGGTACTGCTCTGATGCTTGCGGCTGGAGCAGTAAGTAGAAGCATGGGTAAAAAAGCACAAAATATAGGCGCAGGTGGAAGTAGTAGCGGAGGTGGGAGTGGTTTTGCAGGACAAACTGTTACTGCCTCCGGTATGAGTAGTAACATAACTATTACAGGCGAGCTTAAAGGTTCAGGACGTGACCTGGTAGCTGTAATTAATCAAACGTCATTTGATAACAAAGTAAGGAAAGGAGGCTAATATGTCACACCATCACACAGATAGCCGGTTAGGCTTGGCAATAGGGGCGGTAATGGGTCTATTAAATGGCGCCATAACCCATAACGATGTCATCATTACCATATTTTTGGGTATTGTTGGCTCAACTGCCGGATATTTTACTACCATGTTTTGGAACTGGCTTAGTGACCGATTTAAAAAATAATGGCTGATATTAAGTTACTTACTGTACTTTGGAAGCAGAATAGCCCTTTTGGTGGTTATAATGCAAACGATACTGTTATAACCTTTTATGACACAACTACCAATCAGTTTAAAGTAACTAAGAACGGCACTACAATAACCTCCGGCAATCAGATACCGCAAACATTTTATATAAATGGATCTGTTCCGGACACCTATTATAAATCAGAATACACAGAACAAGTCTTAATCTGCGAAGGTGATGCCAAGGTAAAATATGAGAGGCAATCTGCTTTCCCTTATTTAAGCAAGACACTTTTACCTGCTCATCCTTCCTGCGATATTCCGCTGGTCTGCGATCTAACATTTACCGAACTGCCGGAAATAACCAACGCCAGCACGGCAACTGCTTTAGATGGCGCAGTAACAGTAACGGCTACCAGTTCAAACGGAGCAATTCAGTACGCATTAGGCAAAGACTTCGTTTATGGTGCTGGACAGACTTCGGGCACGTTTAGCAATCTGCGGCCGGGTACATATACAATCTATGCACGTGACGCAGTCAACTGCCGGGCAACGATTAGCTTTAAAATAGACGTTACTACGACTTATGGCGTATTGTACCGGCTACAGTATCAAAGCGCAGACGGGTCTACCCAAAAAGCAGAAATATTAGAAAAAGGCTATTCCGGAGCGGTGTTGGATGTTAACGCAGGCACGCCCCCGGTCATTTACAGGCTACGTGGTGAAAGCGAGCGTGAAAAGTTTGTCAGCGTTCTGCCGGGTGAGGTTGAGATATCTTGGGTGTCCGAAACCGAAGGCGATTTCAATGAGCTATACGATAACGACCCGGATCAATATCGGATACAATTAACCATAGATGGCAGCGTACAATGGATTGGAAAGGTGTTGACCAATCAGATTCAGGAGCGCTATGTCAACGCCCCGTATACCTTTAATGCAGTCGCTACCGATGGCCTTGCCAGCCTTGGTGAAACATTGTTTTTGGATGACTTCGGCTCACGACTGACGGGCAAGCTAAGTCAAATAAACGTTATAGCCTATATCCTTAAAAAGATAGGCTTTGGCCTTAGCATCCGGTCAGCGTGTAATATATACGCTACAACGATGGCCGCTACGGCAGCGGATGACCCGCTTGACCAGGCTTATGTTGATCTTGACCGTTATTATCTGATTAACGACAATCCGACTTGCTTAGATGTACTGCGATACATTTTGGAGCCATATGCTGCCCAAATTCTGCAATGGGGCAACAAGTGGTGGATTATCCGGGTTGAAGAACGTACATTTTCATTTGATTACCGGGAATATGACGCAGATGGTGACTACGTATCTAATGGTAATTATGACCCGTTTGTAGATGTTAAAATAGGCAGCGATACGGATAGGCTTGTATGGTCTGGACAAAATCAGATGCTCCGCATTATGCCGGGTTATGGTAGCGTTCGGCTAATTAATAACCTTGGCCTGAAAAAGAACATCATTGGTAATGGTGATTTCCGGCTTGTCGCTGCGCCTAAATCGGAAGGATACATAGATGATAAAAATATAGATTATGTAGTAGATACTACCGGCTGGCAGCTTGTAAATGCAGCTAATAAGCCAATCAATGTCAAATATCAGACCATCAGCGAGGACAACGTAGCGCTTACGCTTTCATCTTACGAGGACAATAGCAGTAATTACATCCTGTCTGATGATCTCAATCTTAAGATGGGTACTACTGATAGGTTTCTGCTTAAAATACGCTATAAAATACAGCGTGATTTTCAGAACTACCTTGGTCAGATTGTTAGCTATAAGTGGTATTATTTGCGGGTCAGGTTTGAAATTACATATGGCGGCTATTGGCTGAATGAGGATGGCACTTGGAAGGATACGGCAACACAGATTATTACGCATTTACAGCCAGACCAGGCAAATCAATGGATAGATTTTGAGGTTAACGTAGCTACCCCTTTAAATGCCAACGGTGCGCCAAGTGCTGACTTTCTCGGTGGTAAGGCGTTTAATGTCAAGATATACCTGCCTAATGCTAACGAAGCAGAATTTAATGCTAACACTACATCGGCGGCATTATCAGCATTAAAGGCAAAGCAGACATCAGGTTATCCGGCAGGTGAAAAAACGAGCTTTTACGACATTAACGGTACGTATACGCCATCCGGATTCTTAGGTAATTACCTGCACTATTACGAGCTTAAAGAGGACACCAGCGCTGAATCATTGCCTAATATTATCCGGCCTAATGATTACAATGACTCAACACCGCCATATAATAAACAGGTTTGGGTACTTCAACATATTCAGCAGTATATAGTAACGGTTCAGACTTTTATTAGCTTAGATTACGTCAGCATGGAAATGCTTTCCAATGGAGAAGCAAATCCTGAGAATGAGGCTCTTGAACAGTCAATGGAAAACAAGAACAGGCTGCCTATCCAAAAAGAAATATTCCACAGCTCAATAGTAAACAACGGTAAAACGCTTTTGAGTTTTAGTAATGCTATCCGGTTTGGGTCGGATTACGGCACTAATATGCAAGTAGCATTTACTGCCGATAATACATGGGCTACCAAAAAGGATTACGTAGCGAATTCGGCTGACATTGTTTACAACGGATATTTGCGTAGTTCAGCCGGTACGCCTTATGAAAAGTGGGCCCGGACGGCCATAGGTGAAGAAAAGACATTGCAAGCGATATTGATGGATAGCTACAGTAGCCAATATAATCAAAGCTGGAGGATGCTATCCGGTAGCTTGTATAGCAATGACACGAGGATGACACCACTTAGCACAATAAGGGAAACAATGGACGGTAATCGGTTATATTATCCGGTGTCTATTGAATGGGATATGTACGGCAACAATTATTCAGTTGAGCTGCTTGAATTGTTTGATATAGAGGACAACTCAGCGGCAGGCTTTTCAAAAGGATTCACAGTAGGATATAATAGCTAACATGGCACAACTATCAAAAAGTACATTCGAAACAACCTATCAGGACGTAGCCGGCACATTTGCCGATAATACAACCAGGCAGATTACTGAGGGCGATATGCGGCAGTTTGCCGATGATATTGCTGACTCAGCGCTATTGCTTGATGATGCTTACGATACCATACAATTCATCATTGACGGAGGCGGTGCGGTCATTACAAGCGGTGTAAAGGGTGATATAATGATTCCTTTTAACTGCACGGTGCTTGGTTGGGATATTGTCGGTGATGCATCCGGGACAATCCAGCTTGATGTATGGAAGGACACGTATGCCAACTTTCCGCCTACGGTAGCCGATACCATTACAGGCACCGAAAAACCGGCATTAAGCAGCGCACAAAAGAACCAGGATACGGCACTTAGTAGCTGGACAACCACGCTAACAAGAAACGACTGGCTGCGTATCAATGTAGACGCAAGCCCGGCACCGGCAACGGTTACCCGTGTAACTTTGGCCATCCGTGTTAAACGCACAGCGGCATAATGGCAGCGCCAACCTATAAGGCCAAAGGAACAGCCGGACAGACTCAATCCGGCACTTCATTCAGCTTTACCTATCCAACGGTAGCGGCTAATGACCTTTTGTTTCTGATGATATTGGAATGCGACCTAAAGAATATCACGGTTAACGCTGCTTGGACTCAGCGGGTCAAAAAGTTTATTCCATCGGGCAGCCCTACGATGGCTTTGTATATCTATAGCAAGCTTGCAACCGGTAGCGAATCAGGCAGCGAATCAGTCACGAGGACATCCGGAGGAAGCACGTTTTTCGGTGGGCAGATATATAGCTACGATGGCGATAACTATATAACCATCGAAAATATAAGCAGCAACGCAGGGACAAGCGATACCGTGACATGGTCAGCGGTTACGCTTGGAGGCACGGAGCGCACTTTGGCGGCATTTAGCACCAACTTTAACACGACAACTAGTTTAGGCACACCAACAGGCTACACCAATAATGCCGATGAGACGCTAAGTACTTTGGACTATGATGTAGTGTTTGAGCTTAACACCAAAGGCAACGTTTCAACCGATGGAGCGGTAACTGCTACCGGTGGTAACTTAGATGGGTGGGGTACGGCTCACATAGCGATATATAACAACACGCCAACCGGGACAGGTGGCAGCAGATCATTTATCGTCAATTAAATGGCAATAGCAAACACCAATACCGCCCCCATCCTCGTAGAAGGTAGTAACATAACACTGACACAGGCAGGGCAGACTATTACGATTGCCAGCACGGGTGGCGGTGGTGGTGGCACTCCAGGAGGGTCAACGACTCAAGTACAGTTTAACGATGCCGGTGCTTTTGCAGGTGATGCTGGCTTTACTTATGACAAGACAAATAATATAGTAGGTCTTGAGGCTATAGACTGGGCGCAGACTCCTACTGCTGTTGATGCTGTGCGCAGGATGCTTTGGGATGATGGCGAGGGGTCGCTGGCGTTGACGCTTAAAGGCGGTAACGTTACGGTTACGCTTGGTACGGAGGTCGCATCGCTTGTTTATAACGCAGAGGCCACGACACTTGACAAAGGCATGGTTGTATATGTCTTTGGCGCATCGGGTCAACGGGTCAGCGTTAAAAAGGCGGTGAATACCGGTGATAGCACATCCGCTCAGACGTTTGGGGTAGTGGCTGAAAGCATTGCATCCGGTGCCGAAGGGTGGGTAATTGTCCAGGGCATGGTGCGAGGTTTGGATACTTCGGCTTATACTCAGGGCGATGCTTTGTATCTATCTGCTACAGCCGGCCAGTTTACCAAAACCAAACCATATGCGCCTAACCACTTGGTGTATGTTGGCTTTGTAGTCAAGGTAAACGCTTCATCCGGGGAAATATTTGTAAAGTGTCAGAACGGTTACGAATTGCACGAGATTCACGATGTACAAATAACGTCAGTAGCCGATAAAAATATGCTAATGTATGACGGTGGTACATCCCTTTGGAAAAACAATGTAAGTTTGTCAACGGATACGGCCCTATCATCCGGTAGCGATTCCTTGATACCTTCGCAAAAAGCAGTCAAAACCTATGTTGACGCTGGCGCTAATGCCTCGTCAGTAGGTGGAAGATTATATTTATTTAACGCATATTAACAATGGCAGCTAATTTTCAACCGGTATTTGCACTCAAACCTGAGACCAAGGTCAACTGTATAATTACAGCAACGACTACGGACAAGTCAGGAGCAACAACTACAAACATCAAGGACTTGCTAACCGCAGCGACTGATGGCACTAAGGTTACTTGGATTAAGTTTAAACACGCAGGGAACTCCACGGCCGGAAGCTTTATTATTTGGATTACCGACACATCCGGATCAAATCCTACGCTCTTTTATGAGCAGCTCTATACTACCATTACATCAAGCACTACAGTAGCATCCGCAGAAGGCACTATTATTTTTAATGATCTGCAACTTAAAAGCGGTCAAAAAATACAGGTAGGTGCAACGGTAGTAACTTCTAATATTCACGTTACTGCCTCAATTGGGGATTTTAGCTAATGTTTAAAGGTTTTGCAAAGGTTCAGCATTTTAAGGGTTTTCCAGCCCTTAATTTTCAATTAAACAATGAAGCATACGGTTATAGCGGATGCAACTTGTGGCTTGACGCATCATCTGGTTTGAATACTCAAACTAATTTAGCAGCTATTAGTATTTGGAAAGACAAGATTAACGGAGTAGAATATATGCAAAATACTGCTGCTGCTCAGCCTAGACTACAATCATCTGATGTTTCTTTTAATAATTATCCTACTATTGATTTTAATACTACTGGAAGAGGATTATTTGCAACTAATGGAGTAGCAATTAGAAATACTACTTTAGCATTAGTGTATCAATATATATCTTCTGCAACTGGCGCAAGCTATAATAGCAGGGTTGTAAGTGATGGTGATCAAACAAGCGCAAGGACAAACGGCGGAGGATTTTTTTGGAATAGAAATAATAATGGAACTATTTTAAATCAAGCAGGTATTTATTCTGGCGGTAGTGCGCCAAATGCTACTTCAATAAATGAATATACAACTACTCAAAGAATATCAATAATTAATATTAATAACTGGTATTCTAATGGATCAATAGTTACGATAGATACTGGTTCATTGGCTGGTATAAATGGTTTTATTTTAAATGCAATAGGCGGAAGTACTGCCGTATTTTCTGGAATTTTTAAAGTAGCCGAAATACTTAATTATAACAGGATATTAAATTCAGATGAAATTTTAGCTTTATCTGGTAGACTAAATTCAAAATATGCCATCTATTAAATGTCAGACTTTATCTGAAGCCAAAGCCATTAATGCACGGGTGACGGCTGACTGCATAGCGCAAAGCAAATGGACGGACAGCGTTACTAATAACTACTGTAATCCTACATGGGATGAAGAGCTGCAAAAATGGCTAGTTCCAATCCTTGAAGGTTACAAATCGTTCTTTACTGATAGTGAGATAGAAAACGCAATGAAATGAGTAACGCCAATTTAATCCGTGAATATCTGATAAAGCACAAAGGCATAAGCAAGCTCGGATTGGCTAAGATATTGGTGGAAGAACACCCGCACTTGTTTAAAAATGTAGAATCAGCAAGGGTTCAGGTAAGGTACGTCACCGGCACTCAGGGAATAAAAAAAATTCACAAAAAGGAAGTAAATCAAAGCTTTTACTATAACGGATTT
>JAAOEI010001002.1_pt1 | contig 10611 bp, 17 predicted proteins | sample 7059261 | NCBI WGS metagenome assembly JAAOEI01 (sample SAMN14008812, study PRJNA610033) | viral metagenome | isolation source: viral particles filtered from seawater | place: China: Hangzhou Bay, Yangshan Deep Water Harbour | collected 2017-10-31
TCTGTCTTTAACCAATTATCTATGTCCTTTAGATGGTGTCCCCAATATCTCTGATCTTGAAACTCTCCATCTATAAAAGTATTGTCCTTTATAAAGTTTATCTCAGGGTCATAGCTTCTCACATCAACACCATCAAGGACAACTTTCTTTTCTTCAAACTTCCTATGTCCTTTAAGGAGTTCCATTGGGTCTTTACCTAAATCAATGTCCATAAAAGACTGTCCTTTAAAACCTTCCTCTTTACCAGAACCATCCTGTCTGTAAAGCATACAAAAGTCAGTTCCTAAATCTTCCGCCAAAGAGCGAGTAGTTATGTATCTAAATATTTGATTGCCCAATCCTGAGCCTTGATGAAATAGCCCTCCTATCATAAATCTACTTGGTGAAATGCAAATGTTTCTAATCCTTTATTTTCTGGTGTCTCATGTTCTTTAGAGAAGAACTTAGCGACATCTAGCGGTGCAAACTTACAGCCAACATCTTCTAACCACTTTCTGTTCCAACAACAAATATGTCCGTCTTCATTGTTGTTTCCATACCTCATCTTAACTGGTCTAGTAGAGGCAAGGTTCATTAATTTCTTACTTCTCAGAGAGACACTGTTACCAACTCTAACAATGTTTCCTTCTTCATCTCTATATGAAAAATCATCTTGAGGAAGTGGCCATATAGCACCAATATAGTCATAACTTAACCAGTTATCGTTCCATAAGTGAGGATTGATAACGTAACCATCATCATGTATTAAGAGTGCATACTCTGTTCTTACATACCAATGCAATTCTTTTATTATCTTCTCATTCCACTTTTCAATAGAATCACACTTCATGTCATAGATAATTTTCACATCACCAAAATCAATACCTTCACACGATTTCTCAACAGCCTTTAGATGTTCTCCAAAGCGTTGGTTTGTTAAACATATTAGTGTTACTTGTGGTAATTTAATCTTCTCCATAAAACTCTTTGACTTTCTCAATTACATATTGCTGGTCTTCGTCTGTTAAAGCGTGGTGAACTGGTAATGACAGTAGATTCTCCCACACCTTCAAATTAGGCAATGGATATTTAACTGCCTTCTTCCAATATGTCATCTCGCTAAGTGGTTTAAAGTGAACAGACGTATGTATTCCGTTCTCTGCTAAGTGTTGACATAGACCATCTCTGTTAATCCATTCTGGTGTGTAGTATTGAACTGTGTGTGAATACTTAGGTTTCTTAAACCAGTTATAGCCTTCAAAAGCCTCATCATATCTCTTTGCAATCAACCTTCTCCTGCTGTTAGTCTCTCTTAATCTCCTTAGTTGTCCTAAACCGATAACAGCTTGAACATCTGTCATATAACCTTTAATGGCATTTCCTGTTCGTATATCATAATCCCATGTGTAGCTACCTCCTTTCACCCTTTCATGTGTGAGTTTCTCTACTCCTAACCATGTCATTGGTCTAAGTTTCTTGTATATCTCCTCGTCATTAGTAGTTATCATTCCTCCATCAAAGATAGGTAGTGTCTTTACAGCTTGGAAACTCCATACAGTAATATCTCCTTTACCTGCTCCTGGTGTGAAACAAGCATGAGCAGCGTCTTCAATTATTAATGGTTTATGTTCCCCACATTTTGCTCTAATCCTATCTATCTCAGCTAATCGTCCATGACAATCAACAGCAATAATAGCCTTTGTCTTTTCTGTAACCTTCAGGCTTTCAGGATCCATACATAAAGTATCTGGGTTTATATCACAAAAAGTAACGTCCATATCGTTCCACTCTCCAACTATAGCGTCTGATACGAAAGTAAATGGTGTTGTTATAAGTTCTCCTCCTTTAATGTCATAGGCTTTCAAAGCTATATCTAAGGCAGAGGTACATGAGTTAGTAGAGATAGCATATTTAGCACCAACGTATTTAGCAAACTCCTCCTCAAACTCTTGTGCTTTTTTACCGAACATTACCCAACCACTATCAAGAACTTCTAGTAGTTCCTTTTTAGTTTCTTCATCGTATGTCGGCTGTAATAAGTTTATATGCTTCATATTTTTTTCCATTGATTTAAGTATTTAATAGCTTTTTTTAAAATTTCAATATCATCCTTAGCCATGCCCAAAGATGCGTTACACTGGTGACACAATAAACCTCTAACCTTCCCAGTGTCGTGACAATGGTCTACAACTAATTTTTTATTATCCTTACAGATGGCACACATATACCCTTGTTCTTCTAAAAGAATATAATAATCCTCAATAGTTATTCCGTATAGAGATTTTAGTTTATAGTTCTTTGCTTGTTCTGGGGTAATTGGATATTTTTTTCTTCTTTCCGCTCCTCTCTTTAAGACCCTGTCACGATTACGTAAATAGCTCTTTCTATTAGCTTCTTTTATTTTTTTAGGGTCTTTATACATTATAATTTAATCCAAGATTCTAATAAATCTATTCTCTTAACTCCATCTGTAAACCACTCCTTAGGACAAATAATCCTCTTGTTGTGGTTTGGATTGAGATAAGCACTCCACCATCCGAATGTTGAGTTAGCCATGATCATTCCCTCACAGCTCGCCATCATATTCAAGTCTTCAATATCAGTTTCATTCTCAACTAATTGGAAGTTGTCTTCTCCTAATAGTTCAGTGAAGTATTTTTGACACCATTCTCTATCTTCCTTATCTTTCTCTGGGTCTTGTCTGTCATGGCAAAATACCAAAAACTTCTTTCCTTCAAATTCTTTAACAGCTCTTTCGTAGTAATCTGTTTCTGATAGTCGTGTATGGAAGTTACCTTTATGGTAATCACCTCTCCTTATGTGAATAGCAACATAAGGGAGAAAACCAATATCATCACCATACATCTGTTTAATTTCCTCTTTGTACTTATCAAAGTATTTATGACTTTGAACATAAACATCAGGAATATTACCCTCTCTCATTTGAGCATAAAGGTATGCCTGTTTAAACATAATGTTTCCTATTCCTCCTACAACGTTTCTTATTTCTCTCATACTTGCAATTCACCAAAGTTAAGTCTATAATAGAGACCATGATTAAAACACACTGTCCAGCTTGTAATACAATTAACTATCGTTCCCCTTCTAAAGTTCAGCCAAGAAACTACTGTTCTCGTGGGTGTTATTCGATAGACAGGAACAAGGAGTTGAAGAAGCGAGGTAAAAAATCTCAATTCAAAAAAGGCAATAAGAGGCCTAATGACTGGACTATTAGGCAAACCAAAAAAGTATCTGGTAATAAAAATTACGCTTGGAAAGGAGAGAGTGTCAGTTATCGTGGACTTCATCAATGGATTCGTCGTCAGAAAGGTAAACCAACTCAATGTAGCCTGTGTGGTAAGGAAAGTTCTAAGCCTCGTGAAATACAATGGGCTAATATAGATGGTAAATACCGAAGGAATATTAATGATTTTGTTGCAATGTGTTGTTCGTGTCATAAGAAACATGATATTAGTCTTATTGAATCCAGTCAGGATTTTCCGTCTGCCATTCTATAATATTTTTTAGAGAATCTTCAAACGACATAGGTGATTTCCAACCCAAGTTTTTTAACTTAGTACCATCTAATCCGTAGTGAACATCATGTCCTGGCCTTGTAGAGTGAAAATCCACAAATTCATACTTTAATTTCTTATTCATATAGTCAGCAATCATTTGAGCTAACTCAAGATTATCAAGTTGCTTATCTCCAACAATGTTGTATCTGTCTGGTTTATCTAAAGCTCCAGATTCATGTAAGTGTGGTGGTAAGTTTTTAATAATAAAAAGTAAAGCATCTGCATGGTTTCTTGAGTGCATGTAATAGCGAGTTCCTATGTTATCTGGCGTACCATGTATTTTTACAGTTTCATTATCCATCAATGCCTTCTGGATTATTACAGGATATTTTGAGGGTTGTTGAAATTCTCCCGCATTGTTCATTGTATTGGTAATAACAACTGGCACTCCGTAAGTCCTCCAATATGAGATAGCGATTGCCTCTTGTGCTGCTTTACTTGCTGAGTATGGATTACTTGGAACTATCGGAGACCATTCTGGGTGTCTTTGTTCTCTACCAGATGGACCATACACTTCATCAGTTGAGACTTGCAAGAACACCTCTGGTTTTACTCTCCTTGCATATTCTAGTGTGTTCAACACTAGGTCAACATTATTCTTCACAAATGGTACTGGGTTTTGTATAGACGCTTCAACATCTGATAGTGAAGCCATGTTAATGATGTAATCAACGTGTCCAATCCTGTTTTCTAACTTCTTGCTAATTGGCTCAGTAAGATCGTGTGTAATTAAAGTCAGTCTGTCCCAATACTCTGGGTGATCTTTCAACATTCCTGTAATCTTGTCAGCTAGACCTTTGTGTTGGTAAGTAGCAATTCCTACAATATCCCAATCTGTATTATGAAAAATGTGTATCATTGTGTGAACTCCAATACTCCCACTTATTCCAGTAAGTAAAACTCTTTTCTTCTTAGTTTGTTTTTTCTTCATGTTTTTTTTGTAAGTAAATAAATTCATCTCTTTTTATCTTGTCAGGGAGTATGTTCGTTGCTTGGTGATCCCCTAATCGTATAACGACATTAATGTCATCAACTACCATAGGAGGGCCGTGCTTGTCATAGTAGCGTTTGTATAAATCGCAATCAAGCAACCACGTTAGGTTCTCGTCAAATAATAATGGTTCTTCATTTCTTATTGTCATAACAGACGGAGAACCTATTGTATTGTTGCCAGTATGTATATCATCTGAATATCTAGCCATGTGAGGGTGTGTTCTTTCTTCCTCATCTCCATAAGTATGGTTACACCCTGTAACTAGCCAATTATCTGTATCTCTAAAGTTCATTTCTATGTATTTTAGAGAATTATCCGAAGCCAAAAAATCGTCTAAATAAAGTAGTTTAATTAGCTCTCCTTTTGAGGCTTTAATCGCAGAGTTTGAATTTTGAGCCATACCTTTATTTGGATTTCTAAAATAATTAATATTTAAACTATCCTTAAACAATTTACACACCCCTTCTATTTGGTAGTCTTCTGAGTTATCAGAAACAACAACCTCAAAATCTTTGAACGTTTGATTTTCTAATCTAATTAAACTCTGAAAAAGAAATCTGTTTCCATATTTCATCTCGTGAGTAGGTATTGCAACTGATATTCTAGGTTTCTCTTCCATACAGTTTAGGAAAGTCTTTTTTAATTTGTGCTATTAATTCATCATGGTGATCTTGTGCGTCATGGATCATTGAATTTTCTTTAACTCGATAAAGAAACAAAGGCTCTGGTATTGTTGCTACATGCACACCTCTTGTTAGTAAGTTAATCCAGAGGTGCATATCTTCATATCCATGTACCATTCGTGGGCTATACCCACCAACCTTTAGTAGGGTCTTTCGTTTAACAGCACATGCACAAGGCAAGTAGTTTCCTTTTGTAAAGTCTTCCAATTTAATTTCAGGATTAATAATCACTACAGCATTTCCTAAACCAATTTCTTTTAATGATGGAGCAATAATGTCTGCATTAGTCTTTTCAATCTCCTCAGTTATTCTTTCAATAGCATTTTCAGTAATCATGTCATCAGCATCTAAGAAGAAACAGTAGTCGGCTGTTGAGTTCATAATGCCTGTGTTTCTAGCACTGGAAAGACCTTTGTTTACTTGCGACACAACACTAACTGGGTAACTTCCTGCTATGTTTAGAGAATTGTCTGTACTTCCATCATCAACAATAATGACATTATTCGGTTTAACTGTTTGAGAGAGGATTGAATCAATACAATCAGGCAAATAATCCTGTTGATTGTATGATGGAACTATTACGTCTATTGTTGGTTTTTTCATCTTCTTAATGCGTTTAATCCAGTAATTAAATCACCTGCTTGTTGTCCCCCTTCGGAAGAAGTGGTGAACTTCTTTGTTAGAGTTATGAGCTTCGGTTCGTAATTACAACCCCATAGAGGTTCGTAATATTCTTTAATCAGTGAGTCTGGATAAACGTAAGAAGGTGAAAGTGTGATCACTGGAGGATTGTCAAACAAGTATCTATTCCAGTGAGATTCATCATTCCATCTAGCTGTATAATTTTTATTAAAGTCTTTATCAATATTTGCTTTCAAAACTTTCATAGCTTCAATAAAGTCTTTTGCTTTTCCTCCTTGAAAACCGCCTGCGTAATATTTTTGTGGGACATTAATGTAAGCACTAGATTCTGGATTCGGTTCTAGTGGGAATTGAATGCCTTGTCTGAAAGCATACATAGGGTGTTGAGCTGCGGTTATTCCGTCTCCTAAAATTTCATCTCCAACATCAGCAACAAAGAGCATATCTATATCACAATAAAAGATGTAATCATATTCACTTAGCCTTTCTTCCTCATTTAAGAAAAGATGGTAACGCATTAAAGTAGGGTGAGGCCATTCAATAGGCTCTGTAGGGATCATTTCTATTGAGGTTCTGTCTAGAAATAGCTTTAGATCGCCCAAAATTACCTCAGAATCAACTTTTTGCTGTAATTCCTTCAGTTTATCTATTGTTTCATTTTTTTGCTTTAGGAGGGCTTTTAGGCTGTCTGGAGTTTTTTCATTTTCTCCATCTCTAAATTTAAACATCGGCTCATTATCGTATCTATGAGCCATAGCATTTGCTAGTGGTTCTTTTGCTTCATCTAAATTTTCTGGTAAGTCTGTCCACAGTAAGTAATCTACATTGTGATTTTTTAAAAAGAATTTGTCAGCAGTAGCTAACATTCTCTGTATGTATTCCCAATACAGAGGGTTTAAACAAATACAAATAAACGCTACTTTATACTCCTTATTAGAACTCTGTGTCTCAGTCATAATGTAATTGTATATAACTAGCTATTTGTTGGCAAGCATCTAATCAACAGAATCTATCTTCCTTTTGATTTAAGATAATCTACTCGCACTTTCGCTCTCGGACTTCTTTTAGGCGTACTTCTCCTTTTCATTGCTTCTTCACGAGCTTTAGCTTTATATCTAGCTTTACCTCTGCCTCTTGAGAGTTTCTGAGCAGCTTCATTTAGATAGTTAGTTAGAGAGCCACTTCTTTTTTTAAGAATCCTTCCAGAACGTTTTGCTGCTGGGTTTGTTGTTTTTGGCATACAAAAATTATATCACAAATGAAAAACCACTCACAGAAATAAGTGGTTTTTCGGTAGACTAACTATAAGTGTAGAGAAATTATAGTTGTGTCCTTTCGGACATATTCACCTTATCAAAAATTTTCAAAGTAGTCTTCCCATTTTTCATAACAACATTTCGCAATTAACATACATGGAATCATAATGAACGCTGCTAATATCCACAACACTGCACTGATTATTTTTTTAACTTCCATACTACTAATTACTCGTTTTCTTCTTCTGCTTTAAGAAGGATAAAGACTTCCCTATATCTTTTATCTTTTTTCTTACTTCATCTCTTTCTTTTTCTGTTAAAGGTTTGTATTCTTTATTTTCAAGTTTTTTAATCTCGTCTATTTCTTTCTGTTTCCAATTCTCATGCCTTATAACTTTATTATCTTTACTGTCATACCAAGTACCATTTTTAATATATTGTTTTGGATCAACTGTCTTAACATAACTGCTATATGCTTCTTCAGTTAAGACACTAGATACATCTACAGAATTTATTGTTATCGGTATACTCTGTCCTTTAGGTCTTACTGACAATAATCCCTTGTTTATAAGTTGTTCTTGTGTATCTTGATATGCTTGTTCAGAATAAGTAATTTCGATTACCATTTTATTCCTTAAAACTATGTAAAAATATTTCATATTATCCTATTACTTTAATTGACTTATAAGAACTCTCCTTCTTTTTTATTAGTGCAGACTCTAGTTGAGACCATTTCTGTGCTAGTTGGTGTGGGGTGGTTATCGTGGGCATATATGGCATTTTAGATATTTTTGGTAAAAACTCGCAGACAGATTTTACTTTAGCGTAACCATATTCACCGATTAGTAATTCACACGCTTTTCTTTGAGTGGTATTGCCATAGTATGTTTTACAAATTGGATTAAATGTTGAAAACATTTCAATTATAGAGTTAATTTCATCATGCAATGCGATAGCATTGCTATCTTCTTTGTTATTCTTATTTACTTTATTCTTATTCTGTTCATCTGTGAGTGTAACGAGCGTTACATCTGTGAGTGTATCTGTTCCACCTGTGAGTGGATCGTTTTTACTCGTTACACTTGTGGGTGTAACACGTGAAAACACAACTAATGGTATTATTTCTTTCCTGTTTCTTTTATTTTCATCTTTGTATATTCTTTGGATATATCCCTTATCATTTAATTTCTTCAGTGAATTACCAACCGTCGTGGGTGTTGTTTTAATTAACCTAGCTAGTGTTTCGTTACTAGCTGTGCATTTCTCGTTCTTTAGCTTAGAAAACCAATAAATAATTCCGTACAATCTTTCATCTATAAGGGAAATACTATCGTCTTCAAGAAGTGGATAAGGTATGATTATAAAATCAGGAAGTATTATTTTAAATACCCCTTTTTTATTAGTTGTTTTTTTGTTCTCCATATTGTTGTTCTACTACCTAAAACTTGATTGATAAAACCATCAACATTCTCTGGTATTTCTTTTTCCTTACACGATTCTATCAACAAGTAATACCATTCTCTCCAACTTAACTTTGGATTTAACTCTCCACCAAACTTAATGTCTTGTGTTATTAGTAAATTACCATCTTCATCGAAATAACATTTACCTGATAAAGGATTCTTTTTTCGTTTCATAATGAAATTATATCAATTGTGTTTTATTTTGCAACAAGTAATATGTATCTTTTCTGGGGATATACCAAAAACCCATACCCCGCCATAGAGATATGAGGTATGGATTTCTGGTCTCTATGGCTACTCTATTATACCACACTATTTATGTTAAATAGCAATATAGTTATTAACACCCATACTTCAGAGGTTAATATTTCTAATAAATTCTTGTGTAATGTCTTTTTAGTCAGAAATGGGAAACGATTGTGGGCATGGCAATGAGCTCAGAAAAAGTATGTGTTCCATTAAAGACATTTGTCTTTTTTGTTAAGACTTTAGTCTTCCATTTATCATTACTCTTTCCAACAATTAGAACCTGTTGTTTATTTCTATTAGACTTATAAATCTGATTAATCTTTACTTTCAATAGCTAAAGCTTCAAATACATCAACAGGTTCTGGTTCAACATCATCTGGTAAGTTTGCAAAACTTTCTTCAGCTTGTTTTAGAACCTTATCTTGATTAAAGAGCAACACTCCCGTTCTCTCTAGCTCATCAGACACAACATTTCTAACTAAATCTTTTGTTGATTTATTTTGTTGTGGATCTGCAATTACAGCATCTATAATTGTTAGAACTCTACCTGTAATAATACGAAGTGAATCCATAACAAAAGCATGGGTTACTAATTTCTCTTCTAATTCATTTTCTCCTATTTTTATTTCTTCAGTTGTATAGGCAACAACTTTTCCTTCTTTTTTAGAAGTAATATATTCTTTATATTTCATATAACTTAACTAACTTAACTTAACCTCTGAAGTATAGGAATAAGTTATATATATTTTAACATAAATAATATCACAAATTATTATTTTAAATGTTTTTCTATAATCAAAAGAGCGTCATGTAATCCTTGATTGTATCTAGCTCTTGGCGTAGTACCTTTAGGAGTACGTCCATAATGAGTTTTTATATACTTACTTTCTATTTCTTTTTTAATGTCTTCAAATTTCACTCACTAACTATACCACTATGATCAATGACATCTCCATGATCTTTACCCTTTAGAACCTCCATTTTGCACCCTAGACGCTCACTAATGATCTTAGCCGTCTCTTTCATCAAAGAAGGCTCTTTTTCTCCGACATAGATGATTTTAGGTTTTACCTTTACATCATCTAATGACAAGGATTCTATCTCTTTTAATTTATCTCCTAACTTCTCTTTCATTTCACCAGTAAGGAGATGTATTGTTTCTTTAAAAATAGGGGAAGGTGAATATAGCTCTCCTTCCAAGTTAGCTAACAACGCTACACTAGCACCAACTGAATGTCCGACAATTTTTCCTTTTAAATCTTTAACTTGTTTGATCCATGTATTAATTGAATCTTCCCAATTTAAATCGACAGCATGAAAATCACCTTTGTATGAAGGTGCGTCTAAAGCTATTAAGTTGGGTTTTCCTTTTTCCATATTGTTTATAAAAGGGGAAGAGATTACGTTTATCTCTCCCCCTTTCTTCGTGTCATTTAGACATCGAATTCACCATTCTTCACTCCGTCTATAAAGATAGACCACTCTTTTTTAGTAAAGGTAAGGGTGGTGTCTGTCGGGTCTTTCGTATCTCTGACACTAACCGAGTCAGCATCTCGTTTGACGGCAACACACCAGAAGTATGGTCTTGTTTTGATTCCACAGACGAATCCATCTCGTTCTTTTCTTCCGTCCCAATCTGGATTCGGCTTGTATCTTCCTTGTGGTGGTTCATTGTTCGTTTTCATTATTTAGTTGTTTTGTGTTCTCACTAAACGTCATGCTTAGTGTTTGGATATACATTATACACATGTCAATATATTTGTCAAG
>JAAOEI010001003.1_pt1 | contig 10586 bp, 19 predicted proteins | sample 7059261 | NCBI WGS metagenome assembly JAAOEI01 (sample SAMN14008812, study PRJNA610033) | viral metagenome | isolation source: viral particles filtered from seawater | place: China: Hangzhou Bay, Yangshan Deep Water Harbour | collected 2017-10-31
CAGAGGGGATCGCACACGAAGCTGTAGAATCACAAGGTAGAGCTGTAGATGCCTTAGATCAATGTGTAAGAATACATATTCGTACGATGAATAAACGTAAGGGGATGAAGATATGACACCGAAACAAGAGATTGCAAAAATTGATAAAGAAGTGGTTAAATTAACAGCTAAATTAACCCCCCTTGAGAAAGAATTAACTGTACTTAAGAATAAGGAGCATAACTGGAATAAAACTGGTAATAAATTACCAAAATATATTACTAGAGATTTAAGGAGACTAACGTTGGAAACCCAGGGAATCGCGACAGAAATTGCTGGGTTAGAACGACGTAAAAAAGAAATCAATCTTCAATTACATATGGAAGGTGTTAAAAAGCAACGCAAACCAATGGATTATGAAGTTGGTGACCTGTATGAAAAATTGAGGGGTTTATTACAGATTCCAGACCCATATATAATTAGTTTGCTTATTCAAGGTGCCGAACGTGCATTGCAAAATACAGCGTATTTTAAATTCAAACGCATGGAAAAGCAAGCAGAACAACTACAAATGCAACGTAAATTTGGTGAAGATACTGGGTATTCTGCTGAAGATATGCAGTTTCAGGAGTTTGCTCACGACCCTTTAATTCAGTACGAAGAAATTCGTTCTTGGCTTGAGCAGTTACAAATTGTTAGAGAAGCACTTCGTACCATTCATATGGAGGCTTACTCAGATTTAGAAACAGAAGACATTCAAAAACATGGATATGATCCCAAGTTTCAAATCTTTACAGATGAACAAGTAGCAGCATATTGGGAAGAAAGATGGGAAACTAGGCGTACACAAGCTAGAGAACAACAGAACAATGCAGCATTAGCTGCTGCTAAAGCTGACTTTAACGCAATCACAGGTAAATAATCATGATTAATGTCTATTTTATTGCCAGACCAACTGAAAATCCAGGGCATTATATTGCTAATCACCATAGATTTAAGATGGGAACAGGACAATTATTGCCCCCAATGGAAATCTTTCTTAGTCAAAATCAAGCATTATATACCATGTCCCATTTTAATGATAGATTAATCATAGCCGATTCGGATTTTCTGCCCTCAGTAACTGGCATAAACCGGGGAGTAGCTTCTGTCCGGCCCCGCAAAGAGTTACCAGAGGGGATACCTTTGCGAATAGGACAAAACTTTTACCATGAATCAGGGAAATACACCCTAACATTTGCTGGGATTCTCCCAGAAGAACTTGTCTTAGTCAGATCAAATAATAAATATTATTTAACTAAACCGATCAAGATGAGTCCGTTGGTATACAATGATCTAATCAATGACAAACTAACATTGTCCAGATTTCCCCACATGACCAAGTTGTTTGGAGACACAAATTTGGACTCATGGTCATTTTCTTAACAAATTTCCTATATTTATAGCTAGTAAGGATTTCTTTCATAAGAGTTCTCTTATATACTGCTCCCATGACGAATCCTGACAAACTCTCAGAAAACCACCATAGACTACTCTTTTTCCTTATTTATTAATAACTTAGTTAATAAAAAAAGTTAAGAAAAGGTTAAGAAAGGGTATAGAAAATGGGGGTTAAAGTTAAGAAAATGGTGCAATGCAATAAACCATGTAAAAAAGGTGGTAATTACTCAAGATTCACCAAATCCACCAAATCTGAACCCGTTTCTGAACCTTTTCTTAACTTTAAAGGCAGTATATTAGCATTCTCTTATTCCCCACTTTAACTTAAAAATAGGACACATTTTGATATGAAAAACCCACAATGGAAATGGTTTGGTGATCCAGGACATTTTATATGTGCTTTTGATTGCCGATTTCACTTATGTACCCAAGTTGGTAAATACCTTGTATCTACCGTGGGTAAATATTTCCCAGACGAACTAACTAGAGAAATCATTGCTAAATCCCGTGGCATAGAATTACAAGGGGTAGGCGATGCCCGTAAACAGGATTACATGGACAAAATTGGTTTCCAAAATATTAGTTTAAACTACAAATATGAAACTATGGTGTTTATGGCTGGGGAACCTTGCACACTACCCAATTGCAACTGCGGATTACCTAGAACCAATGGATCAGAATTAGATGTAGATACATACAATACCGCCGGAGAAGCTACGAAAGGACACATGACGATGTGTGAAAAGTGGAATTTAAAACTAAATGAGGCAAATTGAAATGAAGAAACTGATTGAAGAAGTAGAAGGCGAAGGTTTATTGTCGTTAATGGGCCTACGCATTACATTGTTTTGTATTAATTACATATACACAGGTAAATTAGTTGGTGTAAATACCGATTGTGTGTTGTTAAGGGATGCAGCCATTGTATATGAGACTGGCGAATTAACAACAAAAGAGTGGAAAGACGCACAGCCGCTGCCAAATGATGTGTATGTATCTACAAACGCTATCGAATCGTTTATGGTGCTGAAATGATCGGCAAAAGACAAACGTGGCCGAAACCGACAGAGCGGCCGCAGTTGCGATCGCGATCGCAGTCGAGATCGGGATTGCGGTCGCGGTGGCGATCGAAATCGGGATTGCGGTCGCAGTCGTGGTCGTGGTCGCGGATGTGGTTACGATAATGATCAGTAGAAAACAAACGTGGTCGGGATCGCAGTCGGGATTGCAGTCGCAGTCCCGGTCACGCTCAAAGTGCCGATCACGCTCACAGTGCCGAACGCAATCGATGTCAAAGTCGCGATCGTCGCGGTCGTCACGGTCGGATGGCTGGGCGCGATCGTGGTTGCAATAATATGGTGGTCTGCGGCGTGGACGGCGACACGCTCAAGCCTCGTAAGGCCCAGTTGAGGTGAGATATGACTGCGACCGCCTTACTAGCAGTCAAGCCGGTTCGACTCCGGCCAGACCACCACCATTTAATGAGGTAAATGAAATGACATTTGAACAATGGCTAAAACAACATAAAGCAGATAATCCCGAAGGATGGGAGGAATGGTTAAGGGATGCCTATGATGCTGGCCGCGACCACGGCTATAACGAAGGATTCAATGATGCTATAAAATTGGGAATGAAAGATGAGTAATAGAGACCTTAGCGAAAAACCGCATGACACAAGCAATAGTGATGTATGGTGGTATGAGGAACCAAGCGGGATAAGTGTTATTATTTCGCCGAAAATAATAGATTCATTGAGGAAGGGTGCTGTAGAAGTTCATATTTCGTGGCGCAGTATTAGGCCAGCATTAAAGAGGAAAGATAAATGACTACTCCCGCAACAATCAACCGCACCATTGCTGAGAAGGTGTTGGGATTAAATACTGGTCATCCCGATACAATTCCACTACCAGAAGCATGGATAGAGTGGCTTAGTGACAGCCAAACCGGAGAAAAGGGGTGGGCTATTTGTAAAAGAGGAAGTGAAGATTCTCTTGCTTATTATAACTCTAATGAGTTTTTCGACCCCTACCGCCGTGACGATCACGCAATGATGGCGCAGAGAGCGTTGCCGGATGAACTAAAAGACAAATATGCAGCAACACTGGGGCACTTGATTTCTCGCGATCTTAAAACAGATTCAGTTAAGATGTTTGATTTAATAAACGCCACGTCCCAACAACGCAGCGAAGCACTATTTGAGGTGTTAATGGAGCAAGAAAATGAAAATTGAGGTATTACAATCACAGTGGGATTACACATTAGCCGTTGGAATTGACGGTATCAGAGTTGGCCCGGACAAAGGACCGTGGACAACCATCGCTAAGTTTGAATATCAAACCATGACCTCCGAACAGGCGCGGGAACGCATAGAAAAACTAGAATCTACATTCAGACACACTCACGTTAATAGTGGCGATGGGACGGATGCTTGTAAAGAGTGTGGCCTTGACTTGCGCGATAAAATACATATACGTGCCTAGTCGTCCCAACAACGAGCACTGGCAATTTATTATGTTTTGTGTGATTATTCATAAATAAACAACGATCTCAGGAGACCAAGATGACTCAGCAGTTACTAGAAGTACTTCGAAAAACACGTGCACAAATACAAAATCCTCGACGTTGGTGCCAAGGAATTCTTGAAAGACGCAACGCTAACGATGAAATCGTAGCTTGCTGTGTTCTCGGGGCTTTAAACATTGTAAATCCACACTGTTATAAAGATGGAACATATAAGGAGTTTTCATTTAAATTCCGTTCTTTAACAAAACAAAACATTGTACAATACAACGATACACATACACACAAAGAAGTTCTTGAAGTCCTATCAACTCTTATTGACAATGAGGTAAAAGCAAATGCAAACATTACTTAAACAAGCTGTGATTCGTGCAAAACGGTACCTTTCTGATGAAGAAAACTGGTGGAAAGGTGAAACGACGGGTCCAAATGGTTCTAGATGCTTTTTCGGTGCTATTGCCGACGCATATTTAGATGTAAAAGGCGTAGGCATAATGCACAAAAATGTTTCAAAAGAATTTTATAATGTCAGACGTGAACTTGACCCTTTTTGTGCAGAAATGATCAAGAAAATTCCTAGCTTGGCTCAACATGCATATCATCATTTTGGACATAGATATGATGATATTGATGATTCTCCAAGTGTCACAATTGTTTGTGCAAACGACATGCCCCAAAGCACACATGAAGACCTTATGACTATGTTTGACATGTTACTCGAAGAAATGGAAACCCCCGAAACTGAAACATTGCCATTTACACCAGCCGGGTTTCTTGAATATAAACCACAACACTTAAAAGCTGCGTAAATTTAACCATGGAGTAAACTACCATGCCAAGGAGGAGAGGATATACAAGGGAACAAGAAGAGATGTTTTTAAAGCATCTTGACTGGCCCACTATAAAATTAGCTGCTATAATGGGAAAATCAGAAGCCGCAGTACGTAATAAGCGGTACAGATTAATCCATGAGCAGGATATACAAGAAATGAGCATTGTAAAGGACAAACACAGACGCTGTTCTAGCTGCCGCAAGTGGTTTTGGACAACGACTTACGTATGGACATGTGATAATTGCAAAAAAGACCCATTCAGTAACTATAATCAGTTCAGTGGTGGGTATTCAGAACACACACTGTATGAACCGGAGACTACAGATGACGAAGACACGTAGAGACTTTATGTCAAATCAAGACAAAGAGCTTCTAGGTAATAAAAAACGAACTCACTCCACCTGTCACAGGGTGTTGGGTGTGGCTCGTCCTGGTAAAACAGCAAAAGATAGGTGGAACCGTGAGCACAAAAACGTGGATAGTAAAGATTAACGGAAACGAAGAAATTGAAATAGAAACCCCAGACTATGAGTCTCCTGAATACGTTGAACAATATGTTCGTCAACAATTAGGCTTTTGTGATGACTCAGTGGAGATATTACCATCGTGATTAATTTAAGGCAAAAATATAAAACCCGTGCGGGTAACCCAGTAGAACTTTGGCGAGATGATGTTATATCACAGTACTCTATTATAGGAGCAATAAAAGTTGAACAAGGTTGGCGTGTAGCTACTTGGACCTCTAATGGAAGCTATGTGAAAGATGAAGAGGATCATCGCTATGATCTAATAGAAGACATACCTGAAATCTATGCCGTTATACTTGAAGACGGAATTCAAAAATTTCATCAAAAAGAGATTGCACAAAAACACGCAAAAGTTCGCGAATCACAAAAAAATTGGGTGGCAAACGTAATTTATAAAAGAGGTCAGAGAGATTTTTAAACCAACTCAATAGGAGATAAATCGTTTATGTGTTAAATTGATAGAAAACTTTGTGTTGGAACCTGTGGATACCCCGCTGGCCCTCCTCCCAGCGGGGTATTTTTAATCAAATTTAACTTGAGAAACTAAGATGGCTAATAGAGCACTGAAAGTAAAAACCCCGGAGCAACGAACTAAAGAAGCTTATATCGCCGCACAAGCAGTATTCTGTAAAGAAGGTGATATCCTTGAATGCACAGTGGACTTTCCTGATGAATGGATGATTGACCCTCCACATGCGGGATTTACAGGTAAATGTAATATAGAATTATTATGTGACCACCCAACAGTAGTAGTAAAAGAACTTACGGATGAAGGATTAGTTTTCATTGGCCTAGAAGGCATAACATGGCCCTTTTTCATGTTTAAACATGCTGATAGCATGAAAGTTCCTTATGAAATTGATGGAAATGAGACGTCGGTTAACGACGATGGATCATTTTCTGTGGGATGTCAAATCCTTCCTTTTCCTATAGTTGAAGCAATTTACAACGCATGTAAAGAGGCAAAAAACAATGCGACCAAGTAATTGTATTTTCATGATTGAACCAAAGCGTTCACCAGCAGGCATTTGGGCGTTTACTGACCCAGCTGTCAACCTCGTTAATGAACCATTCGTAGGAGAAACTAACGAGATTTTGGATTTTTATGCTGAAGGAAAGTCGGAAATGACTTTGTTGTTTTCAGCTGTCCCATTCCCCAGCCACCAAATTATGTTTGAAAAAGTTCCTGATGGTGGAGGAATAGGTGCGACATATTATGATGCAGTCACAAAGACACGTGGCTGGCTATGTCCCGCCCTGTTTAAATATTTTGATGTAGCACCAGACTATCTTTTTGTTAAGGTGGTACTTGAAGAATCAATTGTAATGCCAACTCGACATATCTTTGATCAACTTCAATTATTATCAATTTAGGAGAAAACAAATGGAGATCAGACCATACGAAATAGTCTTCGTAATAGTTATCTTTGTTTTACTTAATCAACCAGCGTGGGGTATAACATGAAATTAACCTTTTTGTCAGCACAGGAACAGCTGTCAAAATCGTTTTCTAAACTTAAAGACGAAATTGAAGTAGAACCATACCCTCTTGTAAAGAATCTTACCTCACATGAAGTGGAGATAAATTCTTTGCAGGAGTTTTATAATCATCTTGCTGGACACAGCAGTCAATTCCACGCAATGCTTAAAGGGAATTTAATTCGACAAATTGTCGATGAATCTCGCGCAGGCCTAACAGACATGAAGGCCAGTACAGAGTTCTTCGTAATTGACATTGACTACTTACCTGACATCAACTCTGTTGATGGATTTATAAGTCAACTACCAAAAGAATTTCATGAGGTCAGTTATATTTGTCAATATTCTGCGTCTTATAAAATCAATAAAACAGGATTGGCGGCGCATTTGTTCTTCATGTTAGAAGAACCAGAATTTCCATCTGCGCTTAAAGAGTACACTAAGTGGTTGAATTATGAGGTGTTTTTTGATGAAATCAAGTTGAATAAATTAGGCACCGCGCTTATGTGGCCACTTGATTTAACCATCAATGATAATACTAGAATTATATACATAGCTCCGCCATTATTAGTAGGTTTAGACGACCCTATTGAAGACAGAGTCGTATTAATTAAAAAAGCACGTGAATATTTAAGTTTAGATTTTACGCCGGTAATAAAATCTGACTTAAATCCTAAATTAGAAAAATTAAAAAATGAACTGCGTAAACATAGAGGAATGCCCACTTTAAAAACTGCTCCTAAGCATATTGGAGGTATTAATATCCAAAAAAAACCAGGAGAAGCTTTAATAACAGGCATGAAAAACGCAAGGGGTTTCGTTTATTTCAATTTAAATGGTGGTGATTCATGGGCTTACTATCACCCAGAGGATAATTATGAATACATATTCAACTTCAAAGGTGAACCCGCGTACTATACTAAGGAGTTACTCCCTGAATATTACGCGCAATGCCAACAAGCCTCTCAAAAGACGCATGTGGCTGATGGTGCCATTCAAGAGGGGACGCGTATTTGGCTTGCCTTTCGTGACTTGGCTACCGACATGTATTATAATGGGTGGTACGACACGGACGTGGATAACTTGGAACTTTATAAAACAGGCTCCAAAGACAAACTCCATGATTTTCTTATACAAAGAGGTGAAGATAAACCTGACTTCATACCGGATTGGCGTTACGAGTTCCTCTTCTCAAGCGATAAACTTATTGACGTTGAATCAAAGTGGGCAAACAAATACTGTAGGTCTATCTACATGCGGAACCCGAAGGATTCAGCAGATGTTCCGCCCTTAACTAAGGAGATAATTACTCATGTTACAGGTAATGACACTGATGTGTACAATCACTTTCTCAACTGGCTTGCCGCAATCATCCAACAACGACGTGCAATGCGTACAGCTTGGATTTTCTCAGGCACACAAGGTACAGGAAAGGGCGTATTATTCCACAAGGTTTTGGCGCCTCTTATTGGAGAAAACTACGCCAGCGTTAAACAACTTAGTCAACTCGAAGACCAATTCAATGGATACCTCGAACACACCGTATTTCTCTACATTGATGAGTCAGAAATTAGCGCCGTTCCTAACGTCTCAAAACTAATTGCTTACGTTAAGAATCTTATTGTAGAGCCTCAAATATCGGTTCGCCACATGCATCAGATGGCGAAAATGGTTACAAACAATGTAAACGTAATCATTAGTAGCAATAAACCTGATCCGATGGAGATTGATCAGACGGATAGAAGATTTAATGTTGGTGTATTTCAAAATCAAAAAATTCATATGACTGACAAACGCTTAGAAGCACTCAAAGAGGAGCTTTATTATTTTGCAGGCTTTTTGTTGAAATATGAAGTAAATAATGAATGGCTACGCCTACCATTAGACAATGAACCTCGACGTAGACTTATGTACCTGACACAAAATAGCATAGATGATGTTGCAAAATCCGTACTTGCAGGAGATTTTCAATACTTATTGGACATTATGCCGGATCAATCAGTATCATCTAAGCCTTGGGAAGCGGGTACTCGTGTTCAATATAAGAAAACTTTACAGGATATTTTACATCGTTTAGATAGTACAGGAAGCGACTCATGTGGTCTTACACGAGATGACTTAAAAATTATTTTTGAAGTAGCAGTTGGTAAAGTCCCCACAGGGGCCATTAAACTAGCCAAATTCCTGTCTCATCATGGAATTGATTTGAAAAACATAAAAGTCAAGGATGGTGAAAACTGGAAATCGGCACGTGGCATAACAGTAAAGTGGCAATTAGATGGCATCGATAAAGAAAAGATTTTATCAGAAACCAAGAATTGATTATCCTATTTTAAAAAAAGGTGGTAAGCATACTAAAAGTAAAAGTGGACAACGAGCTAAAGACAAACAAAGATTAAGGAGATTTGGTGATGTATAAAAAAAACCTCTTATCGGAAGACAAGCGAATGAACTTTGAAGACGAACAACTATTATTGCATTTAATTCAAGACTGGATGGAAGAATTTGAAGATTTTCTAAGTCCTGAAGAGTTGGATAAAGTAGATCAAGTTAGACAACTTATAGAGGAAACAGAATGAACAAATATGTTGAATTACAAAATGAACATTTCGAATTAGGAGATTTAGTCAAATTTATAACAGACAAACCATGCCCAAATTTCTATTTGGGTTGGGCGACCATTTATAATCATGACGATATGCAAGAATTGCAAACAAAAGCTTACGAGGAACAAACAGTTTTACAAATTAAAGAAAAGAGTGAATATGGTCTAAAATTTGTTGAAATAGACCACTTTTGGCCCTTCTTTTTCTTTGAAAAAATAGGACATAATCCCCTTTATAAAGTAGGAGAATATGGAGTCCACTTTAAAAAAGATGGTGGAATTAAAGTAGGTTGTACAGACGTCGATTATTTGACGATAGATGCGATTTATCAAGAGGCGACAAGACGACTTCTTTGTTCTGATTGAGACTTGACAAATCCTTCATCTGGCGATAAAATGGTAATAATGCTGTGCTGGTGTGGTGGAAGTAGGTATACACAGCAGTCTTAGAAGCTGCGGCCTTACGGCATACAGGTTCGATTCCTGTCACCAGTACCAATTTTCTGGGTGTAGCTCAGTCTGGCCAGAGCGTCCGGTTTGGGGCCGGATCGGCGGAGGTTCGAATCCTTCTACCCAGACCAATACCCGCTGGCAGCGTGCTGTCAGCTCAAGGGCCGCTTTTCGGAGCGGCCTTTGCTTTTATGTTGAACGTAGCTTAAAGGTAAAGCCTCTGGATGTGACCCAGACAGATGTGGGTTCGAATCCCATCGTTCACCCCAAACAAATCACCAAAAGTCGGATAGTGTAATTGGAAGCACGACGAGGTTTATACCCTCGATCCGCCAGATTAGCGGTTAGCGTGGGTTCGATTCCCACTCCGACAACCAAGCCTCATGTAGCTCAGTCTGGCCAGAGCGGCGGATTTGTAACCCGCTGGTCGGGGGTTCGAATCCCTCCAGAGGCACCAAATTATTTTAGGATAAAGAGATTATGAGACAAAAATTTAAAATGTTCAGTTTTGTGCATGTAACTAAAGATTTATCTTGGTCAATGAAACACTTTGACTGTGATTTTGATGCCATTGTGGGTGGAACCTATTCACAAATATTTGGTGGAACAAATATTAACAGTTACAAATTATATCAATTAAAAGATGGTGAGATATATCAACCAATTGCATGGTATTATGAAGATCAGTTAACGCTTTTGTCAGAACAAAATAGAGAAAAAGCGGAACAAATGATTGAAGATTACAATTTCAGA
>JAAOEI010001005.1_pt1 | contig 10560 bp, 9 predicted proteins | sample 7059261 | NCBI WGS metagenome assembly JAAOEI01 (sample SAMN14008812, study PRJNA610033) | viral metagenome | isolation source: viral particles filtered from seawater | place: China: Hangzhou Bay, Yangshan Deep Water Harbour | collected 2017-10-31
AATATCTTGAAGTGAAGCTTGGGTTGAGCCACCCGTTGATACCCCGCGAGAGGCACCCCGTTGGTTTACATCTTGAGCAATCTGTTCACCCAATGACAACACCGTGTCTTTGTGTTGTTCTTTGAGTTGAGCTAGAACATTATCACTTAGGGCTGGATTTTCCAGCAATTGCCCAACTAATTGTCGAGAGCGTTCGTCAAGCCCTGAAGTTTCTGGAGCCTGGAAATTACCCAATGTTCCTGCTCGGTAGATGCTTAGGGGGTCATTGCTGAAGTTTGTTCTTTCTAAACCATCCAATCCAGTAAGATTAAATTGAAATGGGTTGTACGTGCTCAAGGGGTCGGTTGGAATCTGACCAGCAGTGAATCCAGGTGGCGGAGCAGGAATTTCTGTGTTAGGCACATTGAGATTAAACCCACCACCCATTAGGAAATTCATGAGATTACCAAAATCAGGGCCTTGGAATCCTCCTCCGTGTCTAAAACCTTCACCCTCCCACATTTGCATTTGCTGTCCTCCCCCAGAAGAGGAGCCATCATCAATCAGCCAGTGCCAATTTTCCCCCGCACCAGGAGCAGCACTCATGATAAGATCAACAATAAGACCATTCCCAAAGTCGACCTTGTCACCAGCACCTCCAGGAAGAATTCTCACCTGTGGACCGAAAGCGGCCTGTAATGCTGGTAATGCTGCTAGCAATCCCTCTGGAGTGTGAGGATAATTGCCTAGAACATTTAGAACATTCTGGGACGTAACTGGTTGAATATTATTATTATTTGTTTGCGCCGTAGGTGGTGGGTTCGGCGGTAATTGCTGAGGATTATCGGGCGGCGGCACGGTATTCCCATTATAATTCTGCGCTTCCTGCGAGTTCATAATTGTTTGAACTGCATGCGCAACATTACCAGGACCATAAAATTGCCCACCACTTAGGTGACTTAATACCTCTTGCTCAGACGGCACTCTTCCTAAGTATTGTTGATACGCCCCAACAATCATATTCTTCGCAAAATCTAATGTATAACCTCCTTGGGTTTGATTTGATTGTGCATTTGGTGCTGAGTTACCGACGTTATTCGTTTGTGCAGGCGGTGGAAATGCGCCAGGGGGAAGATTAGTATTTGCAGGAAGAGACTGCTGTGGCGCTCCCTGCAAGAAACTTTGTAATTGGGTTTGAGCTTGTGGTTGCTGGGATTGTGGTGGTGCAGCATTAAACTGACCAGGCTGTTGACCAGCAATACCTAATCCAGTTCCTGGTTGCCTTGTGCCTTGTGGCGGTGCTGTTGGTCCTGGAGACTTTGGTCCACCTTGAGGGAACAATCCTGTATTCTGCCCAGAGAAGAATCCTCCACCAATACCATCAAACATTTGCATTTGCATCGGACCGGCACCAGCAGACGGGTCATTCGGATCGATGGGAAACCCACCAGCGACCTGCCCGTTGTTCGCCATGTTGCCGCCGGTTTGTTGCTGACCACCTCCATACGCACCAGTGTTCGGATCGAACCCAGAAAGTGCTTGTTGTGATCCCTGTTGTTGTGATCCCTGCTGTTGTGGTTTTTGTGTATAGGGAGATGTTTGATCATACCCTACCAACTTACCAAACCTATCTACTACATTGGAGTTTATTGACATTTATACCCTAAACTTTAATGCCCGTCTGATCCATCCATATAACCACTGGAGATCTTTAGGACGTTGTTGCACAATGCGAGTCATGAGTAAGACTCTTCTGTCTACGATTTGATTATTGACTTCTCTGGCGTCTCTTGATTGCAACTTACTTAACGTAACAGGTCCAATGATGCCATCTTCTTTTATGCCAAGGATGTGTTGCAAGGCAATCACCGCCCGCGTGGGACCGCTCAATACCCCATAATCTACCAACTGTCCCATGAGGAAATCAGGTTTCACTAGGTGTAATTTTGGCCTAATGACATAATCACGAGTGTAGATTTCCTTGGCGATATCTTTCGTGGGTGGACCTTGTTCCCACGCTTCTGGATGCCAAAACTGACTGATGCCAAACTTGGTTCGTCCTCCAGAATCATTGGGGTCATTAGTATCTTTCGCAGATTCGCGGGCAATAATCTCTTCGAGCAGTGTGTCGAATGTGGTCATCTTAAATGATTCCTGTGAGTAAGTTACCAATAGTTCCGCCCGCACCGGCCGCGAGGAAACTTAATACAATAACTCTCTTTTCGAGTGTGGAAAGTCGATTTGAAATTTCTCTCGTCTTATCTTCTATGCGTCTATTGATTTGGTGCTGCTCATTCCAATACGCATCCATTTTTGCGGCATGGCCTGCAATCCAAATCTTGATATCTTCAAGTGTGTCCATTTAAACTGTCCTTATCGGAGGGTGCGTGTAATGCGCCATGCATATTCGGATGTGACTCCACCGCCAATTTTATTTTCTAACGTGAGCACACTTGCACTGTAAGCGAGATTGTGTGATGATGCTGTCGTCAGTGTTACAGAACATGATGACAAAGGATCATACTCTTCGCTTACTGTTTCTGCGGACACTCGCACATAGAATCGACAATAACGTTCTGTTGCCGTGCCATCCCATATTTCTACCAGAGCTTCTGTAGCAAGCGTGATGGTTGTAGTCCCATTATCGGCAACAGATGCATATCCTGTTTCTACTTGAATATCGTCTCCTACTGAATACCCAGCAGCCTTCACCGTTACAGAAGTTGTTCCTCCAGCCACCATGTCAATCTCGTCTGCTGTGGCTTCAACAAAGTAAGTGTTGTCGTTACCGTCAAGGAAGACACTATCGCCCGACTGAACAAATAGGTCCCCGGACGCATCTATACCAACCGAGTTCCCCGCGTTGTTTTTGAACTGGAAGGCGTCGGTCGAGTGCGTGTATGTGATCGACCCTGCCCCAGTGCTTCCGGCGTCGGCAAAGAGGATGCCCTGCTCGCTTACGGCGTCCGACAAGAATGTTAAATAAGATGCCCCGGTGTCCTCGATAATGAGGTTGCTGCTGGCGTCCGCGGCGTTCGTCGTGTCGGCCGCCATGACGTGCAGCTTGATGTCGGGCGAAGTCGTTCCGATGCCGACGTTGCCCGAAGAGTCGACAGTGAGACGCGCAGTGCCGTTCGTGACGAGGTGCGTCGCCGTCGCGCTGTTCGACCCAAAAAAGCTCGCATAGGCCAGCGCGGACGTGATGACCGCCCCGCCCACTGAGTCTTCGTTACCGTAATAGGTCGTGCCGCCCGTGTTGACCACCGCGTTGTAGACGTATCCCGTGCCGGTCGACGACGCCTCAAAGTTTGCGAATCTGGAGTTACCTGCACGCTCCACGTCGAGGATGTAATCCGGCGTGGCGTCTCCGATGCCGACAGCACCTCCACTTGTAAGCCGCATCTTCTCCGCAGCCGCTTCACTTGCGCCTGTAGCAAATATTAAGGCTGTTGGGTTGTTTGTTGCGTCAAAAGTATTTTCAGCGACGGCCCAAATGGATGCTCCTGTCAATATCGCATCAGATCCATCAGATTCTAATGGCGCAGAAAAATTAATTCTTCCAAGTAAGTCAGTCGCAACAACTGTAAGTTCATCATTCCCAAGGTGCAATACGCCACCATTTGAAGCTCCAGCAGCACTTCTTACATCTAGTAATGAAATAGGTGAAGAGGTTCCTACTCCAACATCAGATCCCTTAATATATAGATTACCTCCTGCCGGACCAATAGTCATGAGGTTTGAGTCATAACCAAAAGAAATTCTTGCTCCAATATCTGAAGTTCTAGATGGAGAAGTCCAGACAACCCATCCCGCGCTCGCATCAGGAGTTGCAATTGTTAGTCCTGCATCTGTGCTTCCTTCAATCACAAAATCATCGGCTGTGGCATGCACGTCTACTGTCCCGGCTGACCCACGAAAGATTTGCACAAATCCATCAATCGATGCAGTTCCAATACCAACATTCCCCGCATTTGTTACATATAATAAATCCGCCCCCGCTGAACTCTGAATCGCCACATCTCCACTTGATCCTGGTCTAATGTCTAGGTTGGGGGCTGACGCAACAAATCGTCCTGCCTCAGTGCCTACTGCGCTTTGGAGAATAACAGGCGTTCCGGCCTTGAAGATGGAAGATTGAGATGTATCCATCCTGTAACCTTCTGTTCCTCCAGTTGTTATTGCAACTGTGTCCGCGGCAGGAAACCACATTCCTGTGTCAGTGTCCCCCACATAAGAATACGATGGGTCACCAGTAGCTCCACCATCCTGAGCATAGACATTATTGGAAGCCATCCAATCCGATAAATCTAAACCATCGATAGTAATATTAGTGTCAACAGTAATGTTTCCTGTAATTGTTCCGCCTGTTCTATCTAGGGCATCATCACCTAAGTCAGTGAAGTTAGTGTTCATCTGACTGGCATCAATTACCTGACCAGTGGAGAAGGTATTGGTTACAGTAATTTGCGCATACCCCACTCCACTACTAAACAGGAATAGCACTAAGAACAGGGGGAATAATTTCTTAATCATTAATCGTCTTTCTCCAAGAACAGCAATAAGCGAACATTCGCATTTGCTGCCGAACACTTCAATACAATATAACCTTCACCCCAGGCTCGTGGGGGAGTTCCATTATCTCGATACACCACACCACTGGTATCGTTTGTTACTGTGATCCATCGAATAAGCTCTGGATTCTTTGCCTTCAGGGAGTGCTCAATAATATAATCGGTATCGGCTGATCCAAACGTCACATCCACATAGGCATAAGATGAAAAAGGAATACGTTTTTCGAAAGAGATTTTTGATCCTACGTGATCTCCAACAGGACCAACATCATATAGTAAACCGTCAGGCATTTATAATTTCTCGGAAACAGTTGTTGCAAACGTTCCTACATTGAGTAGCAAAACATGAGTATTAGGTTCTCGGTTCCTAACTATATAACCAATAGTTCTGCCTGAATAACCTATTCTACTTTTCTTAGCGGAAACTTCTCCTTCACCCCAGATCGCTGTGCCAAACAAACCAGTGCCAAACACCGCTCCAGTGATTTCAGTCACTGACGCTGTGGTTGTAGTGAAGTTTGATGTGTTAATCAAGACATCAACAGAAACAGTTGCATTACCCGTTGAGCTTAAGGCTGAAGAGAAAATTTTCTTGAATCTCTTTCGTCTAAACGGTGATGAGAATAAAACTCCATCTTGTCCCGTTACTCTGTCTGAATGGTAAGTTTCCCATTTAAAATCGGGAGTAGCAATAACATATGTATAATCTGATGTAGGAGTTTGATCCCACGCCTGACTTACAGTTAGAACTGTGCCCGTATTGGACGAGATGATTCTTCTTTGCACATGATTATCTGGAGCAATGGCTAATACAACCAACTCATCCAAGCCAGCGTCATCTGTGTCAAATGTTGCTCCTGAATCCGTGAGGGTTGTTGATGTTGCGCTCGTAACTGTGCCATCCAGAGTGAATGTTGTTCCTCCATTAGCTAAACGAGCACCATCAGTTGTGCCTGACCAAATTCTAAATAATCTCCCTTTATAATTACCAATGTGTAAAAACGCCGCACCATCAGAATCCGGCAAGTTACCCAATGCCCCAATGTCCATAGGATTCCATGTGCCCTCCCACACTTGTAACCTATGATTAAATACTAACATTTTAGTATTACGAGTCTCACCGGCTTCTGGATAGGCGAAGAAGATTCTTTGTCGTTCTACGTCCTTATCAACAATGACATTACTTAGTTGTGAGTTAGCTATTTTATCTTCAGCAAACTGATCAGAGATGTCAGGAAAGCCAAGTGGTTCTACACCTGATTGTTGATTCCACTTATAAGGACCAAACTGACTCCACCAATACACATTCCCGTCTTGGGATACTAAACCTCTAGAAGCCACTAATCCAACTGAATTGGAAATCAAACGAATCTCCCAACTGTTTGGGTCTGTTCCTAACAATGCATAGGTAGAGAATTCCTTAAAAATAAACAATACCCCCGCACTTACGCTCATTATGCCGACAATCTTTTGGCCGTCATCTGGGTTAACGTTTTCATAGTTAACAGGATCAAAGGCTTCAGGTTTGTCAATCTTAGAATAAAATAAGTCAACCCCATCCGAAGCAAACATCCTCGATGCGTGCTTAGCAATACAACATGTTGATGCAGATGGTGGATCGTTTTCTGTTGTGGACGGAGCTTTGTTGATTAGGGCATTTAACTGAGCAGCAGTGAGATCATATGTTTCACTGAGTGTGGCAACTGTCCATCCTCCTGCACTAGCTTCATAACCTGTTCCGGTCATGCCGGTACTAGTTAACCGAAACCACGTTGATTGGGTTGAGGTTTCTCGGGCATAGATTCTGACATGAGTAGCTTGCTCATCAGTTGGAGCTACCCACGATAAGGCAATTTTTTGCGAAGAGACTGTTACGGAGACTGGTGCTGAAGAAGAACTTTCATGGCCGGTATTTTCATTGTAACAAGTCCACTTAAACTCGTAAGTGCCATTTGGATTCCCGGCTGCCCCAGATACTGCTGCAAGGCTGGAAGCTGTTTGGGTCATTCCAAACTTTGTAAAATCTGTCCCATCGAACTTCTTCTGGTCTGTGCCATTAACTACAAACCATAAGTTATTCATGGTTTCCGTTGAAGGCAGTAACGTTCCTGAAGACAATGGGGCGGCTGTTCCTGCATCTGCTTGTACCCACGCGCCGGATGACAGCTTACTAATTCTCCCCCCATCACTTATTCCTAATGAGTAATCCGTATACGATGCACCAGTTCTTCTACGAAACCAACTCAGCCCAAGCATCTGTGGCGTTCCGGTTTCAGCCACTGCTGTTTGAACCGCACAACCAAGACGTTTCTGAGGTAATGCAATTAGTGGCTCGGAAGAAATATGAACTAACGCAGCATTTTCTCCATTGGCTGCTGCTGTTGGGGCAATCTTATCTGGTCTTCCGGCGCTCTTTACGCCTTGTGCCCAATTGCTCAAATTCTCCCTAATTCTTGCCATTCACTTATCTCTGCGTTACGTCTCGAACTGTTCTTACTTTGGCTCCAATTGCTTGCCCTTCTAAATAATTATCTTCTAACTTGCGATTCCATTTTAGTTGTTGTTCCTTCCACGCAGGAGGCTCCCGAGTTTCGTCATAAGAAGCGATAAGCAAAGCCGCATCATAAATGAGAACACGGCTAAAGGGATAAGGAATATCAGGAATATCGTTATCGTTAGACAATACAGTTGGCTTTTTATAGAAGCGATATTCGATCGTATCCGCTGCGTCAGGGTCTTTGAGTAATCTGATTTGGGGATACCATTTACCATATTGTGTTGCACTCAATGTGAGAATGGTGTTACCATCTGAATCTTTTACTGTCAGTGTGCCAACCCAAGTTGACCCCTTTGATACTGATAAAACCTTCAAGGCCGACGCTGATGTTGATACTGGTGTTGTGCCTGTTGGAGTCAGGGATTCAGTTTGCTCATCGTTAGATCCATCTAAGAATTTAATGGTAACTGCCTTAGCTGTTTCGGTGTCTGAGGCTGAACTAGATTCAATTGTCAACGCGCCAGTTGATGCTGGCTGACTAGAAACAGGGGATGGTTCTACAATGTGAAAATGGTATTTGTCTTGTGGGGCTGCCCAATATTCTCTAGGGGGAACCTCCACCATTGTCTTAGACTGAGTTGTGTTATAGACTCTATGAAACCTTCCAAACAATGGATGTAACTGGTAAGTGAGTGTGCCGTCTACTGTTGCGAATGTCTGCACCCCTTCCCACAACATGAACGACCAACGTTGTTGTTGGCATCGTTCAGCATGAGCGTCATTGATGGCATTTTTAACTATTGTAAGAAAATTACCAGTCTCTCCGGGTTGGTCCCATAATAGTAAGACCTCATCTTGAATGTCTTTAAAAGTGAGCATCTTATTCTACTTCTTCGGTTGGGGCAGAATTTTGTAGTGCATTAACAATAATGGCATCCAACAATTGCCCTCTCGTCAGTGGATTGTCTTCAGCGTCTTTGACTGAGGTTTGGGTGAAGATCCACTGATCAGCAGGAGTGTGTTGGGCAAGGCGGTATTCCACATGCCCTACCCAAACCAGTGCAACTGCAAGAATAAAAGCAACAAATGTCTTCTTTGATAATTCGATTGTCATTCGGTTAACTCCCTTAATTGTTTTCTAGAACCGCCCAAGTATTAGTTGCGACACACAAGATAATAGAATTATCATTTGTTGTGGCAATAGTTGTGTCATCAGTTTCGTCAGTGTCAATCCAAATTGTCCCTACCGTACACGTAGAAGGGGGAGAGGCCCCGATGTTTCCCTGAAGAGAAGTAACACCTGAGGAATCAATTCTTACCTTTTCTACTGCCGCTTCCGAATTTCCTACAGCAAAAACCAAAGCCGTGCTGTTTACGGAAGCTGTGAACTCGGCTTCTGCAACTGCCCAGATTGCTGCGCCAGTGAGAATCGCATCTGTTCCAGAAGATTCTAGAGGAGCACTGAAGTTGATACGACCAAGCAAATCTGTTGCCACAACAGTAAGCTCATCAATACCAAGGTGTAGCAGCCCACCATTTCCATCACCCGCATCTGCTCTTACATCCAACAAACTTATAGGTGAACTATTTCCTATTCCAACGTCAGATCCTTTTAGAAACATACTTCCACCTGCCGGACCTAATGTCATGGTGTCGCTGGTATAGTCAAAATTAATTCTGGCTCCAATGTCACTAGTTCGTGATGGAGATGTCCACACAATCCAACCTTTTATGTTATCAGGTGTTACAAGAGTAATACCTGCATCAACACTCCCCTCAATAATGACATCATCAGCTACTACGTGTGGAGTCACGGTGCCTGCGGTTGCAGTAAAAACATTTAGCAGACCTTCAGGTGCAGTCGTTCCAATACCTACATCTCCACTATTATCTATCCAAACAAGATCAGCCCCCGCACTACTTTGGAATTGATGATCCCCAGATGCTCCCGGACGATATAAAATATTCGGCGCACTTGCTACAATTCTTCCAGCTTCAGTTCCTCCTGCATCTTGAATAACAAAAGGTGTGCCTGCACTTACTTCTATGGTTCCGACAACATCTAGTGTGTTACTTGGAGTGGCTGTAAGAATACCCACCCGATCATTATCTCCCTCAACCACAAACGCACTATTGTTACCAACAATAAAATCATCAGCCGCATCTGTGCCTAACGTTACTGTGATTGAGGTTCCGGCATCCGATGACAAACTGTCTAAAGCAATGTCCCCCACATTAGTAAGGTTACCTTCAGCAATTGATCCACTTGTTGCGGTGAATGCCCCTAGCTCAGGTGTAACGAGAGTGGGTGTATTAGCAAATACAGCAGCCCCTGTTCCGGTTTCGTCAGTAACAGCAGCTAATAAATTAGCACTCGATGGTGTGGCCAGAAAGGTTGCGACATTTGCCCCAAGACCACTTACTCCTGTTGAAATAGGTAAACCAGTTGCATTTGTTAAGACTCCTGCTGATGGAGTTCCAATGTTAGGAGTTGTAAGAACAGGGTTTGTTGCCAAAACAACTAAACCTGTCCCTGTCTCATCACTCACCACACCAGCTAACTGCGCAGAAGTTGTTGCCGCAAAGAATCCTAAATGATCAGTGGCATTTGGAACAGCATTTCCCGATTCCTGCAAGGCAATCGACGCCCAATTCGCAGTCACAACTCCTGTGTCAGAATCAAACGTGACTGTGTTAGCAACGCTTTCAACGTCGATGTTTAGATCTTCATTGTTTGTGTTGCCTACAGATGCAACTTTAAGTTCTCCCGCCGCATCTCTACTTAATTGTGTGTCACCATTTGCCACATCAATAGAGAGTGTATCAACCGTCGCTGTGCCTGCTACAGTAAGAAAAGGTAACCATGTTGTAATGTCAGACGGGTCTTGTGCCCGCACTCCTGCACCCAACAGGGCAATAACTAACGCAAGAGATAGAATAAACTTCTTCATAGTTATCTCTGGTAAGATACTCTTAGAACAGCATCAACTGAATCCGCTGAGTGCCTAATAAATCTAATATCCTTAATTTGTTGTAGCTGAATAAGCTGTAAAGATTGTCCCGGAAACAGTTCGTGACCAATTGTTGACGTTGGATCAGAACCATGAAACCAATATCTCACGCGAGAAGTTTCACAGGTCACAAACACTGCTCGCGCCTTACCCCCTCCTGATGTTACGGTGGCGTCATTGATCTTGTCTGTATCAAATCCCACTGCTGCTGTGCTGACTGTCAGGGATTCAACATCGTATGTATCTAAGAACCCAGCAATTGATTGTGTATTATCCATTTATAGTAATCCTGCTATTCTTGCCAAGAGGGCAATTACTGCCCACTGAGTAAGTCTTTCCTCCCAAACAGTTTTTCCGCGACAGAACTGCAACCACCAACGAGTTACAAATTCTTTTGGTGTTCTATTCAGTAATATCATCAAGATAATCCGCGTAGTATCCTAAGATGTTCAGATGAACATCATCATCTGTAGTCTTGGCATTAACCCACACACCCTCGCTT
>JAAOEI010001006.1_pt1 | contig 10551 bp, 13 predicted proteins | sample 7059261 | NCBI WGS metagenome assembly JAAOEI01 (sample SAMN14008812, study PRJNA610033) | viral metagenome | isolation source: viral particles filtered from seawater | place: China: Hangzhou Bay, Yangshan Deep Water Harbour | collected 2017-10-31
CAGGTATTTAAGAGACATTGGGGGATTGATTTGTATCAATTTGCTGAAGACGAGAAACAACGCCAGCGGGAAAGGAGTGAAACGCATAGTATTGTGGATGATCCTGATCTTCCATAAACCCTTCATGGTCTTTAGTCATAGCAATAGTTATGGTGTCATCGTCGTACCTGACTAGCCATCCAACAGAAAAAAAAGTGGGGCAAGTCGGTGCTTGCTCCCACCCTGCTGTTGCTACAATGTCACGCCACTCCACAATGACTAGGATTTTTTCTTCCGCTCTAGCGGCCCCGGCAAAATCCACCCCAGAATTATTGGGCCTAGAAAGAACAAGATCAGAAACCATCCAGCAACCTCCACTAAATCCTCAATGATTGTAAAGAAAGATTTGTGTTCTATTCTTTCTACTACGTTATCCTTCTCCGTTAGATCGGCAAGGACAATCCCCGTTGAGGCACCCGCCAGAGCACCCACCATTGGAGCAGTTACACCACCGCTCATCACAGTTGCCGCACCCGCACCGATTGCCGCTCCCGTCCCGCTGTACGTCGCGTCCCTCAGGGTCTCGCACCCTGTCATCCCTATGGTCAAGAATAACCATACTATGCAGTTAACATTCCAAGAAGTACGACGGCTACCACGATAGCCACTATCTTTTGCTTTGTCCCTAACTGGTTCCACTTCTTTACTGTCTGCTCCCACATTATTTATTCCTCGCTGTCTTGGCTGATTGTTTAAATGCCTTTGCGGTTGGCGCACCTTTGCTTCCGGGCTTCCGCATTTTCTCTCCTGATCCCGCCTTGATTCGTTTACGTTTGGCATGGATGTTTGCGTATAAACCTTTGCGTGGCATTAGTATTTCTTCTTGCCTTTTTTCATTGGTTTTTTAGCGGGTTTCTTTCCTTTCATCTTCATAACTTCCTCCTTGTGGTACAGAAATTTACTGGCAGTTGTATGCTTTGATCCAGACATCAACCTACCTTTAGCATCTTTATGAGTGCCGCCCTTGTGTTCCGTGCCATCACGAAAATAATGTTTAACGCCTTTTGCCATTACCATTTCACCTTATCAGCCCAATAAGCCGCAGACATTTTGCCTCTGGCTATGTTCTTAGCATGACGTGCTTTAAAAGATTTACGTTTAGCCTTCATGCGATCAGACTCACCAGCCTTTGGTTTGCCAGCAGTCTTGGCACCTTTTTCTCCAAAGCGGATAGTTTTAACTTTACTACCTTCTTTGGCTACTACAATGTGAGACTTCTTAGGATGGTTAGGTGTACGCTTGGGTTTGTTGTACCCAGATACACCAGCCCTTGCTAATCTAGAGTCTTTCTTTACTGCCATTAACGCATCTCCTTTCCAAACGCTCTGTCAATTGTTGCTTCAAGACTTTCAATCCTGTAGGTCAATACATCTAAATGATCGACCATCATTCTAATATCATCCCTGTCACGCTTTAACTCTTCAACGTCATTGGATATACCAGATGCCCACCATATAGCCGTGGCAGTCTGACCAATCAAAAATATAATTGCGCCTAGTAAATAGGTGGGTATTGTCATATCTTATCCTCGGGGTATTCTGGGTTAGGGTTAATGCTAAGTGACGTACCATTAGACTGACCGCCCCAAAGAATACAAGCCTCTTCCCTATCCTTCATGCTCCGTGTAACCACAAGGGTAGATGTTGTTTGCTCTTTGTTTACGAATAATACAATGGTTGTATTAACGCTCATGTGGCTCATTACCATAGGTATCTCGCCGTAATCTTTCTCAAGATGTCCCATCATGCTGGTAAAACTAGGGGTACACGCCAGTTGGAATGGAACATCAAAAGTATACATATCATCAGGCATAGGCTGTTGCGTTAAAAGAAACGCGGCTAGTAATTCTTTCATGATCTCCTCTGGAAAGGGTCTCTTGTTTCTCCTAATTGAATAGCCTCAAGAAGATCATAATATTCTTCTAGTTTACGATTCTCTTGTTTGCGAGCCGCCCACTTAATTCGACCTTTTAATTCAGCAACGTCTCGCATAAGATTTTTATTATCAAAGTATTCAATACGATCTAAGTTTACATCGTATATAGGCACACCACTAAAGAACCTAACCCATCTAGCAACTTGTGGAGCATCTTTATAGGATTCTCTTGACGCACCTAAACCATAGAAAGCATCTGTTTTATTTACAGACAATCCAGTTTTAGGGTCAAGTTCATTTACGCCAAATACATTAGCAGGATTTAATCTATTAAGTTCAGCCAACGGCACTAAAAGTTTTGCAAAGTGATGCAGTCTTGGCGGAAGTTTTACACCAAGAAAGTCTTGCATTTCTCCCGGCGTAGATTTAATCTGCCTATTCATAAACGTATCATAGTTAGCAAGCGCTTCTAATGGAGCCTTTACCAACGGAGTAGCAAGTTCTGAAATAACTCTTTTAGGATCAAGAGCATATTGCAAATCTGCCATAGGCAATAAGTTCAGCATAGTAAATGCTTTAACTATACCTTCTTTTTCATTGCCTAAAAATACTGGTACTCTATCTCCCCAGAATTTTCCATAATCAGCAGTAGACATTTCGCCAGTGTCATGCTCAAACTGCTCTTTTGCAATGGCTAGTTTCTCTGCACGCTGTGGGTTTTGAAGCAATGCTTTAAACTGTGCGGGTATATTCTTTCTTGACCAAGTATAAAAAGGCATACCTCTTTTTAAAACATTTTGCTCAAATGCAGATAGATCACCGTAATCAAACAAGGCTTCTTTAACTTTGCGACCAGCAATATCCATAATCATATCGTCTTTGGTCATTGGTACATGGGTATTTATACCCCTGTCTCTATACAAAGCAGTAGTTGTTTTAAAATAATCTTTTGGTAATGCTTGATTTAATTTAAACACTTTGCCGTCAGGTGCTGTCCACTCGTACTTGCTTGGATTCTTTTTAATATCTTTTAGTATGTGTAAAAATATTTGGAACCTAGCGTTGCCTTCAATAGTTCCACCAATAGCAAACCCTGTACGAACAAATGGATTCTCTGGGCCAATGTATCTTTCAAACGCAGAGCCTTGACCAGTACGCACCTGCATAGCCAGTTGCATTTCTCTTACAGTATCAGAAGTATAGTGACCAGCAGAAACTCCTCGCGCTCTAGCCGCTTCATATATTTCTTTCATAGAGTAGCCAGTGCCAGCAAAGTTAGGAGCAATCCATTCTCTATCATTAATTGATTTGTATTTAGTACCAGCGCCTTTAATTAATTTGCCTTTAGCACCAGTAAGGTTACTCATAATTTCTTGTCTGCGTTTTTCGCTACCGCCAAACCTAGCATAATACTGTAACTTACCAGCCTGATTTACTATCTCATCATAGTTAGGAGCCACGCCAGCAATCATGTAAGCGTTCCACATATTGCCAATAGCGTTGCGAGTATGATAAGCAGGACGAACACCAAGCGACCAAGACTTCCAAGTATTAGTAGCCTTATCGTAAGCATTAATAAACTTATTAGAGCGACCAGAAGGGCCAGACATAACAGATAATGTATCTTCTATCTGTCTTTTAATAGAAGCCGGAGCAAAAAACTTTGCTTGACTCTGACCCAATACAGCATCTCTTGCTTTGTTTGCTTGGTCTACTGCATTTCTATATTGGTTTAAACCGCTTTCTCTAGTGCTTTTCTGTAACGTAGGAGAACGAAGAGCAGGTATTACAGACTCTACAATACCATCTACCTCTTCTGTTGTTCTGGCTCCGCTCTTAACTACAGCATCAAATACTCTTGGGTCAAGCCTACTACCTTCTGCTTTAATTACAGATTCAAAAGTAGAAAGCCAAGCATCATCACCCATCTTGGTGCTAATATATCCAGCAGGAATACCGTCAACTTGCCTGTAATCTTCTGTCCTAAACAGTCTATTCTTTTCTGCCTCATCTAAAGGAGTCCAGTTATACTGTTCATTAGACTTATCTAGCCTACCTTTCCACTGTGGATTAAGTTCTCTTTTAAATATAGTAGTCTTGCCAGCAGAATCTTTTTCCGTTTTAATCCAAAGTCCAATGTTTCTTTCTGGTTTCCAGTTTGTATTTTCTTTAACGTATTGAACAAACTGAGGGGTTGGCTCTCGTTTGCCTGTTTCTGCGTTTTTTACAAAAGCATTACCAGTTCCACGCTCTCTGTTAAACTGTTTAAGAATGTCAGAAAACATTTCTCTGGTAAACATAGTACCAACACCATAACCGCTGTCAGTTATCTCATCAATAAACCATTTACGTTGAGCAGACTTTGCTTGTGCCGCAAGCCTAGAACCAATAGCAACAATAGGATCAGTTTCAAAAAATGGTATGTCAGCAGGGTTAGAAGCGCCACCTATTTCATCCATGTATTTTTTAGTGTAGTTATCTCTGAACAGTTTTTCTGCATCATCAAACGATAACTCTCTAGCAATATCTTCACGCTCACCCTTAAATGATTGACCAAACACAGGGGCATCGACCTCATCATCAAGGTCTTTAATCTTTAACTCATCAAGTTTGTCTCGCCATTCTTTAGTAATAACTCTAGGGAAATATCCTTTACTAGTAATCTCTCTAATAGGTTGACCAAATGCTTGAGAAAATCCAACTGCATCGTCAAACAGTCTGGTAAATTTTTCTGCTTCAGCAATACCCCTGTCTCCAAGAATTCTTTTTGTTTCTGCATCAAAATCTTTATAGCCAACTTTTTTCTTTTGGTTAACTACTTCACCATTTCTAAGCAGTGGTTTACCTTCACTGTCAAGAAGTGGTATAGGGTTTTTAAATTCATCTAATACTTCTTCGGTTAAAGCATCCCTTTCCATAGCCTTTTTAAAAGCGGCTTGAACATTCTCTTTTCCAACCCCAAGTTCACGCGCCCTGTTTACAAAAAAGTTTTCCAAATCTTCTACATCTTCAGTCAATGCTTTCTGAATACGAGACTGCAAATCATTATATGATGCTTGAAATGCCGCGCCTTTTACTTCTTTGCCACGACCAGTAGGGACATTAAGACCACGCAGTACATCGCTAACTTCTCTATCAGCAAATGGAATTTTTGTTTTTAATGCACGTTCTCCTGCTTTTTTTAATACTGGAGTAGCACCAGTTACATCACTAGCATAAGAGATTCCTTTGCCTGCTTTGCTTACAATAGCAGGGCCAAAAAATGTAATCGGATCAGTTACCACATCACCAACAAATCCAATACCCATCTTTAAGTATGGATTCATATCTTCTGGCAAATAATCTTGAGTTCTTACTTCGTCCGTTCCCATCCACCCACGTTTTATACCCGTGAGTAAACCTTCTCGGGGAGTTAAATCAACTCCACCAAGTGCTTCGTTAACAAGACTGCCTATAGCGGTTTCTTTTAAACCAACTTTAGCCGCTTGAATTGGTCGTTCAATAAGAGAAATGTAATCAAGAATATTCTTATTTTCTTTAGAAGGTTTTTCTTTTAAACCATACTTAGCATTTAAAGAAGAATATAATCTTTTTTGTTGTGTTTCTAAAGGTAAATCAGTAAACCCATCCTCTACTTCTGCTTTGAACTTTTTACCATTAAACTCAAATGATATATTTGGCAATGTTATTCCGCCATAATGTTAGTAACACCTTGTGCTAAACTAGGATTATATGATCCAGCCGCTCCTTCTAACTCCTCAAGAAATTTTTCTGCTTGTTGTTTATTAGATAAGCCCATGCCATGTTCTCCAGATACCTCAAGAAGTTTAGCGGCAATACCTTGAGCGGCTAATCGTCTAGCAGTTTCTCTATCCCCCATTTGCAATGCTTCATAAATACGGTTTGTTAACTCCCATACTTGTTCAGTTTTGCTTGGCGATGTTGTACTTACTTCTGGCATAGCATCTGCTACCATACCTGATATAGCCTCTGCATCTTCTACACTGCCACCAGCCTTCATTACACGCTGATACGCTTCCATTGCAGTAGTAGGTGGTTTATCACCAAACACAGCATCAAATATCTTAGCCTGTCTTGCGCTACCCATAGCCTCAATGTCTTGCTGTAGCATAGCAGTACCCAGTTTAAGCATATTAGGTGCGGCATCTGGGTTTACAAGATTAATAATCCCATAGTATTGCAACAATCTACGCATATCTTTGTTCATTTTATCTTGAACACGCTGTTGATATGCCTGTCTATTTTCTATATTATAAGATGGGGCGCTAGGTTGTGCAGGAAATATTGAAGTACGCATTGCTTTAGCATCATCTGATTGCAGGTCAGAATCTTCATCATCAAACAACCCCATTACTTTGCCTAAAGCATAGTTTCCTCCAGCAGTAACAGCACCAAGCCTAGCAAGTTGACCCGTTGCAGTAGTAGGAGTCATATACAATCTATTAAGAACGCCCGGAGGAATTTCTGGTTGTGCACGAGTATACCTAAAAACTTTTTTGCCTTCGCCTTTATAATCAGGGTCAGTACGTTTAGGTACACCAAATTCTCTTTTGGCTTTCTGAGCAGGTTTAGCACGTTGCCAAATAGGTCTACCTTTAAAAACTTTTTCGCCTATTCTAGAAGTTGCTTTACCTGTAAGACCGAGCATAGGCCCAAGCCTAGTTAGCAAATTCATTATTCCAATTGCTGGCATGATTAATCAGACCTTTTCAAAAGTTTAAGAAGTTCAGCCCTAATGTCATTAGCATATACATCTAAACCATCTGGAGCATAAGGATCAGAAGGTTGTTGAGACATAGTAAACCGCCCCGTACCCTCACCAGTAGGTGAATCAAACATTGCATTGTTTATTCCATATCCGCTTTCATATCCCGGATGAATACCAGATGGAACTGTGCGAGACATTGCACCGCTAATAGGATACATCCTTCCAGTAGAAGTGCCAACACCAGAAATAGGTTTTTGCATACGCGAAGGAAATGCAGTGTTCGGGTCCCTGAGAATAAACTGCTCACCCGGAGCAAATCTATTTCTAATTCCATAATTCAAGTATGGATTGGATCTGCTTTCAGCCGTTGCAGGTCCGCTGCCCATAGATCGTAAGGTTGGCTGAGGATAACGGTATCTGGTCATTGCAGCCCCCGGCCCTTCTTCGGCATACACATTTCTAGGCATTGCTCGATTTGCCATAGGCTGATATTCCGTACCTTGAGCAGGGCGATACACAGGAGGAACCGAAACTCTTCCTCGCATACCCATAGTTGCACCCGGCCCCTCTTCATCGTATATATTACGAGGCATTACCCTGTTTACCATAGGTTGATATGCTGTTCCAACGGCTCCTCTATATGGAACACCCGTAGTTTCTAGTGGTGTACCCGGAGATTCACCGTAAGCAGAAGTCTGAGCGCCGTAATTAGATTCACGCAAAGGCCCGGTTTTAACTATAGTTGTAACTATTTCATTATTATCGTTAACTTTTTTAGTTACAGAATCTCCCTTTCTTGGAACGTATTGACGATATACCATAGAGTCTTCGCCACGTTTGGGGCTACCATACATACCCATATCAGGACGTTCTACCCATCGTGCGTTATCAAGTAAGTCACCCATTCTAAAGTTAGAATCAGATGATGCGCCACCAGTTAATTGTGACAGTAGTTCTAGTAAATCTTCTCTATCCATTATATGTTCCTGTAATCTTTTTCCCAAGCCGCGCGCATAGTATACGGATCACCAAACGGTACTTGCGCCCCAACACCATAACCTAAACCAGCCTGCCTGCCGTATTTTCTTTTCTGTCCTTGCATAAGAGATGCCATAAGCAATTGATTCAACCAATCATTTTCAGAAGTAGCAGGCTCTTTACCCTGCATTTGTTGCGGTTCTCTTGCGGCTAAAGGAGTTTTCCCAAACGGCCCTTGCAATACTCTTCCATATTGGTCAGTAGGTTTATAAGTTCCACCTTCAAAAATACCCGGATCAGCAGGGCCGGGAGTAAGATCAGCAATTGCTTGTCTTTCTATTTGTTCTTTATCTAGTTTGGCTTGTTGTCTTTGTGCTCTTTCTTTTTCTGTATCTGTCATTGATCCCCAGATATCACTAGCAACTTCTTTAGCATCTCCAACAACTTCAACACCGCTTTCGTAAAGATCACCTAACCTTTCTCCAAGCGCTTTTAACCACCAAACTTGAGTATCATCATAAACACTAGCCATTAAAACCTCCTAACCTAAAAGCCCAAAGCGCCGGGGAATATTCCACCACCACCAAACAATGTACCACCTATTCCTACAATTTGTCCAATAGTGCCAAGCGCATCTTGTCCTTGATACGGAGTAGTCTGTGTAGTAGACGAACCGTAATCACCAGTAACCATAGCCATGTAATTACGCAATGCGTTTTGCGGTGCATTAGCTTCGTATTCGTAACGAGCCATATCCCTATCAATAGCCGCTTGAGTCATTGCTCTACGTTGTGCGCCAATGTTAGCGGCTTGACCAAACAAACCAATCGGAGCCATCATAGTGCTTGGGTACTGTTGCAGCCCAAACTGCTGTTGACCAATCATCTGTTGAGCGGCAGGTAATCTCATACCCTGCGCTTGTTTATACGCATCTGTATACATTTGGGCTAATGGTTTAGTTAGTCCAGTCTGTACTGCATCTGTTACAGCCCTGTTTTGTTGCAGTGCGGCACGACTTGAACCGCCCGGTTGATACATAACTTGTTGTTGTCTAATGCCCGGAAGTATATTCTTTTGCAAATTACCAATAACATCGCCAGTAAGTGCTGATGCCATAGCCTGATACGGAGTGCCTTCTCCTGTACGCACATTACCAGCAAGAAGATCAGACATTTGACTACCAGTAAAACCAGATGCTCTACCGCTAAGGTTGCGCATAAGTGATTCTTCAGCACCAGATTGCATACCTGCGGCTCTAGGCCCATAGATGTAACCTAATTGGGCTTCTTGTGCTTGTTTTTGTGCAGGATCAAAGCCAGCAAGAGTCTCACCCGGATAATATGCAGGTGCTCCTCTGTTATATATTTCTTTAGCCGCCTCAAAACCACCAGTTAAATATGGGATTTGTTGTTCCCACGGTTCTGTGGTTGACGTACTTACTTGTACTCCGCCGCCGCTTTGACACATAATTAATTCCTCAACTTGTAAATTTCGCCAACGTGGTCAAAGTTAAGGCTATTTACCAAAAACTTTCCAAGCCCTGTTCCTTTATGCCCGTTGCTGGAACCCATAGTTATTTCTTTTACACCCATACTTTTTCCCCAAGATACATATTCTTTTAAAAGTAACAAAGCAAGTCTAGACTTGCGGTAATCTTTACTTACAAACAACCCGTAATCAGTAGTAAGTTTTTCTTTAGAGAAAAAATATTCTGATATTGTTGCTAACATACCACAAACTACAAGCCCATCTTTTTCTCCAACCCAAGCAAAACCACTTCTCATGCAGTATGATATAGTCGATACAAATACATCTGTATGAAATGGAATATCTTTGTAATTTCCTTCTTCGTGCATTTCTTTTGCTAATGTTACAACTCTGTTTACATCCCTAGTTTCCATAGGGCGAATCATAAATTACTCCCTAAGACTTTCAGCGTCAACACCTTTGCTTTTTCCGCTAATACCTAATGCTTCTGCTAAACCACCGGATACTCCCAAACCTGTAGTTCCTGGAGTTACACCAGTTTTTCCTATACCAGCCGCAACCCCACCTTCTGCTGGCCCTCCATATAGCCCAGATGCTACTTGTCCGCTTGATCCATATCCATCTGGCACACCACCTTGCGAACCTTTTGGAAGATGACTATCACTTGCCACAGGATTATCTGGATCGTAAGAATTGGTAAGAGTTTCTTCACTCATTTCTTCTTCAAATATAATCTCTAACGGATTAACTGGAGCATAGTATTGTACTGGGCCTACACTAAATTCTGGAGGAGTGTAACCAAATTCACGACCAGTCCACGGTTGATATAGCGCACCGCCATTACCAGAAAATACGCCGGGTGTCATATATGCTGAAAAATCTTGAAAGCCCGGAGCCTCGTATGCTGTAGTAAGCATAGGAAAATATCTATTGGATGCAGGGTATGGGCCAAGACCATCACTAGTTTCTATTAAACCTCTGCTAAATCCACCGCCACTATCGCCCTCTCCACCCGGCTCTTCAACCGCAGGCATAGGCATACCTGATCTTTTCCAAGCATTAAATTTATCAGCCCAAGAAGTCCATGTTTGTTTGTCTGCGCTTAAATTAGGTAGCGGAGCAATACGGTCATAACCTAAATCAATAGCATGATCTAATATACCTTGTTGATCTCGTTTCCAAGCCTGTCCACCTTCACACATATTTAAAACCTCTTATTTCCAAACAGCATTACTCTGCCGTTGTTGTCGTAAGTAACACCTGCATCCAAGTCATCAGCAACAGGAGCAAGTAACATAACTTCATATCCACTATCTGTAGCGTAGTTAAACTTCACCATGAATGGTAGTGGTTTATCAAATCCAAACTTGTCATATGCGGCTACCAACAGTACAGCAAACATAATAAGTTCTGTTTCGTTCTTTTTAGCAAACTCTTGTATG
>JAAOEI010001007.1_pt1 | contig 10551 bp, 20 predicted proteins | sample 7059261 | NCBI WGS metagenome assembly JAAOEI01 (sample SAMN14008812, study PRJNA610033) | viral metagenome | isolation source: viral particles filtered from seawater | place: China: Hangzhou Bay, Yangshan Deep Water Harbour | collected 2017-10-31
CAATGTTGGGTGTTGGTGTTGTCAATGATACAAACGCTGATGTCACTATCTTTTTGTTCAACCATAAATTGAGTAGCATTTTCAAGGTTCTTAGCGTGGTATTCTCCGAGTTTGGAGGGGTCAAATTGGTATTCCTGTCCTTCATCAGTCCAAACCATAAACAAATCATCGGTTGAAAAGATTTCGGCTTTGATATTATGTTTTCTTCTATATCCTACCGTTCCGATGTTTGTTACCGAAGATTTTAAGGTTTCCGCAAGGGTGGATTTACCCGTTCCCGAAAGTCCTCTTAGAATGTAGCAAATTCTCGCCATATTATCAACGAAAAGAATCAGGTTAATAAAGATTTAGGGTGGATTCCATCTTCCCACATTTTCTTTGTGTAAGTATATTTCCCATCATCAAATGTAAAACGAAATTTATCTTTTTCAAGTTTCACAAATTGATAGCGAAGGCAATTTTGAATCCAACGATTGCATTTTTCTTGATTCAAATTCCAATCCAAATACTCTTTGAAAGGTGGAATCTTCGGATAAGGTTGTTTTTCCAATTTGATTTTAACATCTCGGTCAAGACAGTAAAGATAGCGATATGTTCGGGTCTTAAACTTGCGAAATCGGTTATCAAGCATTTCTAAATTGCGTGTGATAACTAATGGGCGACTTGATGTGTGGAAAACCATTTCGTGAAAACAACGACCTTCGGTATTTTCAAAGAATTCGGTTTCGTGAAATCCATAATAGCCAAAATTACTCGCTTGATAAATTGCGCCACAACCTAAACGACCATCAGCAAACGATTGAACGACTTTGATTTCGGGGAAATAGTGTTTGAGAATTGACAAAGATTTGGAAATAAGAACCGATTCAGCGTTTTTTCCTAATTTGTCATCAATCCACAGGCGATTTAATTCCACAATTTCGTGCTTTTCAATATCTTCGGAAATGGACTTGAATGAGTTAGGGACTTTGATAGCACCATAAGATGCTACGCCGAGTAATTCACCATCTTTGAAAACACCAATGTTGGCTTTTCCCATCATGTGATACCATGAATGAGAATAATGATTGTCAATTATCATCTTACGGGCTACCGCTTTATCAATTATGTCAAAAGAAAGCAAACCATTGATTTTCGTTTGCTTGGTTAGCGGAAGCGAAGGTCGTTGCACGATAAACAATTGTGCTACCTTGTATTTGAATGTAAAGGTGGAGGGTGGGTGCAGGTCGGATTTTCACCGAATCCTATGATGTGTGGTCGTGTTGAACCAAGACGGCTCAAGGATAAGGAGGAAACCCCTAAGCCATCGTTGCGATGTATGACCACCAACGGACACCCACCCTTCCGTGAGAAAGGTGAAGTGTGGTGGCGACATGATATTGCGGGTCAGTCGGCTTCAGGTATGCTTATAGTATGCTTATAGTATGCTTTGAGAAGTGGGTTTAAGAATCCTGTGTCCACCAATCAATCTGTCCCCGAAGGGTTGTATCATGGATTTGTTTCCGTTCTCGCTTCCCTTAAACTCCAAGAGGCGATAGAGGCGATAGAGGCTTGAGAGGCATAATCCGAAGGGAAAATGCCGCCACCATGCCCGCATTCAAGGAATGCGAGCCACTTCGGTCATTAGGTTTTTACGCCCTTTGACAAACCTTCGTGTGTCTAACAGGTTAATAAAGTTTTCTCCAAACAAACATGGGTTCGGCAAAAACTCCCTCTATTTTACCCGCTTTGGAGTTAGGTCGCTTATTCATTCTCAATCCCATAGTGCCTTGAAATTCAGCATCGGATTTGCTTTCCATATATTCGCACATGGGGTCGCATAACTGATTCACTCTATGATTTGAATATACATCGGAGATGTTGATTATCATGTGGCCTCCTTTTTTCAACGACTTCCAAGCGTTGTCAAGTGCCTTAAACAAGAATTTATCCAACCAATCATCCAATTTTCGGAATTTCTTGAAAGATTGAGTTTCCTCATGCGTGTATTTTTCCACATTGAAGTATGGTGGTGATGTAAAAACAGTATCAAAGAATTCATCTTCAAGAACAACATCTTCGGCACAACCTACAATCATACGATACTCTTTATCTCCACCATATTCGGCAATTTGGCGTTCATAACCTTCAACAAGAGCGATATTAGGGTCAATTCCTGTATAATGTTCTGTATTTTCACATGATGCAAAAGCAAGAAGCCTATCGCCCCAACCCGATGAAAAATCAAGGACTTTCTTTGACTCAAACTTTTCATAAATGGCTTTGGCTGATGCAGGGCTAAATTGGGCGGCAATATACTTTCTCAAAGCAATAGCCGACCTCAAATTCTGTTCATTGATTTTATCAAACTTCAATGTCCATAGGGCTTTGAAAAGAGTCAAACGGAATCTTTCTTGTGTCCATGTGCGATAAGGGCTTGGGGAATTGATGGAATCACACTTCCAACGATTTTCTTGATGAAAATAATTTGAGGCTTTCAATCCTGTCCTGTTGGTATCAATGTATTCATCGTTTTTGGTCGCTTGAAATGGATAGCGAGATGTGAAAACACCTTCTTTGATTAAATCTGTCGTATCAAGATTCTTCAAATCTTCAAAGGCTTGACGCATTTCATCTTGAGTAATTTGAATCATAGGCATTCTTACTTTGTGATTCTCAATCGCATCGCTAATCAATTGTTTAATCTCATCTTTGGACATAACTTGGTTCAATTCCGCCCATAAATCCTCATCAATATCAATGAGATTTTCGTCATTAACAATATCTTGGGTGGTAAATTGCTTCATCATGTAATCACCTACAAGAAATTAGAAATGGTGGCAAGATAATTTGTCCATTCTCCTTCGGAATCGTAAATCAAGTGATGAACGGGATAATCCAATTCATCGTGAAGTTTTTGGACATAGGGAAGATTCATGCGATAAAAAGAATCGGGCTTAACTTGAATCCCTGCTTTGATTTCATTATTTTGTTTTACTACCAAATCAACCATGTGCGCTACATCAGTTTCTTCATCGGCTTTTTCAACCTTGTATTTCCAAATGTGGACTTTCAAATCTTTGATGGCTTTATCCTCCATCTTCTTTCCTTTGAAGGAATTTTTGCCCATAAGATTACCCATCCAACGATGGCAAGTGTCCAAATCCCACTTTTGTTCTCCTTTTCTCTTCAAAATGGCTTTTCCTTGTTCCGTGTCTTGGGCTTCATACAATTTTTGAGCCATTTTTGCTATCGTGGAATTTGATTTCAAACCACACTCACAATCTTCGTGATGGTGGCGGTCAATTTCAGCGAGCAAATGGTCGGCGGAAATGATTCGGTGTTTTTGTTGGAGGGAAATAACTGAAATGGAGGCTTTGCGTGTCGCCAAACGAAACGCTTCACAAATGTCGTTGAGAGTGCCACCCGATGAGTCGCCGTATTTCTTGAAGTAATCAACAGTCAAACACATCACCGTTTTCTTCCACCTTCAAGTCCTCGTAAGGGCTTGCTACTCGGCGGTAAAGTTCTAACTTGGCACATTCAAGAACGCCAATCAATTCATTGACATTACGGTAATTGAGTCCTCTTGTCTTCAAGACCTCGTTGAAGAGGGCGGAAATGCAATAATTCAAAACACCTGCTTGGCTTGAATCTTCCTTAACAATCACTTGAGCCGCTAACGAAGCCAACGAATGCTCAAGATTTTGCCGTTCTTCATCCTTGATGTAGGGCATTAACCTACAATTGTTGCATTACCTATCTAAACCTTCAATCAATTGTCAGCGAATTGGGCGATTCTAAATTGACGGTTTTGGACATTGTAAATTGACAAATAACCCATTTTAGGCTTGTAGCCCATCATTTGCATGAAATCTGTTTCCCCTTGAAATGTGGAGGAAACTACGAGAGGTATTCCACGATGCCATTCCGTAGCATGAGCGTGTGTATGTCCTGTTACGAAAATATCGGGTGCTTCTTGGATAATCATTTGGTCTTCTTCTTCGGGACTCAAAGCGTTTCTTTCACCCCACATCGGGGCAAGGTGTCGCTTTTGAAGCATTAACTTCATCGCTTCTTGAGGTTTGTCGTAAGTGACATCTTCCACTCTCGGAACAATATCGTCAATACCTTTTCCGTGATAAGATAACACATCAATGCCCGATAGGTTAATCCTTGCAGGGTTGCCAACATGAATCGTGGAATTGAATTTTTGTTGAACGCCGGGTTCTAACATTGGTTGCGGTTCAGCAGGTCGCACCGCATCGTGGTTGCCGGGAAGTAAAATTGGTGTGATGTGGTCGGGTAATTCATCTAACTTCCGAGCGCACATCTCATATTGGTCAAATGAGTTTGCTATGCAAATGTTTTCTTCGTGTCCGGGATAAATACCGATGCCGTCAATAACATCTCCACTTAGAACCAACCACTTGATATTTTGGGCGGTTTCATCCGTTCCGTTCATCCATTCAACCATCTTATCCCATTCTTTTTCTAAGAACCGCTTTGAACCCATGTGCAAATCGGAAATAAAAGCAATTGATACAGGGTCAAATTCTTCACCGCCTTTGTTTTGGTGTTTCGGAAGCAAATCGGGGTGAACCACCCTGTCCACCCAAAACATTCTTCCATCATCCCCGAAGCGACCCGAAATCCCAAGCACTTCATCTTTGAAGATAGTGGCACAAGCAGGGTCGTCTTTCCTTACGAAAACATCAATTGTGGAGGACATATCCTCAATTGTGACCATCTTGCCGCCACTTTTGGTTCTTCGTAAGTCCAAAACAATACCTACGATATTGTAAGTGCGATTCTTTCTCTTTTCTTTTTGGATTTGCTTAATTGTTCCCGAAGCCTTGAAACCTGCTTGGTTTCTCAACATAACCGCTACTTTTTGGTATCTGTCATAAAACAAATTGACAATATCTTCCATCTTGCCCTTCGTATTGGTCTGTCCAACCTGTCCACCAATGGTATAATCATCGGAAAAATCGGAGGCTTTTGCTGTCCATGACTTAGCGGGATTCTCCAAGTCAAAATATGGGGAACCGATTCCCCGAATGGAACGCATGAAACACCTATTGTTCCAACAGGTATTTAACCGTTGATAGTTAGAATCTAAATTTCGGATATTCCATGTCGTCAATCTTTGCTTGTATATCTTTCATCCGTCTTGGCTCATCAACGAACCTCCACCAAATTTCAAAGCAAATCAAAAAGAAGCCATAAATTATGGAGAAAACAATTGAAAAGAAAACACAGTAAAGAAATAATAGGAGTAAAAACCCCGCCATTTCTAAGAACATCACAATTCCTCAAGGTCAGCAATCAAAGCATTGACCGCATCTTGAGCATCTTCAAGGGAATTATTACCTGTAATAACACACTTGCCCGATGAGAAAATCAAGCAAACTCCTGTGGCATCTTTCAAGCGATAAATCAAGCCGGGGAATTGTTCGGGTTCCCATTCTGTTCGTGCCATAGGAAGGCTAACGGTAAGTGTAGCGAGATTCAATTCTCGGCCCAAATCATGTGTAACTACAACATTACCAATGTGGTAATCGTAAGAATTCCAAACATCACAACCATTGTCAATCTATGCTTGGTGGGTGATGGCAAGTGCCTTTTCAATATCTTCAAGCGTTTTTGCCCCTGTAATCACGACTCTTCCACTTCGGAAAATAAGAGCGCAAACTTTCGGGTCGTCAATCTTGTAAGTCAATCCGGGAAACCTATCGGGGTCAAAATCAACATCAGCCTCAATGGAAAAGTGGTCAAGGTCAAGATATTCTGCAAAGCGGGATGTCGCCAATAGGTTCACTACATTTAGAGCCATGTCCTATCTAAAGGACTACTACCTTAATAAGCGTTCATACTTTTGCGGGATAATGACTTTTGTTGGGTTCATCACAATGAGGGCATCTTGGTTGATACAACGAATAGGTCAAATCGCATTTTGAACATACGATAAGTCCTTGAATCCTCAACATTTCTTCCTCAATCTCACGGCGGGATTCACCACCTTTTTGATTTTGGTTTTTCTTCCAATCCTTTTCTTTCCAACCCATAATCATCGCCTGTTTGATTCTAATTCACGGACTTTGTTTTCTAATCGGGAAATTCGGTTTTGCAGTTCACTCACCAACAAAAATAATGCTTTAACATCAAAATCATCGGAAATTGGCAAATTGTGTGGAAATGGTGGTTCGTTGGGGTCGGGAATTCTCAATATGGCCACCCCACATTTTCGTTTTTATCTAACTCATCGCACTTAACTTCATACCAAGCATAAATAGGAATGAGATATAATGTGCAAACTATGGAAAAGATTCCAAGATTTTCAAAATAAGGTATGTTGAATAAATAACACCAAAGTATTGTCAATGGTTGTAAAGCGACAAGACCAAAGATGGGTCGCCAAAAATCCCTTCCACTTAGTTTCATTACCACACCTTGTAAGCAATAAGAATAGACATTCCCAAAGCCATGACGGATGCTAATGTGCGAATTAACGCCATTGTATGTTGATGACGACCCAACACAGCATCTTTTTTAGCAAGGGCTTCTTCGTAAATACCCCATTTTTCTTCCACAAAGGTTCTCAATTCTTCATCCATAATATCACTCTTCTTCGGCAAAGTCAGCAAGGCTCATTTGTCCTTCCACAACCTTACTTTCGTCTTTCTTCAAGCCAAGATGACCGAAGATTTCATCGTTAATGTCAAGAATTGATTGAATCATTTGCCAACCAAACCATGCGAGCCATAGAAAGAAAATCCATGTGAAGGCAAAAAAGCCAATAGTGATAGAATCCATGTGATTTCACTTCTCCGAACACCTTGATAAAGGTTCACTTTTTCCATCGCCCCGTTTCCCGCATCCATTCCGCAGGGGCTTTCACTTTGACTGTGGTTGGACACGCTTGTTTTGTTCCAATTCCCGAATCGCAAAAATAATGTCCAAACACGAAACCACCTGTTTCGTATTCTTTACGCATTTTCATCTTCCATCCACAAGTCGGACAATCCACCATAATAATCACTTCCTCACTCCAACCTTACAGGTGGGGCATAGGGAACATCAACATATTCATCTTTTCCAATTGCGGTGAAATAACCAATATCTTTTGCTTTCAAAAAGACATGATAGGTTTTGTGGCAATCATCTATGCAATAACGAATAACTTCTTCGTGGTTTCCTTTATTCCATTCAATCGGGGCATTTGCCGCATCCATGAGTTTTGATTCATCTTCGCCAAGAAGTCCGTGTATTAGGTGATTCAAACGATAGCGAATTCCCGTTTCACTTTTGAGATATTGTGCCATATCCAATTTTTGATGTTCAGGCCACTTTTCTAAAAGTGATTTGACAGAACCAACACCACCTTCTTTTTGTGTTTTGCTCATAATCGGGAAGTCAAAGCCTTCTCCATTATGCGTAAGGAGTAAATAGCCCTCATTCCTTGCATTTCTCAAGTGGTAAGCAAGCATTTCAAACTTGAAAACAATTCCTAACTTGCCTCCGCACTTACGCACTACTTCATCGTAATTGTCGGGGTGAACATAGATGGAATTCAAACCATCCTTTGAATCATACATACAAACTACGGCAGTTTTCCATCCTTTCGGATTATCAAATGCCAAACCTTCGGCATCCATGTCAAGATTAGCCGTTTCAATGTCAAGGGCGATGACTTTCATAAATATCCCACCCATTTCGCACTAATAAGGTTTTCTAACGCCCTGCGGTAGTATTGTTGGAAAACGGGTCGTCATCAAAGTCGGGGTCTTCGGGGTCATCGCTTGGATTGTTGTTAGAATTGAACAAAGATGAGTATTGACTGAAAAAGGTTTCAAGACCTGCGAAGGGATTCCGATATTGCGGTCTTTCAAGATACAACGAGAAAAGCAACATAATATCTTCTTCGCTCAAATCCCCAATGTCCTCACGAACAAGATGGCGAAACTTTCGGTATTCTTCAATGAAGTTTTTCATGGAATCACTCTTCTTCGGTTAGTGACAAATCGCTGTCATCGCCGGGCTTGGATGACGACAAAATGTTGATTTTCTTGCTCGCAATTTGATAAACGCCCGAAATCTTGTTGGTATGAACCTTAACACGCTTGTCGGTCTTGGACAATACTTCGCCTTCAATGACGCAGTTTTTACGAATCTCAAAGGAAACCTTATCGCCAACAGCGACTTCGGCGGATTTATCACTACGACTCTCAAGGATTTCTTCAATGAGAACCATGATTTTTTCCAATTCGGGAGTTTCTTGCTTTTTCAAATCGTCAGCAGTTAGAGCCATAAGTATCACTTGTCCGAAGGGGTATCTAACGGTTTTCATTAGTGTAGTAGGAAACAGGATGCCCTGCAATATCGGGAAGCCCTATGAGAGTATATCGCTTGTATCTTTGACCTGTCGGGTCTGTGCGCCATTCACTCTCAAATTGATAGCCCATTTGCTTCAAATCAAGAATACGGCGAGGCAGGGAACGAATCTTGTAAATAGTCGCCGCCTCAACACCCGAAATGGAAGAACGGGACTCAAAATGCTTAATCAATAACTCTCGTTGGTTCATGGGTAAATTATGGTCGGGATTGGTATTTAATCCTTCACATATTTACAATCAAAATCTCATCGGATTTTTTGGAAACATTCATACCATACTTCCACTCAAGCGGAATGATTTGAAAATTACTATACCATTGTTCAATCTCATCGGTTTTATTGTATGATAACACTATCTTCCAACCTAATGAAGCCAATCGCTTAACAATTTGTGCCAATTTTTCGTGGTTGAAATGCTTGTGCATATCGCCTTTGTTCCCATACAAATAATTCTTTATCATATATGGTGGGTCAAGATAAATCGCTTTTCCTTTAGGGTCAATCTTGGTCAATTCCTCAAGGAAATCAAAAGCATCTTTGTGTTGGATTTCAACATTTGGGGCTGAAAACTTTCTTAACCTATCAATAGAGGCTTGATTGAATCTTGGGTGGGAAGGCGACATTCCGCCCGAATTGGTTGAACCCGAAAAAGAAGCCCTGTTTAACACATAGAAAACAGAAGCCATCTCAAGGCGATTTTTCAATTGAGGCAGGTCTTTCTGTAAAGAATAGAATTGGGTCTTGGCTAAAGGGTGATATGCTTGCACTTTATCGGCTACAAGGGCGGGATTTTTGAGGGCTTCTTGCCAAAACACCGCCACAGGCTCATACAAATCACAAGCGATGACTTTACCCTTCTCGGAAAAGGCAAACTCAATTGAGCCTCCACCGAAAAACGGGGAATACAAAACTTCCGCACCTTCTAAATAAGGCAAGATATGTTTGACAGCCCTACTTTTGCCGCCAACATATCTAAGAATGCTTTTCATGTGGTAAGATGGTGTGAACAAGTATTTGTATGTTTAGCCTAATCAAGCATTGTGAAGGGCGAGGGCGTAAGCGATTTCGGACTTGGCGTAAGCGAGGTCGTTTAGGCGAGCAAGGTAAGTCGCATCTGCGAGGTCTTCTTTGCGGAAGTGTGGGAAAAAGAAATTATCGGGGAGGGAAACATAGTGTTCGTCTTCACCGTAAAACATTTCGGTGGTGTCCCAAATAGTAATGCGAGTGGTTCGTGCCATACCTTGACGATTGGCATTGAGTATATCAAGTTTTTGTATTGACTACATCGTAAAATCCATACTTGTATTCTTGGAGTCCACTTCGCACGGCTTGTGCTGAATTCAAAGCCATTTGCATAATCTTTCTTTCACTTGGAAGATTGATGCGAGGAATTCGCTTTAATTGATTGGTAAAGTGAAGGGGTGTCGCAATTGTTAGCCCATCATCGTCAATAAAAAATTCATCGGTGGAATCGTAAGGGTCAAAATCAGCATCAACATTTACCCACTCAAGATTTTCAATGGGTGTTGTGGACAAAGATTTTTTCTTTAATCTCCAATACATTAAACCTGCGTGGGGGTCGTTTGGAAGTGCCATGACTTCATCATAGATTTCTTCGTAAAGTTTTGCTTGACTTGATGCCATGAGTTCTCGGCCCTCCTTACACATATTTAGAGTTTTACCAATTGAAAGCGATATTTTTCATCTTTTTTATGACTTTATCATGTTTTGCATAGGTCATGGGCTTTTCCGCATTACGGGCTACTCCTTCCCAATGCCACTTTTCCCTCAATGATTGGCTAACTGTATGTTTTTCATCACCATCAGCAGTAAATTTTTGATTAAAATAGTCATCTATTCCGAAAGTCCCGTCAGCAAACTGTCGGATGCAAGTTATTGAGAAATTAGCATAAACAAATAAAATGTAATTTTCATCAAGACACTCAATGCGTTTCATATTTTGTAAGGTTCGGACATCTTGCCTATCAGCATATTCATCAGCCTTTTCCTGTAAGGCATTTTTCATTGGAATCAAAATCTTTCTTTTCATCATTAGTGGTTCACCTTCCTATTTCCGAATTCAAATCCCGAACCTGCGGAATTAAATCTTGTAATCTAAAGTCGTCAAATCATCAAAATTACATTATTTTGTAAAAGTCCAACATTATTATGTCCAA
>JAAOEI010001008.1_pt1 | contig 10539 bp, 11 predicted proteins | sample 7059261 | NCBI WGS metagenome assembly JAAOEI01 (sample SAMN14008812, study PRJNA610033) | viral metagenome | isolation source: viral particles filtered from seawater | place: China: Hangzhou Bay, Yangshan Deep Water Harbour | collected 2017-10-31
GACCTATTAGAAGAGGAAGAATCAGGCGTAGATTTCCCTGAATATAGAGGCATGACATTTGAAGAGTTTTGGAATGCACTACCCCGTAAATTAGAATACTTTGATTATGAAAGAGAACTATATGAGGACCTAACAAGATACAAGAAGGTATGGGTAAAGAAGGCCACTGGCCTAGGTATCACTGAGTTCTTTACTAGGTGGATAGCATGGAACTGTCTAAAGGATGACGAATGGAAGAATGCTCAAGTTGATGTATCTGCTATTATTATTACAGGAGCAAACCAGGATCTTACGAATAAAGTTATTGGAAGAATCAAAAACCTATTTAATGCAGAGTTCAAGACCAAAGAGTCTCTCGTTATTCTCAACGGTTGCAAGATCGAAGCATTCCCAACAAACCACCTCTCTCCTGCAAGAGGTCTCAATCCACGAATCGTACTACTCGATGAAGGGGATTTTTTCCCAGAAAGATATCAGGCAGAGGCCAGAACAGTAGCAGAGAGATACATACCAAAGACCAATCCTACAATAGCAATGGTATCCACGCCTAACTTACCAGGTGGCCTATTTGAACAGATGGAAGAGGAATATGCACATCTACCAGAGGATAGGCGTAAAGATTTCTACCTAATGAAACATATGGATTACACGATAGGCTTAAATAAAACATTCAAGCAAGAGGACATAGATGTTGCTAAACTTTCTCCTAGTTTTGAGCGTGAGTATAACCTTAAGTACGGTTTTGGTCTTGGGGATATATTCGAGGGCATCGAGAGTATTATTGAGGATTATAATCTTGATATCATTGGTGGCCGTAGTGGTTGTTATGGTGATCCAGCATTTGGTTCATCTAACTTTGGGGTATTAGGAGCAGAGATAAGAGATGGGATTATACACGTTATTGAGGCTAATGAATTTCCTAGGCCATCGCCCTCGGCTATGCTTGACGTTATGGAAGATATGGCTAACAGATATAACCAGAACTGTAAGATTGACTCTGCCCACCCAGGATTTATCAGAGACTTGGAAGAGAGGGGGATTCCAGCCTTACCTATTAACTTTGGATTACAGATAAGAGACCACGAATCAGCAAACATTCAATCACTAAGGTCCAAGATGACCATCAATGCAGCACAAATGGTAAAGAATGGCAAGGTAAGAATACATCCAAATCACACCAAACTAGTATCACAGATGAGGGCAGCACAGTTCGATAAGAAGGGGGGAATAGACAAGGAAGAACTTAATGCAGACGTACTTGACTGTTTCATCATGGCCTGTTGGGATCTTAAGGAATATGACTATGGCCACTATGACATCATGGGTAAGCATTTTGTGGACAGGGATGATAAGAAAGAGAAGATTAACAAGTCAGTCATGTTTAAGACCGAGGTATATGAGTGATACAAGGAGAGTAAATGATCTATAACTGCTATCATACAATATATGGCCTTGACCTTACACGATTAGTAGACTGGTTCTGCCTTATACAGCATTGGAACTTGTTTGTTCCCGTATACTAATGGATGAATTAGAAGAACACCTAAGAGAATACCTGGATGTCATGGGTGATGAACCAGATGGATACATCAAGATATCAGAGGTCTATCACCACCTAAGAAGAATATTGGGTGATGAGTAATTCCCTTTATATAATGTGACACATAATAGACTATATGATTATTAGGCCAAAAGGTACAGCACTTATTGAAGAGTTCCACAAACAAATCATATCTCTCTTAAATGACATTGAGAAACAATCTGAATGGATTAAAGAGAATGACCCTGACGTAGAGACCACTACTAACTATATGGTAGACAAGAAACTAAAAGAGTGGTTCATGCGTGGTGGTAATATGGGTTATTAATTCTCTTTATATAACAAAACTCTAGTAAATCATTATGTTTAAGAGAAAGCCTACTGAACGTAAGATAGAAGAAAAACGTGCCGAAAAGAAAATTAGTTCCAAAGATATTACTATTAAGGTAAGAGATAACGTAGGAGCAAAATTAGGCATTAACAGAGCAGGGCGTAACATTGACAAGATTTCATTTGAGATTAACCGTAATAGAAAGAACCTAAAGGCATTAGGTATCACCGATGAAGAATTAAAACAATTAGGCCTACAATAAATGGCATACGGTCTCTGGCTGACACTTGATCAGGATATATGGTATAGGGGAGATTACTCATCAGAGAACAAACTAACTGGCACTATCTACACAGACAAGAATAGAACAGTGGCCAAGAACCTTACAGGATATACAATTAAGATTAGATTATTTAAGCCAAGAACAATAGGTGACAGATTCAACAAGACAGCAAGTATAGTAACTGCTGCATCAGGTACATTTGATTATGCAGTAGGCCAAGGTGAGATGCCTATCTTTGGATTATATGAGGTAATAGTAGAACTATCTAAATCAGGTGTAAAAGAATCAACACTTAACCACGTAGAACTACAGGTATTGGAAGGTCCTAACGCATGAAGAACCCAATCGGATATAACTATCCTGACTCTATCATAGAGAAATATGACAGATTAGAAGAGGCCAAACAACCTACAGCAAGAATAGTAAAAAAGGAATGGGATAGAGAAAGACCACTCCAGGTAACATTTGAGAGACTAATATCCTACCATGACAGAACACCACAGATTCAAATGCCTGTGTCCATGTATAGTGAGATGATATCAGGTACAGACATGCAGGTAACATGTAATAGTGAGGCAGCAACAGAACTATTATCTGACTGGATTAGACGGTCAAACTTTTATGAGAAATTTGAGAACATGATTACTACATGGCTTATCTGTGGTAATTCGTTATTGGAAAAACTAGACGAGAATGATATACAAGATGTACTAGAGGTAGACATGAGTACGGTAATATCAAAGAAGAGAGATGAGTATGGCCAATTACAATACTATGAACACAGAACATTAAACGGACAGATAGCCAAACTAGGTGAGGGATCACTTGGTAAGTTCATTGAATTTAACCTAGCACCATTTAGCAGAAAGGCATGGAGTAACTCACTATTCCACAGTCTAGCAATTCCTAGAACACTTGGCCACAGAACAATGCCACCAATAGTAGAACTAATCTGGGGTGTAGAGGATGCTATGGGTGGAATCTTACTAAACAATGCATATCCTATTACCACTATCACATACAACGGTGCCAACGATGAATACCTAAAGAAAGAGGCCAGAAGGTGGGCTGATTATAAACCAGGAGATAAACGAGTTCAAAAGGTAAAGCCAGAGATAGAGTTCTTTGAGACACAGACAGGAAGCAAATACACAGACTATCTTGACTGGCTAAAGAATACAGTACAGATGGGTGTGCAATTCCCTAACGAGATACTCACAGGTGACTTTACATCTAGAGCATCATCAGAAACTACAGAGACTATAGTACAAAAGAAAGTTAGAGGATATCAACGTTATTTATGTAACAAACTAAAGGAAGAACTATTTGACAGCATACTCATGCAGAACGGCTATGACCCAGAGGATGAGGAATGTAAGGTAGCATTCACCACACAGAACATCATAGAGTTGGAAACATCACAGGTAAAGGACCTAGCAGGTATGGGTCTAATGACAAAGAACGAGGCCAGAGAATGGCTACGAACCAATACAGGTATGGAACTCCCAGATGATGAAGAGATAAAGGCCAACGAGGATATGGAGAAACAGATAGCCCAATCAGCACAACAGATTAAGAAAGAACGATTCATTAACAAATTCAAACCATTAACAGTAAACGAATGTAAATGTACTTGTGGCTCTTGCAAGGAAGGCCAACACACATTCTGCACAGGAAAGAAGAGGACATGCCAGTAGACTTTGATGATTTGACTAAACGTATCCTTGATAACATGGATAGAATAGGCGACAAGGTAGACAATCTATGTAATAGAATGACCGAGGTAGAGAGCAAGTTAGACAATCACTTTGATGACATAGAGAAAAAGAACAAGGGTAAGGAACGCAAGTTCTACTACATCATAGCACTCATGGGAGTAGCCTTTACATTCCAGGAAATCATTAGAGGCCTGTTATAATGGTAGAGGAAAGAGGGTTCAAGAAAACCCTTAGAGATATTTATAATGACGGTATAAAGGTAAGAGATGATCAGGATAGAATCCATCTAATATCAACATTTGGGGAAGGTATTGTAGGGGAACGTGTAAGTGATGTTTTAGAATTATTCCAGTATAATATCAATACGGAAACACTAACAGCCACAGTGGCCAACGGTGGAACAGTAACACAGGCAGATTCAATGGCCGTACTTACATCATCAACAGCAACAAATGGAGCAGCGAATCTTAAATCAAAACATGTAGTAAGATACAGGGCTGGACATGAGGTTTATTCAATATTCACATCATTATGGGCTAATGGTGGGGTTGCAGGTGCAAAACAATACATAGGATTATTTACAAATACGGATGGGTTCTTTCTAGGGTATAATGGAACTGACTTTGTAGTAGGCAGAAGAAAAGACTCATCAGATACTGTTGTTTCAACATTTAATGGAAGTGCTGAATTTACAAACAGGTTTGATCCTACAAAACTAAACATATTCAGTATTACATTTGGATGGCTAGGAACTGCACCAGTTAATTTCTATTGGATGAACCCAGAAGGCAAGATGATATTAATTCATCAGATGAAACTACCTAACACATTAACTGGTCCATCAACTACAAACCCTGTATTGCCTATGTCAGCAGATATAACAAAGACCAGTGGAGCAACCTCAATAGTAATGAAATCAGGTTCATGGCATGGGGGTGTCATTCATAATGGTGATGATCAGGTGGCCGATAGATATTACTCAAAGATTATATCTGCAACTGCAATATCAACAGAAACAGTATTGATTAACTATCAGAATGTATCAACATTCCAAAGTAAGACAAACTTAGTAGACATAGAAGGTGCCTTATTGGAAGCAGCCAGTGACGGTACGAAGATAGGATTAGTAAAGATATACAGGAACCTAGCAATAGGTGGTACACCATCATGGGCTAACATAGATGCTACAAATAGTGTAATGCAGACAGATACAGCAGGTACGGTAACACCTTCTGATGCTAATCTGTTATTGGCAATTACATTAGGAAGGACAGATTCGCAACTCATTAACTTGAAAGAGTTGGATTTTGTTATACATCCAGGAGAGACATTAACAGTAACGGCTCAATCAACAGCTAATATGGATTTTTCATTCTTTTTGAGATGGAGAGAACGATTTTAATCTTATAAAGGATAAATACCTAGCATTATCGTCATGGTCGACACCGATTATAAAGTCCTATGTTCGTGGTGTGACTATGATGTGTTTATACCTATATCCAACAAGATAGCAAAGTGTTACAACTGTGAGGCCTTGAAGACATTAGACGATATGGACATCAATCCACCATCACATATGTGGGAAGCACCTGAAACTACAGAGGATTAATTCTCTTTTAACTACTATATAAAGTAATTACATGAATATAGAGAGTTATGCTACTATTAACGAGAATGCAAAGATTCAAGGAGTAGCACTTATTCCAAGAATATCAAGGAATAATAACCTCTATACAAAGGAAGAACTGGCAAGATTTCATGGTAAAACAGTTCCACTTAATTGGGAACATAATGGAGACAAGGTAATAGGAGAGGTAACATTCCAATATGATAGTACAAGTGAGACAGTATATTATGAGGGTACAATAACAGACCCATCAGCAGCACTATTGGCCAAAAACAAATTACTCTATACATCCATCGAGGCCACACCAACAGCAGTTAAACAAATCTGTAATGGTGGTAATGACTGCTTCCATATGCCATTTGGCCTAGTACCAGAAGCACTAGCACTAACAGAAACACCAGGAGTTCCAGAGACCAGCGTAAACGTATTCAAAGAATCTATTATTAAAACTATAAAGAATTGCAAGGAACATACGGATGCAGACCATGAGTTTGTCCACAAGTATGGAGCAACCGAGATTATACATAAAACAATTAAACCAAATAACAAAGAGGTACATGGTGACAGCGTAGACAATATCATGCAGGACAAATTCGCTGCCATGTCTAACAGCCTAGAGGAACAAATCAAGCAGAAAGAACAGGCCTTGGAACTATTCAAAAAGATAGCAAGTGAGAACAATGATCCTATCGTATCCACACAGGTAGAGATGATAGAGAACGATATCCTAGTATTAACTAATCAGCTTATTGGCCTAAGAAAAGACTCTGAATTTATATCTGTAGAACATACCTTAGAGCATATCATATCGAATCTCAAAGAGAATATAGTATGTGAATGCTGTGGCGATTTAAAAAAAAACGAGAAACAGTAAACCTTAGTGGTCCTCAATCAACCGTACAGGTAAAGAAGAAAAAGAGACATTTTGAGTTCGTAGAGAATAGCAACGATTCCTGGAAAGAACTAGAGCATTACCTATATGAAGATTCAACCAACAGTGGCCAAAAATCAGATACAGTAGGAAATCCAGAGTTTAGGTCATTTACACACTCATCATCATTCGTAGGCAATGTATTATGGGATAGGGAGAGCAGGGAGATGGATATAATACTTAACGGTAAGAAATATCACTTTTGTAATGTATCAGAGAGACTATATGACTCATTTGAGGGTGCAGATAGTAAGGGTGCATTTTTTAATCGTGAGATAAAGACATTACATGACTGTTAATATTGACACATACATCATATTTTGCCAGTGGCTAATGAATATTTATGGCCAAGGGTGTGTATAGTTGAAACTTAAATAATAGTATGATAATCAATAATAGTGAAATATTTAATTATCGGTGGAACTGGTACACTAGGCAAGGCACTTATCAATAGGTTACAGGATGATGAATTACGCATTTATTCCAGGGATGAGTTCAAACAGTACGAACTTAGACATCATAAGAACTGTAAATTCCTCATAGGAGATATCAGGGATAAGGAAAGACTAGAACTGGCTATGGAAGGTATTGATATTGTTATCGTTGCAGCAGCATTAAAGAATATAGAAAAATGTGAGTATAATCCATTTGAGGCAGTAAAGACCAACATCATAGGGTGTCAGAATGTCATAGACTGTGCCATGAAAACAAGGCCTAAACAGGTCATATACATATCAACAGACAAGGCAGTAAATCCAGAGAATCTATACGGTGCCACCAAGATGTGTGCAGAAAGACTGATAGAGTCAGCCAATAACTACAAGGGTAACAGGGATACCAAGTTTAAATTCGTAAGATATGGTAATGTGTGGGGTAGTAGAGCATCCGTACTATACCAATGGGCTAAGCAAGACCCAATACAGGTAAGAGGCATTGACAGCACAAGATTCCACCTTACAGAGGATGATGCAGTTAATATCGTACTATGGGGTATAGATTCAAATGATACATCCAATATCCCAGATGGAATAAAGGCCTACAAACTAAGGGATCTAGCAGTAACATACTGTAATATGACAGGTAAGACATGGAAAGAGATACCAATGGTCAAGGGAGAGAAAACACATGAACTATTAGACTATGGCGTATCAAGTTTTAATGCAGATAAACTATCAGGTGAGGAACTACGCAAACTCGTATCAGACTTTTTGAACCAAGAATAAACCAACGCCTCAAGAATGAGGTAATAAAGGTCCTAGAGAGCAACGAATGGTATTCAGGTACAAGTAAGACAGTAGAGAAGTTTGAACGTAAGATGAGGGATTATCTAGGTTGTAAGCATGTAGTGGCAGTTAATAGTGGTACGGCTGCACTTCATTTGGCCTGTTCACTCTTTGAGCCTAGAACCATATCAACCACAGCAAATTCTTTCGTATCAACTGCTCAGGCAATAGTAATGAATGGCCATGAGATAGAGTTTAAGGAAGGTCCAGTTAATTTACCTGTCCATTTTGGTGGAATGCCATCAGATACATCAGAGGCCATAATAGAGGACTGCGCCCACGCTATGGGATCTAGGTTAAAGAGTAAGAATATCAAATGTTTCTCATTCCATGCACAAAAGAACCTCGCTATGCCAAATGGGGGAGCAATAGCACTATATGATGATGAACATTTAGACGAGTTAAGGGCTAAAAGATGGTGTGGAATAGAACAAAAAGACGGAAAGAGAGATGTTGTATCAATAGGATGGAATTATGTGATGAATAATGTATCAGCAGTATGTGGAATAGAACAATTAAGAGAACTTGACAATCATAACGCTAAAAGACGTTACATAGCACTAAGATATAACCAGGAATTAGAATTTGAACGAATGCCATTTAGTCCAGACTGTTCATATCACCTATATTGGATATTAGTTAATGATAGAGACAGATTTAGAGCAAAAATGAGTGAGATGGGGATAGAAACAGGCTTCCATTACCCATCAATAGACCGTTTTTCAGCCTTTAAAGAGGCCAATTTACCAACTACACACTATGTATCAGACCATATAGTTACTCTACCCATTCATCCTAACTTGAATAAAGAGGACTTGGATAGGGTAATAAAATCAGCCAATTCCCTAGTATAGAGGCTAAAAGGACTATCAGGAGATGAATTATCTCTTAATTTAACGTGTTTTTCTATAATACCATGCCCTCTACGATACATTAGAGCAGTACCCATAGTGTGATCAGATATACCATCAAGATAACCTATATCATTATAATCTGATAATTTAGCAGGATATTTGGCCACACATGATAGGTTTATCCTTTGATTATGATTGAATATTTTACCAGTCTTATCACCATAACCATAGGATATAATGACAGGTTTGCCAGTATCAGCCACCTTTTGCATGGTCTCTAGGGCATAAGGATGTTTTTGAGCAGATGTGACAGATGCTATTTTATAGATAGGTATGTGGATGGATTCTAAAAAATCAACGGCCTCTGGATAAGACGGTGTAAAGAAACATTTACCACCAGCATAGTTGTATAACTCCTTGGCCTGTTCAAAAGACATCTCCCATTTTTTATTCTCTGGGTTATTAGGATATACTATATCGGTTTTCCATAGTTGAAACTTTACCATATCAGCACCAGCCTTTTGACATGCAGTTATGGTATCCTTGGCCAGTTCCATATCTCCATCCCAATTAGAGCCAATCTCTGCAATTAGGAACATAATTAATTCTCTATAACCTAGTATTTAAAGACTACTTTAATGACTTGTAATTGTGAAAAAAACAAAGAACAAGACGATAAAGAATGTCCAGAAGGACAATCTTTCGATGTTTCACAAGGTAAATGCGTAGCTAAAGAACAATTTGGTTCTCCAGGTGAGGATCAAAAAGCAGATGTAGCAGAAGGACCAGTAGACTCTGGTAATGATCAGAAAGTTACAAACCACGAATGTCCAGCAGGACATGCATGGGATGCAACAACTGAAACCTGTAAACCTACATCTCCAGAAGTTCCAGCAATCGCAGATACTAAAGCCGATATTGCTAAAGAGAGAATTGCTAAACTTGAACACCAAGTAGCAGAACTTAAAATGTCAGAGAAAAAACCAACTGCACAAGTTGGAGCTGACTCTGATGGTATTAAGACTTTCGCAGAAGTAGCAAAAGAATATCCTAGAGCCTTAGAACAATATGGTACCTATAAATTTACCATTCCTCATAATACCCTTAGAAGTATTACCGTTGGAAATGGAAGTAAATACGGTGTCAGCGAGGCCTACAGAGGTATTCCAAAACAAATTAAAGAAGCAGTAGCCATTTCAGGTACACATGCAACACAGGACTTAGACACTGATGTCGCTATTGTTCCAGGTGGTATCTCTTTCGTACCAGTCTTCCAATTCGCTAAGACCAAAGAAATAGAAGCAGGTGCAGACAGAGCAAGATTCTTTAAGACTACTCTACCAGCAAATGGCTCACAAACAGTAGGTTCTACACCTTCACAAGCAACACAAACAATTTCTTCAATCGAAGTAACCCCAAGTACCATCACTGGTACATATTTGATCGGTGACTTTGATGAAATTGAAAATTCACCATTCGACTTACTTCAAGTAATCGTAGAGGGAAGTGCTGCTTCTTATGAAGACTTTGTAGCAACCGACATGCTTACTACCGTATCAGCAGAAGGTACATTGACCCCAGGTCTATGGATCAGAGCAGATACAGGAGCAACCATCACATCCTCAGACCTTAACTCAGTTGCATTCGATGAGACTGCAATTGCATTTGGAAGAGAATACTTAGAAAACCAAGGTTATCTAAGAGGTGGAGTAAAACCTGTTTGTTTCTTACATCCAAAACAATGGAGACAATTAATTACATCTACAAATGTAACATCATTGGCAACCAGAAGTGTTCCAGATATTTGGCTAAAAGCTCAATTAGAGGAACTTATGGGAGTCCAATTAGTAGTTACAAATGCAGTTGAGGCCAAAAACAATGCCTCATTTGATGCTTACAACGCATACATGTGTATTCCAAAACACTCCTATGGTATTGGTATTAAGAGAGACGTCACAGTGAAAATGCACGA
>JAAOEI010001009.1_pt1 | contig 10538 bp, 12 predicted proteins | sample 7059261 | NCBI WGS metagenome assembly JAAOEI01 (sample SAMN14008812, study PRJNA610033) | viral metagenome | isolation source: viral particles filtered from seawater | place: China: Hangzhou Bay, Yangshan Deep Water Harbour | collected 2017-10-31
GTGGCCAAGGCCGTAAATTTGGCGAAATAGAGCGCACGGGCCTTCTGTACGTTCTCCGGCTGTAGCTCTGTGCTCTGTGCAATCAGCCGGTCGCAGAACGGGGCAAAGAACCCTTCCATAATTTCGGCCACCTCGCCAAGCCCGGCGTCTCGCATGTCAGATGCTTCGATCAGCCAATTCTCGCGAGTGAATGCGGAAAGGGCGTTGCCCATTATTGCGTTGTAAGTGTTTTCGGGGATTTTCACGACGCACCTCCCTTCGCGCGGGCGATGACGGCGCGTGCATGCGGAATGATGCGGTCAACGGAAGGCGTGAGGGTCGGCGCTTCCATGGACAGCTTATAGGCAAGGGCCGTGATTTCCTCCAACGCGGCCAGTAAATCAGGCGCGGCGGCAATGAGGCGGGCGTTGGCTCGGCGATCCGGCCCTTTAAGGATGGCCACCGGAAGCAGGTCGTTGCCCGTCCCGGCACATTCAATGTTGAATTTTTGCCCGGCGTCCCCGCTGCACGCGCTCCAAGGTCCGGGCGTGTGCTGTGCGTTCTGCGTGTTCTGTGTGAGTGTGGTTTTCATTGTGTCGTTGTTTTAGGGTTTCTGTCAGGGCTAAAGCTTAGTTGAACCAACGGGACGCAAGGCCCCGGCCGAACTCCCGGCGGGCTTGCTTGCGGATGTAGTCGCCAGCATTCACCGTCCCTTGGGTGACGTTCGGCGTACCCTCCGGGGACGCTGCAATGGCGGCCACTGGCATGTTTCCCCGGTAATAAGCCCAGAGCGCGCTAGCGCATACGGCCGCAACGGCGGCCCGGTACTCTGTCGGGAAGTATTGGCCGGTCGCGTAGTCAACGGCCACCGCACCGTCATCGCGGATCACGATTTGCAGGCGACCGCTAAAAGCCCTCGTAGCGGCCATGATGTCGTCCGCCGTGATACTGTCGCGCAGCTCAATGGCCCGGAGCAGCGTGCGGGCATCGCGGCCATCCCGGAGCACTTCCCGGTAATCCGTCATGAATGCGTCCCGCTCGCCATAGTCAGCAAACGTCATGCCGCTACGCTGCGCCGTGAAACGGTAAAGGGCGGCCATGATGGCGGCCTTGGTGGCTGTCGGTTTCTGTGTCGTTGTCATTGTCGTTGTTGTGGGTTGTGGGTTGTGGGTGGAAAGGGTTGGTGGCAGTGCTATAGCTTCAGCAGAAGCGCCAAGTGTAATTCGGCGGACTGGTACGGGGAAAGCGGCGTGACGATAGAACTGCGACCGGAGTAAACGCAGCGGCAGAGCTGAAACTTCCCTTGTTTGACCGTATGCGAAAGCGAATCGTCGCCGGTGCGGGTCCGGGCAGCCAGCAAGGCATCACGGAGGCTGATTAGGGTAACGGGTTGTTTAGTCGTTGTCATGATGGGACGGGTTGACGGGTTAACGGGATTATAGGCGCAAAGGTGATCATATTCCCCCACGGGTTTCTCGCCGAGGGACCACACAACGAGCAGGTGATTGACTTGGGAAGCGTAGCCAATTCGCCAACCGAAACACCGGGCCAACTCGGACGGGATAAGCGGCTTGTCGGGGTCAATCGGCCGGCGATTTTCCCCCAGCCGGTATCCTTCGCTGAACAGGAACAGGGCTTGGGCGATGATCTCGGAATGATCGCAGCCGGAGCCGGATTCGCGTGATGATGTCGTTGTCATGTCGTCATGCCTATAGCTATGACCGCAACTTGCAAGAACTTTGTTCAACTATTTTCGGTTCCCCTCTGCTAGCACCCTGAAAATCCAGGCACCCGGCCGGCGTTTGCGCGAGATGTTAGGGTGCAGGGGTGCCGGAAAAAAACTTAGGCGGACGGCCGCCGAAGATACCTTTCGCAACCCCGGAGGAAATTGCCGAAGCCGCATTTGAAAGCGTCAACAAGTCGGAAATAATGCAGCGCACCGGACTGCCCGATAAGAAGGCCGAAGTGCTTCGAACGGCCGTAGGAATGAGCGAAGAGGAGTTTCGCGAGAAGCATCACGCCAAGCTGCGGGCAATCCTAGAGAAGCTGGCTGAACGCATCGAAGGTGAGATTGACGAGCTGTCACCTGCGCAAAAAGCGGTAACATTCGGCATCATTTCCGACAAATTGAACGCGGCTCCCAAGTCTGTGGTCAACGCGTTGCACTTGCACTTTAAAAACAATGACCGAGGAAGTGCGCTGCGAGCGTTGCTTGGAAGGGAAGGACAAAGATCGGTTTCACGTGCCGGGCAACCTCGGGCTAAAGTCCGGACGGCCCCGGCCCCGGTCATTGACGCAGTAGTGCTGCCCTCTGATGATACGGCCGGATCCCCTGCAAAGGATGGCTAATCCTTTGCGCCACCGTTGATTCTCAGTTACTTACGCTATGCCTGATACACAGATGCACCAATTTGAACAGCTGAAGGCAAAGGCTCGAGCGGTCAAGAGCCGGCACCCGCTTGCCGTCGCCGCACGTAAGCAGGGGGGGAGGGGGTCCGCCAGGAAAACCGCCGCCGCCCCCCGGATGATTCCACCCGCTTCCGCAAATCCAACCCAAAAAGCTTCCGCCACTTGCGACACTACCCCGTTGCAACCCTATAGCCCTGATGCCACTTCTCCCGCCGTTGCTGCCATTTTACCGCAATCTGACGCCAACCCCGGTATCAGTACATGCATTGACGACAAATCGCCTTTAAACGCAAAGGATGGCGTTCTAGGGGCTGTCCTGCCGGGTGCGGAAACGGCCGATGCCGGCCCTTGGGGCGATGGGAGTCTCCGGTGTGCGGTGTACTGCCGGCCGTTGAACCCCCGTATCCTGCTGGTATCGTTCCCGGGCGGGGGGCATGGGCGCATAGTGTGCCATCCGAAGGAGCGGGCGCGGTTCTGCCCGGGGGATGAGCTATGGTGCAAACCGGCGGCGGGTAAGGATATTTACATCCTGGCGGGCCGGTACAACCGCCGGGGGTTGCGGGTGCGGTAGTAGCCCATGCCGGTCCCCATCATTAGTGCCGACGAGATCACGCCGGACTTTGGCATCACGTACAACGATGAGGTGAAGGCGGGGTTGATGCGTGCCCCGGTGGAGGTGCTGCTGGACTTGCAGCGGAAGCAGGAGATGGACCCGGTGACGATGGGGTGGCGGTTCCCGAGTTGGGAAGGGATACTGGCCGACTGGCAGAAGTATGTGGTACACGTAGCCTTGGGGGGCAACCGCAGCGGCAAATCCAAATTCTTCGCCCGCCTGATGCTGCATCTGGCCATGCAGATCCCGGGGTTCCGTGGGCGTTGCTGGTCAATGAACGACGAATCATCGGTAAACGACCAGCAGAAGGTGGTCTGGGAGGAGTTGCCGCAGGGGTACAAGGAGCTGGGGAAGCGCCGGGCGACAGACTTCCGCATCAGCTACACGCAGGCCAATGGCTTTGCCGGGGGCAAGTTGATCCTCCCGCCGGTCAAGCCGGGGTACCCGGGGAGCGAGATCATCTTCCAGACCTATAGGAGTTGGAGCAACGACCCGCAGGTAGCGGAAGGTTGGTGGTGCCACTTCTGCTGGGCGGATGAGGAGATCCCGCTGAAGCTCTTTGAAACGCTGATCTACCGCCTGTACGACGCCCGGGGCCGGATGGGCCTGTCCTTTACGACGCTGAACGGGTGGACCCCGCTGATCGCGGACTTGCTGAACGGGGCGAAGACTTTGGAAAAGCGGTATGCCCCCTTGGTGAAGCGGGAACTGCCGGTGAAGCAGGAGAGCAAGCGGGCGCGGACGGTCATCCACTACCTCTGGACGCAGGACAACGTGTTCATTCCCTACGAGGACTTCCTGGGCGACCTGAAGAACCGCCCGGAGCATGAGATCCTGTCGCGGGCCTACGGGGTGCCGACGAAGAGCAAGGCGAGCAAGTTCCCGCTGTTCAGCCGTGACGTGCATGTGGTGAAGCATGAGGACATCCCGCTGGTGAAGAACCCGAAGCTGCCGGTGACGTGGGTGACATCGCTGGACCCGGCGGGCAGCAAGCCCTGGTGCATGGGCTGGGGGTACGTGGATGCGGCGGACCGGCTCTGGATCATGCGGGAATGGCCGGATGTGCCGACCTACGGGGAGTGGGTGGACCCGTCCGGGGATGAGGGTGGCAAGCCGGGACCGGGGCAGAAGGGGCTGGGGTACGGGATCAACGACTATGTGGATGTCATCCTCGAGGCGGAAAAGGACATGGGCTGCCCGTCGGAGAACATCACCCGTAGCATCGATCCCAGGATGGGGGCATCGGAAACGCAGGGCGAGAACGGGGCGGAAACCATCATCAGCCGCTTGCAGGACAAGGATCTCATTTACCTCCCGGCCCCCGGCAAGCAGATCGAGGACGGGGAGCAGCTGATCAACGACCGTCTTTCCTACGACCCGTCCCGGCCGGTGGGCGTGGACAATAGCCCCAAGCTCTTTATCAGCGACCGCTGCGAGAATCTGATCTGGGCCTTGGAGAACTACGCCGGCACGGGCCAGCATGAGCCGTGCAAGGACCCGGTGGACTGGCTCCGGTACATGCTGCAAAGTGGGGTGGAGTACGTGGACCCGAAGGCACCCGTGGCGACCGGCGGTGGTGGCTATTAGCGATATAACTTTGCCGCCGCTGCTATAACTTTGCCCACGCATGGAAGCCACCGCCGAGCACGAACTACAGGTCGCAGAGGAAAACGGGCCGGACATGGATGACCTGGCGGGGTTGTGGGAGGCGACGGTGCGGGATCTTAGCTCGCACGTTGACCAGCAGACGAAGAACTACCGCACCCGGCAGATGATCTGGGCGGGGCAGAGCGAGGACGGGCGCAAGCACGCTGTCACTGGCTCCAACAAGCAGCCGTTCCCGTGGGATGGGGCGAGCGACCTGTCGGTGCCGGTGGTGGACGACATGATCAACTTCGGGGTGGCGCTGGACTGCATTGCGCTCCAGAAGGCGAACCTGCGGGCGGTGCCGGTGGAGGCGGGCGACATGGCAAAGGCTGCCGTCATCAGCAATTTCATGCGCTGGCTGATCCTCTCGCAGATGGAGGAACTGGCGGACGAGCGGGAAATCCTGTCGAACTACCGCCGGGAACGGGGGCTGGGTGTCCTCGGGGTCTTCTGGGAGAAGCGGGTGCAGAAGACGCAGCAGCGGGTCAGCCTTCAGGACATCGAGCAGACGATGCCGGACGTGGCAGCGGCGATCCGGCAGTCCCTTTTTGAAGAGGAGATGGTGAAGCTCATCCGTGGGCAGATCGGGGTCAGCGCCAGCAAGGCCCGGCGCATGATCCGGGAACTGCGGGATACGGGGGAAACCTCCATCCCGTACACGGTGCAGGCGGTGAACCGGCCGGTGGTGCGGGCGTTTGCGGTGGGCGAGGATCTGTTCCTGCCCCCGAACACCCCGTCCGACATTCAGGCGGCCCGGGCAATCTTCCGGCGGGCGTGGCTGTCCCCGGAGCAGCTGCGGGAAAAGGTCATCAGCGCGGGCTGGGACAAGGATTACGTGGAGACGGCGATTGAGACGGCCCTTAGCCGCAACGATGTGTCCGCCGGCTCCAAGGAGAACAGTGACTGGCTGGCGCAGGACCGGCTGGGGCTGGATAGTTCGCTCGCCAACAAGGGGCTGGTGGAGGTGGTCTGGGCCTACCAGCGGATGAGTGACGAGGACGGGGTGCCGGGGATTTACTGCACGATTTTCTGCCCCGGGGTGCATGTGACGGAGGGTAAGGACACGCCGAGCGGCAAGGAGTACAGCTACGCGAAGTACGAACTGCTGGGGAACCGGCACGGCAAGTACCCGTTCGTGGCCTTCCCGCGTGAGCGCACCTCCCGGCTGCTGCTGGACACCCGGAGCGAAGCCGAGGTGGGCAAGTGCTGGCAGGATGCCATCAAGGTGGAAATGGACGCCCGGATCGACCATGCGTCCCTGAGCACGTCCCCGGCGCTGGTGCATCCCCCGGGGCGGCAGCCCGGCCGCATTGGTCCCGGTGCCATGATCAGTGAAAAGCGCCCGGGCGAGTTCCGCTACATGGACCCCCCTGCCCCGCCGTCCGCCTCCCGTGAGGTGAACGCGAGCCTGGTGGAGATGGCGCGGTCCTACTTTGGTCTGCCGACGACGGCCGAGAAGCAGGCCGAGGCGATGACCAAGCAGCAGTTTGCCGTGACCAAGTGGCTCGAGGGCTGGCAGCGGGTCTTCCGCATGGTCTGGTCGGACTACCAGCAGTATGGCCCGGACGAGCAGTACTTCCGCGTCATCGGGGCGAACGAGGCGCAGGCCCAGCTTTTCAACAAGAAGGAGATGGACGACCGGGTGGACTTCTACCTGGCGTTCGATGTCCTCAACAATGACCCCGAAGGCATCAAGGAAAAGGTGAAGACCATCCTTGAGGTGGCGAAGAACGACAACTTCGGCGTCGTGGACTGGACGGAACTCCTGTCGCTGGTGTTCAACATGGTGGACCCGATGGTGTCCGACCGGGTGGTGTTGCCCAAGGCGATTGCCGCCCAGAAGGAGATCAAGGACACGCAGGATGACATCAGCCGCATGACGAGCGGGCTGGACATCGACATCCCGGAAAAGGTGAACGCTGAACTGCGAATGCAGGTTATGCAGCGGTGGATGCAGGGCACCCCGGACAACCCGGCGGCGGACGTGCAGCAGAACTTGCAGACGAACGAAGCCCTGCGGAACCGCGTGGAACGGTACATGAAGCAGCTGCAATTCAACCTTACCCAGCAGCAGAACGCGATGACGGGCCGCAAGGGAACGACCCCGGCCGGCGCGACGGGCTAACTCATGGTGAAAGAATACACGGAAGAAGAGCGGGAGCACGCGGCGTTGCGGGAGGCGGTGGCCGCCCTGGCGGATGACGCCAACTTCAAGCACCTGCTCGCGTACCTGACGGCCCGCATGGGTGGGTACATCGAGGACCTGGGGAACCCGGCGTGCTACACGGTGCCGGCGGAACTCAGCAACACGTCCGGCCGCATCGACGAACTGCGGCAACTCCTTTCCTTTATTGAAGCCTGCCGTCCGCAATAGGAGGGCGTGTTACAATAAAGCTAACGCCCACTGTGGGGGCTAAACCACTGGCGATGGTCTTGGCGGGCTTAGTCGCGCTAGCAAACACTGACTATGGTTAATGAAGAAGCGGTCGCTACCTTGTCCGGCGATCAACCCGTAAAGGGGTCAGAGGGCATGGCGGAGAATATGACGATGGCGGACTACGTTGCCGCTGACATCAAGCGACGTGCGGAGGCGCAAGCCGAGCCCACGAAGCCTGTTGAACCAGCCGCAAAGGAAGCCCCCAGCGTTGACGCAGAAGTGACGGCGGAAGCCACCACTGATGCGGCGGTACAGGAGGAGGCAAAGCCCGCCGAGCAAGGGGCCGAAGCCGAGTCCGACACCGAGGACGTTCTTTCCAATTTCACCCCCAAAGCCAAAGAGCAGATACAGAAGCGCATTGGTGTGCTGACTGCCCGGGCGAAGGAAGCGGAGGAGAAGGCGAAGGCGGAAGCGGAGGAGAAGGCGCAGCTTTTAACGAAGCTCGAGCAACTCAGCCAGCAGCAGGCCCAGCCGGTCCCCGTCCCTGTCATCCTGGGCGACGACCCCAACGATCTGGCGGCGAAGGCCACCACCCCGGCGGAAATCGCCAAGGTGGAGCAGTCGGCCCGCGAGATGCTGGATCTGATCGAAGAGAACGAGCACCTGATCGCCCGGGCAATAGCCCGTGACGAGGAAACGGTGACGCTCTCCGATGGTCAGGTCTATAAGGTTGACAGCATTCCGAAAGCCAAGCGGCAGGCCAAGGCTCATATCGAAAGGTACGTTCCGGCCCGGCGACAATTCCTCCAGCAGCGGCAAACCGCTGTAGAGGCCGCCAAGGGCAAATTCCCGGCGCTATTCAAAGCCGATTCTGAGGAACACCTGGCGTTTCAAAGCGCGATTCAGCAGACACCGGCCCTACGTCATGTGCCCAACGCGGAGTTACTCTACGGGTATGCACTGCGCGGGTTGAAGGCTGAAAAGGCAGAGCAGGAGGCGGCCGCCAAGAAGGCGAAGGTGGAGCCAGCGTCGGCGCAACCGGCGAAGGCATCATCGGACACGGCGGCAACGAGTGCAGCGACCCGGACCAGCAAGACGGGATCAGCGGCAACCCTGCGCGATCTGGAAGCGAAACTGGCGGCGGCGAAAAAGGAAATGGAACGCACCGGCTCCATGCAGGCGTTTACCACCATAACCAAGCTCCAACGTCAGATTAAAAACTTATAGTCATGGCTTCAGCCACTAGCTACAATACTACCAACCGCGAGAGCATCAGCGATGCTCTTACGCTCATCGAGCCGGAAGATACTCCGCTGCTTTCGATGATCCCGAAGAAGGCCAAGCCGGCCAACCCGCTGTTCCAATGGCCGGTCGACAAGCTCGTTGCCGTTGATGCGGCCAGCGTCGGCTCCGAAGGTGCGGACTTCTCCACGTTCGACAACCCGGCCGAGAATCGCGCCCTGCTCTCCAATTACGTCCAGCGTAATGAAGAGACGTGGCAGGTGTCGGATCTCCAGGTCGAAATGGATGCCCCCGGCATCAGCGACGAAATCGCGAATGCGAAGAGCCACAAGCTGCGCGAACTGAAGCGCAACATGGAAGCTCGCATCGGTTCCGACTATGATCGCGTTTCCACCGGCCCGGCGTACCAGACCCGTGGTCTTGGCGACTGGATCGACAGCTCCGGCCCGTCGGATGTTGATTCCAACTACCGCACTCCGTCGGCTTCCATCAGCTCGACGGCGGCCGCTTCCTTCGCGGAAACGACCGTGAGCGGCGTGCTCACCAGCATCTACAAGCAGGGCGGCAAGGTCCGCGCTTACGATCTGGTCTGTGGTCCGTCGCTTAAGTCCGCGATCAGCAACTTCAGCCGTGCCACGGGTTCGTCCGGCACGACGAAGACCTACCAGGTGACGCAGCCGGCCGAGTCCCGGAAGATCACGCTCAATGTTGAGCAGTACGAAGGCGACTTCGGCACGCTCAATCTGGTGCCTGACCTGTTCCTGGGCTACGGTGCTTCGACCACCCAGACGATCCGCGACATGCGCGGTTACGTGGTTGCCCAGGATCTCCTCGGCATCCGCTACGTCAACCAGCCTTACCATGTTGACCTCCCCGATGAGGGCGGCGGTCCCCGTGGCGGTTACAAGGTCTGGTGGGGCTTGGAGTGCAATCCCCTCGGTCTTGGTAAGTTCAACGCGACTGCTTAACCCGGAGGAACACTACTATGGCTCGTCATTATCGTCTTAGCAATGCGGAGGCTGCTGGCAACGGTGGCTTTACTGACCGCATTGATTTCACCTACGCGGATCTTACTGAAACTGCGTCGAACACGGCGCAGACCGTTCAGCTGATCACGGTCCCGGCTGGCACGGTTGTCTTCAACGCGGCTTACCGCCTGACGACGACCTTCCAGGACGCGGATGACAATGCGTTCAACACCACCACCTTCAAGCTGGGTGATGGCGGCGACGATGATCGTTTCATCGTCAGCAAGGAACTGAACGAGAACGGCACGGAGGTTGTCTACTGGGCTACGGCCAATGCGACCTCCACCCTGCCGTACATGTACACGGCGGAAGATACCATCGACGCCACCATTGGTTCGATGACCGCCAAGGTTCTCGACAACATCGACACGGGCAAGGTCTCGATCTTCCTGCGTCTGTCCCGGCCCTAACGGCTAGGCTATAGGGGTGGTGGCAACCGCTGCCACCCCTACCCCCTTTTATATTCCTCCATGGTCTTAGACAGCACGATCCCGGTCCTCGAAAAAGGCGCTGCTCCCGATGAAGAGCGTGATTTGGAAATCATGCTCCGCGAGGTGCGTAGCGGACTCGCCTACGAGAAGGTCATGGCCATGGAGCAGATGGCGCGTAATGCCCGCTACGAGGCGGCCATTACCGACGCCAAGACCGTGGAAGGACTGGGCCAGCGGACGATGGTAATTCCGTCCCGCCTGTTCTTCCGGTGGCGGCAGGTGGATCCGCATTTCTGGGCGGACAAGGAGAACGTGCGGAAATTCCTGCGGGATAATCCTCAGTGCCGGGCGGCGAAGCCCAACAAGAAGTACTTCTGACCGTGGCCGACCGTACCAAAACCTATGCCCAGTTTCTTGCCCGCTTCCAGCGGCTGGTCGGCATTGATACGCTGACGGACGACGACAAGGAGTTCGCCCTCGAGTTTTTCAACAAGAACGGCCGGTACGCCTACGAGTCGTACCTGTGGCCGGAAACCTGCACGATTGATAGCCGCACGCCCTCGAGCAACCGCATCGCGCTGGATGGGGCGGCCCCGTACATCGGCCAGGTAATCAACGTCTGGGATAACGATCCCTTCGGCTCCGACAGCATCAGCGAGGTGCCTTACGTCCTCGTTAATGGCGGCATCCAGTTCTATGCGGGAAATGTCCCGGACGCGCCCTATATCTACTTCCAGGAGCGGTTCATCGAGCCGTTCTACAAGCGGGACAGCAAGGGCGCGCTCGTTCTCGACCCGTCCGGGAAGCCGATC
>JAAOEI010001010.1_pt1 | contig 10536 bp, 13 predicted proteins | sample 7059261 | NCBI WGS metagenome assembly JAAOEI01 (sample SAMN14008812, study PRJNA610033) | viral metagenome | isolation source: viral particles filtered from seawater | place: China: Hangzhou Bay, Yangshan Deep Water Harbour | collected 2017-10-31
TCATGGAGCGGCTGTCGGCGCGGGGGCTGACCCCGGACAGCGGCATTGCCCAGCAAGCGTTGATGGAAGTCGATAAGCAGTTCGACGCCATGCGCGGCGTGACGCAGAACACCCTGACCACGAACGATCTCGCACGACGGGAAGACCGCCAGCAGCGGGCCGAGCGTATCGGCGGGCAGTTGGTGGACATCCCCGAAGCCCGGTCACGGGAGCAGTTGGACGTGTTCCAGGCGCTGGAGATGCTGTCCCAGGTCGCACGGGATGAGGAAGGGTCACGCTCCCGCGAAGCCATTGGCTACGCGGGCAGCCTGAACGATCTCACGATGCAGCGGTTGCAGGCGGCGATGCAGGCGGCGGGCTTGGGTGGGAATCCCTCGTCGTTGCTGTCGGGCCTGACCGGGATTGCGGGCTTGAACCAGAGCGCGGCGGCGCTGAACCGGGCGAACTCCCAGAGCAAGTGGGCTGGGTTGGGGAACATCATGGCGATCCTCGCGAGCGGCCGATGAACGACCTCATCCAGAAACTGGCGACCTTCGCGCCCGCCTTGATTGCCCAGATGAAGGGCGATCCGGTGGCCTTGGAGGAGTTCACCAAGGGCTATCAGTCCACGATGGCCCAGATCGAAGAAAAGAAACTCCGCGAGCAGCAGATGAAGCTGGGCATGGAAGATCGCCAGCGACTCATCACGCGGCAAACCGAGCAGGATCGGATTGCCCAAGAGGAACGCGACTACGGCAAGTCCCAGAACGCGATCGAGATGCTGAGCAAGTTCGTGCCGGCCCAAGAGACGATGGGCGGCGCGGAAACGATGTCGCAGAGCATCATGGCCCGCGTGCCGGAGCACTTGCGCGAAGGGGTCGCGGGGATCGCGGATCAGCAGTTGCGTGAGCAGCCGCAGATGATCACCGACCGGCAGCGCAAGCAGGCCGAGGAGTTTCTGGACAAGTGGGCGAAGGCACCGCGCAAGCCCGAATTTGATGACGCTGGTGTGACCGCTGAGCAGATCATGATCCCACTGCCGGATCATCTGGCGCGGTATCTCGGGAAACCACAAGCCAGCTTGGCCGAGGTGCAGCAGTTTGCGCGGTTGCCGGTTGGGAAACCTGCCGGGAAGCCGACCGCCGAGAAGCCCGACTTCACGCTGGGGGATACCCGCTACCGCGCAGACGGCACGCCGATTGTCTCGGCTCAGCCGAAGCCGGAGAAGCCCGCCCGAACCGGCTACCGCTTCCTGGTGGGGGCGGACGGGGAGCCGTTTGAGTGGCCGACCGATCAGTCGGCGCCACGCGGGGCCAAGCCCTACGACGCCGTAGCCGCACGAAACAAGCCAGACGCGGGTGGTCCGTCGCCGTACTCGGTGGAGCGGGAAACGCGCACGCTGGCGTCTGTTGATGAACTCATGGGCAAAGTGGGTCGGTGGACGACTGGCTTCGGTAGCCTGTTGGCCCGTATTCCCGAATCGGCTGCCCGCAACTTTCAGGCCGAGCTTTCCACGCTCAAGGCCAACATTGCCTTCAACGAACTCACGCAAATGCGAGAGGCCAGCAAGACGGGCGGTGCGTTGGGCCAGGTGTCGAATCTGGAAATGGGCCTCTTGGAGTCGGCGCTCGGTGCGCTCGATGCGGGCCAGTCGCCAGACAATATTAGGGCGCAACTGGAGAAGATCAAGGCGAGTATCACGCGCTGGCGTGACGCTCGGCAGTCCCAGCCGTTACCCAATGGCACCACGGTGACAGTGGGTGCGCCGAAGGCGGACCCGTTGGGCATCAGGAAGCCCGGCTAATGTCGCAGACCCTCGTTGAACTGGTCCGCGCCAAGTACCCCGGCGCCTACGACGATCTCGATGATCTGTCGCTGGATGCGCTGGTCCGAGAGAAGCACCCCGGCGTCTATGACGACCTGCCGAAGCCGGTCGCCAACTTCCGCACGGAGACGGAGGCGCAGGGGCCACCGGCAGACTACGCCCGCTACGGCCCGATGTCTGGGATGCTGCAGGCCCAGGCGGAAGGCGGCACGAAGGCCGGCGCGGCTGTCGTCAATGCCGCGAAGGGTGTTAAGGCCGGTGCGGCGTCTACCTTATTCCACGGCGGCGATTTGATTCGTCGCGGGCTCGGCATGGAGCGCGTGATTGACCGGCCCGAAGTCCAGGCGGCCATGAAGCCACCGGACGGCATGGCGGGCAAGATCGGCTTCTACGGTGAGCAGGCGGCGGAGTTTGGCGTCCCGTTGGCGCGGATTGCTCGCGTCACCAAGGGCATGCCGATCCTGAAGCGGATGGGCGTGGACGCGGCGACCAGTGCCGGCGTGGCGGGCATCCAGTCGGGCGGCGATACCGGCTCCATGGGGGTCTCTGCGGCCTTGGGCGGTGCGCTGCCAGTCGCCGGGAAGGTCGCGGGCGCGGTAGGCGGCGCGGTGAAGCGGACGGCGGCCGGGGCGCAGGAGGGCGGCGTCGGCGGGGCAGTGGCCGCGGCCGTGCGTCGGGTCGTGCCCACGGATACCCGGACGATGCTGGTGCAGGGCTTGAAGCCGCGGGCCACGAAGACGGGATTCGAGGGATCGCTGGGGCGGGCGGTGCCAGAGATTAAGACCAGCGAGTCCGAACTCGGCAAAGCCATCGAAACGGTGGATGACCTGCTGGCAGCTACGAAGCACGCCAAGAAACGCGTACGGGCGCAGTACGACGAGATGGCCGGGCCGATGCGCGAGATGGGCTCCACTATTGATCTGTCGGAGATGGCGGACGCCATGGTCCGCAGTATCCCCAAGAAGACGCGCATCGAAGATCCTCGAAAGTACGCCGAGATCGTGGAACGGGCGAATCAGTATCGCCGGTCGTTCAACCTCGAGGACGCCGAACAGATCCTCCGCGAGACGAACGCCGAACTCGACTCCTATTACAGCAAGTTCCCCGCGGCGCGACGGAAGGCACTCGACGCCAACCCGGAGACCGCGCAACTGGAAGCGCAAGCCGTGGCGCTACGTGATGCTATCTACAAGCGGTTGGACGATCCGGGCCAGGGGGATGCCGCTCGGGAGTTGAACCGTCGGTATGGGGCACTGCTTGACGTGGAGGACGCGGCCTACCGCCGGTCCATCGTGGCGAAGCGTCAGCAGCCCGATAGCTTGTCCGAACAGGTCGGATCGATCCACGCGGCGAAGGATTTCGCCCGCGCTGGATTCAAGACGATGCGCGGCGACCTGATGGGCGCGGGCATGGATCTGGTGTCGGGCGCGGCCATGCGCGATACGTCGCGGTTCCTGAAGGAACGGCAGACATCGGACGCGCTGGTTAAGCGGGCCTTCGCGGCGTATCGGGGCGGACCACCTGAAGCCGTCACGATGCCTGTCCGTCGTCCTGTGCGCGGGTTGATCGGGAAGGGCTCAACGCCGATGGGGCCGTCGCCGGATACAAGCTACGCCAAGGGCGTCCCGGCGCAATACGGCGAGAAGTGGACGCCCCCGGCAGAACCGCCGCCGCCCGTAACTGTCGCGGCGAAGCCGGTCGCGCCAAAGGCCGCGCTCTCCATCCGTCCAAAGACGCGCGGCGAGGTGGACGGTTTCAGTATTACGGGTCGGGATGAACTCGGGCGTTCCGTTTCGATCTTTACGAAGACACGCGAAGCTGCCGATCACATCAGGGCGAAGAAACTGCGCGGCGAAGACATCGTGGCGGCAGATTTCCAAACCGATATTGCGACTGAGGCGAAAGCATCGCCAGTCAAGGTGCCAGCGACACCGCAACTGCCGCCCCCGCTGCCGAGGGCCGCGTATCAGACACCGCAGACCCGAACAGAGTCGGCGGCCGTGCGTCGTGCTCGAGCCCTGCGAGAGGAGCGCCAGCAGCGAGACGAGATGGCGGCTGCAGCGCCGAAGCCCACGATTCAACCCGCGGTGCCGGCTGATGACGCTATCCGGCGATTACGCGAGTCTAAAGTCGCGTCGGCCCCGGTGACGCCGAAACCCGCCAGTACGCCAACCGTCACGCCGGCGAAGGCGGCCGAAAAGGTCGAGCAGCAACTTGAGCGCGTGGTGGATCTGAGTGGCGCGAAGTCGGCCACCGAGATTCAATCCCGCGTGTTGAAGGCACTGGCAGATGAGATTGAACCGTCTCGGGCGGCATCGGCATCGACTGAAGCGCGGCGCGGCAGGGCCTACGGTGGCCGAGAAGGCAACATCTTTGTAGGCGATGAACCTATAGCGAAATGGGATAAGCACGGCCGGATTGAGTGGCATCGACTGGCCGAAGACACGCTCGGCGTAGACGAAGCCACGCTAAAGAACACCAAGATTACGCCGGCCCGCGGTGACGGTATGACGGCTACTGAACTGGCCCGTTACGCAGAGCTGGCGGTAGCCAAGGCGATTGGCACCATGAAGTCGGCTGGGGTGATCCGCGTCCAGATCCCTGGCGATGGCACGTTCACGATCCAGCGCAATCCGGCGGCCATTGCGGAAACCATCGCCCGCATCAAGAAGGCTGGCCCGTCCGTGTGGGGGTCCGCGCCTAAGCCCGATCTGAATCGTTCTTTGAAGAAAGGCCCCGGTAAATGAGGGCGATAAGGAGCAGGCCGATCGTGACTCTAGCCCCCATGCGTTCCACCGAGAGCAGCAGCCAGAGCACCGCCAGAAACGCGGCAGATAGGCCGATGAGCGTAAGCCACAGGACGCGCACGTAGGACAGTGTAACACCAGAAGCCGGGACCGCCCCCTGTAGCCCAGAGGACGGCCCCTAAGTAAGCACCAGGCACTTGAGATGCCCGAGTACCCACCTAGCACGACTCTATCGGATGGGGGCGGACAACGCGATAGGGAACCGATCATGCCGATTGACACCGCTGTTTTGACCACGCTCAGCCTCTCGGGCCTTGGGGCGGTCGTCTGGTTGATCCGCCTGGAAGGGCGCGTGAATACGGGCGAATCCAAGCACGCCAACCTGCAAGAGCGCCACGACGAACTCCATGCCGACGTGCGGTATATCCGGCAACGGATTGACCAAGCCTTAAACGGGCGGCACCCATGACCCCCGCCTCCCGCGTCCTGTTACGGCAAGACGTGATGCCCGCTGAAGGCTATCGAAAGTTTCCGTACTTCGATTGTTGCGGCAAGCACTATAAGGCCTGCACCTGTGCGCGGCGGGGCAAGTAAATGGGGGCCGCATTAAGATTCCGTCCCCACCAATGGTGTGTTTGATGTTACAATCGCCACATGGCACGGGAGAGGTGGAAAGCGGTCGATGGGTTCCCTCTATACGAGGTCAGTTCGCTTGGGCGCGTGCGCTCGCTAACGAGGACGTTCGAACGACCGAATCGTCGCGGTGGGTTCCCGGACGTTGTTACATGGCCGGGCAGGCCGGTCAACGGCTGGCTGCGAAGCCGCGCCGGGCAGCCAGTGACAATGTTCGTCGCGCTCAGGCGGGACGGTCAGACCGTTACGGCTCGCCTGCACCGATTGGTTCTGGCTGCGTTTGTTGGCCCATGCCCGCCGGGGATGGAGGGATGCCACAACGACGGCAACCCGTGCAACAACGCCGTGGGCAATCTCCGGTGGGACACGCATCGGGCAAATCAGTTAGATCAAATCGCTCATGGCACCAAACGCAACCCGCCACGTCATGGCGGGGAGACTCACCCGAATGCGCGGCTGACAGACAAGCAGGTCGCCGCCATCAGATTGGTGCCTCCGGGGCGCGGCGTCGAGGCATCACTGGCTCGCCGGTTTGGTGTCAGCCAGACCACCATCAATCGCATCAGAACGGGCAAGCAGCGCAGCTAGCCGGAGGGGCTTCGTGACACCCCAGTCACGGAGCGTCTTACGCGCCGAAGTCATGCGCGACGAGGGCACCGGCCCCGTCGTCGCTGGTCGATTCCTGCCCTACCTCGATTGCTGCGGCAAGTTCTGGCGCGAGTGTGTCTGTAAATCCAAGGGCACCCTAACCATCGCATGGGGCCACAACATTGATCACAACGGGCTAACAAGGCTTGAGGGCGAGGTTCTGCTCGACCACGACCTCGCGTCTGCTGAGACGGAGTGCCGGAAGGCGTTCCCCTGGTTCGCGGATCTAAATGACGCCCGCCAGCGGGTGTTAGTGAACATGGCGTTTAACTTGGGACTGCCAAAGTTGCGGGGTTTTCACAAGACGCTCGCCGCGATTGCCGCCCAAGATTACGCCCTCGCCGCCCAGCACATGCTCGCCAGCAAGTGGGCCGCGCAAGTAGGGAGCCGCGCCGTGCGCTTGGCTCGGATGATGCGAGACGGCAAGTGATGCGCGACGACCGCCTCCCCCGTCACGCCTGTGTGGTCGTGGAAGAACCCACGGGCCGCGTGGACGAGATGGACGTGGCGCTCGATGGGCACGAACTGATGACCGCGCCTGGGTACGCCCTCGAGCCGTGGGTGCGCGTGGCGCAGCGGGATGACTGGATGTTGAGTGCGGGGATTGAAGTCAGCCAACGCGACGAGGATGACGATGGCGCGTAGGCTCCTAATCACGTCCGTGTTTGTAATCACGGCCACGGTCGCCCACGCGCAGACCGCGCAGCAGACCATTGGCGCGTTTGTGGACTTCTACGCGCTGGAACTGTCGCGCACGGGGTTTAAGCCCGATGCCTCGTCCACCCGCGAGACGCGGATCGCCTTCCTGCAAGACACGGTCAAGCGGTTCTGCTCCCCCTTGCTGTCGATGAAGCGGGCGGACCCCGGACGACCCATCAGCGATGAAGTCGTGGTCTTCCTGAAGACCGGCCCCGAGTATCGGGTGTTTGCGGACTTCCTGATCAGCGGCGGGTCGGGCGCGTGGAGCCTGTCGCGGCATCTGGAAGGCAAGTTGCCGATCGCGCAGCCGTTGGTGAACCCGCTCACCTTGGGGCTGTTGCAAGAGGCGAGCTTCGCGCCGACCGTGCCGGGGTGCAAGCCGCCCGGTGCCACGCCTGCGCCGGTTCCTGTGCCTGTCCCCCAGCCGAAGCCCTATCCCGGCGATCAGTTCTTCATCGAGAAGATCGGCCAGATTCTGGAATGGGATTACGCGGAGGCGGGCCAGCGGTTGAACGCGGGATCGTCGGTGTGGTTCTCGCGGACGATCTGGCGGCATGTCAACGAGGGCGTGTCGATGGAGCAGAGCACCGCGCAGAGCCGCAAGGAATGGCGGGCCGCGCTGGGGTTGCCGCCGCTGTGAGCAACTTCACCACGCCGCTCCACCTGGAATACCTCGACGGTCGTCGCTGGCGTCTGCTGGCGGGCTTCAGCTATTCCACGCTGGTCGGTGGGGCGAAAGAGATCCACGTCCCGGTCGGGTTCGAGACGGACTTCGCGTCGATTCCTCGCGGCCTGTGGAACCTGTTCCCGCCCACAGGGAGCTACGGCAAGGCGGCGGTGATTCACGACTTCCTCTATCGCATGTGGGGCACGTCGCGGAAGGACGCCGACAAGATTTTCCTCGAAGCGATGGAGGTGCTGGGTGTGGGGTATCTGACGCGCCACGCGCTCTATCGTGCTGTGCGGGTGTTCGGTGGGTCGGCATACGCGAAAGGACAAGGCCAATGAGTTGGTGGAAATCGCTGGCGACGTGGGCGGCTGAGCAGGCGCTGAAGTGGGGCGTCTCGAAGGTGGCCGACAAGAAGATCAAGCGCCCGAAACGCAACCGCGCCTAACCGCATGGCCCAAGCCAAGCTCTCCGACGCGGTGCTGGCGGAAACCGTCGCCCTGATCACGCGGCATGGCGGGAACGTCGTGCAAGCGGCCAAGGCCAGTGGGGTGCCGCGGGCGACGTTTGAGGCGCGGGCGAATCGCGCCGAGGGGTTGGGGCTGGTGGATCTTGCGGCCCTCCGCGCTGGCAAGGCGCAATCATCCGCACAGACGGCGGCGGATACCTTCACCACCACCGGCAATGAAGCCACCGTCTCGCGGGTGACGCCCGAGCGCGTCCGCAGCCTCGCGGATTTGATTCGCGTCTGCGAGATTGATACCAGCGAGTGGGATGTTGAGCGCTACGTCTGCAACAAGTGGGAGACGGCGGCGAAGGTCGGGCCGCAGGACACCGCCACGATTGCGGTCACCCCGCTGTTCCAGGTCAAGGCGTGGCTGAAGCGGAAGGTCAATCTGCTGGCGGCGAAGCAGGAGATCGCCGCGCTGGCCGAGGACGCCCGCAAGGGCTTACCCGCGCTGAAGGCTGTGGCACCTCGGGCGCCCAAATCCGGTTACATGCTCGAACTGAACATCGCGGACTTGCACAACGGCAAGCTGGCGTGGTCGGGGGAAACGGGTCACGACCCGTACGACACGCGGATCGCGGAGTCGGTTCACGATGCCGCCGTCGATGCGCTGCTGCAACGCACGAGCGCGTATCGCTTCGATGAGATTGTGCTGGCGGTCGGGAATGACTTGCTGCACGTCGATTCGCGGGCGAACCAGACCACGGCCGGGACGCCGCAGGACACCGACAGCCGCTATTACAAAGTGTTTCTCTCCACGCGCCGGATGACGCAGCGGGCGATTGAGCGGTGCCGGAAGTTGGCGCGGGTGCGCGTCGTGATGGTGCCGGGGAACCATGACCGAGATTCGGTGTGGCACTTGGGCGACTCCCTGTCCTGCGTCTACGACGGTTGCAAGGATGTGGTGATCGACAACGCGCCCACACAACGTAAATACGTCGAGTTCGGCAAGGTGATGTTGATGCTCACCCACGGCGACAAGGGCAAGCGGGCGGACTATCCCTTGCTGATGGCGACCGAGCAGGCGGCGATGTTTGGGCGCACGCGGTTCCGGGAGGCCCACACGGGCCATCTGCATCAGACCCAAGTGCAGGAGTGGCACGGCGTCCGCGTGCGGATTCTGCCGTCGCTGGCGGGCGTGGATGCGTGGCACGCCGAGAACACCTACACCGGCAACATTCGGGCGGCGGAAGCGTTCATCTGGTCGGCGTCTGAAGGGTTAGTCGGCACGGCGTACTACACGGTGCCGGCGGGGAAGGTGGCCGCATGACGGCTCCTTTCCCGTGGTTCGGCGGCAAGCGTCGAGCGGCCCCGCTGGTGTGGCCTCGGTTCGGTGATGTCGCCAACTACGTCGAGCCGTTCGCGGGGTCGCTGGCGATAATGCTGGCGCGGCCTCATGCGGCTAAGGTGGAAACGGTCAACGACCGGGACGCCTACCTCGCCAACTTCTGGCGGGCGGTACAGGCCGATCCTGAAGCCGTCGAGCGGTTCACCGACTACCCGGTGAGCGAGGCCGACCTGCACGCGCGGCACGTCTGGCTGCTCGCTCAAACTGATTTCCGCGAGCGGATGCTGACCGACCCGGAGTATTTCGACCCGAAGATCGCGGGCTGGTGGGTGTGGGGTATCTCGTCGTGGATTGGGTCGGGCTGGTGCGATTACGAACGAACGAACGAACGAACGAACGAAGCAACAGTCAGGCCAACTCGGAAGATTCCAGAACTCGGGAGCGAGCGCGGCATCCGAGCCGACAGATTCCAGAACTCGCCAGCCAGCGCGGCGTCCATGCCGCAAGCTGCCGCACCTCACCAGTCGGCAGGGAGTTTGCACGCACGCACGCACGCACGCACGCACCGTCCCGACAACTGCCCGTCCTTTCCAGTCACGGCCAAGGCGTCACCATCGCTCCAAGGGGGTATCTTTGACGCCCTCGCCGAACGACTCCGAGACGTGCGCGTTACCTGCGGTGATTGGAGCCGCGTCGTGACGCCTTCGGTGACGTGGCGGCATGGAGTGACCGGCGTGCTGCTCGATCCGCCCTACAGCGCGGGTGAACACTCGATCAAGTACGGCGGTCAAGGCGAAGACGTTGCCGCCGACGTGCGCCAGTGGGCCATCGAGAACGGCGACAACCCGCTGCTGCGAATCGCCCTCTGCGGCTACGACACCGAGCACGAGATGCCCGGCTGGTCAGCGGTCGCATGGAAGGCGCAGGGCGGCTACGGCTCACAAGGGAAGGGCCGAGGCAGAGAGAACGCCAAGCGAGAAACGATCTGGTTCTCGCCGCATTGCCTTCGACAAGACGAGTCCCTGATGGGCCTGATGGAGGCCATCGCATGAAAGTTCTCGCCCTGTTCGCCATTCTCTGCGGCGTCCTGCTGGCCCTGGGGGAAGCGGACGGCTACGACCGCATGAGCGTCAAGGCGATTGCCGAGCCGCGCCTGGTGACGGTGATCGTCGGCCTGAAGGAGGCGGACGAACGCTATCGGTTCCTGTCGGTCTACGCCTGTTCCGCCGCGCACACGTCGGACAACGTGGTCTATTGCACCGGGCAATGGGAGCGGGAAAGCACACAGGAGATCGGGGCGCAGACGCAGCACTTAATTCACTGGCGCGACTTGCCGAGGGGAACCCTCTGGATCAACGCGATGGCGTTTGACGGCAACCAGAAGCTGCTGGCGCGTGGGCAGACGGTGGTTTTCCGGGGCGAGTGAATGGCGCTACTGGATGACCTCGCAGACGAACTGAGCAAGGGCCGCATCTACGAGGCGACCTTGCGCGACCCGACGCACCATCTCGACGGGCTGTGCGACGAGAAGGGCGCGATCAC
>JAAOEI010001011.1_pt1 | contig 10536 bp, 15 predicted proteins | sample 7059261 | NCBI WGS metagenome assembly JAAOEI01 (sample SAMN14008812, study PRJNA610033) | viral metagenome | isolation source: viral particles filtered from seawater | place: China: Hangzhou Bay, Yangshan Deep Water Harbour | collected 2017-10-31
AAGCCAGAAAAAACAAAAGAAGAACATATCCAAGAAGAAGTAGATCAGGCGATCAACAATCTTAAATTCTTAAATCTTGGATTTATGCTCTCTTATCACATGACCGATCTTGAAAGAAAAGTCTATTTCTTTTATCAAATTAGAAAAAATACATTCCCAGAAATAGCCGAAATCCTAAATAAGAATGAAAGCACTTTGCGAAAAGCCTGGAATCGCTGTAAATCTCGTGGTGATAGGGTTTTAGAGGAATCGGTAGATACAAAAGTTCTAATTCCTCCCTATATATAGAGGGGCATTTATGCCTTACTCGTGATAAATAAATAATAAAAAGCACGAAAGACAGAAAAAATAATGCCTTTGCATGATGTAAAATGCCTCAAATGTGGCCACATTGACGAGGCTTTTTGGCAACCAACTGAAAAGCCAGAAACAATATTGTGCAATAATTGCGATTCTTTGGAATACGAAGTCATTCCAGGTAAATCTCGAATTGGATTTGGTGGATCAGAGATAGAAAGAAATCTGGAAAGACAAGCCTCTGAAATGGGTTGGTAATGCCTAATAAAGAGGCAAAACAGCGTAAAAGAGCAAGGCGATTATTGGATAAAAAGCTGAATAGGCAAGGCAGAACATCGAAGCAATATCAAAGATTTTTGGAAAAAGAGAATAAGAGAAAACAATGAAGTATTTTAAAAGAAAAGATGGTTCAGTATTTGGCAAAGTAAATCCATCAAAAGAGCAAGTAGATGCCTATAAAAAAGATGGTTGTGTTGCTTGCGATGAGAATGGAAAGCCAGTAAAAGCTGCACCTAAAAAGAAAAAGTAAATAATTGGCAACATTTCGACCTCCTAAATCAGTTCAAGAGGCTGCAAAACGCTCTTTAGAGATGAGAGCAAAATTGCCCAAGAGCCGTAAAGGGGGAACGGCTGTTGGTGTTGCAAGGGCCAATCAATTAGCAGCTGGGAGAGCTGTTAGCTTAGATACAATAGGCAGAATGGTCAGTTTTTTTGCAAGGCACGAGGTTGATAAGAAAGCCGAAGGATTTAGACGAGGAGAAAAAGGCTATCCATCAAAAGGTAAAGTAGCTTGGGAATTATGGGGTGGAGATGCTGGCAGACGTTGGGCAAATTCAATTTTAAGGCGTGAGCGTGGCAAAAAAGCGTAGAGTACCTAAAGACAAACCAACTGGATTAGCTAAAAAGTATTTATCTGGCGTTAAAGGATCAAAGCGATCTGAATTAGCCAGCGTAATTAGGGAAATGGATAGATTATATAAAGCTGATAAAAGAATCCCTAAATCATTAATGGATAAAAGGATAAGGCTTGGCCGTAAAAGCAAAACCTCTTAATAAAGCAACTGTAAAGATACTTAGAGATAAAGCAAAGAAATCTAAGAGCTTTACCTATTCTGATCTGGTTGCTGTATATAGGAGGGGGCAAGCAGCTTGGACATCTGGGAGCAGACCAGGGATCGGAATGGCTCAATGGGCTATGGCCAGGGTTAATTCATTTTTAAAAGGTTCAAGAAAGCACGATACCGATATAAGAAGTAAAGCTATGAAAAGGAAGAAGTAATGGAAAGCGTAAATGGTGTAGATATTTCTGGATTAAAGGAAGAAGATAAGATCAGTATGCGACTTCATGCTTCTCATCATAGTAAAAGACATCTTGAGGAGATGGTAAAAGATTTAAAAAGAGGCAGGAGTTTCGAACAATCACATAACGAAGCAATACGAAAGGTTGGTAAATAATGCCATATCATAGCAAGAAAAAAGGTAAGAAGAAGAAAAAGAAAATGGGCATGGGGAAAAAGAGAAAGTAATTGTTTGAAGTTTGCACAATCAAAAAGAAAATTTGTGGATTCTGTGGATATGATAAACAAAAAGAGTTGCGATGTGGATTTGCAAGCCCAGAGAACAGAATTATTTACATGGATAAGTGTCCTTTAGATGCAAAGAAACGCAGAAGAAGATAGAGGCGTTGCCTTGAATTGTGAGCTGGTTGGTATAAAGAATCTTAAATCTACTCATAATTGGAGAATAGAGTTTGATGTTTATGAGATTGATAACGATAAGGTTAAAGAGCTTATGGATATTATTGAGAAACCAGTTGTAGTTGGGATAGTTCCAAGTCAATAAACAAACGATGAGCAAACGATAATGGCAAAGTTTGAGAAGGGAAATAAGATTGGTAATAGATGGAAAAAAGGTGAGTCTGGAAACCCTAATGGTAGAAGGAATGCAGCTAAAGATATTCTCAATCAGTTGCTTGATGTTGAGATTGATGATAGGACACAAAGAGAACAATTAATGTTGAAGCTAATTCAAATGGGAATGAGAGGAGATCTGGGGGCGATTAAAGAAGTTCTGGATCGTACTGAAGGTAAAAGTAAAGAACATATCATTACAGAAGAGTTCAAACCTTTACAAGTTTTAGAGTTTGGTGATGATATTTTGGATGAGAAAATCAAGGGTTGATGAACCCTTCATGAACAGTACAAGATAAAGATAAAGATAAGGATAAGGATTAAGATAAATATAAATGAATGCAGATTTATCTAACAAAAGAGAGAAAAGAGATACTAACTCATCCAGCCAGATTCAAAGTAATTACGGCAGGGCGAAGGTTCGGAAAGTCAGTTCTGGGGTTGGCGTTCCTTTTAAAAGGGCGAATGCAGCAGGGCGAGAATCGTTGGTATATAACTCCGACTTATCGTCAAGGCAAGATAACAGTCTGGCCAACGCTCAAACAGATTATGAGGAACAGGGGATGGAAGATCAACGAAACGGAGCTGAGTTGTACTCAGTCAGGTGTTACGATTGCGATTAAAGGATCAGATGCAAGTGATAGCCTTAGAGGTGCAGAACTTTCCAGAGTTGTGCTTGATGAGTACGCTTATCAAAAAGCTGGAGTGTTTGAAGAAGTGATTTATCCTATGTTAACAACAACCAATGGCGAAGCTATGATGATCGGAACTCCAGATGGATTTAGTAACAATAATTTTTATGATTACTTCAACAAAGGGCAAGGTGAGGATAAGGAGTGGAAGTCATGGCAGTTCAGAACTGTTGATGGTGGCTTCGTAAGTGAAGAAGAATTAGAACTTGCAAAAGCGAACTTAGATGAAAGAGCATATCGCCAAGAGTTTATGGCAAGTTTTGAAACGGCTGCTAATCGTGCAGCTTGGGCATTTGATAGAGATGTTAATGTTAAGACAGCAGAAGAATTGAGTAGCTACTATGTTATCGGTTGTGATTTCAATGTTGATTACATGAGTGCTGTTCTTGGATGTATCTATGGTGATGGAACTATTCATTACTTCGATGAGATAAGGCAGAACAATTCATCAACAGAGATGCTATGCAAAGAGATGAAAGATAAATGGCCAAAGGCTAAAGAGATTTATCCAGACCCTGCTGGTTCAGCCAGAAGCACAACATCTCATCGTTCAGATCATCAGATATTAAAAGATAATAACTATAACGTCTATGCAAGGAAAGCTCATCCATCACATAGAGATAGATTGAATGCCCTTAACAGAAAGTTAAAGGATGCTAATGGTAAAGTAAGAATGACCATTGATCCTAAGTGTAAACATTTAATAAAAGATTTAGAGCAAGTTCAGCGAGATAGAAATGGTGGCATTGATAAAAGCAATATAGAATTAACTCATAGCTTAGATGCAGCATCATATTTAATCGAATATAAATGGCCCATAGTTCAACGAGTCGCAACTTCAATTCAATGGTAAAGAACTATGATCGTAGAAAGTAAAGATTTTGTAAGAAGCAGTTTAAAGGATTTCTTATCTGATATAACTTCGGATAATGTTGAGGAGCGTTATCGCTTCTTGAGTTATTACGAAGGGATGGCTCAAGAAATGGAAAAGGATTTGGCTAAGTATTTCCCAATCAAATCCCTGGAAGTTCCAATGATTGTGCAGAATGTAACCTCTAAACTGATTAATGCTCGTGCTATTGCGTATAAGAATACACCAGCAAGAACTAATGAGGATTATCTGGATAGCGTTAAAGACTTAGATCAAGCCATGATAACAGCAGAGCGTTTAACGTATTTGCTTGGCTCTCACTTGATTAAGAGTAGATATAACGAAGATAAGAAAGTTATTGAGTATGATCAGATAATTGAGTTTGAACCGATTTTTGAGCCAAGAAGCCGAGAGCCTTTTGCTTATATATATCCAGTTTATAATCATGGGCAAGCAAGAGAGAATGAGATTGTATATGCGTACTGGTCGGCTGAGGAGCATTTCTTGATCCATCAGAATGGCAAGATTGAATCAGTCAATGAGGAGAATGTGAATCCTTATGGAGTTCTGCCTTTTACTATCTGCCATCGCCATCCATATACGACTGACTTTATGCGTAATGGAGCAACTGATATTGTTAATGCAAATCTTATGATTAACGTATTAATGACTGAACTCGGATTAGCTATGAGATTGCAAGCTCTTGGTCAGCCTGTTATATCTGGTGTGGATCAGATGAGTAAAGTGAGCTTGGGCGTTGATAAGCCTATGGTTCTCCCAGAAGGTGCATCATTCAACTTCGTTAGCCCAGGTGGAAATTTAAAAGATTACATTGAGTCTATTCGTTTCTATGTTGATTCAGTTGCTTACAATAATAACCTTAAAGTGAAATGGTCAGTAGGTCGTGAATCTTTTGTATCTGGTGAAGCATTAAAGATGGCCGAAATAGATTTAACTGAAGCAGTCATGGGTGATTACCAGATGATCTGGAGAGGTGTAGAGAATAAAAGATTTCAAACCGATAGAAGAATCTTAGAAGTGCATGGGATCAACATATCCGATGAATACAGCGTTGATTTCTCAGAGCCAAGATTCCCTCTAACGGCTAAAGAAGAAAGAGAACAATGGAACTGGGAGTGGGCAAACGAACTCTCAAGCCCAAAGGATTGGTTAAGAAAATATAATCCAGATCTTTCTGAAGAAGAATTAGATGAGATGGTAGCCGAGATGCAACCAGAAGCAGAAGCTCCAGCTCCAACATTAGGTGAGATACTTAGTAGCTAATGGCATATAATCCAGACATATTCGCTAATAAATACGAGTCAGCTCTTAATAGGATAGCTTCTCTCTATCAAAGAACGATTGATAGTGGTGCTGAACTAAGTCAGTTATTAGTAGCTATCGGTAATATTGATTTCAAGGATTTAATAGAGAATGAACTTGGATTCAATAGAGAGCTTAACAACGTAGCTCAATCTTATGTGGATGCGTTAAGAGATATGGATGGTTTTGCAGATGTTGATGAATCTGTATTAAGAGCATTGGTTGAAAGCGATCTGAATATCTATCGTTCAAAATTTGATGATACTTATGTCCAGATGAAAAGCCTATTCACCGAATCTGTTGTGAATGGATTACCAAGAGAGGCTTTTGTAGATGCTTTAACTAAAGGCCAAGTTGGTGTGCTTTCACCAAGCCAAGCTAAGGCATTATATAATGATTCGATAGCAAAGTTCAATAGATCGGTAATAAAGCAGATGGCAGAGAATGCTCCAGCCAATACTATGTTTATTTATACTGGGCCAATAGATGATAGAACCTCTGATATTTGTTTACAGATTTCTGCAGCTGGCCCAATGACAAAAGAACAAATAGATAGCAGATTCCCTGGTACGTTCATCAATGGTGGGCATTTTAACTGCCGACATCAATTCAGAAGGTTTACTTCTAAGGGAATGTATAAGCAAACAAAGATTGAAGCTGAGTTTGAAGATAGAGATTTAACGCAAGTAACGAGATTATAATGGCAAGAATAAAACCATTGAACACCATCGTTGATATTAAATTAGATACAATGGAAGATATTGCAGATGCTTCTGCTAACGAAGTAAGGGATCAAGTTAGAAATAAAGGAATTATAAAAGGTAAGTATTCTCCAAGCTATGCAGCATTTAAAGCTAAAAAAGCAAGATTTAGAAACACTTCTTTCATAGACCTTACTTTTGATGGTGTAACTCTTGATAGTTATATGCGATTACCAAGCGAAGCTACTAAAGATTCTCAAACAGTTGGATTCACTAATAAAGAAGCAGAGAATGTTGCTAAAGGATGGGCGAAGAAGAAATACAATCTATTCGCATCACCAGTATTGAAAGCTATTAATAAGATTGTAGATAAAAGAATTGATAAAAACTTAAAAAGAAACTTCGATCAGGCATCTGGTCGAACAACAATAACAATAGGTTAACTCACAAAAGAGGTCAGAAAATGAGCGAAAATACGCAACTCGATAATCCTGAGGTAAAAAGCGATTCCTTCGATAATCAAGAAGTAAAAACAGATTCCGTAGAAAGCAACGATACAGCTAATGGATATACTGTTCCAGGTCATGTTCTTGGTAAGCAAAAAGAAAAAAATCAAGCACTTGAGCTTGAATTGCAAGAACTAAAGAAACAAATAAAAGAAAGGGAAATTTCTGAAGCTGAAGAAAAAGAAGATTGGCGAAATCTCTATGAAGAAACAAAAGCCGAAAGAGATAAATATCAATCTGATGCTTTAAAGTTTCAGACTATTGAAGAAGCAAGAAAAGAAAGATTGCTTGAAAGTTTTCCTGAGAGTTTAAGGGATAAAATGAAAACCTTAGATTCTGAAACGCTGGAACAAATGAAAACAGAATTTTCAACCAAAGTCCCTCAAGTAGATAATAGTGGTGGAGGTGTTTCTGGAGGCAAGGTATTAGATTGGAAAAATCTTAGTCCTTCTGAAAGAAAAAAGAACTTCGCTGATATTATGAGGGGCAAGAAATAGGAAAAAATAAATAATGGCAAATATTACAACGACAACTGCTGCTAATTTTATTCCTGAGGTGTGGCGTGATGCCATTCTGGATTATGCTGAAAGAAATTTCAGACTTCGTAACCAAGTAACTGATATTTCAGATGCTATCGAAGGCGATGTGATCCATATACCTCGTGTGAGTGAAGAAACAGCTGCAGCTAAATCAGCAGATACTGCTGTAACCTACTCAGCTCAAACCGATGGTGAAACTCAAGTAAGTATGGATCAACATCACTACGAAGCAAAGAGAATTGAAGATATTGTAAGAGTTCAAAGCTCATACGATCTATTCAACCTCTATGCTCGTTCAATGGGGTATGGAATTTCAAAGAAGATTGAAAACTATCTCGCAGTAGATGTTCTTCAGTCAGCAACTGCAAATGACGTAACTCTTTCAACTGATAACACCTTTACTTCAGCTTTAGTTCGCTCTGGCTTACAAAAGCTCTTAGATCAAGGCGTTGATTACACCAATGGTGAAACTTTCTTCTATGCTTCTCCAGCTTCTTATATGAGCTTGATGAGCTTGGGTGAGTTCTCAGATTTCCAAGAGCGTGGACCTGAATCTTCTGGAGTCGGCCCAAATATCTCTGGTAATCTTGGTATTATCTATGGTATGCCAGTTTACAACTCAGTAGATTGGGATGATGATGGTGGTACAGGTGATGAAACAGCAACTATCTTTACAAGAGATTCTGTACTATTCGGAATGAATATGCAGCCTCGTGTTCAGTCAGCTTACGATATTGATCATTTAGCGACCTCAGTGGTAGTTGATACGAGTTTTGGAGCATCACTATCTCAACCAGCAGGCGATGCAGCTGGTCAGGTAGTAAACTTCAACAATCCTTAATCGGATTAATTAACTTTGGGGGAGGTCTTTTATGGCCTCCCTCAGTTAAAAGGGAAATAATATGGCAAGTAGTTTAACAGATTTAGCAATAGCAGTAGGTTATCCTCAGTTATTGCACATAGATGGAGGAGTTACAAGCTCTTTAGCTTCGGTGTACGATGGAGATGGTACAGCCACACCATTAAAGATTTCAACCACAGCCGTTCAGATTATTGACGGCTCTTATGATTTTGATATTGCTTCCCACGATGGAACGAATGGTTTAAAACTTGGAGGCACTTTAGTTACAGCAACAGCTGCTGAGATAAATGCGTTATCTGGATTATCTATCAATTCAACGCAACTTAATTATTTAGATATTACAACTTTGGGTACTGCCGAAGCGAGCAAGGCTGTAACGACTGATGCGAATAAAGATATAACTGGGCTGAGGAATATAACTGGTACAGGAACAGCCACCTTTGCAAACTTTGTAGGATCTGGGGACACAACCATTGGAGATGCTCCAACTGATACGATTGCAATCAATTCTACTATTACAACAGATTTAATTTTTGAGGGTTCAACAGCTAATGACTTTGAGCTTACACTTACCCCAGGCGATCCAACAGCAGATAGAACTTTAACTTTACCAGATGCAACAGATCAATTAGTTGGTAGAGCAACAACAGACACTCTAACAAATAAAAGCATAGATGCCGATAATAATACGCTGTCAAACATTGATGTAGATAATCTAAAATCTGGCGTTTTAGATACCGATATAAGCTCTGTAAGTGGTTCTGATGATACTTTGGCAAGTGCAAAAGCAATTAAAACTTACATTGATGCTCAAGTAACTGCTCAGGATCTTGATTTTCAAGGAGATAGCGGGGGAGCATTATCTATTGATTTAGATAGTGAGAGCTTAACTTTTGCTGGGGGAACTGGTGTTGCAACAGTTGGTTCTGGAAATACAGTTACCTTTAATTCAGTTGATTCAGAAATAGTACACGATAATCTTAGTGGATTCGTAGCTAATGAGCATATAGATCATACATCTGTAACATTAACGGCTGGTAATGGATTGACAGGTGGTGGGGATATTTCAACAAATAGAAGTTTTGCTGTTGGTCAAGGAACTGGCATAACTGTTAATTCTGATACTATACAAACCAATGATAGCGAAATAGTCCATGACAACCTTAGTGGTTTTGTGGCAAACGAACATGTAGACCATAGCTCAATTACTTTAACTGCTGGGAATGGCTTAAGTGGTGGTGGAGATATAACAGCATCAAGAAGTTTTGCATTAGACCTTAACGAACTCACAACCGAAACCACGATAGCAGATACAGACTTTATAGCTATGGTGGACGCTACTGATAATGGCTCTGGCAAGATAACCTTTGAAAATTTAGAAGATGCAATATTCGCATCGGTTACTGGTGATATAAATATTGCCGAAGATGGAACAGCTACGATCCAAGCTAACAGCGTAGCACTTGCCACCGATACAACTGGAGATTTTGTTGCAAGCATAACTGCTGGAACAGGATTGACCTCAACTGGAGCTACAAGTGGTGAGAATATTGCTCATTCATTGAGCGTAGATGCTTCTCAAACGCAAATAACAGCAGTTGGAGCGTTAGGAACTGGCTCAATCAGCTCTGGGTTCGGAAACATTGATATTGGTAGCTCAAATCTTACAGCTACTGGAACTGTATCCTTAGGAGCATCATCATTCAACGATAACAATATTACCAATGTCGGTGATATTGCTCTGGATTCTATATCTGCTGATGGCTCAACTATCAACGTAGCAATCGGTGATAATACTTCAGATGTATTCACGATCAAGCAGAGTACTAATAAATATTTTGCAATAGATACCTCCGATACTGCTGAGAACATAGCAATCGGAACTGGAGTGAGTGGAACAGCCATCTCAATAGGTCATAGCACCTCTACAACTACTGTTAATGACGATTTAATTGTAACAGGCGACCTAACTGTCAATGGAGCAACAACAACGCTAAATACGACAAATTCAGTCATATCGGATACGCTGATTGAATTAGGGAATGGCACAACTGGAACCCCAGCTAATGATTCTGGAATCGTGATAGAGCGTGGAGATTCTAATAATGCGTTCTTAGGTTTTGATGAATCAGATGATAAATTCATTGTAGGAACAGGAACATTTACTGGAGCATCTACTGGATCGCTTACCATTACAACTGGAACGCTAAAAGCAAATATCGAAGGTAGCCTTGATGTATCAAGCTCAACCTTAACCACTTCAGCAGCTCAGAATCTTGCGATTATGCAAGGGGCTAACTCTAATGTGGATATTGGTGCTTTTGAAATGAGAGCATCAACCTTTGAATCTGATGTTGCAACTGGAACTGCCCCAATGGTGGTAGCTTCAACAACTAAGGTTGCTAATTTGAACGCAGACCTATTGGATGACCAAACTGGTAGCTATTATTTAGACTTCTCAAACTTTGTAGTTGATGACAATGAAATATCAGGTGATAAGATCAATGGTGGCACGATTGATAGCATTACGATAACTGCACTTGCTGGGGCATTAGATCTTGGAACTAATAATATAACCAATATTGGGACACTCAACTTAACAACTTTACAAAGTGCATCTACTGGAGCTGGATTTACAGTTTCACTTTTAGATAACGTAGATCCTGCGATTGAATTTAAAGAAGCTACTAATTTATATATGAAGCTCGTTACTACCAATGGATCAGAAGGGATAGAGTTTCATAAGCCAATAGATTTTGGTGTTAATGTTGGCACTATGAACTTTAATTCCAACAATATGACCAACGTAGATATTGACTCTGGTACTATTGATGG
>JAAOEI010001012.1_pt1 | contig 10535 bp, 13 predicted proteins | sample 7059261 | NCBI WGS metagenome assembly JAAOEI01 (sample SAMN14008812, study PRJNA610033) | viral metagenome | isolation source: viral particles filtered from seawater | place: China: Hangzhou Bay, Yangshan Deep Water Harbour | collected 2017-10-31
AAGCTCATTTGGCCAGCAACTGCTCAATAGCGCGTTGGATTTCGGGCCGCCGTCGGCGGAGTCGCTCGGCGGGCTGGGAAAAATCTTCGGCCTGATCCCTGGGATAGGGACCGCGATGGCGATCGGCTCCGTCATGCAGGCGCTTGGGGGAACGGTGGATCGTAGTCATGGAGACCCCGGCCCGGCGTCGAGAGGCGAGGAATCCATAATCGGCCGCGATCCGTATTCGTCGCCGCAGATCAGCGCTCCGGACAACACTTCGCCGCAGATCGGGATTCCGGACACGCAGCCTTCGCCGCAGATCGGGATTCCGGACACGCAGCCGATGCCCTTGGCTGACCCGCTTCCCGTCGCCGATGAACGGCGGCGCTCCGGAGCATACGAGGGTCCAACGAATATGTTCGCTGGACACCAGAATCTCTTTTCCGTACAGAGCCCAGCGCTCTCAGCATGGCGGTGGCCACGGCTATGAACGAAATCCTCCCTCCCCAGAAGGTCCGCCGCACCCGCCGCAGGCGGAGGATGGACAGGATCGACCGGCAAGAGATCTTCGACCGGGTTCAGCGGTTCTACACCAACGATATGGACGACCGCGCCGAGGACGTGGAAGCGCGAATCCAGCGCTACGCGAAGTACCGGATGTGGACGCAGGGCAAGGAATGGCCGTGGCCGGACTGCTCCGACGCGTCCGTTCCTGACATGATGTCCCATTCGGGGAGAATGCAGGACACAATCCACAACGCGGTGATGCAGCGGCGCCCGTCGATCGGGGCGCAGGCGCTTTCGGAAGTGGACAAGGACAAGCAGCGCTCCGTCGACACGCTTCTCGATTACCAGTTCTTCACCGAACAACCTGGAGAAGATATCATCGGAGAGATGGCCGAGGCGTTCGTCAACGACCCGGCGATGATCCTGTTCGTTCCGTGGATCAAGGAACAGCGCGAGATCACCGAGGCACGGCGGTTCGATCCAATCCCCCAGGAGATGGCTCCGGCGGACTATTTTCGGGCGATCCTGCTGAAAGAGTACCCCTCAGCGCAGTCCTTCCCCGAGGACATGATGGACCCGTGGGACTGGACCGTCACCGGCGATACGACGTTCAGGGCACGATTCTACACCGTTGGCGATGCGGTCGAGATGACTGTCGAGCGCCCGGTGGTGATCTACGACGGCCCCCGCGTCTTGCCGATGGATTACGACGACGTGCTCTATCCTGCAAGGGCGGGAAATCTCCAGCCTCCGGGGCCTTCTAATCCGCACGGGGCGTCCCATGTCATCCTGCGCTCCACGCCGACGATCGACGAGATTCGCCGGCTGGCGAAGCAGGGCTTCTACGACATGGACCCCGAGGATCTGGAAGCCCTGGAGTCTCTTGCCAAGGATACCACGGACGACGAATCGAAGGCCCAGAAGGACAGGATGGGCGGCCGGACGGGGGAATACGAGAACGACAAGGCGAAGTCGCACAACAAGCTCACCAGGCTGATGTGCTTCGATTCCTACGATCTGGACGGCGACGGGCTCGATGAGGAAGTGGTTTGGACCGTCATCCTCGAATTGAAGCGGGTGGTCAGGGTCCGGCTTCTCACCGAGGTGTTCCCGCTCGATCCGCCCCGCAGACCCCTGATGTCGAAGTCGATGATCCCCGTCAGGAACCGCGTCGGGGGAATCTCGCTTCTGGAATCCATGGAAGGACTTCACGACCTGCTGAAGTCGATGGTCGACCAGACCGTGGATTACGGCACGATCAGGAATGTCCCGTTCTTCTTCTACAGAGCATCTAGCTCCATGAAGCCGGAGACGATCCGGCTGAATCCCGGGGAAGGTTATCCCCTTGGAGACCCGGACCGGGACGTGAAATTCCCGCAATGGCAGTCGGGAGATCCTTCGTTCGGGCTGAACATGATGACGCTGGTCAACCAGTTCGAGGAACGGCTGACCATGATCGGCGATTTCCAGTTCGGCCGGGTTCCTGCTGGAAAGTCATCTGCCCTGAGGACCGCCAGCGGGATGTCCATGCTCGCCGGGCAGGGCGAGGCCCGCCCCGAAAGGGTTCTGAGGCGGTTCTTCGGCGGCCTCGCGGAGGTCTACGAGATCATGTACGGCCTCGACCGGGCGATGCTGTCCGGGGAGAAGCAGATCAGGATTCTCGGGCCGCTCGAATCGGGCGAAAACCCGTTCCCCACCATCGGACGAACCGACATCAACGGTCATTTCCAGTTCGATTTCGACGCCAACGTTCTCAACACGTCGAGGATGGCGCTACAGGAGAACCTGGAATCGCTGATGCAGACCTACATCTCCGACATCGCGATCCAGCTCGGGATCATCGATCCGTCGGGGGTCTATCGTCTCCTGAAGGATTATGGAAGAGCAAGAGGACAAGACCCGGACCAGTACCTCAAACCCCCGGCTCCGGGGGCGGACAAGCGTCAGATCACCGCGGAGGACGCGGTTCTGATGATCATGAACGGCCAGCCTCCCGACGGAGCCCCGATGGAAGGCCCGCAGCCACACCTGGAAAAGCTGATGGCGTTCCGGGAATCCGATGAGTTCGGCCATCTTTCCGGGGATCAGGCCGACGTGTTCCACGGGTATATTCAGCAGGTCCAGCAAATGGTCCAGGCCGAGCAGCAGCAGATGCAGCTTGCCCAGGCCGCGCAGGCCTTCGGTGCGGGAGTTGGAGGTCCGAATCAAGGGGGAAGGCCCCCGACCCAACCCCCGCCGTCGCTGGAGAACCCCCAGGTGAACAACGAGCTTCTGGATGAATCCATGCCAGGAGCCGGCGGGGGAGCGCAGCAGTGACCTTTGAGCGCTCGGACTATCTCAAGATCGCCGAGAAGGGCCGCAAGGTTGCCGACCTGACCAAGGTCGCGACCATGCTGGATCAGGCTGCTGTGGACGCTACGGCGATGACCAACAGCCCGACGTGGAACATCTTCCTGCAACACGTCCAGGCCGCGATCGACACGACCAGGAAGGTCCGCGATGCTCATGAGAGGGTCATGAGAGACCCGCTGGTGGTGAATCACGACCAGATCATGACGGCCAAGCTCGGCTTCGTGGAGGCCAACGCAACTATAACGGCATGGGAGGCGGTGCTGTCCTTGCCGAAAGAGATCATCGAACGTGGCGATCGGGCCCGTGGATTGTTGCATGAACGTGAACAATAAGGTCGTCCACATCCGTGATGAACCGGCTACCGTGACGGTACCTCGCGCATTGTTCGCCGTGTGGAAACAGTTCGAGCTTGACAGCCTCTGTGGGAATGTGCAATTGAACTGCAAGGATGGGCGATTGCTCGGTTTCCGCGTCGAGACCGTCCACACCTGTAAGTAGCCGTTCAGGTCATCGGGCTTTCCGAGCCGTCTCGCAAGAGGCGGCTTTTTGCGTTTCGGGCGTAACTGACGGGCCGCCGCCGTCGTTGGGCGTTATGGATCGGGCCGCCACCGGTCAAGGAGGCACTATGACAGATACGCAGTCCAACCCCGGAGAGAAGGGCAAGGACGATAGCGACCGAACCGTTCCGCTTGCCGCCCTCGAAGCGGAGCGGAATGAGCGGCAACTCCTAGCTCGGCAGGTAGCCGAGCTGACGGGTAAGCTCGAAGGCTTCACGAGGGCGAAGCCGGTGGAGCAGAAGAAGACTTACACCAACGCCGAACTGCGGGCGCTGATCGACAGGGGGTCTCTGACGGAATCCGCCGCCGCGGACATCCGGGACCGCCAGAACCGCGAAGCGACGGAAGTCTTGATCCGGAACGCGGTGCGGGACACCCAGACGGAGGCCCAGCGGACGACGACGGTTTCCTCGGCGATTCAGCGCTACCTCGCGGCGTTGCCCGACATCGACAAGCCCGGAACGCCCGAGCGGGCCAAGGCCGAGAGGGAGTTCAACCGGCTGACGAACGACCTGGGATACCCGGCGGACGATCCGCGGACCCAGCTTCTGGCGATCCAGACCGCCTTCGGGTCTGTCGACGCGCTGGAGGCCGCGAAGCCCGGATCGCGGGAAACCCACGAGGAAACCGGCGGGGCCGGGGGCGGGGAAAAGTCCTCGGGGAGCGGCTGGCCGAAGGACATGCCGGCGGCGAACCGGGCCTATTACCAGGATCTGATCGCCCGAAAGGTCTACACGAAGGACTCCGCGATCGCCGAGTGGAATCACCCGGCCAACAAGCGGAGGGGCAAGGCTGCATGATCCCCATTCGTTCGGAGAAGGAAATCACCCCCGCACAGCGGGTGGCGATGGGCGAGGACCCCGGTCGACGGCCAGGAAGGCTTCCCGGTGGACACATCCACGACTTGGTGGACCTGAAGCAGGCGATCCAATTGTGCCCCTCGTGCCGGCAGAAGTTCAACCGGAAGAAAGCCGGTTACGTGAACAAGCGGAATCTCCCATTTGCGGCCGGTCGCTGCGACGGCTGCAACGAGTTCCATCACCGGATGGAACTTATGGTCGACAGGCAATTCGCGGCAAACCTCTGAAAGAGGAGGGCAGGTAGCCCATGGAATACGCATATTCGCTCTACGGTGGTGTAGCGCCCGTCATCAAGAAGTATCAGGCCAACGAAACGCTGGCGAACGCCGGGATCGTGGTTCTCGCACCGGGCGGCGGCAATGCCGGCGTGCAGATCAGCACTACCACGTCGTTCGCGAATGCCGTGGGCGTGACGCTGGACACGGCGACCTACGTCACGGCCCAGCAGACCGACGGCACGTCGGCCGAACGGCGGGTGTCGGTGATCGTCTCCCCGATGAGCGTCTACAAGGCTCTGATGTCCGGCGGCGCCACCGAGGGCACGGCTCTGACCAAGTACCCCGTGACCACTGCGTCCGCGACCGGGCTGGTGGTCACGACCGCCTCGATCTCCAACTGGGCATCGCCGCAGTGGGACGAGGGCGTGGTGTGGTTCTCCTCGGGAGCGAACGTCGGCCAGGCCCGCAAGGTGACTTCGGTTTCCGGCACGGCGGCGACAGTTACCGTGGCGTTCGACAAAGACACGGTGGTCGGGGACAACGCTCTGCGTGCTCCCTACTGGTATTGGGACGACACGGCGAAGACGCTTCAGACCACCACCAACCTCTACCAGGCCGATGCTTCGATCGCGGTCGGGACCGGCGGCGCGGTGCGCATCGTCGACTTCGAGCTGAACGGCGAGGCCGACAGCTACGTTCACTTCATTCTGAACGACATGGTGTCGACGCAGACCACGTAAGGTAAGGAAAAGGAGAGCCAGGATGGCCGTTCCTCACACTACCGGGCAGTTCGGGGATCTTCTCGACGTTCGGTTCCAGAAGATCTTCAACGATCAGTATCCCCAGTTGAACGACATGATTCCCATGCTCTACAGCATGGAGGCGGACAACGGTCGTATCGACATGCGCTTCTCCGAGGTCGGGGGCTACCAGGATGTCCCGCAGTTCTCGGGGACGGTGACGTACCAGTCCACCGCTCAGGGCTACGACACCACGATCACGCCGCTGGAATTCGCTTCCGGCGTGCAGGTCGAGCGTCGGCTGTTCGATACCGACCAGTACTCGATCATGGACGAGCGCCCCAGCGGTCTTGCCCGAGCAGCCCAGCGGACGCGGCAGAAGCATGCCGCGCGGCCGTTCAACAACGCCTTCTCGACGGACACGTTCTTCTACAACAACTCCGAGAACGTGGCGCTGTGCTCGAACTCGCACACGACCACGATCTCCGGTGTTTCAACGTCGACGGGCTTCGACAACCTCGTCACCACGGCTCTTTCGGCGACGGCGGTAGCCTCGGCCCGAATTCAGATGCGCAAGTTCCGCGACGCGGCGGCGAACCGCATCGACATCGAGCCCGACGAGATCCTGATCCCGACCGACCTCTACGAGATTGCGTTCGAGATCGTGTCCTCGATGGGCAAGGTGGACACGGCGGAGAACAACCGCAACGTCCACGAGGGCAAGTACAAGATCATCGAGTGGAACTACCTCACGGACACGAACAACTGGTTCATGATGGACTCCAGCTTCCGGAATGACTCGTTGAAGTGGTTCGACAGCGTTCCGGTCGAGTTCGCCTTCGCCGAGGATCTCGATACGCTCATCGCGAAATGGCGCTTGTACATGGTTTACGGCAACGGTCACCGCGACTGGCGCTGGGTTTTGGGCGCGAGTGTGTCCTGATGCCCAATCCAGATTTCAACGCCATCCCGAACGATCGGGGTGGCAAGGGCGGCGGACCCGCCAAGAAGACCCGTGGCGGCATGGGCTCGGTGAACGAGAAAACAGCCGCCTGGCCGGGCCTTCCTGGGAAAGCCCAACCCAAATCCCGCAACGCGGGGATCAAGAAGTGCCCCGTTTATCCAAAGAGTGAGGGCTTGTAAGCCCTTAAGCCAGGAGAGCCACGATGGCCCGGAATAAGACTCCCTTCCCGCACGCTGCGTTCTCGTTCGGTCTCGACCGTCCGACCACGGGGCGTGTGTTCTACGTCAACTCGGCTGCGGCGAACGCTTCGAACGGCAATCTCGGGGACTCCCCCGACCGCCCGCTGGCGACGATCGAGGGCTTCTACAATCACGGCGATCTGACGGCGAACAACGGCGACACCTGCTACGTCATGCCGAACCATGAAGAAACCGTCACCGGCGCCGGTGGAATCACCGCGGACATTGCGGGCACTCGTCTCGTTGGCATTGGCTGGGGCGCACAGCGTCCCCGCGTGCTCATGGACGGCGGGACCACGGTCAGCTTCGTTGTCTCGGCAGCGGACACATGGGTGGAGAACATCGTCTTCGCTTCCGGTCATGCCGACGTGGTGACGTGCTTCGATGTGGACGCGGCCGGGTTCAACGCTCATGGGTGTGAGTTCGTCGACAACACCACGGACGAGAACTTCCTGTCCTGCTTCACGGTCGGTTCGACGACCGACAACACCTGCGACTATCTGACCATCTCGGGCAACAACTTCATCAGCCCGGACGCAGGGCCGACCACGTTCATCAACTTGACCGGCGATACGGACTTCGCAACGATCACGGACAACTTCGTGGTTGTGGACGCGGCGACGTGCCAGTTCCTATTGCACGCGGCCGGAGACGATCTCCAGATGCTGCGGTTCGAGCGGAACCACTTCGTGACCGGGGCCACCTCCGGCGATCTGATGATCGACAACAACCAGACCGACAACACCGGCATCGCGGCGTACAACCTCTGCGGCAGCCATGACGCAGCGGCCATGGTCATGATCGACGCCGATGGTATCCGACAGTTCGAGAACTACCACACCGACGCCGACACGACTTCGGGCGCGCTCATCCCGGCCGCGTCGAGCATCACTTAATGAAGGTTGCACTCGTCGGGGCGCATCCTGGCAGCCGCCTGGATGCGCCCTACGACGACCCGAACTGGGAAATATGGACGTGCAGCCAGAAGAACGAGAACGAACTACCCCGGCAGGATCTGTGGTTCGAGCTTCACGATCGGGAAGCGATCGACAGGAACGGGCCGTATATCGAATTTCTCAGAGAGTTGCCGCGGGTGTTCATGCGCGAGCGATTCAGCGATATCCCCGGCTCGGTTTCGTATCCGCTGGACACGATGACCCGGTTGTTCGGACGGGGGTTTTTCACCGGGACCATGGCCTACATGGCGGCGTGGGCCGTTCATGCACACCCGCCGGAGATCGGCATCTGGGGCGTGGAGCCGGGCAATGCGGAGTTCGCCCGTGCGCGGGCCGGACTACAGCATTTCATCTTCATGGCGGAGCGCGAAGGCGTGAAGGTGACGTGCCAGGACCATCTTCGCGAGGGCCGGCTGTACGCCTATGAGTAAGGACATCGCCATCGTCGGGGCGTGGGTTCAGACCCGTCTTGATGCTCCCTACGGCGATCCGAACCGGGAAATCTGGACGTGCAGTTACACCAACGCCGGCATGCTTCCCAGGGTGGATCAATGGTTCGAGATGCACAGGCTGGAGGCCATCACGCGCCCGGAGTACCTGGCCTTCCTGAAGACCCTGCCGAATCTCTATATGCAGCACCGGTTTCTGCCGAACGCGGAGCCGTACCCGCTCCAGGCGATGATCGGCCGGTTCGGGGCACAGTTCTTCCGGAACACGTTCTGCTACATGCTGGCGTGGGCGATCAACCTGAAGCCCGAGCGGATAGGCTTGTGGGGCATTGGGCCGAAATCGACCGCTTCCCAACGGGATGCGCTGATGAGCATGCGGCACTTCGTTTCAATGGCGCGGAGAGAGGGCATTCTGGTCGAGTGTCCGGAATTCCTCGACGCTCCCGAGCGGCTTTACGGATATGAGGATGAGCAATGATTGAGCTTGCCACCACGAAAACGGTCCTTCACCCGCGTGAAGTCCAGGAGCTGAAGGACCGCAAGGCCGCGCGGGAGTCCATGCTCGCGGGAACAGGGTTCCAGGGCGGTTCCCCTGGCCTTCAGAAAGTCATCACCGGCGCGATCCAGAATCAGGAAGCCCTGGTCAGGGAGATTCGCGAGATCGACGGCATGCTGGAGCGGGACGCCCCTCAGCCCATCCCGTCGGAGCAGATCGACGACGCCCGCAGGCTGGAAGCCGAGCTCGCCGACAGCATCCGGCAGGGCATGCCCTCCCAGGAGGAATACCGCCGGAACACCGCAGGTGCTGTAGACAGACATCGCGCATGGGACAGCGCCAAGAAGGATGCCGTCCTGAAGTGGAAGCATCTCCGTCGAAGGATGTGGGCCACGGGCATGTCGGAGCACGGCCTTTCCGACGAGCAGGACGTGTCCAATGTCGAGAAGCTCCGCCCCCGGAACGTCTCGGCCGACCTCGGGGACGCCCAGATTCCCCAGGTCCGGACCATGTTCCAGCAGCCTCCCGGTTCGGCTCCGGTGCGAGTGATGTCCGACGCACAGAAAGGCGTGTTGCAGGAGATCGCCCCCGATATCGCCGAGAGCATGGCGACGCTGCCGAACGACATCCGGGCGGAGATTCTGGACCGCATCGACGCGCTGGTCGCGGCGAAGACCCTGGTGAAGAAGCCTCCGAGTGAGATGGCGCAACTTCGCGGTCAGGCCAAGGCGCTCGGGATCAACAGCTACGGCATGAGCAAAGAGAAGCTCCGGGCCGCGATCGAGGAGGCGCAGAATGGCATTTCCGTGGATCTTCCAGAGTAATTTCGAAGCCGGAACGAATGGCGAGTGGGATTCCGAAACCGACACCGGTTCCCAACTCGACATTGCTCACTACAGGGACCTCGCCCGGTATCCCTGGCCCACCGCAGCGCCTCTTTCCGGGGCGTACTGTCTACGTCTTACTCTCTCGGGCGGGACGGCGGATGCGACCCTCACTGAGGGCGACATCGACATCGCAGCAAACGCGAACCGCTTCGTAGGGTTCGGCCTCTGGTTTTCTCCGACGTTCGACGCCACCGCCGACGATACGGTGAACCTGCTCGAACTCCAGCAGGGCGGTGGGACTGTTGAGGCGACGTTCGGGTTCCGCTACGTCGCGGCCACGGATGTGATCAACCTCGGCATCGGAGAGACGGCGCCGACATCCTTCTCCAGCGAGGCGCTACAGAAGGGCGTCTGGTATTGGGTCGACCTGGACGTAGACCTTGATGCGGGCACGGACAACGACGGCTCGATCAACATGTACGTCACCCGCATCGGCGACGCAGCACAGACCACCGCCTCTGCCACGGCAGTTTCGAGTCTGGATCAGGGCGCCGTTGGGCAGGGTGTTCTCGGGGTTCAGGGCCATCTCGCCACCACCACGGGCGTAATCCTGATCGACGACTTCATCTTCGACGATGCGCGGGTCTATCCGCCCCGGACGCGGTATCCCTACGAAGTCATGCTGACCAAATCGGGCCATGCGTTCGTCGGGCCGGGCTGTATCAGCAACGTGACGCTTCTTTCCGGAGCGGGCACGGACAACGTGCTGAAGGTGTTCGACACCAACACCGCCGACACGCTCAACGCGGAATCGGTCGTGGCGGAGCTGAAGAACACGGCCAACAACGAAACCGTCGATCCTGCGGGGATGCCGGTCGAGGTTCGCCGCGGCGCCTATGTCTCGCTCTCGGGGACCAATCCCCGAGCGCTGGTGCAGATCAAGTCCGGGGCTCGTTCGGACGCACGCGTGAGGGCTGTCCGATGAAATACGCTCTTCCCGAATACGCCGCATGGGACAAGGTGGAAGACCTGCTGGCCTTCCTTGGAAAGAAGGACGACCGGCAGAAGTGGTTCGATGAGGCGAACGCAGTCCGTTCGGAAATCAAGACCCTGCTGGGCCTGCTGAAGACGAAGGACGAGGCTGATGCGTTCCGGGTGCAGGCTAACATCGACAAGGCCACCGCCGCCGCCGAACTGAAGGCGGCGCGAGAGAAGATCAAGGCGGACAAGGCAGCACACGAGCACACGATGGCGAAGGCCAAGGAAGCGCTGTTCCACGAGCGTCAGGCCTGGGAGGAGAAGGCCGCGGCGACGGATACCAGACAGAACGCGCTGGAGGCCGAGCTGGGAGCGAGCCGGCAGCAACTGGATGTCGCCCTTGCCGCCGC
>JAAOEI010001013.1_pt1 | contig 10522 bp, 11 predicted proteins | sample 7059261 | NCBI WGS metagenome assembly JAAOEI01 (sample SAMN14008812, study PRJNA610033) | viral metagenome | isolation source: viral particles filtered from seawater | place: China: Hangzhou Bay, Yangshan Deep Water Harbour | collected 2017-10-31
CGGAAGTTGAATCTGACGCTAGCGTGCCAGCGTTGCCTCAAAGCGGGCATGAAAACCGGAGCGGTGCTCAGGGGCAACAACGACTCGGCGGACAACACCCTCTCCGTCCAGTGCGATTGCCGCAGACTAGTGTTCCGGACGAGGGCCACCTAACGTGCGCGTGTGGGGTGGCTCGATCGGTGGTCGAAAAACCCTCCGGCGCGCGGATTTGTGCGGCATGCCGAGGGCCGGTGACGTTTCGACCGACCCCGCAGGCGCAATTTTAACCTTGCAGTAGATTTTCGAGGCTGGATACTAGGTATACAGTTTTAAGTTTGACCGTGTCGCTTGGGCGAGGGTAGCTCCCACGCCGACGAGGCTTTCCCTGAGAGCCGCGAGACGGACAACAGGGGCAACGGCATCTAGGGGCCGTGCGATTGACGCCAATACGCGTCTGTTGCACGGCCTTTTGCTTTTGCTCCTGGCGCATTTTCGCTGGCGACTGGCGAGACAGCCGCAACACGGAGCAAGGGACTGATGAGTGAAGAACTCGCGACAGGGTTAGCGGCAACCGCCAACGAGCCTGTGGCCGATAGTCCGACGATCGACACGGTCTTAGATGCCGCGTTCGATTCGCCGTCTGAACCCGCGGCCGGTTCAGCACCCTCGGGCGATCCGACGCCTGCGAAACAGCCAGTGGCGGCGACACAGCCACCGCAGACCACGGAGACACCGAGCGGAGTAGGGGAGCCACCGAAAGAGCGGTGGCCGTCGATTCTGGACAACGCCCGTAAGAAAGCCCGTGAAGACGCGCTCGCCGAGCATCGCGATCACCTCGAAGTGGTGGCGGAACTCAAGCGCGATTTTCCTGGCACGTTGGCGCGGCTGCTTGAAGAAAGCGCGGGCGATCCGCGATTCAGCGAGCAGATCACCGCGAAGGCGGCGGCGTTGCTGGCCGCCAGAGGCAAAGAGGCGAAGGCAAACGCAGAGCCTGAGCCGGATTTGCAACTCACAGACGGCACGTTGGTCTATTCCGCCGAACAACAGCGGAAATGGCACAAGTGGAACCAGAATCAGACGACCGCCCAGCTGTCCGAGCAGTTCAAGCCGTTGCAGGAATTGACGCAACTGATTGAACAGCGCAAGCAGCAGGTGCGTGACGTGGCGCAGGTGGAAGCGACCGTGACCACTCGCATGTCGGAGTGGACGTCGATGCCGTTCTTTAAGGAACACAAAGACGCGATCGCGAGCCGCCAGCAGGAACTGTACGCCGAGATGCAGGCCAGCGCGCAGGCGAGCGGGCAACCGTTCGACTACGCAAACGCCCCGTTCAAAGCGTTGTCGGCGGCCTACGCCGAAGTCGTCAGCACGAAGGTCGTGCCCTCACTCCAATCGCAGCAGACAGACAGCTTAGTGGCGGCGGCGGCGCGCAAACGCGCGGCGTCCTCCAGCGATCCGGCGGCAGCGGCCCCGGCGCGGCCACGCAGACCGCGCACGGTCGATGAAGCGTTGAACCAGGTGTTCGACGCCGTCGCGCCGTAGCGCCTTTGGAGTAGACAGATGGCGAATCCGAATGTCGGGCAGCTCTACGCGCAGGCGTGGCAGAAGCTGACCAATGACGGGAAGCCCGAAGACAACATCTTCGAGGAGTATTCCCAACTGAAGCGCATGGAAGAGGGCAAGCGGTTCAAGCCCTACACGGGCGGCCGATCCCTGATCGGCACGATCGAGTACGCGGTGAATTCCACCGTCGAGTCGATCAGCCCGTCACAGCCCCTCGACACCACGCCCGTGGACGTGTTCGACGAGTGGGAAGCAAACTGGAAGCAGTACGCGGGCACCTTCTCGATGACCTCGTTTGAGGATGCCGTGAACCGCGGCGACTCCGCAAAGTTCGATCTCGAGAAAGGCAAGCTGAAGAACCTCCGCATGTCGATGCGCAAGCGCATCAATGAGGACATCTTCGGCGCGACCTCAAACGCCACGGACCTGAGCGGCCTGCAGTCGCTGGTGCCGGACTCGCCGTCCTCGGGCACCGTCGAGAACATCAACGCCGGCACCTACACCTTCTGGCGTTCGAAGCAGACCTCGGGCGCGCAGACCACCAGCGCCTACGACAACCTGCGCGCGGCGATGCGAACGATCCGCACCAGTTGCTCCAAGGGTCAGGGCGTCGTCTATCCGACCGAGTACGTCACCGGATCGGCCACCGCCAACGGCTACGAAGGGTTGCTCATCGCCAATGAGCGCATCGTGGACAAAAAGGACGCGTCCGCCAATGGCGGATTCCAGGGCGACGTGTACTACTTCGGCACCGCGCACGTCTACTGGGACGGCGACTGCGCCGACACGCGCATGTATGCGCTGAACGACGACAACCTGAAGATGGCCTACCAGACCGGCTACTGGTTCAAGGGCTATCCGGCGGTGAACCCAGCCAACCAACTGCTCAACGTCTTCAAGGCAGAGACGCAGTGCCAGTTGTTCTCAAACAACCGACGCCATCTCGGCGTGATCACGGCCATTTCGTAAAAGGAGATCACAAGACATGGCGATCCGATCCGTAGCAATGACCCTTGAGGGTCCCCTCGACCAGATCGATACCGTCAAGCGGTTCGCACTGGGCACGTATGTTGATCTTGGCGATTCCGCGTTCGTGTACGTCCAGGGCGTCAGTTCTGGCGCGGCGAACAAGTTTGCCACGTTCACCCTCGCAGGCGTGACCACGCTGCTGGCGGCGAATGCCATCGGCCGCGTGGGCATCTTCTGCGCCGACCTCGACGCCACCACGAAGTACGGCTGGCTGCAGGTGCGCGCCAAGATGGGGCGCAACGGCGCAACCGACACCGTCGCCGCGAACACCGTGCCGTACATCGATGGCACCGCCGGCCGCGTGGATGACGCGGTGGTGGCTGGCGACAAGGTCTACAACTGCTTCATCTTGAGCGCCGACACGTCGAACGTGGCGACGATCTGGTTGAACGACCCGTACGTCACCGACGAATCGAACTAACCCGAGCGGTGGGGCGCGATCGGACACGCGCCTCACCCTCGTTCTAGGAGACTCAATGCCGAAGAAGAAGAATCTCGATCTCGCGGCGGAAATGGGCGAGGACGTGGACGTGACCGAAGACGAAGCCAACGACGCGGCCCAGATCGTACCCCCGCCTACGGAGCCGGTGGCGCCGATGACGGCGGCCTCGACGCAGCCGATCACCATGACGGTGGCCGACATTCAGGCGATCGTCACGGCGGCCGTGTCCGCGGCGAGTCATGGCAATGCGGCCCTCGCGGACGTGGTGACGCAGGGCATCGCGCAGGCGCGCAAGCCGATCCCCGAAGGGACGGACGCCTCGTATCCGCGCATCAGCGTGTTTAACCCGCTCGGTGAGCGCGATCATCCGCGGCCGGGCCTGAAATGCGACTTCTTCATTGGCACGCAAGACCCAAAGACCAAGCTGATCGCCCGCACGTACCCGCTGCTGGATGATGACCTCACGGCAGCCGAACAGGTGGCGCTGAACATCCTCGAGCCGATGGCGGCGACGGTGCAGCGCACCGATGGCGAGTCCATGAAGGTGCAGATTGTGGCCGAGCACGACCCGGCGTCCGATGCGTTGATGCGCATGGTGATTGTGCTTCCGCAGTTGGTCCTGGGGAAGGGGTCGCAGTTCAAGAACACGCTCCCGCTCATCACGAATCTGGTAGCGCAGTTGACCGGGCATGATTTCTCGAAACTCTCGAAAGACGACCTGGCGTGGTTCATGTCCGAGCATCGCGCGAGGCGGTACGTGGCCGCGCGGGAGGCAGTGGCGGCGTAAATGACGCTCTTGGAGATTGAAACAGAGCTGGCCCGCGAGACGAATAAGTCCGCGTCGTCACTCGATAGCACGACCAAAGCGCGCTTTCTGGCGGCGATCAATCGCCACTACAAGCGCTTGGCGTCGTTGCCGGGTCTCCAGCATTTGCGTGATACCACGACCACGTTTCCATCCGTAGCCGGGCAGGCGCTCTACCAGATCGGCTCGGTCGCGAAAGTGAAGCGAATTTGGGATACGACCGCGCAGCGCAAGCTCTGGCCGATGTCGATGGCGCAGTATCGCGCGCTCTCGCCGCAGGCCGTCACGGATAACCAAGGGCTTCCAAACTTCTGGATTTGGGGCAGCTGTAGCGGATCGTCCACGCAGACGTTTGGGCTGTATCTCTACCAGACGCCAGATGACGTGCGGACCTATACCGCCGATGTGACAAGCACGCTCACGCTGCTATCGGCCGATGCGGATGTGCCGATTCTGCCCGTGGACTTTCACGATTTGCTGTTTCTTGGCGCGCTGGTGGATGAGTACCGCCACCTGGATGACTCCCGGTTGCGTGTGGTGCAAGAGCAATACACCGAACGTGACAAGCAGTTCCGGTACTGGATGCACGAAACCGATGACGGCTCGACCGCGATCGGTCATGCGGGACGGATGATTCCGTCTCAACTCGGCGCGATGTTTCCGGCAGGCACCTAATGGCGTGGTCTACTCCCACTTCTCGATCGGATGGCTATGTCGTCCCCGCGACGGAGTGGAACCAGAATACCGTTGACAACCCGAACGCGCTGCGGTCTGGTGCGATCGCCATTGCCTCACAAGCGGCCAATGACGTGTTGTATGCGTCGTCGGCCACACAGTTGGCGCGGCTGGCGGCGGGCACCGCTGGCCAAGTGCTGACGACGCAGGGGGCAGGCTCGGCTCCGATTTGGAGCACGGTGGCGTCCCCGTATTCGATTTGTAATGGCCGGCTGACACTAACGAGCGGCATGGCGGTCACGACCAGTGATGTCACAGCGGCGGGTACGCTCTATTGGACGCCCTACGGCGGCAACCAGATTGCGCTCTACAGCGGATCGGCATGGGTGACGTTCGCGCAGGCTGAATTGTCCGTGTCGGTGCCGGCCGTCGCCAATCAGGTCTATGACGTGTTCGTGGACTACAACAGCGGGACTCCGGCACTTACGCTGACGGCATGGACCAACGACACCACGCGGGCCACGGCGCTCACGACGCAAAACGGCGTCCTCGTGCTGACGGGTTCCACCGGCAAGCGGTACGTCGGCACCGTCCGCACCGTGACGGCGTCGCAGTTGAACGATAGCGCGGCCCTGCGCCACGTCTGGAACTACTACAACCGCGTGTCGCGTCCACTGCGCGTGCTGGACACCACCAACTCCTGGACGTATTCCACGGCGGCGTTTCGGCAGGCGAACAACAGCGCGGCCAATCAGGTATCGGTCGTGGTGGGGGTGGCCGAAGACGCCATCAGCGTGCAGGTGCAGGGACTCGCGCGCAACGACGGGTCCGGTGTGAATCAGCTCACCTCTATTGGCGAGGATTCGACCACGGCGAAAGGGGCGAACGTGATATCCACCAACACGGTGGGAGTGGCGGCGAACAGCACCGCCCCAGGATCGGCGTGTATGACCGCGATTCCCGCGATTGGGTATCACTATTACGCCTGGTTGGAGTATGACGCGACGGGTTCCGGCACGACCACCTGGATTGGCGACAACGGCGGGACGAGTATTCAGACCGGCATCATGGGGGTGTGGCGTGCCTGATCTTGTCCTGACCCTCACAGATGTCCAATGGAGGGAACTTCGCCGGCTTGATCCAGCGAAGACCGTGAAGCAGATCGTGCAAGTGCATATGGATACGTGGTTGGCCCCGCTCGTGGCGAGCCATGAACAGTTGGCGCGTGCCCGTGTGGCGGACGCGTTTGCCGCGGCGGATGCGGACACGCGCGCGAAGGTGTGCGACACGCTCAAGGTCGATACCGATGCCGTCCGCCGCTGAGACCTCCTGGAACCTCGGCCCGATGAGCGGGCTGAACCAGCGCGGGTTCTCGCTGGATTCGCAGCAGTCCGTTCTGGAAGCCGACAATCTGAGCTTTCTGTCGGACGCGTTCCTCTCGATGCGGAATGCGTTCACGGATGAAGACCTCACGTCAGCCGGGTTCACCGGAGAGATTCAATGGCTCGGCCGTCACATCACCAACGACGGTGTGGAGGAACTGTGGGCGGCGGCGAACAACTCCGGGACCGTCGCCTGCGCGCGCAAGGTATCCGGTGTGTGGTCGCCCGTCTCGCTGATCGACACGCCTGAGGCGGGTAGCTTGACGCAAATGCACAGCGTGTCGTTCAACGGCAAGCTGTTCCTCGCGTATGACTCGGCCGTGAATCGGTTGCACCTGTGGGACGGGACGAGCGTGCGGCGTGTGGGCTTGACGGTGTCCGGCGTGGGCAGCGCGGCGAATACTGGCGCAGGGGCGTACGCGGCCACGGCACGTCAGTATCGCTTCTCACAGCGCATTAAGAGCGGCACCGACATTGTGGCCGAATCGGAACTCTCGGCAGCGATCTCGTTCACGCCGAGCGGGGCCGGGACGGCGGCCCGCGTCACGGGACCGACGGCGGTGGACAGCGCCACGCATTGGGTGCTGTATGGCCTGATCTCGAGCGCCGGTGATGTGTACGACCTCTACGAAGAATTGGCCGAAACGGCCATCGGGGCGACGTACGACGATTCCACGGCGCCGGCGAGTTACGACGGGGATGCCCCGCCCACACTGAATAGCAATATTCCGCCCCCCGCAGCCAAATACCTGGCGACCGATGCCACGCGCGTGATTATGGCCGGGGCATGGGAAACGAGCGGCAGCGCGGGGCAGACGACACCAGCTGCCAACCGCGTCTGGTTCACGCGCCCGCTGGCGGCTACCGATGTCGGCGACGATGAATCCGTGCCGAATGGTCTCTGGTTGAACATCGGAGACGCGGGGCCGGTGACGGCGCTCGGTACGATCTATACCGACGTCTACGCCTTCAAGAGCGGATCGACGCACAAGCTCGTCCCGACGCAAGACCCGGACGGGCCGTTCTCGCGTGTGCTGATCTCGGAAAACTTCGGCGCGATCTCTCAGCGGTGCCTCACCAATGGTGAAACCGAGGACGGCTTCAGCGCGATCTTCTTTGCGGACGATCACGCGGTCTATCGCCTGGCGTACGGCGCAGTGGTGCCCTTCTCGGAACCCGTGGGGCGCGACATGCGCGCGCAGCCGATGACGGTCGATGGCTCGCTCTTGGCCTACGACCCGTATCGGCGTGTCCTCTTGATTCAGATTTCCAATTCCGCGACGGCGGTGGTCGGCGGCTATAGCGCGTTTGTGACCGATGCCGTGAAGAAACGCTGGACAGGGTTCTCCCTCGGTGGGCAGACCTCCGGCTGGACGCTCGGCACGGGGATGCTCGGCACCGACACGATCCTGGCGGGATCAAATGCCACGATTCGCGCGGCGGTGGTGGCATCGTCGGCTGATGGATCGCTCCGGCTGTTTTGTGGGGGGCAGGATGACTCCGGCGTGTCGCTGTTGCGATCGTGGAGTAAACGCAACGTGCTCGATGGCTCGATTGCGTTCACCTCCAAGGTGCGCGCGCGCCGGACGTTTGGTCCGGGGAAGGTGGCGACGAACACGGATTACCCGGTCGTCTACTACCGCAACCCGCAGGGATCGACCACGGGGACGCTCACCTGTTCGGTGTCCCTGGTGAAGAACTACAACGTCGAGACGGTGACGCAGTCGTTCACGATGGACACCACGCCGGACGATAACGGCATCTCTGTGAAATCGCAGAAGTTGGAATCCTTGTATTTCGGGGAAGCGGAAGTGCTCGACTGCATCGTCACGATGACCTACAGCGGCACGGCCTATGACTCGGTGACGACGCCCACGATTGATGCGGTTGTGATTCCGCTGAAAACGCAGGAGCGCCGATGAGGATCATTCTGTCGTGGATCGACCAGCTGCGCCGGACCACGGTGGAGGGCTTGCCGTCGTTCTGCTCGGCCCTGGTGTCGCAGTTTCAGGACCTTGCGGCGGCGGCGAATACGTGGGCGCAGCGCGACCACAACGATGACGGCACGCACTACGTGGTTCGGATTGGCGGCACGTCGAGCGCGCCGGACGCTACGGCGTCACGCCTCACGCTCTACTGGGACGGCACGAATTTGAAATACATCAAACCAGACGGCACCACGGGGAACATCGTATGAGTCAATTTCCAGGCCAAACACAAGACGGTCGATGGCTCCCAGGTGAAATGCCGGACTGGAGACTAGAGCCGGTGAACCAGACTCAAGTCGCGGTGCAGCAAAACCTCGGGATGCAACCAAAGGTGCCCACGTCCAACACGATGCCGGTGCGTGATCCGCGCCAGCAGGCGAGTGTTGACCAGCACTTTGTGCAAGGTACACAAGCCGGGCACGACATGTCATGGATGCAGAAGCCAGGCGCTGTTACGGCTGGTGGCGGTCAAGCATTCTCGCCGCAGACCTTTACCGGCTTCACGCCGAAGCACGCGATGGAAGGCTTTGACTTTCAGCGCGAGCAGAACACCGGCAAGAGCGCGAAGGATGCGTTTGCGTATCTCGCAAATCAGGCACCTCCGCCACCGCTGAACGATAAGAACGCGCTCGGTGCGTGGTTCAACCAGTACATCAAGCCCGGCATGGATGCGCTCGGCCACAGCGTCTCCGACGTGCAGGGCGACAAATTCCGCTTCAAGAACTGGCAGGGCGATTACTGGGTGGATTACGGACGTGGAGCGGGCGCGGATGGTGGCGCACTCGCGTGGCAGGCGGAAGACGCGAACGGCCCACAGCAGCAGGGCGCGTATCAGCCGATGGGACAGAGGCAGCAGATGCCGCAGCAGGGGCCGGTGATGCCGGGCCAATCCGACCTGATGGCCTCGATCCTTGAGAGCCTTCAGGCGCAGCATGAGCCGACCCCGCAGGAGCTCCTGATGCAGCAGTTTGGGATGATCTAACGATGGCCCTCTACGACGGTTATAACGACGAGAACGAGAATCCGTATCCGGGACCGAACCAGACACACCCCGGAGCCAATACCGGATCAGGTCCGTGGGCACCGGGCTACGATCCCGGCCCGAACTGGAACGGCGGCGTAGCGCCTGGACCGCCCTCGCCTCGGTATGACTGGAACAACGATTCCCCGCCCGATCAGGCGTTGACGCCGGGGCATGGCTGGGTGTGGGACGGTCCGCAGACGCCGATCTGGGACATGAGCACGAACCAGTGGAATCGCGGCGTGTGGCAGGAGCGATTTGGAGAAGGGAAGGGGCTAGTGCCGCCAACCGCGCCACCACCGCCTGGACCGCCCCCCCCGCCTGGACCGCCCCCCACGCCAACGCCATCCTTTCCGCGCGGTAATGGGTCGGTGCCGTCTGTGGGCGGTGGTGGTTCATCGAGCGCGCCGTCGGCTACGTTGCCGCCGGATATTGCCGCCCTCTTTGGCAAGGTGCCTGAGCGGACGCCGATTCAGTCGGCCTATCAGGATGCGTTGCTGAAGTATATGAGCCGCGCACAGGAGACGCCGTCGTTGTCTGATCCGACGCTGGCCCCGCAGGTGGAAGTCTTCCGCGCGGCGAACCAGCGGGCCACGGAGCGCAATCGACGCACGGCCGTGGAACGCGCCGGCACGGGACAGTCTGACTCGGGCTATCTCGATAACGTCATTAATCAGGGCGTGCAGCAGCAGGGCTTTAACAACGCCTCCTTCAACGCCAATCTGCTCGGCGGCGAGATGAACAAGCGACGTGAAGAACTGCAGGCCGGTCTGCAGTTGGCGCGAGCGACGGGTGACGCGGAAGCCGCGCGCGAACTGCAAACGCGGCTCGCGCAGGTGAGCGCCATGATGCAGCAGCAGGGCTTGAACCTGCAGGGCCAATTGGGCTTTGGCGATCTCGCGCTGAGGAATCGGCAGGTGGACATGGCAAACGACCAGTTCTATGACCAGTTGGGCATCAACACGCAGCTGAGCCTGGAAGGGCTGAACCAGAGCGCGCTGCAGAAAATCTTGGCGAGTCTCTAATGCCGATTCCCTTTGCCGCTATTGCCGCCGCCGCGCCGCTCATTGGCAAGATTTTCAGCGGAGCCGCCAAGGGCTCAGCCGATCAACGTCAGTCCGACAACACGCAGCAAATGCTGCAGGCGCAGATCAACAACCGGGATGCGCTCGACCGCGCGTCCTTAGTGAACCAGAACCAGACGACGCGCGCGCAGATGGCCAACGCCGGCGCACTGGATCGGGCCGCGCTCGACCTGCAGCGGAAAGGGTTTCAGCAGCAGGAGGGCAGCGCGCAGGCGCGGCAGGCACTGGTCGGATCGTTGCTGTCGAAGATTCAGCCGGCGCAGTTGTCGGGTCTCTCGGATCGCGTCTCGGCGCGGATGCCGACAATGAACTCGATTATCGACGCGATTGGACCGGAAGCGCGGCAGGCCGGCACGTTGCTACAGAATCGCGGTCTCTCGGGATTGCAGAGTGGTCCCACGCAGTTTGCGGACCTGCCGCCCGTCGCGTTGCCAGAACTGGTGAACCTGCCGCCGGCGCAACTCGCGCAACTCCAGAAGTCTGGTCTGCTCGAAAAGATCATGGGCGGATTGGGGATCGCGGGATCGGTGGTCGGGGCGCTCGGGGATTTGAA